>Ga0129297_10001429_pt1 | contig 12088 bp, 8 predicted proteins | sample I18A1metaG_FD_94708 | JGI IMG/M metagenome (GOLD analysis project Ga0129297, IMG submission 94708) | Lake sediment bacterial and archeal communities from Gulf of Boni, Indonesia to study Microbial Dark Matter (Phase II) - ​I18A1 metaG | ecosystem: Environmental > Aquatic > Freshwater > Lake >... | reverse complement strand
TAGCGGCGCAGCGCCTCGCGCGGCGTTAGTGTCTCCGGCGAGTGCCCCCCGAGCCGTTGCCGATAACGTCGCTCTACATCCTTGTGGATGGTCGAGATGTAGTGGGCACCCTTCAGCGCACGGCGGATTTCCTGCTCCTGGATGAGCTTTTCCTCCTCCTCGCCGACGCGGATCATGACGCGCACGACGGCGCCCCTGACATCATGCCGGGCGATTTCATCGCGGATTTGCGCCATCGGGTCGGGGCCTTCGGCCCGAATACGAATAGTGATGAAAGGCCGCGCATGAACGGGGATAAACTGGTAGCTCGCTTGTCCTTTTGCAACGTCGGCCACGACGAACCCCTTCTCTTCGCCCTCCTCGCCGAAATCAATCCGTTCGATGCTGCCAGCATATACCACAGGAGGATGCGCTCCCTGGTTCAAATCCTGGTGCTTGTGGATATGCCCCAAGGCCACATAGTCGAAGGCGGGGTCGGCCACCACGCTTTTGAGGATGACCACATCCCGTCCGATCATGACGTGTTGCTCGGAGCCTTGCTTGGCCTCGGATACGCTCAGATGAGCAGCCAGGATGGCCGGGATGCATGGATCCAATTCTTCGACCAACGCCTGGATATTCCCTGTGATGAGCTTCTGTAATTCGGCATCCAGTTTGTGGAAGCTCATGTCCTTGAACTCGTCGTGGGCCAGGAGGCGACTGCGGATCGGATAGGGAATGGTGGCTACCTGGACAGGAAGGCCCCGCCGGGTGGTGATCCTATGTACCTTGCCTGTATCCGCCACGGTCACGTTCGCCACGCCGAGGGTCTGAAAAATGCTGATGCTGCTGGCTCGCCTGGCTGCCGTGGGAAGGTCGTGGTTGCCGACCAACAGCAACACCGGAATCCCTGCATCAGCGAGCCGTTTCACGCGGTGTGCGAACTCGCGCCGATATGTCGAGTTGGGATCGCGGGTCTTGTAGGCATCCCCGGCAAAGATCACCAGATCCACCTCGTTCCCCCGCGCATACTCGATCGCCTCATCGAAACAACGCAAAAAGTCCACGACGCGGCTATTGATCCCCACATCGGCATCCAGTTGGCCGTAATTCTCCATGCCGATATGGATATCTGCCAGGTGCAGCAGCCGGATGCTAGTTGGATCCATCGGACTCTTTCTCCCCCCATAATAGGTCGCGGGCTTTCGCCCGCCTGGCCTGCAACTCTTCCCCCTCGGCGAAGCCAAAAGAGGCATAGAACTCGGCTGTTCCATAAGTGCGCGTCCTGACCACGACCGGCATCCGCACCGCATGTCCCAGGATCAACGCCTGCTGCTTGGTATCCAGTCGCGCCAATACCTGTCGCAATTCGCCGGCTCCCGATATGCCGGTGAAGACGGCCTGGATATCGCGCTCGTTATCCAGGAGGCAGGTCACTCGCGTGCCGATTTGGGACATCACCTCTTCATCAATGCCGCTGGGACGCTGGTCCACGACGAGCAGGGTGACATTATACTTGCGCAACTCGCGGGCGATGGTGCCAAAGATCGTCTGCTGGGCAATCTCAGGATCCAAGAATTTATGCGCCTCTTCGATGGTGATCACCAGGGGACGCGGCTCACTCGCTTGCTTGCCCAGAGCCTCTTCTTTGCGCCGCACGTATTCCTCATGGATGCGCCGGGTCAGATAATTAGCCACTAGAACATAGGCTTCCATGGAACGACCATAGCGGCCAAACTCCAGAGTAACGCTTATCCCTCTGTTCAAATATTCCAAAATGCGCTGCACAGAAGGGTCTTCTATATGGGGCTTGAGAAAATCGAACCGCTCTAAAAAACGCAAGCGGCGGCCCAGAGCTTCCAGTGTTCCCTCATGCTGGCCATGGTCGCGGGCCAATTCTTCCTTTTCCTCAGCCGTCATATTCATCAGGCGATCCAGCCAGTCCTTATGCCACGTCTTATAGAGGAAATAGATGGCATTGATCATGGACTCAGAAAGCCCGATCAACCCGCTCAGCATAATGACATCCTCTGGCTCGATCTGCTCATAGCTGATGCGCACCACGAAATCGGGGCGGATGCCACGCCGCTTAGAAGATTCATCGTCCAGGGTGAAAATTGCCACCTGCGATGGGAACAGTTGCTTCAGCCCCTTGACGCGAAAGCCGCCCTCTCCTTCGCTCTCCCATCCATATTCGTTGTGCATGTCGAACACCAGATTAACCGCCGCGTCGCTCTGGATGATGCCAGCCAGGAGGAGGCGGCAGAGGAAGGTTTTGCCGGTGCCCGATTTGCCGAACACGCCACTGGAACGCTCCACAAACCGATCCAGGTCGAGGTGGATTTTGATCCCTCCCATATCCAAAGGCTCGCCGACGTGAAAGAATCGCTTCCCCTCCTCCCCCGCACGGCCAAAGATGCGGCTGACATCCTCCTCCGTGGCGTTATAGACGATGGAGAAGTGCCCTGGCAGGGACTTGACCGGCTTCGGCTCTCTGGCCTCCTTTTCCAGGACTAGCATCGGCGATACGTTCAGACGGCCATACACGCTGGTGCCCATATGAACCTCGGCCAGGAAGGGATCGGAGATATCGGGGGGAGCTTTGGCCAACATCGGGTTGGTGTTATCCAATGCCACATCCGTAATCATGCCAAAGAAGCGCAGTTTCTCTCCCTCGATGACGACATAACGGCCTACTGCCACACCTTCGATCATCGTGGTGCGATCCAGCTTCACCTCCAGCCCTTTGGAGAGCGACCCTCCGACCACGATGCCCAGCCGCTCGGCAGCCTGCGGCCCCTTTTCGCGCGGCCGCGCAGGAAAGTAATCCTCGAAGGTAAGCTCTCTCGTCATATTCTGATCCTCCGCAAGAGGCCGTCGAGGCGCAGCGGATCGTCGTTCAAAAGCCTGGCCAGTTCCCTGCCTGCTCGGATGAGGAAATCCCGCTCTGGCTTCCCCACGCCCCGACAGAGGCTGGCCTGACGCAAACTGGCGGCCAATAGCTCGTCGGCGGGGATATCGCCGCTGGCTGCCAGGATGGTGCGCAAGTAATCAAGCTCCTCGGTGAAGGCGATGATCTCCTGCTCGCCACACAAATGGATTTCGTCCAGGGCTGGCGGCGGCTGCGGCGGCAGATAGTGATAGACCCTGTCGCCTGCGCGGAAACCGACGACCAGCACGCTCACTTCAATCGGCATCTGGCGATTCTCCCTCTGATCGCGGATGATCTCTTCCGAGATGTCGGGGGAACTGAGCAACTGGCGCACCAGGGGATCATCCTCGATGGAAACGTTGTAAATCAGGCCGTACGCTTCCACGTCCTTTTGAATGTGTACCTTGACAAAAGAGCCAAAGGTCGGCATTTGGGGGAGCATCACCTGGCAGCCAACCACGAACCCCGTTGTGCTGGAGCGCAGCACCCTGCCCACGGTCAACGGGGGCAATTCATCAATGGCCTCTACACCGGTTTTCATATCCTATACCTCCTTTTGCCGCCGCCGGTCAGCTCTTTGAGCCGCGCCTTCTCCGAGGGGCGAGCGTCCAGGCCATGCCGCGCCATAGCCGCGATGACCCGCATCTCCAAATCGCGCTGTTCCTCGACGCTGACCAGCGCCAACTCGTGGGCGCGGGCCAGGATATAGGGATAGCCCCGCGACACGCGGCACTGCTCGTATATCGCAGCCTGGATGAAATCAATGAGGCGGTAATCCCCTGCCCACGGCGGCCCCGGCTGGTAGGAGGATCGGGTTGTCGCCACCCAATACGGCAGCTCGATGCGCGCGATCTCGGCGTGGCGCTCATCGCCCACGTTGAGGTAGAAAAAGCCAATCTCGTCATCCGCCCGATGGCGACGGTACTCGGCATTGATCGCCACCGAACTGACGAAGAAGGTTGAGCGCTCCCCCGGCGACAGAAACCGGAAAAGGGCGCGATCCATGAGTCCCTCCAGCGGGTTCTTTTCTATTTCCTCCGGGGTGGGGTCGTCACCCAGGGAGGCGAGATGCAAGAGATTGATCACTTCAGCGTGGCGTGGGCGGCTGGTAAAGGCAGCTACGGCAGCACGGGAACTCCTGAGGCTGTCCAGACAGGCCAGGTATCTTTGCAGGCGGGCTTGCTTCCGCGCGGCAGGAGCCTCCTCCAGCACCCAAAGCAGTAACGTGCCATCGGTCAGTGTGAGCAGTGGGCCGCTCTCGGCAGCGCGAGCCAGGTCGGCCAGTTTCTGCAACTCGGCGGTATCCCGCCGGATGTCCAGCAGGTTGCCCTGCAACAGGCGCTTATCCTCGTAGAGATCCTCGTCTTTGTAGAAGAGATGCGGCTCGCTTTCCACCTGTGGCCTTTTGCCCGTGCCATGTTCAAAGACGATGCTGCCGATGTTGACCAAGGCATACAGGGCGACGCCATGGCGATCCGGCTCAACCTGGGAACCATCGGCGGCGATGAGCGCCGCTTGTGGGGGATGGGGCGGCAAGGGGTGTGTTTTAAGCAATGGCTCATCGGCCGGAATCGCTCCCTGCCATTTCCTCGCCCTGGCTGTATGGGCGCGCTTTTGTAGAACCTCGTAATGATCCGAGTGTTCCTGCAACAACTGCCAGGCTATCGCCAAGAGTTGCTGGTATTTCTCCTCTCGCCCGGCTAACTCTCGCCCCATGCCGTCCAGTTGGCTCCCTAGTTTGCTCAAGGTCAAGGTCACGTTACGCACTCCTCAACACACGCTCATCGCCAACGCGACGGGTCACCTGCCGTTCATCCAGATGCTCCAAAAGCGCCAGGGCGTACTTGCGGCTGGTGTTAAACAGATCGCGCACCTCGGCCACGGTGATCTTGCCCTTTTCCTGCAATTGCGCGACGATCCTGGCGACCATTTCCTCATACGTCGCAGCGGAGAAGAGCACTTCGCTGCTGACTTTGACCAGCTTGCGTTGCTCCAACAGGGCGGCCAGGACGTCGGCCCCCACTTTTTCCTCACTGGTCGCCACCGACGGGGGAGTATAGGGCGCAGCGGCGAACTCGCGCAACAGGGCCTCCACCCGCATCTGTTGTGTCGGCGTGAAGCGAATTTCGTGACTTGGCAGCCTGACATCGCCATTGGAGGTCTCGGCGATTCTCTTTTCCGCTGCCGCCTGAGCCGCCACCTCGTTGAATAGACGGGTGAGCAGGTTGAGGCGGCTCTTAAGCTCCCCTCTGGGCATCCCGCCGCGTAGCGGGTAGGCGCGATGATAATCGGCCAGCAACCCGCTTATCTTGTCCACCAGGTTCGTCCAGCCGGATAAGGAGAACAGATACCGGTTGCCGGCCAGGATGGTGTCCCCCTTCATCCCTTGCGCGGTCAGAGCGACGATCTGGCCGCCGGCCAACAGCCCTCTGAGCGATTGCTCCGCCACGTCTCTGGTCAGGTTACACGCCTTGAGCAACTCGTCCACTTCCAGAGGCTGCTGTCGGGCCAGGGTTTCCAGGACGATCTCTTCCGGTGTGCCTCTGGCTAGGGTCTCCAGGCGGGCCATCACGTCGGGGCGAAAACGACGGTAGCGCCGCGCCGGGTGGGCATCCACAATAGCGCCGCCCCCGATGGTCATATTGGGGAAGCGGATAATGAAATGGTCGCCCTTCACCACCGCTACCGGCTTTTCCAAAACCAATTGCGCCCAGCCGGCCTCGCCAGGAGCCAGGGCCTCACGACCGAGCAGCCGCACGCGCGCCTGCACGACGGCGGAACCTGCATAAAAATCCACTTCTGTGTCATGTTTCAAAGCCTTCGGCGTGCTTTTGAGCAGCCGAAGGGACGTATCCAGCAGGAAAGTGGGTTTCAACCAGCCAGGGGTAGCCACTACATCCCCCCGCTTGAGTTGATCTGTGCTGAGGCCCACCAGGTTGATGGCGACCCGGCTCCCTGGCACGGCTTCTTCCACCTTCTCCTTATGTGTCTGCAGGCCGCGGATGCGCGATTTCAACCCCTGTGGCAATATCTCCACCTCTTCACCCACGTGCAGGCGGCCATCCGTTAAAGTCCCTGTTACTACAGTGCCAAAGCCAGCGATGCTGAAGACCCGGTCAATGGGCAGGCGAGGACGATTGATGTCGCGCTTGGGTGTGGATTGGGCGACAACGCGATCCAATTCCTGTTTCAAATCCTCTAAGCCATAACCCGTCTTGGCTGACACGGGCACGATGGTCGCGTTTTCCAGGGTGGTGCCGGCCAATTGTTCTCTCACGTCCTCCTTCACCAACTCCAGCCACTCCGGATCATCTATCAGGTCTTGCTTGGCCAAGGCCACCACGCCGCTGCGCACCTCGAGCAGGTCGAGGATGGACAGATGCTCGCGCGTCTGTGGCATCACTCCCTCGTCGGCGGCGACGACGAACAGAGCCACGTCTATACCCCCCACCCCGGCGAGCATGTTCTTGATGAAATCCTCGTGGCCTGGCACATCCACGATGCTCACCGCCTGTCCACTGGGCAGGGTCATCCAGGCAAAGCCCAGGTCAATCGTCATCTCCCGCTCTTTTTCCTCGCGCAGCCGGTCCGGATCAATGCCGGTCAGCGCCTTCACCAAGCTGGACTTGCCATGATCAACGTGTCCTGCCGTGCCGATGACCCTCAACTGGTGCCTCCCGTCTTGGTGTGTTTCTCGGCATCGGCGATCTGCTCCTGTAAGGCAGCGGTGTGCCGTTTTGCCCACTCTGCGGAAGCAAGCCACAAAGCACGGATCTGCTCCTGCCCCTCCCGCTGATGCGCGGCAATCCGTTTATTGACAGCCTCCAATTCAACCTGGCAGGCTTTGCGCCACGTCTCTAAGGCATTGAGGCGTTCATTCTGGTGGCCATCCATTTTAGCTTGCTCGCCGCGATACCATTGCGCTTCGGCCATGTAATTGGCCCATCTTTTGTCGCTTTCGCCCCTCCATTCGCGCAATTCCTTCTGGCGCCTTTCCTCATTTAAGCGCATCAGCTCTTTCATCTCATCATGTTCTTGTCGGAGCCGCTTCTCCGTCTCCTGCACAGAGGCCAACACCTTTTTGGCTTGGTTATTATGCTCCTCGAACAGCCGCAATTGGGCGGCCCAGGCCATTAGCTCCTTTTGCCATGCTTCCACCTGCCCTGCCCATTCGTTCAGGCGTTGACGATGCTGCTGCTGTTCAAGTCGCAACTGCTCCGCCAGTTCCGCTTGTTCCTTTTTCAGGGCCGCTGAAGCAGCCTGGACTGAGCTTATATCGCTCTGATGCTGTTCCTGCCATCTTCCCAGTAGAAGCGTTTGCGCCTCGACCTTTCTGGAAATCTCGGCCTGTCCCTCGCTCAAGAGAGCTATCTGCGTCAGAATGGAGGCCCTCGTCTCAGACAAGAATTTTAACTGCTCGCCCTGTTCACCCAATGTGCGTGCCAACTCCCCGCCTTGCGCTTGCAGGGAGAGCAGAGCAGCGGAGAGCTTTCGCAAATCCGCGTCCGTTATCTTCCCCGACTCTGCGGTCTGGGCCAAATCGGCCTCTAACCTGGTGGTCTGCTGCTGCAAAACCGCCATGCCATCGCGATCCCGCTCCTGGCCTGCGGCGAGCAACTCCAGGCGCCCGGCCAATGTGGCCAACTCTTTGGACAAAGGCTCTAAAGCCTGCTGGAGGAGAAGTGCCTGTTTCCCCAGTTCTTGTTGTGCCTGGTTTAGCAGGGAGAGAGTGCGCTGCGCGTCTTCCATCTGGCTGGAGAGCGCTGTCTGTTTTCTTCCCAATTCCGTCAACTGCTGGAGGAGCTGATCCTGTCTCTCCGCAGCCAGCTTGAGCGGCTGCATCTCACCCTCAGCCCACTTGCGCAGCTCACCCAGTTGCTGTTCGTGTGCTGCCAGGTGAACTGCCTTGGCCTCTTCCCGTTGCCCCAGCAAAGCCAGACGCTCCGCCAACTCGGTTTTTGCGCCCTGTAAGGCGTGCAGTTCCTTCTCCTGCTTCGAGAGCCGGCCCAGGATATCGCCGAGGCTCTGGGCCAGCGGGTCTAATCTCCCTTCAGAATCCCGCGCAGACTGCTTAAGGGCTTCGATATCCTTATGCTGTTCTGCGAGGCGCTGCAACAGTTGCTGTTGCACGCCCGACAGGAACTCGTCCTTCTCGGCCAGTGTCTTGCTTTGCTGCTCAAGCGTGTCTAGCCTGGCATGCTGCTCGGCCAGATGAGAGGCCAGCTCTTCCTGGCTGCCCGCCAGGATGGACAAGCGGCCAAGGGCGGTTTTATCTTGTTGGGCAAGCTTATCTACCCGTCGGCGCAAATCGGCCAAAGCCTCCAGTTGCTTATCCCGATCCTGGCGCTGGCTAGAGAGCCATTCCTCTGTCTCCTGTCTTCTGGCCTTGTCGTCTTTCTCCAGCCTCGTCAGGAGTTCCCTGCGCCAACGGGTTTGCGTCTTTTTCCATTCGGGGATCTTGCCCAGTTCCACCAGAGTTTGCGCCCGCAGGCTCTCCCACTCTTGCGCGAGGCGGCTTTGCGCCGCGATTTCGGCGGTCAGGCGCTCCACAGCGGCGTCCAAAGCGTCCAATCTGGCTCTATCTTTGCGGTGCTCTGCCTCCAACCACTTTAGCGATTCTACCGCTTCCGTCAAGTCCATAGGTTTCGCCTTTCCGGTATTCAAATTAGGAGCCTATCTGGGAAATCACGCAGTTTTCGGATAGGTACTAAGGGCTGAATGATAAGGTTATTTTAGCACAGTTCTATACTACTGCAACAAATGTTTGACAGCCCGATGCGAGCAAATTATAATCCTCTCTATCCGCCTTATACCTCACGCTGGCTTGAGAACGGACCAACGCAAAGCCGCAAGGGTCTAGCGATTGGGTGCATTTCACTTTCGGGGCAAAATGAGGAAAGGGAGGCTTCACCGGATTCGGGACACAGATTACGCGGATTCCTCGGCGCGCCTATCCGTGTAATCCGTGCTGGTAATCCGTTGACAGTTCCTCGCCTGCAACTCAACCGCCCCAGGAGAGGAACATGGCAAACGCGGGAGGATATACCTACGAAGAGATCACCTCCCAGCCGCAGAGTTGGGCCGACACAGGCGAGTTGATGGCCACACTGCGCGGGGACATCGTGCGCCTCTGGCAGGCGCGGCCCTGGAAGCAGGTTATCTGCACCGGATGCGGCTCTCCCTATTATCTATCCTTGGCGGCTGCAACGCTCTTCCAGCAGTTGACCGGCCAGCTCGCGCGTGGAATCCCGGCCTCGGAGCTTTGGCTTCACCCACGAAGCAGCTATCCGGCGCAGGGCGATGTTTTGCTCATCGCTGTGAGCCGCTCCGGGCAGACCACGGAGACCCTCAACGCTGTGCGGGCGTTTCGAGGCTACGGACGCGGCCAGGTAGTAACCATCATTTGTGAGGAGAATACTCCGCTGGCGGGCATGGGGGATGTGAACATCGGCCTGCCCTGGGCGCGAGAGAGGAGCGTGGCGCAAACCCGCTCCTTCGCCTCCATGTATCTGGCCGCCGTCGCCCTCGCGGCGATTTGCGCGGGGCGAGATGACCTGCTACAGGCGATGAAGCGTCTTCCCGACCTGGGGCAAAGGCTCATCAGCCAATATGGTGCGCTCGCCCATGAGATCGGCAGCAGCCAGCAGTGGGAGCGCTTCTACTTCCTCGGCTCCGCGTGGCGTTATGGCCTGGCTTGTGAATTGAGCCTCAAGATGAAAGAGATGTCCCTGACTCATGCGGAACCTTTCCACTTCCTGGAATTTCGGCATGGCCCCAAGTCTATGGTGAACCAGCAGACGCTCATCGTCGGATTGCTCGCGGAGGCGGACGCTGCTCATGAGGCGGCGGTGGTACAAGAAATGCGCGCGTTGGGAGCGAAAACCCTTATCCTGGCGGAACATGAAAGCCTGGCCAAGGCGGACTATGTCATCCCCCTCTCTTCTGGCTTGCCGGAGGAGCTGCGCGGCGTGCTTTACCTTCCCGCCGTGCAGCTCCTGGCCTATGAGCGATCCCTGAGCAAGGGGCTGAACCCCGACTCCCCCACCCACCTGGATGCCGTGGTGAGGCTGGGCGATGTATGACCTGCTGGTGGCTGGCGAGATCAATGTAGACCTCATCCTGCAAGACGAGGTGATCGAACCGCAGTTCGGGCGGGAAATCCTGGTGCAGGATGCACTGCTGACGCTGGGCAGTTCCTCGGTGATTATGGCCTGTGGCGCGGCGAGGCTCGGCCTGCACACGGCCTTTTTCGGGCTGGTGGGCGATGACGAGTTCGGCGCCTTCATGTTGCGCGGGATGCAGGAACGGGGCGTAGATACATCCTATATCAGGCCGGATCCAGCCTTACGTACTGGCCTCACCGTCAGCCTTTCCACAACGCGCGACCGGGCGATGATCACCTTTATGGGGGCCATTGATGCCCTGCGCGCCGAGCGGGTTCCCCCGGAGCTACTGTCACAGGCAAAACACCTGCACATCGGCAGCTTCTTCTTGCAGAAAAAGCTCCGCGCAGGGCTGCCAGGTCTCTTCCGCCAGGCGCACGCCTTGGGGCTGACCACCTCGCTCGACTTCGGGTGGGATCCGGAGGAACGTTGGGACGGGGATTTGCACAAGGCATTGGAGCAGGCCGATGTGGTGATGCCGAACGAGACAGAAGCCATGCATATCACAGGAGCGAAGACGCCCGAAGAAGCGTTGGATCGGCTTGCCCGGCGCGTGCCCCTTGTCGCCATCAAGCTGGGAGCTGCCGGAGCTATCGCGGCGCGTGACATCGAGCGCGCCCATGCGCCAGCGATCCGTGTGGAGGTAGTGGATACCACGGGAGCGGGGGATAGCTTCGACGCCGGTTTCATCTATGGCTATCTGCGCGGCTGGTCGCTGGAGCGCTCCTTGCGCCTGGCCTGTGCCTGCGGCTCCCTTTCCACGCGCGCGAACGGCGGCACTACGGCGCAGCCTACCCTTGAGGAAGCGATAGCCGCGGGTAGCTCGCTGACGATGGAATCGTCTGCCTGAGCAGCCCAAGGGTCATGACCGACCATCAATGATTTAACAAAATAATCCCGCAACACCGGATATCTTGCAACCGACCATCAAATGGTCGGTCTAGAAGCTGAAGCCCGGTGAACCGGGCTAAAATGACGGTTTTTCCAGCCGGCCTTGGCCGGCTTAGGCTTTCAGCCCGATGGTTTACCGTCGGGCCTCGCCGAATCGCCATCATTTGGAGCTGGCCTCGGCCGGCTTTAGCTCTTAGCTCGACGATCGGTGGTCTCCCTGTCAAGTGTTGCCCAAGTGTCCTGGCCAGTTTTCACCGCCGGAACCCCCTGTCAGCGAATTAGACAACGAATTAACGAATCAAACTACAGCAGGCGATTCGTTAATTCGTTTCCGAATTCGTTGACAGGGCCTCTGCGCCCTACCGCAACCAATGCTCTCTTTTTGCCTCGTCGTCCGGCCAAGCGATGGTACAACGATGCCAGGTAGGTCTCTTTGCTGTGTCCTGCTCTGCGGTAAGACCAGAGGCAGCAACACTCAAGAGGGAGACTATCGAGAAGTGCCATCAACAGATAATGTAAATGCCCTGGCTGCCTAGCTGGATGGTTTGACCTTCCAGCCTTATTGCAGTATGATTCGCGCAGAATTCGTCGCCATCGGGCGATGGCCTGTAACGGAAGGAGTACAGCTATGTGTGCGAGACGCAAGTCACGTGCGGCTATCGAAGTCTTCTTCTCCTATGCTCACAAGGATGAAGAATTGCGCGACGAGTTGGAGAAGCATCTCGCCATCCTGAAGCGACAGGGCGTGATCGCTGGCTGGCATGACCGCAAAATCGGCCCAGGAAGGGAGTGGCAGGGCCAGATTGACGCGCATCTGAACTCGGCAGGCATCATCCTGCTTCTCGTCAGCTCCGATTTCCTGGCCTCGGATTATTGTTACGACAACGAGATGAAACGGGCCATGGAGCGCCATGAAGCCGGAGAAGCTCGTGTGATTCCGGTCATCCTCCGTCCAGTGGATTGGAAAGGCGCGCCTTTTGCCAAGCTCCAGGCCCTGCCCAAGGATGCGAAAGCGGTGACCACCTGGCCGAATCGCGATGAAGCGTTCGCCAATGTCGCCCAGGGTATCCGCGCGGCGGTCGAGGAGCTTATCGGACGCCCTTAGTCGGCCCGCCGCTGCGCC
>Ga0129297_10001426_pt1 | contig 12097 bp, 10 predicted proteins | sample I18A1metaG_FD_94708 | JGI IMG/M metagenome (GOLD analysis project Ga0129297, IMG submission 94708) | Lake sediment bacterial and archeal communities from Gulf of Boni, Indonesia to study Microbial Dark Matter (Phase II) - ​I18A1 metaG | ecosystem: Environmental > Aquatic > Freshwater > Lake >... | reverse complement strand
CTGCTCAAAACTTGAGGACCGCATACTACTGGGGAGACAACCTAGAGGCTAGATACAACATGGCGCTTGCGGCATTGATGGGAGGACTCGCAATGGGAGCAACGCCTGCTGGTGCGAATATAGGCCATTGTATATCGGAGTCGTTGGGACCGATGTATAATGTGCCTCATGGAGTTGCTTGCGCTCTAGTAACCCCCTACACGATGGACTACGTCATGCCAGCATGCATAGAGAGACTTGCGATGGTGGCGGAGTACATGGGGTTGGATGTGCATGGGCTGTCAAAGCGTGACGCCGCTATTTTGGCAGTTCAAGCGACAAGAGATCTGGTAAAGGATTTGGAACTACCCGTTTCGCTTAAGGAAGTCGGTTTTCCGAAAGGTGATATTCCTAAGTTCGCGAAATACCTAGTTGAAGAAAGGCAATCCTACTATTACCTGCAAACCTACAACCCCAGAAAGTTAACGATAGGGAATGTCACAGAGCTGCTGGAGAAGATGTATGAGGGTCGGATAACCGGCGAGTAAATTCAAGGAACTGCTGCGAAGAACAATGGACATAACCTAATCTCGAATGTTCAAAAGGGCCTTAGCCAACTTAACCGCTTCAACGGCGTTCTCCGCGTAACCATCTCCGCCTATTTCACGCACCCACGCCTCAGTAACAGGAGCTCCGCCCACCATGACCTTCACCTTGTCACGCGTTCCTTCGGCAACCAATGCTTTCACGATTTCATGTTGAACCGGCAAGGTCGTGCTTAGAAGGGCTGATGCGCCTACAATATTCGCCTTAACCTCTTTAGTCTTCTTTATGAACTCCTCTACAGGTACATCTTTGCCTAAATCATGAATGTCGAAACCGGCTGCGAATAGCATAGCCGCTACGATGTTTTTGCCGATGTCATGTATGTCGCCTGCCACCGTGCCGATCACCACTTTACCAAAGGTTCTTCTTTCGGCTTTGCTTTTGGCCAGCTCTGGCTCGAGAACTTCTGATAGGGTTTTCTTGACGGCCTCAGCTGCCGCCACTAGGTGCATAAGAAAAAGTTCTCCGTCCTCAAACTTCTTTCCAATTATCTTAAGTCCCTTGGCCAGTCCATTTTCAATTATCTCTGTTGGATTGAGTTTCGCTTCCAAAGCTTTCTTTGAGGCTTGGACCACTTTATCTGCATCAAAACTCAACACAGAGTTTGCTAGCTCCTCATAGATACTTTCTTTTGACAATATCTCTACCTCGTTCTAACGCTTCATGGCGTTCTTCTTAATTTTTTCGATTTGCATTCGAACATCTTTGGGTATTGGCTCCACTCGATGCTCTTTAAGGATCTTCTTAATGTTTTCCCTAGCCTTTTCAACTAAGGTTTTACCATCGGCTTTTTTCCATGATTCATACGAGAAGGTTCTGTCCATTAGCTGTGTAACACGATGTTCCCTGTTAAAGTGTCTCAACGAATGTTTGAGTGCCAAGAAGGATCCGCCGTGCTTTGCCTCCTTTATCTCTTCGACTGCAAGAGCTTCATCGTCAACACTTACTCCTCGCATGATTCTCTTGAGCATTCCAATTATCTCATCGCAAATCACAATGAGCTCTTGGCTGCCGCCTTTCGCTGACTCAATGAGTCCTATGTCGTGGATCAAGTTCTGACCGCAAAGCGCGGCTGCCGTGAGATTCATCGAAGCCTCAACGAATGCCTGAGCATCCAGTGTCTTCGAGTCGGTGCACCCCCCAGTGCCCCATAACGGTATCTCTAGGTAGTGTGCCAATTGTGCTTGAGCTATACCAAGTAGGATGTCTTCAGGAGCGCCGTAAGAACACAATGTCGTTCTCATATCCATGACTAGAGGCACAAAACCGAATATGAACGGCGTACCTGGTCGAGTAAACTGCGCTATGACATTGCCAGCGATGGATTCCGCCATTCCTGAAACCACTTCCCCTGCCAAAGTCATGGGCGCTGTGGCTCCGCTCATTGGGCATGGCGCATATATGATGGGCAAGCCCACCTTCACCCATTCTATTAGGGCCTCAACATACTCCTTGCCAACTATCAACGGTGAAGCTGGCTCATCGTACATGGACACTATCGGTCTCTTTCTGAGCTCTTCTTCCCCACCCGCTATCAGTTTAGCTATCTCTATTTGCTTTCGCGTCAGCTCTGCGCCATGGTAGGCAAAGATGATCGAATGCTTCACTGTGTTAGATATAACTGCATCTTGCTCGTACAAGCCTTGGGCATCGCGTGGAGCATCTAGAGGAGTGTAAAGACCCATCGAGTAGTCAATATTCTCTAGAGCATCACAGATCTTCGCTGTTTCAGCCATATCTTCGGTTCTACTCATCCTTCTCTCTCCTGTATCTCTGTCCACAACGACTATTGCGCCACCAACGCTCCCAAAGTAAACTTTCTTCCCTTCTATCATGAAATCCTGATTCTTGTCCCTGCCGCACAGCCTAACTCTCTTTGGCGCTTTTCTAAGCGACTCTTCAACAATATACTCGGGAAGACACGCCGTTTGCGCCTTAAAGTCAACTGTTGCACCAATCTCGTTCAAAAGCTTCAGAGCGCCTTCATGTTCAATCTTTACCCCATGCGTCTCAAGCACGTTGAGTATCGCGAGATATATATCATACAAGTCTTCAGTGGATAGAATTCTTAACTGCCCGCCGTCAAGTCCAACTCTCATTTGTTGACCTCCAAGAGTAGGATTAGATAATTATAGGGTTTTAGGGTTTTCCAAGACCGAATGGAGAACAAGCGGCGGTTTCCGCGAGTGGCTATCGATGGATATACGCCTTAACGTGGACTAGAAAGATTAAGAGCCTTTCTTTACATAGTGCCTATTTCTCTGCCTTGGCATAAAAGAATCCTAGGATTTCTTCTTCTATCACGACTTTTCTTATCTCAGCCAGAGTAGGGTTTCTGGGGCTTTCGATGCTTTTGCTGCGATTGCGTGGCGTCTACTTACTGTTGGCGTCATACGTTAAAAGGGAAGAAACGAATTCTAGAAAATCGGGACACTAGCAATCTTTTGAAGTGCAAGGTGATGATTGGCGCAACGACGTGTGGCGAAGAGTGAGCCACAGAAACTTAGGCAGATGCACGTGGAGTAGATGCTGTTAAGAAGTTAAGGTTCTATTCTGTGTAGCCTCGGGCTCCGTTAGGCGACACTCTTTTCAATCTTCTGAATCGCAATCTCAAGTTCTTTCTCAACGTCTGCTGGCAAAGGGGATGACTTATGTTCCAAAAGCACTTTCCTAGCCAAGACCATGGCTCTTCGACTAGCGTCTTGGCCTCCAGTACTTTTCCAATTGCTGTAGCTCCTCCGATCTGATAATGCGGGGAACCACTGTTCTCTCCGTAGGTTTTCTAGCGTGTGTTTGTGACCAAGGAAGTTCCCCTTTGATGCGCCCTCCTTAATGACATCGATGGCGATTGAGGCCGGAGTAAACTCCACTCCCCTCTCAATCCTTGAAACAGCACCCCAGACTTCACTGTCAATAACCAATTGGACGGGACTGATCATCATATAATACTCGAGCACACCAGCCCAAGTGTTCAGATTCAAGCCTGAAAGACATCCGAGAACCGCTCCCATAGCTTTCTCATACCCGGACTGTGTATCGGGCAATTTTGAATCGGAAGCAAGACTACTACCCCTGCTTGGCAGGCCGTAGTGTCGGGCGAGCTGCGCAACAGCCGGCTGGAACATAATCGCTTCTGGGCTACCTATAGAGGGGACGCCAGTTCGCATATCTATTATGCATGATGCGCTCCCATAGATGTTAGGCGTTCCAGGTTGAACCGCCTGTGAGAGGACTACCCCGCTCAACACTTCAGTGTTATGCTGAATAAGCGCACCTGCAAGCGTAACTGGTCCTGTCGCACCAGACATGACCATGGGGGCAATAATTATGGGCAGAGAGCGCTTCGAGTACTCAATCAATCCCTCAATCATCTTTGAGTCATATTCAAGGGGACTCTTAGGATTGATTAGGCCGATGATTACACAATTTTTTGAAAGTTCTTTTTCACCACCTGCGACTATTGATGCAAGATCTATACTATCGCGGGCAACGTCTCTGCCTAAGGTATATCCCATTACACACTTGCCGGTATTCTTTAGCATTTCAGACAGTGTTCGAGCGAAAGCCGCTCTCGGAGCTAGATCCGATGGTTCGACCAGTAGTCCACCTCCGGCGTCAATGTGTGGGAGGAAGTCCACTAGTCTAGCAAGGTCGCAAACGTCTCTTATCGTTCCAAGTCGACGGTTGCCGTCTAGGTCAAGTATGTAGTTGCATCCGTAGCCGGGAACTGACCAGCGGCCGTCTCCTCCGACTTGAAGATTGTGTTTCGGTTCTCTAGCTCTCCAGATAAAGTTGGCCGGCGCCTTCCTAACTGAACTCTCGACAATATTCCTTGAGACCTTGGCTATTCCTGTCTGACGATCAACCTCAGCACCGGCCCTCTTCAAATATTCCAGTGCTTGGTCGTGTTGGAACTTGATGCCTCTAGTCTCAAGTATCTCGATAGTGGCGTCATGAATAGTTTGCAACTGATCTTTCGTGAGAAGTTCCAATTTTGGCAAGTCCGCGCACCAGATCTAGTGAGATGCAAATCCGGAATATCAGGTTTACCAGTCTAGATTAAGAAGATGAAGTGCTCAAAATTTCAGGGTCTCGTTCAAATACAACATTAACGATCGACTTTGAGATGCAAAAATCAATATCTTGTAAGGATTTGAGTCCCGACCACGACAGCAAATCTTTTTTTAGGCTGCAAACAATGAAATGAATGAGGCGAAAATAATGGAGGTCACTACGTTAGTTGAATTGGTTCTCATGGGGTTAGGTAGAGGTGCGATATATGCACTAATGGCTCTGGGTTTGGCATTAATCTTTGGAATACTCAATATACCGAGTTTTGCACAGGGCGAATTCTATATGGTAGGTACGTATTTCTCTTGGATCGTCCTATCGATCTTGGGCTTTGGTCCATTTATTGCTTTGTTAATTGCAGCCTGTGCCACCTTCTTGGTGGGAATATGTTGTGAGAGGGCGGTCTTCGCTCCCCTGCGAAAGTTTGGAGGAGGAGAATGGTTGCTTAACGTTTTCGTTCTCACACTTGGTTTGTCTTTGGTTCTCCAAAATGTGGCGTTGGTAACCGCAGGGCCTCTTTACTATGGTGCTCCATACTTCTGGGGACCGGGCGTCGTGGACTTGTTCGGATTCAGAATCTCTTATGATCGCCTAATGATCGTTGTGCTAGCAAACACGACGATACTGATATTCTGGGCTTTCCTTAAGAGAACTAAGCTCGGCAGGGCTATTCGCGCCGTAGCTCAGAATGCTACCGCAGCCTCGTTGGCCGGCGTAAATCTTAGCCGCATATATATGATAACCTTTGGGGTAGGCTGTATGTTATCTGGCATCGCGGGAGCCTTGATGGTGGCAATACTGCCAGCGTATCCCACGATGGGGATAATACCGTTGTATAAAGGTTGGTTTGTAGTAATTGTAGCGGGTTTGGGTACGATCGGGGCGTGCATACCCGTAGCACTTTTATTAGGAGTATTGGAAGCGGTAGGGCTCATAGTCGCTTCTGAGGGTTGGCAAACTGTTCTTTACCTAATCATAATTTGTATCTTACTTATCTTCAAGCCGTTTGGCATCTTTGGAAAAGGCGAAGTAAGAGGCGTATGGGAGAAATGAAGAAGATCACCGTGACCAGAATTGAGTTGACATGGAAAAACGTGATAGCGCTTCTATCTCTCGCATTCATGATTGCAGCTCCTTTCGTAGTAAGGGGTAGTTACATTTCGCACATATTCATATCCGCTCTTCTATTCGGAACTCTAGCTGCAAGTTTCGATTTCGGAGTTGGATACCTTGGAATAGTGAACTTTGGCTATGCAGCGTTCATGGGACTCGGAGCATATACCTCAGCAATAGCGGCCATACGTTTTGGAATTAACCCTTGGCTCGGTCTCTTACTTGGTGGGGCAGCTGCTGGTCTTCTTGGACTCGCTACAGGAGTATTGACCTTGCGTTTGTACGGTATATTTGTGGCATGCTTCACTTGGTTTCTTGGCATGGCACTAATGTTCTTGATCGCAGTCGCACCTGAGGTAACCAGAGGTCATTTAGGTTTAAGCGTCCCCTTTTTCCCGAATGTGTGGATACTCGACTTCAGAGATCCTCTGAGATTGTCATACTTTGCCATAATTGCAATACTGTCCCTGTCGATATTATTCTTCCTATACTACCTTGGAAATCGAACTAAAATGGGGTTAGCCTTCAAGGCTCTTCGAGGTAGCGAGCCCGCAGCGATGGTTTGCGGTATAAATCCCTTAAAATATAGGGTTCTGAACTTTGTGATCACTTGTTTCATCGCTGGTATGTTAGGCAGTTTCTATGCTCATTACATCAGAATCTTGACACCTAGCTTACTAGCAACATCAAAGACCATCGAAATATTAGCAATAGCTTATTTAGGAGGGAGGGGTTCTCTCTGGGGTTCTATACCAGCGGCATTCCTTATCATAACCCTTCTGGAATTTCTCCGTCCGCTAGAAGCATACCGGTTTATTATTTATGGCGTCATACTTATCTTAATCATGATCTTTTATCCTGGAGGGCTGGCAAGATTAATAACGCGGAAAGAGCTGTTCTGACCAAGCCATCCAATACGAATGAAAAGTGAAGAAATGAGATGGAATTGAGAATATCCTCAGTCGTAAAGAGATTCGGAGGACTTGTAGCTCTTGATAACGTTTCCTTCGAAGTACGGAGTGATGAGATACTGGGGCTTATCGGCCCGAATGGATCCGGAAAGACAACTCTAATTAACTGCGTAAGCGGCTTCTATCGCCCAGACTCTGGGAAAATTCTGTATGGAGGGAAGGATCTTACAGGACTAAAACCTTACGAAATTTGGCGGTTAGGCATCGCAAGAACTTTTCAGATAGTTGAAGTATTTCCTAAGCTGAGCGTCTTAGAAAACGTGATCGTTGGTGTGGCATTCAGTAACTCAATTGACCTGAACCAAGCACGCCAAAAGAGTAGGGAAATCTTAGAATATGTAGACTTCCGTCGAGAGGAAGATGTCTTGGCCAAATATCTAAACTTAGGCCAAATGAAACTCCTTTCCTTCGCTAGAGCATTGGTCGGTCATCCAAAATTGCTCCTGTTAGACGAAACGGTAGCGGGCTTGACTCCAGGTGAGCAAACTAAGATTGCCAACTTGATTAAGAGAATAAACAAGGAGCTGGGAATAACTGTTCTGTTAGTAGAACACTCCACAAAGTTTGTCATGGAAGTCTGCGACAGAATCGTTGTACTTCAGGAAGGAAGGAAAATAGCGGAAGGACTGCCACAAGAGATCTCCAAGGACGAAAGAGTTATGGAGGCATATTTGGGCAAAGAACATATTTATTGATAGCCCTGCGTGATGCTATGCTCGATGTGAGAAAAATAAGCGTTTCTTACGGCGAGGCTACAGTACTCTGGAACATATCCCTTGAAGCTCGTGAAGGAGAAATTACTGCAATAATTGGCCCTAACGGAGCCGGCAAAAGTACGCTGCTCAAGACGATAGCTGGCTTACTTCGTCCTAAATATGGCGAAATAAAATTTATGGGAAGAAGAATAGATAAGTTGTCCCCGCATGAGATTGTTAGATCGGGCATTGTAGTCGTTCCAGAGGGCAAAGAGCTCTTTCCCGCAATGACAGTCCTAGAAAATCTCCTGATGGGCGCTTATACAATATCTGAAAAGGTTGAGATCGAGAACGCGCTCGAATGGGTCTTCAAGCTTTTTCCAGTACTGAAGGAAAGAAGTGGGCATCTCGCTGGCACCCTTAGTGGTGGAGAACAACAAATGGTCGCCATAGCGCGAGGATTGATGTCAAAACCTAAGCTTTTGATGGTTGACGAACCGTCCCTAGGCTTAGCGCCGAAACTGGTATTGAGAAACTTCGACGTAATTCAGGAACTCAACAAGGAGGGGGTTACTATCTTGCTGGTTGAACAACACGTGCATACTGCTTTGAAGCTGGCAGACCAAGCATATGTGCTTGAGGAAGGAAAAATCGTAATGAGTGGTAGAGGCGAAGAGATTCTGACGGACGGACGCATTAGAAGAGTATACTTGGTTTAGTAAGCATCTTCGTAGAAGCCAAATCCCTGGAACAGCACAAACATATTTAAGTCTTGTTAACTAGAGGTGCAAATTTAAGTCACCTAAACCATCTGATCAAGAGCCCTAGCAAATATGCCTCCCCAGCTATGAGGAGTATAGGCGATGTCATGAAGTAGAATTTATCCTTGCGGTAGACATACAATAAGATCGGAGGAACCTTCTCCAATTTTTCTAGCATAGGAACATGCTTGATAACGTAAGGCGTCGACAGTAACAGAACTTCTATGATTATGAAAAGAAAATCCGGCATCGTGAATAGATTGCGCCATTCGAACAACTCTTCTTTCGGCTCCATGAAGTGCTCAAAACGAGGCGTCAACAAGGTAATTCGATCTCAGCGATTAACCTACATTTCCCACATCCATATCGGTCGACCTTTGGAATCCTTATCTCAATCATAAGTGCTCTCAATTCGAAACCGAATGGACATCGATCTTCGTCATAGGGGTTCTACGGAATGGGTACTCCTTCAGCAAGACCTTTTTCTCAGCCAAATAACTCACCCAAATCTCATATGTTTAGCATGGAACTTAAGAACGTAAGCTCTGCTTACAAATACTCTGAAGCAGATCGGCGCTCAAACCCGAACGCATATGTCAAACACGTATGAAGAATCATCCTGACCATGGAGTTTAGGAGTGGTTTGCCTTGACCGGCTCTGTGGATACTTTAAGGTTAGAAAGATTTAGGTCTGATAGGTTGGCGGCAATCTGTGGCCTCTACTGCGGCGCCTGCAGACTTTATGTCGCCTATGTTGAGAAGGATTTTGGCAAGTTAAAGGAGTTAGCTGTAACACCCCTACCAATCAAGTTTAAAGTTGCGGCTCAAAGGCTTGTTTGTGAAGGCTGTTACTCATCGACCCTCATGCCTTGGTGCGACTGCGAGTTCCGCAAATGCTCTCTAGAAAAGGTAGTTAAATACTGCTTCGAATGTAAGGAGTTTCCGTGTGAAAGGCTCTACGAGTTCGAGCGGCAAAAGGAATCGCACCTACTCTGCCACGCCCCTTTGGTTCAAAACCTTAAGGAGATGAGGGAGCTAGGCGTTAAGAGGTGGCTTGAAGAGCAAGAGCGGCTATGGCGGTGTACGAAATGTGGAGGTAGGCTACATTGGCTCTCCAAGGCTTGTCCTAAATGCCGCGGGAAATTGACTGAGGAGCAGATGGCTGTTAGCGGCTAACACCAGGTGCCCCGACGCTTATCTGACGAGTGTCTAGTGATGGTCGCCTTAAAAGCGATAGCTCGAAGCCTTTGTGGCTGCAAATGTGTCCAAAACACATGAGCCTCACAGTTAAGCGCGATCAAACCTAGACGCTTGCCAGATCTGTTCTACTGGAGCTCGCTTGATAGACAAAATCATGTTTGGTCTATACCGAGGGCATGAGGGATGTCTTTAGAAATTGCGCAAGAATGAAACAGAAAAAATGGGAGGAGTTAAGACTAGCGGCTAATTGATACCACTTTGCCTTTCTTCTCTAGAGTTACCCGAACCATGGCGGTTTCGCAAAGTCCGCCTCTGCCCACGCTGATGGCCATATAACCACCCCTTTACCATCGAAATACTGTAACACTGGGAATATGTAGTATCCTTCGCCAACAATGAGGTCCGGACGATCTTTGGGATCCTCCTTATAGCATTCCATGAGAATTCCCTCTCTGAACTCAAATGTCCTTCCTATTTCAACTGCAAGCTCCCGATCCCAAACGCCACCAGTTCTTGTGAGAACCTCTTCCACAATGGCAAACGTGAAACGCGCAGCATCATATGCCAACCCCGCTGTCGAAGGAGAAGGCTCGTATCCAAACTTCTCTGTAAACCTCTTAACGAAATCCTTGGCCTCCGGAGTGACCCAGCCCGGTATCATGTCTAAAACGTAGTCAGAGGCTTTGCCAGCCATCTCGTACCATCCTGTAATCCAACCTAGCCCGTCAGCTATAATGATGGACCTCAATCCGACCTCTCTCGTCTGCTTAATGAGCGAGGTTACCGCGGCCGCGCCCGTGAAAGTGATGCCAATCACATCTGGGTTTAGTCCTTTGATTTTAGTCAGCATGGTAACGTGATCAGTCTCGTCTAGGGGCGCCACATCGTAACTCACTACCTTCCATCCCTTTTCCTCAAATTTTGCCGCCAAAGATTCACCAAGGCTCCTTCCCCAGTCGGTGTCCTCAATGTAGATTGAGATTGTTTTGGTTTTAGGGACGATTATGCCCTTTTCTATAGCTTTAAAAATGGTATCAACGTAGCCGATCACTAGCTTTTCGGGAACAGGCCACCACTTAGCTACACTCCACTTGTAGTACTCAGGATCAGTATGTATTTTTTCCAGTATAGTTTTGGCTGCTCCAAAATGGCAAATATGTGGAATCTTATTAGCGGCCCATACCTCCAAAAGCGCAAGATGTACAGAGCTGTGCCATCCAATCATCCCCAGATGTATTTTATCTACGAGTAACGCTTTCTCGTATGCCTTTACCCCCTTTTCAGGATCTGATTCACAGTCGATCCACACCAGCTTGACCGGTATCCCTGAAATTTTACCTCCTCTTTCTTCCAATGCAAGAATCGCAGCATTCTTAAAATCCCTGCCGACCAAAGCAGCAGGGCCTGTCATAGGTCCTTGCACGCCTATTATAAGTTCAGTAAGCGGTGGGATTGTGGGAGTCGGGGTGGGTGTTGTGGGCGTCGGGGTTGGCGTAGGCGTTGGGGTTGGCATTGTCGGAGGAGGCTTCGTCGCTTCGTAGATTCCGTATCCTGCTGCAGCAACGACCGCAACGACAACGATTCCACCACCGTACATCAAGTACTTACGCCTGGTTATCTTCGCTTTCTCTACTTCACTCAAAACATATCACCATATTTTCCAAGATTGAGTCTCCCTTTGTGCTGTATTTATATCTTCTGTAATACATGAAGCAATATCACATAAATTTGCTAGGAGTTCATAGACGCTTGCAAGAGACATGGCTAAGGATTCATCGAGGGGCGTGACACTAGGCTTTCTGGTGCATTTCTTTCTTACGTGTTGATGTTGAAGGTCTCGTGCTTCGAAAGATTTCACTGGAAGAGTCAGGACGACCGTTCAGAAAATTCTGAAAGAACACCAGCCAGAGCCGTTGCCGAGGGATGTCGCAACAGAAATCAATCGCGTCCTCGATGAAGCGACCAAGAGGAGCCTGTGAGAAAAGGAAATACGGAACGGCTAAAGCTGGCCTGCCAGCTGTGGCTCGAGAACCTTCGACATAGGTTTTCCTCGTTTCATTATCTTGCCTGCTTGATAGTGGAGCAACCTTTGGCTGGGACATATGATGTCGGGAGTTGACGTTATCAAATGAGCGCATGCCTAAGAGTCGAGGATATAGAACCGTCAGTGTTGGACTAATCGCTGCTAAATATGCAGTAGGTGCATATTTTCTTCCGTTAGTGAGATGGTAGATTCCGTATGATCGAATCACCAAAAGGAGTCTTTGAAGTTCTGTCGAGAAATGACCTCTATAGAATCCATACAGCTACGTTAGAGGTTTTGGAGAGAGTCGGCGTGAGGGTTGAAGAGGAAAATGCCTTGAAATTGTTGGACGAATTTGGAGCAGACGTGAATTATGGGGATAAGGTTGCTAAGATCCCTCAGCATTTGGTCGATGAGGCGGGCAGGTCGTCTCCAAGAACTGTTTTGTTTGCTGGTCGAGATAGAAAGTATGATTTGAGACTAGAAGGCTTGAGGGTTCATTTCGGCACTGGTGAAGGGGCCACAAGCGTTCTTGACCATGACACCAGTTCTGTTAGGCTTTCAACGAAAACGGACATCGCTAACGTGGCTAGACTTTCAGACGGGCTTCCTAACATTGATTTTGTGATGCCGGTTTTCACCGCGCAAGATGTTCCTCAACAGGCCTTGCCTTTACAT
>Ga0129297_10001425_pt1 | contig 12107 bp, 14 predicted proteins | sample I18A1metaG_FD_94708 | JGI IMG/M metagenome (GOLD analysis project Ga0129297, IMG submission 94708) | Lake sediment bacterial and archeal communities from Gulf of Boni, Indonesia to study Microbial Dark Matter (Phase II) - ​I18A1 metaG | ecosystem: Environmental > Aquatic > Freshwater > Lake >... | reverse complement strand
GGCTAATCCTAGCTGACAAGACAGGAACAATAAGGTGTTTGTTATGGAATGGCAAAGCCGAACAACTCACAGGAGAGAGTCTTCAAGGAAAAATAGTTCGGTTAGCACATGGATATACTCGTGTAGGCCGGCTTGGAGAGGTCGAACTGAACTGCGGCGAAAGATCTGAGATCACTGTACTACCACCGGATCAATACAATCAGGAGTATCCGGATCTCATCAGCTTCTTCACACAACTTAGTGACATCAAGTTAAGCAGAGGTGAAGTTAACGTAGTCGGGCTCGTCGACTCACCACCGAAGATTACAGCTTTCACTCGGGATCAACGAGAAGGAAGCGTGCTAAGAACTACCATCACGGATCAGGGAGGGGCCGTCGGTATGGTCGCGTGGAACGACAAGGCGCAGCAGCTATCTGGACTCAAGAAGGGGGATATTCTTCAGATAATAGGTGGAAGAGTTAAGGCTGACCCGTCAGGGTGCCCAGAAGTACATGTAGGAGGCGGCGGTATAGTATCGATACTCAGAGAGAAGCCGCCCCACTTGAAGCTTAGTTTACAAAAGCATTGCCCTGTCTCAAGTATTAGGCCTAACGAGAAGGGTCTGGCATTACTTGTCAAGGTAATAAGTGTAGGTGGTGTCAGAGAATTTGTGAGGCCGAGCGGCCAAACCAGTCGATACAAGCCACTTCTGGTAGGAGATAACACGGGTCTCGTTAGGCTCTTTCTTTGGGATGAGAAGATCGAACGCGCGAACGCATTACGTGAAGGTGACATACTCATGGTTGAGGACGGTCAGACGAGGGAGAAGGCTGGGGAGGTTTTCGTTAGCGTGGCCAGCTCCGGAAACTTGAACATAAATCCTCAAGCAGTTGATTCAGTGCCCGGATATCCAAGCAAGGTATTTGTCGCTCAGCTCAAAGATCTCTCACGCCCCGTCATTATTGAAGGGCTCCTTATTGGAGATGCTGAATTAAGGACTGTTCAAGTTGGAAGCGGTGAGAACATCAAAGTAGCGACCTTAGTGCTGGATGATGGAACCAGCAGGGTTAGGCTCTCGTTATGGAGGGAGCTTGCCGAGAGAACTAGTGGATTAAGGGCTGGAACCAAAGTCAGGTTTGTAGGAATACAACCTCAACTTGGTATTCAGGGAGAGCTGACCATGTCATCCAATAATCTTACAATCATTAAGATCCTCAGTGATGATAGTCAAGTTTCTGACGAAAGCGGCCTAATCAGCCATTACATCTGAGCCCTGAGTTTAACATACTCATCCTCCTTACTCCAAAGCTCTCTTTCAGCTTTGCGATTGCTCTTATACCAATTGCAGCACGGCTTTAAATTGCACACTAGACATCGTGGCCTGACAGGTCTGCAGATTCTTTGGCCAAATTTCACAAATTCGTCGTTGAGGTCTAGCCAGTAACGCCTCTCAACCTTCTCCCGTAGCTGGAACTCAGTTTCTTCGGGATTCTTTGACTTAACAATGGAAAGACGATTAGCTATTCGGTGTACATGTGTGTCCACTGGAATTGCTGATATACGAAAGCCATAGGTAAGGACGCAGTTAGCGGTCTTTCGTCCAACTGAAGGAAGTTCAAGCAACTCATCAAGATCTCTTGGCACATGCCCTCCATACTCTTTGAGGAGCGTCCTTGCGACGGAGATTATTGACTTAGCTTTTGTATGGTAGAAGCCTGATGGCCGAATCAGCCTCTCTATCACCTTCTTATCTGCTTTGGCTAAACTATACACATCGGGGTACCGTGAGAAGAGTTGGGCCGAAGCCTTTCGCGTATTCTCGTCTTTCGTCCGTTGAGACAGTATCGTTGCTATCAGGACTCTAAAAGGATCTTGAGGTGACTTCTCACTTACGTCATGCAGGGCTGTCGCCTGCTCCGTAAGTCGATTCATGTTTTTTATTAGCTTGAAGATCTCTGAGAAACTACACCGCAACTCTTTAGATCTCACAGCTTGCTATCGTAGGCTTCTCGAAGTTTTCTCAGAAGGTTCGGCCTCTTCGTGTACAGTCTCTTCAGCTGTTTGTTCTCTCTTCTTGAGACTATGTAGGCGAATAGAATCGGGGCCGCGATCGTCGCATCTGCATACACTACTACATTATTGCTTGGTTCGTGCGGGTTGACTTTACCCCATGAGATCGCCTCTTGGAAGGTTGCTCCTGAAAGTCCTCCCCACTGTGGTGAAGAGGTTGTTATTTGTATGAGAAAGTCTTGTCCGCCTCCGCCAACCTTAAGGATTTGTGAGAGTTGCGGTTGTGTTTGTAGGTAGAAGTTCTTCGGTGAACCACCCCCTATCTCTATGGCCCCGTTCTTCCTGCTTCCATACACGATCGCGGTGGTTTCCATAACATCCAAGTCAGGGTCAACCGTAACTGTGCCCCTCCTCATTTTTGCTGCACTGAGATTCATACCTATTGAGGAGTCTCCGGGAGAAGATGTGTAGATCGGAACATCATATTTTGTGGCCTGAGCGACTATAGAGGTCTCTGGATTTTTCCCCTTGGTTAGGATAGCCTCCCCGATAATTCGGTGAAGTTGAGCTGTGGATATAGGTTTGTTCAGCTTTTGTGAAAGGAAAATCTCCTTGAGGAAATCGTCTGTCTTTAGTAGAGCGTCATCCGGAATGAATATGTCATATATTCTCACTATGCCTCGTTTTCGAAGTTCAACATCATCGGCTCTAAAGTCTCCCTGATATACTGGGAGGTCTAGGGCGAAGTGGAGGTCGTGGTAAAGGTTAGCTCCTGTTGAGATTATGAAGTCTACGAATCCTTTCTTTATTAGTGTGATTATGGGGCCGCCCATTCCGGCTGGTGCCATCGCGCCAGCTAAGGTTACTGCTATTGTCGCATCTTCATCAAGCATCCTCTCATAGAGCCTGCAAGCCTCGTAGAGTCTACCGGCATTATATGTGCGCGTCTCTCCAAATGCATCTATAAGCTCGTCCACTGTCATGTGAGGCTTGATGTTCATCGGAAATATGCGTTTACCTAGCATGAATGATCCCGTCGGCCTTAGCTTACTCATCAATAACATACCTGACTATAAATGTCTGAAAACCACTTTCCTCAATAGTATCGATCTTCATGCCAACATCGGCTGTTTCTTTCAATTCGAATATAAAGTCCTCAAGATAATCATAGAAACCGCAGGTTGTACAGAACGGCCCCTCGAACTGCAGTCTTAGTTCACTATCCTCGAAGCTTATCAGCCTCGCTGTCACCTCTGGACTTCTGTACTTGTTGTAGTGAGCAATTGCTTGAGATATCTCCTCTACTTTCAGTCCAGATCTCGTCAAGCCTTTCCCCTGATGCATTTGAATGTCTCATTGTAGAGCTACAGCGAACAACTTATAGTTTGACATTATCTCTAAAATAATGCAAGTTACGGTGAAGAGAATGGGTACAGAAGAGATTATAGTAGAGATTAATGTTGATGGAAGAAGCATACCATTGAACAGATTCGTCCAGAAGATCGTTTCTGGTATCATTATCGGAATGGTGAGTTCACTCAGGGATGTCAACAATTGGAAAGGTGCCACTGTAACAGTAATGAGAAAGAGCAACTAGATCGCGAGAGGTGCTGCAGGTCTGGATTGAGATATGGGTAACAAGATACATTGTGCACACATCCTTGTCGAAAAGTATTCGCAGGCTATACAGGTTTTGGATAGATTAAAGAAGGGTGAGAACTTCTCTGAGATCGCAAAGCAAGCCTCTCTATGTTCTTCACGTAAGAGGGGTGGAGATCTCGAATGGTTTGGGCGTGACCAGATGGTGCATGAATATGAAACAGCGGCATTTGCTCTGGAAAAAGGCCATATGACACAAGAACCTGTGAAGACACAATTCGGATACCATATGACCAAGAGACTGGAGTGAACAAGCTACCCCAAACCTACTTTAGGCTCTCAATCTATCAGTCTACGAGATCGACAAATAACGAATTGCCGGAACTCATTGCTTTCTTAGGGCAGTCCTGTTCTGATGGCCAAGACATAAATAGTCTGAATCTGCAATGCACGCGGGTGAACTTATGGAAAAGATTGTTATCAGAACAGACAGGGCACCGATTCCGGTAGCTCCTTATTCACAGGCGATCAAGGCCGGGGGCGTAATATACGTATCAGGATTCGTCGCCTTCGACCCCCGCACAGGTAAAGTTGTGCAGGGAGGAATAAGGGAACAGGCAACACAAGTAATGGAGAACATTAAGGCAGTTCTGGAAGCCACAGGATCTTCCATGAAGGATGTTGTCAAGACCACTGTATACCTTACAAACATGGAGGATTTCAAAGTAATGAATGAGGTCTTCAAAACTTATTTCCCGACCAATCCTCCAGCAAGGGTTACGGTCGGTGTCAAGCTCCCACTACCAGAACTTCTGATAGAAATCGAAGCCACAGCCTGTCCCGAATCATAGGTCAGAATCTCTCAAGGCCCTCAAGGGGCAACACATGATTTTCGTCCCTTTGGGCCACCGCCACAAGCGGCAAACTCCCTTAGTAAATCCGAGACTGGAGGCCAGAATATTTCTTGGAGACTCTACTGAAGATCCAAAGAATTTGTTTAGAAATTGTGCACTACTATTCGCATGCACAGGGGTGTATACTAACTTAGCGAACATCGTATCAGAACTGACTATATTCTCCCTTGGTAATGTGCCTTGGCCACGCATACTAAAACACCTATTAGATGTGGGTTGCATGTTTCGATAGCAGGAAGGATCGACCGAGCCGTAGATCGAGCTATAGAGAAGACCTGTGACACTTTTCAGATATTCACTCGCAATCCGCGAGGTTGGAAATCCAAGAGACTTCGATCTAGTGACGTAGCTGAGTTTCGTCAGAAGGTCCTTCTTTCGGGAATTAGCCCGGTAGTTGCTCACATGCCCTACTTGGCAAATTTATCGTCCCCCAAGAGATTTATCTACAGAAAATCTGTCAGAGCCCTAATGGAAGAGCTTGATAGATGCGACGCGCTGGGCATCCCATATATCGTAACCCACCTCGGAAGTCACCTTGGAAAAGGCCGGAGGTTTGGGCTTGAGCGACTCACCGAGGCGATAAATACCGCGTTTGACCATTCACTAAGCAAGACTGTGCTCCTACTTGAGAACACAGCTGGAACACTAAACAGCATGGGTTCATCCTTTGAGGACATGCAGGAGGTTATAGATCTCGTTTGTGAATCACGCGCAGCAATTTGCTTTGATACATGCCATGCATTCGCAGCGGGGTATGACTTAAGAGACGTCAAGTCAGTTGAAACTACAATAGGCGAACTCGAACGTTCTGTCGGGTTGAATTCGCTTACGCTAGTCCACGCAAATGATTCCAAGGGCGAGCTGGCCTCAAGGATCGATAGGCATGAGCACATCGGTCTGGGCTACATAGGTGCAGAAGGATTCAGAGCAATTCTTAACGCCGATGTGTTTCGTAGACTACCAATCATACTGGAAACCCCGATCGATGTGGCTGGAGCTGACATTGCTAATCTCAAAAGGATTCGTGAACTCGCAACATAGGCCTTGCTAGAGAACTCATTGGTAGCCTTTGACATAAACACGTCCAAATCCTTAGAAATTAGACCAAAGAATAATCATGAATCCGTTAAATTTACTAGCAGTCGAGAAAACGACGGATGTTCAACTACGCAAAGTATTATCTCAATTGTATGACGCTGACCTTCCTGTAAGGGCATACAACTCTCCAGTATTTGGTGACTGCCTAATCCATGTGTTATTTCGGATTTTCTATCGCATGGTCGACCACACTGATAGAGAATCCCAGCCTCAACCCTAAATGATGGCGTCTAGGCCCTGCAGCCATACGGGATCTATTGCGGAAGGGGCTGTTGAGGATCCTGATAGAACAAGACTATTCTAATAGATTGGGTAAACTTTGGAATTTGGAAGCTAGCCTGCTCATGCCAATCGATTGATGATCTTTCGTCATGCGAAACCCCTCCAAAGCTTTACTAGTCACCGATATGAATCAAGAAGCAAACTTCCATAGTCTAGCAAGAGTTCAGACCGAGACATTGCTAGTCTTTAGCGATGTAGGGGGAGAATGAACTGCCACAGGCCACAATCAATGAAGTGCAGTTAAGAAGAATAAAGGAACTTACTAAGCAGGCGGAACGTTACCTAGGTTACGACTCTCTCTACGTTTGGAACGTTAACATAAATGGAATAATTGTTCAGCTTCGCACAAACGACAGCACATTAGATGCTTTTTGGAAAGATAATTGGCATCCTGCAGCCTACGACCATAATCTCAGGCCACACGGCATCGTCTATGCAATAAGCCAGGCACCAAAGACTGAGACAGGCATCTACTATCACCCAGAAACAAAGACCGGAGTAACCTTCAATCCCCAAAGCTACGAGGCCCTTAGAAACCTCGGACTTAGGATAGTAATGGACGTATCGCTGGATCAGAAGCGTGTAAGCCTTCTGCGGGGCGCCTTGGTCGACATAAACGGCGAAGGAATAATGCTAACAGGCCGCGGTGGCAGCGGAAAATCCACCCATGCCTTCCTCCTACTAGACTTGGAACGTGCGCGAATACACTCAAATGATCTATTCGCTGTAGAACAGCTCGGAGGAGAGAAGGGGCGCCTCTCCACTCAAGCCTGCGAGCGCAAGTTCTATCTGAAGACCGATCTTTCCAAAATAAGCCCGCGGCTCCAAGAGCTACTCCGCAAGTGTCACCGTGAAGATGACCATTTCATGCTGGACCCTTGGTGGATCGGTGGAAATGAGAAATTCGTTGACACAACCCGGATCAAGCTTATCCTCTTCCTACAGCCTGACAAAGACAATTCAATGCTTGACAAGCGCCTAAGCAATCAAGAAGCTCTCGCTCTTCTGGCCGGATCACCGTCTGGTCTAGATCTACCGGAAAGTAGTGAGGAAGAGAAAGAGCAGCTCATGGCCTTCTTCAAAGAAATCCTTCAGTTTGTAGCGTGTTACAGCATAAATACGTCAAAGCCGATTTTCGAAGTCCAAAAAAGGCTGCACGAGATAATACTGTTCAGAGAGTATCTCGAGCCCCCAAGTCCAGTCAAGCTTGCTGAGATAACAGCACCTCCGATAGACCTAGGCGAGATCAAGGCTACTGTAAATTCGCTGAGATCACGCTCCAACGTAACATTTCTTGATGAGAAACAAGTAAGATCTATGGCTGAAGAGCATGGAACAAAGACAAACTTTGGCAACTACAACTTCACATCCACAGTAAAGAATCGGAGCGCCAACCTAACTGTCTACGTTGGTAGCCCCAAAGTGCAGCAGAGAAATCTAAACCCACGCCAAAGGGAGATACTTCGGAGTCTACCACAGACTGTAGCAGAACTTCACAAGTACCTTGAGCGAGCCCCCCTAGTTGCTGTCGAGCGCACCATGGGTAACAACACAACATTCACTCCTCACTGCACCCTTTACGTGTCTGTCCAAAGGAAGGAGATGGTTCGCTTAGCTTACATGGTGAGCCAGACCCTCTTCTCACCTAAACCTGAACCAAGTGAGCCGATCCTTCAGCTGATATATGTTCCTGAATGGCAAGAGAAGGATAGACAGATACTCGTCTTCCCTGAAATAGGAGTAACCTACGTTCTCGGAACCGATTACTATGGAGAAGCTAAGAAAGGGTTCCTGCGGATGGCGATGTGGATGGCAAAGCAACAAGGAATGCTTGGCCTGCATGCAGGGGCCAAAATTGTACGCACCAGAAGTCGCGACGGTAAGATACGGCGTTACGGCATGCTGATCTTCGGACTGACCGCCACTGGCAAGACCACACACACCTGCCACAATCATGGCTTGACCGCCGAAGGAGAAGGAATCGAGATAATTCAAGACGATGTTGTCTTCTTGCGCCCAGACTGCTCCGCACTTGGAACTGAGAAAGGCTTCTACCTGAAGACTGAAGGGGTAACACCGGAGATTCAGCCGCTGATCTATAATGCCGTCACTAAGCCTGACGCTATCTTCGAGAATGTCATGGTCGACTACCTTGGCAATGTGTACCTTGGGGACGAGACCTTAACAGGAAACGCCAGAGGAATAATGCAAAGGGATGACTTCGGTGATTACAGGAGCCCTACAGTAAATCTTCCTCCAATAAATGAACTCGATGGACTGATCATCATATTCATAACACGCAGAAATACTGTCGTTCCAATTGTCTCCAAACTTACGGCTGAACAGGCCGCCGCGGCCTTCATGTTGGGTGAGTCGATCGAAACATCAGGTAGCGACCCAAGGAGGGCAGGTGAGTCAGTTCGTGAGGTAGGCACAAACCCCTTCATAATTGGTGATGAGGCTGAAGAGGGCAACCGCTTCTATAAGTTCATCAAGAAATATGAAGACAAGATACAGCTCTACCAACTCAACACCGGTGGCGTAGGCGAGATAATACTTAGAGCTGAAGACGGAACCAAGATAGCTAAACAGAAAGTCGTCAGGGTAGAGATTCCTGAGATGGCATCCATAATTAGGGCAATAGCCCGAGGTGAGATTGGGTGGTCTGACGACCCATACTTCGGCACAAAGATCCCGACCAGTGTCACAAGTGTAGACATGAAGAAATTCGACCTTACCAAGCACTACTCTCCAGAGCAGATATCCTACTATGTCCAGTCACTAAAGAAGGAAAGAGTGGAACACCTCTCAAGATTCACGAATCTTAATCCGGCAATTACGGCTACTATCAAAGTGAATAAGTCTGAGTTGTGAAACCAAAATTTACGCGTTCCTGAAGGGCTACTTGCTGCCACTCTTCTCGAAGCCTACAAACAGAAACGCCAAGATCACCGCTGCAATTCCAAGAAGCATGATTCCTAATTGAAGTAATTCGTAGTACTCATCGGCGCTCACCGTCGGTCTTCCTCCATTGCGAACGTTACCGGCACTCTCTTTAAAAATGTGACTGAAAAGTCACCTGACAATCTTTTTCCACTTGCGAGTGATCTTACCGTAGTCTCTATCATGACGCTCATCTCCCTCGAACTTACCCAAGGCTGAAGCTATCCTTTGAGCTATTATGTGATAGCAGAGTTGCTTCTTTGAATTCATGACTCTAAAGTAATAATCATCACAGCTGCAGAAATTCGTGTTTGGCATAACCTGATATGTTGACTTTCTCCCTTTGACTTCCCAGATCACGCGCCCACTAGGTTTGAAGCGACAACGTTTCACAGATCCTTTCTCAACAAGGTTCAAGGCTCTATGAGATCTCTCTCCAAAGTAGTTTTCAATTCTTTCGCAGATTTCTTTTCCCAACGATTTGTTCAATTCTATTTCTCTGCATATCTGTTCGATGAACCTTACCTCATCATGGTCATGTGGCCTCATAGCTTCCCCCTCGACTCGCCAGACACTATGCGCCGTGTGCTTGTACTGCACATAACTTATGAGATCCCTCGTATAGTTAACCTCATTGCCTGGAGGAGACTGGATTTTCCTAGTCTTAATCCTGTAGTGCCGTATCCCGTGCTCCTCCTTGTGAGTGGTACAGAGAGAAGCCTCATCATCGGCGACTTGCACATAGGCTGGGAGGCCTCTCTTGCGGAGCAGGGCCTTCACATACCATCACAAGCTCCGAAGTTGCTTGAACGGCTTAAGACTATCATCAAGGAGACAGATTCCACACGCCTAATTGTTCTTGGGGACATCAAGCACACTGTGACGAAGGTTGGGTTAATGGAGTGGTGTGACATTCCAGCCTTCTTTGAAGCTCTTTTTGAGATTATCAGGGAGATCGATGTGATCCCAGGGAACCACGACGGGAATTTGGAAGCGTTGGTTCCTAGGGGTGTGAACATTCATGCAGTGTCCGGGTTAACTGTTGATCATGAGGTTGGGATAATTCACGGCCACGCTTGGCCTAAGCCGGAGATCTTGGGATGTAACACTATTGTTATGGGGCATCTTCATCCTATGATTGCCCTGGCAGATACCCTCGGCTTCTCAACGACTTACCAAGTTTGGCTAAGGGCGACTTCTGATGGTGAAGTTCTTGCCCAGAACCTTCTGAAGCATCTGGGAATGAGATCGGAAAGTAATGTTAGAACAACCATGAAGGAGCATTTCAACGTAGACCTGACTGACCCCTATTGCATATTCCTTCCCTCATTCAATAGCCTTCTTAGCGGCCAGATCCTAAACAAAGCTCCAGAGGAATTACGTCTGGGCGAGTCTTATACAGGACCTTTACTAAGGTTCAATGGGATTCAGATCAGGGATGCTGATGTCTACCTAATCGACGGAACTTACCTTGGCAAACTCAGGGCTCTGCCAGCAACAGGAAAATATACATAATCATGTAAATTTGGTTAACAATGATGCACTATTTTTTGTATAGAATAGATATAAGATTCGAATCGCAAAATCCATATGTTAGGCCATGTATGGGCAACCAAGGCATTCCTCGGTTCCGAAGACTTACCTTCAGTTGACAGTCTGTACTCCAGAATTGAATCTTACGACAGGCTATGGTCCATAAGAGAGTTCAGCGACTAAGACTGTTGGAGGCTAACTGACATGCCCGACTTCACTGCGGAAGTAGTCATTGAGAACAAGAAGATGGCCAGGGATCCAGAGGGCGAGACAATAGCGAGAGAACTCATTAGCAAAGGTGGGTTTTCTGAGATAAGGGACGTTAGGGCAGGCAAATATCTACGTTTGCTCGTTCAGGCAACCGACAAGGAAGAGGCAGAACGGATCGTCAATAGAATGTCTAACGCTCTGAGAATCTTCAATCCGGTTGTACACAAGTGCACCATTCGCATCAAGAGTGAGACAGAGTGAAGATCGCAGTAATACAGTTTCCAGGATCAAACTGCGACCTAGATATTTTCCATGTTCTCAAGACTGTTCTTGAAGTAGAGACAGAATTGGTTTGGCACAAAGATTTCGAAGGTATAGATCATGATGCGGCCGTCTTGCCGGGCGGCTTTTCATACGGCGACTATCTGAGGGCAGGAATCATCGCTGCCCATAGTCCTGCAATGAAACAGGTAAAGGAGATGGCGAAGGAAGGAAAACCAGTCATCGGGATTTGTAATGGCTTCCAGATCCTCATAGAATCAGGACTCTTGCCAGGCGCGCTTCTGAGAAATCATTGTTTGACCTTTGTCTGCAAATGGGTTAAGGTGAGAGTTGAAACTAGCGGAACCACACTCACACAGAATATTGAGAAAGGCACAGTTCTTAACATGCCGATCGCTCACGCTGAAGGAAGGTATGTCAACGAGCCTACAGGCCTCAAAGAGCTTCATGAGAATGACCAAGTCGTTTTCCGGTACGTCAACGACCGAGGCAAACTGAGCGAGAAGGCAAACCCGAACGGTTCCATGGACTTCATAGCAGGGATCTGCAATATTGAGAGGAACGTTGTCGGCCTCATGCCCCATCCTGAACGTGCCTCTGAACCCATACTCAGTCCGTTCTCAGATCTCGACGGTCGCAGAATCTTAGCTGCGTTGAAAGTTTGAGGGTCCATTCTTGGAAAGCAAAGTGAATCTGACTTCCAAGGAACTGGCCGAAGCAAAGAGGAGACTCGGCAGAGAGCCCAACGAAATAGAGTTAGGTATGATAGATGTCATGTGGTCTGAACACTGCTCTTACAAAAGCAGCAGGCAAATTCTGCGAAAGCTTCCGAAAACTGGCGGAAGAGTTATTGTTGGCCCCGGGTACGACTCAGGTGTGGTTGACATAGATGACGGGGATGTAATCGCATTCAAGATCGAAAGCCACAACCACCCCTCCGCAATAGAACCCTACAATGGAGCCGCGACAGGTATAGGCGGTATAATCAGAGATATTTTATGCATGAACTGCAGACCCATAGGATTGCTAGACTCTTTGCGCTTCGGTAATCCAGAAAGTCGTCATAGCAACTGGCTTTTCAACAACGTGGTGAAGGGAATATCCGACTACGGTAACTGCACGGGAATTCCAACCGTAGCTGGCGAGGTGGAGTTTGACGAGAGCTTCGAGACAAATTGTCTAGTCAATGTGGCATGTTTCGGTCATGGAAGAGCCGAAGATCTGACTCTCGGGAGGATGGATCATTCAAGTGACGT
>Ga0129297_10001424_pt1 | contig 12107 bp, 9 predicted proteins | sample I18A1metaG_FD_94708 | JGI IMG/M metagenome (GOLD analysis project Ga0129297, IMG submission 94708) | Lake sediment bacterial and archeal communities from Gulf of Boni, Indonesia to study Microbial Dark Matter (Phase II) - ​I18A1 metaG | ecosystem: Environmental > Aquatic > Freshwater > Lake >... | reverse complement strand
TCGCCGAGAAATCTGCATTCACGGGCAATCGTGTGTAGGTGAGCCGGCCTCCCACATTTGATTTGTCCACACCAGCATTCATGCAAATGAAACCATCTCTTCGCCTGACCACCAGCACTTTTCGGTCCGCTTTGAGCACCTCCATTGAATCGCGCAGTATCAACTCAATCAGTCTCGGGTCTTTGCCAGCGCGCCTAGAAAGCGACCGGGCTTTGGGGCCAGCCCTAATCTTCGAAATATCGTATAGTAGCCCCTCAGACTTCGAAACGACCTTCTGCGAGACTACAATCACGTCGCCATCAAGCAATTCCAAGTTCTCTTTGAGACAGGCCTCGAAAATCAGGTGACCAAGATCATCGCCAGGCTCCACCAGCGGGATTCTTTCGATGCCGAAGACCGTGACAGTTTTCACCAAGCAACTCCCAGGGGCTTGAGAGGGCTGTCTCGAACGCTTAAATAATGATGCCTAGCCCTTTGCGGACGCCACCTATACGAAAGATGAGCTACGATGGTTCTGGAGTACGTTTTTGCAGTAAGCCTGTTTTCGCTTGCCGTCGCAGCTTACGTCGTCATGTGGATTTTGAAACAGGATACTGGAACTGCGCAAATGCAAGAGATCTCCAGCGCAATAAGATCTGGCGCCGAAGCCTATCTGAGGCGACAGTACAAAACGATCAGCGTGATTGCCATTGCCTTTACGATCTTGTTGGCCGTAGCGATACGAGACCCGCAGAACCAGTGGCTTGGTCTCTATACTGCAGGGGGCTTCTTGCTCGGGGCCTTGTGTTCAAATCTCGCTGGCTATATTGCCATGTTCATCTCCGTAAGGTCAAACATCAGGACTGCCAGAGGCGCCACTAGTCGCCTCGACCGTTCGCTCAAGGTGGCCTTTCGCGGAGGAATAGTCTTTGGCCTTGCTGTTGTGTCCCTAAGCCTCCTCGGAATCTCCGTGTTGTTCTTGCTCTTCGGAGGAGACCCACGCCTGATTGTGGGTTTCGCATTCGGAGCCAGCTTCGCGGCGCTGTTTGCGCAGCTTGGAGGAGGGATATACACGAAGGCAGCAGACATGAGCGCCGATTTAGTTGGCAAGGTTGAAGCCGGCATTCCCGAGGATGACCCTCGGAACCCAGCCGTAATAGCCGACCTAGTGGGCGACAACGTTGGCGACATCGCCGGGCGCGGCGCGGACCTGTTCGAATCCATCACGGGAGAAAACATTGGCGCAATGATCCTCGGCCTCGCGCCAGCGGTTTACGCGGTATTCGGAATCAACGGCCTCATCTTCCCACTGCTGGCTCGTGGATTCGGCTTAATTGGTACTCTGGTAGGTACCGTGTTTGTCTACTCACGAAAAGATGAAGACCCATTCAGGTCTCTCACGCGAGGTCTGGTCGTGACAGGGGTGATCTGCGCGCTTGGATTCTACTTACTTACTGAAGTCCTACTAAACGGAGAGTTGAACTACTTCTATGCTGCGCTCGTCGGTATCGTCGGAGCGATTGTAGTCGCGTGGATCACTGATTATTACACATCATACCGGAGGAGGCCTACGCTAGATATTGCCAAGGCCTCGGAAAGCGGACCGGCCCCAGGGATTGCGACGGGTCTGGCTGTTGGCATGGAATCAACAGGTGTTTTCATACTCGTGATAGGGGCCGCGATACTGCTGGCATTCGGTCTGGGCAGCGGCTTCCAAGCCTTCGCAGGTCATCTTAGTGTTACAGACCCCTTGTTCCAGAGAGGGGTCTATGGAACTGCGATTGCTACAATGGGCATGCTCTCGGTCACACCCATGGTTCTTGCCATGGATGGGTTCGGACCAATAGTCGACAACGCGGGGGGCATCCTCGAAATGTCAGGAATGTCAGAGGAAGCTAGAGCTACTTCAGACCGACTGGACTCGGTGGGAAACACAACGAAGGCCTTGACGAAGGGCTACGGAGTTGCCTCCGCTGCGCTTTCCGCGTTCCTGCTCTTCAGTGCTTTTCTCGAAGTGGCTGGCCTAAGCGGCGTGGATCTTGAGAAACCGGGAGTGTTCACTGGAGCACTCATCGGGGCCATGCTGATTTTCATGTTCAGCTCGCTCGCAATCAGAGCTGTTGGCAAAACATCAGCGGTTATGATCCTTGAAATTCGGAGACAGTTCAAGGAAATTCCGGGAATCATGGAAGGGAAATCGAAGCCGGATTACTCACGCTGCATCGACATCAGCACGAAGGCTGCATTGAAGAACATGGTGATGCCAAGCCTTCTAGTTGTTGTGGGCCCGGTTGCTGTTGGTTTGGTTCTCGGTGCCGAAGCGGTTGGGGGGCTGCTGATGGTCGGCACAGTTGTGGGAATATTGATGGCCCTCTTCATGAACAATGGCGGCGCCGCCTTGGACAATGCTAAGAAATACATTGAAGCAGGACACTTGGGCGGCAAGGCTTCGCAGGCTCATGCGGCGACTGTAATTGGCGACACATTAGGCGATCCACTCAAAGACACCGCAGGTCCCTCTTTACACGTTGTAGTGAAACTCCTCAACACAATAACACTGGCCATGGCACCGCTCTTCGCCTTCGCGTTGATAGGCTGAAACCCGAGGCCGTGATTGAGCAGTTGGCCTACAGCCCTCAAGTCTTCCTTAGCGCGTCAGAAGTCAACTTTGGCGCGTAATATTCTCACGTGCACTCAACGCGTTCTTGACCGATTTGGGTTAAGTTTCATTCCGAAAACCCGCAAATATCCTATTAAACGCCCTGACTAGCCAGATAGGCGGTTCTCATCGTAATGATCGCTTCTAGGCGGGCTCAGAGCGTTGAGTACGCGATTCGCGATGTGATGGTGAAGGCTGAACGGCTTAGGAAGTCAGGAAAGAAGATTCTCTATCTCAACATCGGCGATCCTGTGAGGTATGATTTCGACACGCCGCCGCATATCAAGAATGCATTGGAGAAGGCGGTTCGGCAAGGGTTGAATTACTATGCGCCGTCCGAGGGCCTATTTGAACTTCGGGAGGCGATAGCTGAAAAGGAGAGAAAAGTAAACAGCGCCACGATTGAGCCCGAGCAGGTTGTAGTTACGAGCGGGATATCAGAGGCCATCCTGTTTCTCATGGGAGCTATCGTGAATCCGGGAGACGAGGTTCTGATACCTGGGCCCTGTTATCCCCCCTACTTGGCTTACACGAAATTCTTCGACGGCAAACCAGTAACTTATCGAACAATCGAAGCCCAGAACTGGGCGCCTGACGTGTCAGACCTTGAGAATAAGCTGACTGAGAAGACACGGCTAATAGTGGTCATTAACCCAAGTAATCCCTGCGGCTCAGTGTATTCAGAGAACGACACTGGCAGAATTCTGGAATTGGCCGCGTCCCACAATATCCTAGTAGCCGCTGACGAGATCTATGACAGAATAACCTATGACGGAACTTTCCGCAGTATCGCTTCGCTGGCAAAAGATGTTCCTGTGATTGGCCTGAACGGTTTCTCCAAAGCGTACTTAATGACTGGATGGCGGCTTGGCTACCTCTACCTGCAGGACCATTCCCAGCAGCTCACAGACCTGTGGGACGGGATCCTCAAGCTGTCAAGGGTCAGATTGTGCTCAAGTACACCTGCACAAGTTGCAGCGGTAGAAGCACTGAGAGGTCCCCAAGACCACATCGCCCAGATGGTATCAAAACTCAGAGCACGTCGAGACTACGCGTGGAAGCGGGTTAACGAGATTCAAGGGTTGACAGCTTCGAAACCCGCTGGAGCATTCTACTTGTTTCCAAAGATAGGACCGATAGGGACAGCTTGGAGAAATGATGAGGACTTTGTCAGCCAACTGTTAAGTGAAACTGGCGTCTTGGTGGTTCACGGCTCAGGATTCGATCCTGTGTACGGCAAAGATCACTTCAGGGCTGTCTTCCTGCCGGATGAAGCAATGCTGGGAGAGGCGTTCGACAAGCTCGAAGATTTCATGAAGCGGCACACTTGACCGACCTTTTCTAAAAGTTTAATTCAGCTTTCCTCGTATGCGGCGCTGGTTGCAGCCATTGTCAGATGAAGTCGAGCAGCGGCCCGCAGGCATAATGTACGAGTGCATAAGCTGCGGCAAGCAGTTAACGGCTGACCAGTTAGCGATGACGCCGGAAATAAAATGCCCGTTCTGCGGATATCGGGTCCTACGAAAATCGCGCCCTCCGATAGTGAAGCGCATCAAAGCACGCTGAACCCGAACTCACTCCTGTGCCCTACCGCAAGCGGGGCAGAAACCTGAAGGCCCCGCAAGAAGGCCTCCGCAATACCTGCACTTGAGGAAGACAGTCTTATCAGAAGGAACTTTGGAGCTAGATGCCCTGTCTTTCTCGTATCGTTTGGCGATAAAGACGGCCACCTCCAATAGGATTAGCATCGGTATGAATAATGCAATGTCCGCTAGGGGGCCACCGTCTGGTGTGATGACGGCCGTGATGATGTAGAGACTTGCGTAGATGTATCTACGCCTTGATGTTACATACTGGGTTTTTAGAACACCGAACCTCACAAGCAGTACAAAGAACACCGGGAGAGTAAATGAGAAGCCGGTCGCCAGCGCGGTTATGAAAACGAGATTGTAGAAGTCCATGACGAAAATGAAGGGCGTCGCGTTTGCGAGCTTGAAGAAGGGTATCATGGCCCAGATCATGAATGGTGCCAGAACCTTGTAGCCGAATGCGGCACCGATGAGAAACAGGACAGTGAATGAGACGACGAATGGGTAGACTGCTCTTCGCTCCTCAGCATAGAGGGCAGGGTCAACATACCTGTAGGCCTCAAACGCTATTAGTGGCGCGGTGATTCCAACACCCAAAATGAAGGACCCGATAAGATAGATCTCCAGAGGAGCAGTCAACTCACCAGCGATCAGCTGCACGCCTGTGGGAAGAACGTCATGGACCACCTGCCGCAGGACCAAGGCTATCAAGGGGTCGTAGAAGGCGAACGGATCTTGCAGGAAGGAGGAGTTAGCCGGGAACACCATGAAAAAGATGGTTGCAAGAACGACTGAATAGAACACGATCTTCAGCCTGTCACTGAGTTCACCCAGATGCTCCCAGACTGTACCTACCTTCTCTTGCCCAGGCTCTCTCTCTGTGTGACTCAAAAGCAAAACATCTGCTAACAGAAGGCCTGCAGCTTCGTCGATCTTAGGAACGGATTACTTGGCCGCCTCTGCTCTTCTTGTGGCCGCCGACGATCTTTCCTAGGAAGCGCCCAAAACTCACCAGAACGAGGTCCTTAGTAGAATTCCTTTCATGATTACTATTACGAATGCTTCCCTCGAGAGGCAACAGACAGGTTCCTGCTTGGTCAGGTTACTTCTTAGCCGATTTTTCCGCGATCTCTTTGGCTATCTCTTCTTTTGTCTTGCCCTCGGTGGCTATGCCCAAGCTCTTTGCTGCGGTGATGAGCGGGTCTGTGGAGACGGGCGCCTGGGTTGTGGTCGAGGTTGTAGGGGAAGCTACCTCTTTCGCGGCTTTGTCGAATTCCTTCTTCGCCAAACCTATGGAACGTGCGAGCTCAGGCAACTTTTGCGGCCCCCAAAGAAAGATTACCAATATGATAGCTACGACTATCAGCCACTCGTATCCGACTAATGCCAACGATTTTCACACTGAGAGCATGCAATGCGTTTAATATAAGAGTGCTGAAGCACTGACGAGAATCTGTTGAGAATTCCAGCGCGATTTGTTCGCAACACCTTTAAGCGTGCTTAGTCGGGCCCGAGGTTGCCGAATCGAAGCAAAGGGGTGTATAATGACGATTGGTGGCAGAAGGCGAATTAGCGCAATTACTGCCCTGCCGATCGTCCCTGTCGGAGCTATTGTTCTGGCTCAGATCCCAATCCTAACTTCGAGTCTGAACGAGGTTCTCTCTTATCCGTTCACTGCGGGGTTTTTTGCATTAACTTGGGACAACTATGTTCTTCGGACTATGATTCGGATGGTTTCGGCCTATGCGCTTTCTGTTGGCTTTGCGTTGATCTATGGCATTACAGCAGGAATCAGCAAACGGGCTGAACAGTTGATGATTCCAGTGCTTGACGTACTCCAGTCCATACCAGTCTTGGGCTACTTGCCGGGAGTCATCGTTCTCTTCCTATCACTCTTCCGGGGTAGCATATTCGGCCAGGAACTGGCCTCCATCATCCTGATTTTTACCGGGATGGTCTGGGCTGTCACTTTCGGAGTATATGGTGGAGTCAAATCGATTCCAAGAGACATCATAGAGGTCGCGCATGCTTTCGGCATCCGACGAGTCAAGTATCTGAAAGATATCATCTTTCCCGCGATCTATCCGCCACTAATCTCGGGCAGCATACTCGCGTGGGGTGGGGGGTGGTACTTTCTTGTCGCATGCGAATACCTAAGCTTCGCAAACACAGTCTACACGCTTCCCGGCGTGGGATTCTACATTTTCAAAGCTGCCCTCGACGGGAGAATTGCAGCTTCAATCTTCGGGTTAGCCATAATGGTTGTCCTTGTAGGAGTAATCAACAGATTTGTCTGGCATCCACTAATGAACAATGCTGAGAAATACAGGTATGAATCAACCGCCACGCCAAGTCACAGGCGTAGGCAATCAAGACTTGTGCGCCTGATCCTTCGCAAGCTACGCATAATCTCCCAGGATCTCGCGAAACTCGCCGAGCCTGTGCTCGCTCTGGAGCACAAGTATTATCCGCTGGTGGTTCGTTTTCGGCATACGCATTTGCTCAACAACATCAGGGCCTCTTGGCAAAGGTACAGCAAGCCAGGAAGGATTGCTGGCACCCTGATTGGCATCATTCTCGTGGCCATCGTTTTTGAGATTCTTGTCCCCCCGAGACTCCCTGAGGTTGTAAGGCAATTCATTTTTCGAAAAGAGATCGCCCTGATTCCCGGCTATGCCGTGGCATCAGTGTCCCGGCTTGCCGTCGGTTACCTTATCGCGTTGGCTTGGACTCTAGCAGCTGGGATTCTGATTGCCCGGAGCGAGAGACTATTCAACATTTTTCTGCCTATCTTCGACATTGCCCACTCCGTACCCGCGCTCGCTCTTTTTCCCATTGTGCTGAGCGTCGTGATCGATTATTTCCATGGGGCACAGATTGGTTTGGAGATTGCTTCCATTATCCTAGTCCTAACAGGGATGCAATGGTATCTCCTATTCAACATAATCGGGGCCGTGATGGCAATTCCTTCAGATGTCACTGAGGCCTCCAAGTGCTTCGGGCTGAAAGGGTTCAAGTTTGTTAAGCATGTAATCCTGCCATCGATCTTCCCCGCCATAATCTTAGGCAGCATTCAAGCTTGGGGAGGAGGCTGGAACGCGACAATTGCATCTGAATATATCAACGTCGCCAACCACACCTATCATGTTGCAGGCTTGGGATACCTGCTGGATATTTCGGTTGCAGCTGGAGACACGCCTCTTGTCTTGGCCACAATCGGCATTATGGCTGGAATCGTTTTTTTGATGAACAGAACAGTTTGGCACTATTCGCTTATGCGTGCAAGCAAGTACAGGTTTGAGGCATAAAGGCAATGCCGGCGTCTGTTCTTCAAATCGAGGATATCTCTAAGACCTTCGAAAGCAGGGAACACAAAGTGAAGGTGCTTGAGCATGTATCCTTTGACGTGTACAGGCACGAATTCCTCTGTATGGTAGGACCTTCGGGATGTGGCAAGTCCACCCTCTTAAGAATGCTTGATGGACTGGAGCCCCCTACTTCGGGGTGTGTCTTGTTCAACGATGAGCCCATAACGGAACCCTCGCCGGAAATTTCGATGATCTTCCAGACATTCGCACTTCTACCCTGGAAGACTGTTCTTGAGAACGTGCAACTTGGCTTAGAGGCGCAAGGAATTTCCCTCCAGGAAAGGAAGGAGAGAGCGAAGAAGTACACCGAGGCAGTTGGCTTGAGCGGTTTTGAGGACGCATACCCACGTGAGCTGTCCGGGGGGATGAAACAGCGTGTCGGCATCGCAAGGGCGCTTGCCGTAGAGCCCGAAGTTCTGCTAATGGATGAACCGTTCTCGTCCCTTGACGAGCTTACAGCCGAGACGCTTCGGAAAGAGGTCTTGGAGATTTGGAGCGCACCTTCAAGAGTCACGAACACTTTCATAATGGTCACTCACAATGTGCACGAGGCCGTATTCATGGCTGATAGGATCTTAGTCATGTCAGCCAGGCCTGGCAGGATTGTCGAGGACATTAGAATCAGCCTTCCGCGTCCGAGGGAAAAATACGGACATTCGGAACAGTTTTACAGTTATGAGCAGAGGATAATCTCGCGCATCGAACAGTACTCAGCCCCCACTCCGACCTGACTGACTCGCACAGGAATCGCGAGGACGACCGAAGCGGCCCATCTATGTCTAGCTGGGCTTGGTAGAGCGGAATGGCCTGTCTGCCAGTAGCTTGTATCCGTAGTGATAGGCTGCGATGCCGGTCACTGGCAGGTCAAGCCATGAGGTGACGAGCCTGGACAGAACGGCCGCAGAAGCAGCAACAGCCACAGGGACTTTGAACAGGGAGAGTGTTGTAGTTATCGCCGCCTCATAGATACCAAGCATTCCCGGTACCCCAATCGGTGTCATCTGAATCATCTTCCCAATTGCCATGGTGACGACTATGACCCAAGGAGATGTGCTGAAACCCACAGCGATCAGCACAATCCAGAGAATGAGGACTGAGCATGCCCAGTCACCGAGGCTCGAAAGAAAGGACAGTGACAAGCGCGTTCTGGAAGACAGCATTCTTCGAAAGCCGCTGTGATAGTCGGCCAAGAACTGGTCGGCCTTTCCGTTCATGTTGGCTTCCATCTGAACGAGCTTGATGAGCGGTTGAGCAAGCCTAAGAGCTCGGTCCAGCAACGGTTGAAGACGTTTCGGACTCAGCGACAGATAGAGCAATACGAGAAGCCCTGCCATAGCGGTCATCGGGAGAGCAGCCAGCCCAAAAACCTCGGAAGACGAAATTCGCCCCCCAACCAGCAAAACCATCACAGCCAGCGCCGTACTAGCCAGGAAGCCGATGATGTACAAGATTCGATGCAAAATCACGGCAGCAGTCGACTCACCCAATTTCATGCCACTTTCTTTGGATCCTAGAATGCATCGAGCGGCCTCGAGGAACACTCCGCTAGGCATAGTGTAGCTTGCGAAGATGCTCGCGAAAGCGATGCCTTGGCAAGTTAGGAACGGCAACCTGTAGCCTGCTGCCCGAATCAATACGTACCAAGCAGTCGCATAGAATACGAATCCGAGAAGTTGAAGCCCAACCATTACTAAGATTGCCTGGGGATTCACCTGTAATAGGATTCTTTCAAAAGACTCAACGCCGACAAGATAGATGAACGCAACAAGAATCGCAACTCCGAACGCCAAGCTGCCCAGTCGGCTAATTGTCGCCTTCCTGAAGTGTTGTCCCTCCCTGGCGCAAGGTTGAACAAAATGTGCTCTGCGGCTTATCGATCTGGTCTTGTGCTCACACGCGTGTGTTCATACTTATATGCTTGGGACGCGGCGCATGGCAAGCTACATGCAGCGCTTGGGGTCAGTGCCGTGACTGAACAGTTAGCGTACGATGTTGTCGTTGTAGGTTCAGGGATAGCAGGGTTACGTGCGGCCATAGAAGCCGCCCGTGTCTCAAAGGGCAAGGCGAGCATAGCCGTGCTCACAAAAGTGCAGGCGATGCGCTCACATTCTGTCTCTGCAGAGGGCGGAACTGCTGCGGTTCTATACCCGGACAAGGGAGACACCATTGAATCTCACATTTATGACACAATCAAAGGCAGCGATTTTCTCGCGGACCAGGACGCTGTTGAATTCTTTGCGAACGCGATGCCGTCCGAAATATACCTGCTTGAACACTGGGGAATGCCTTGGTCCAGGACCGAGGACGGTAGGGTAGCGCAACGCAACTTTGGAGGATACAGCTTCCCGAGAGCTACTTTCGCTGGAGACAGGGTGGGCTTCTTCGAGATGCAGACGCTTTATGACACGACTAGGAAATTTGACAACATTCACTTTTTCCAAGAATGGTTTGTGACATCCCTGATGGTCGAGCATGGGACGTTTCACGGCCTGACCGCCATAGATCTGAAGACAGGGGGATTTCACTCGTTTAGCGCGAAGGCGGGAATCATAGCGACTGGAGGGGCGGGTAGGCTCTACAGGTTTGCCACTTACGGGTATTCGTCTACACCAGATGGCTTGTCGCTCGCCTATCGGGCTGGGGTTCCGATTGAGGATATGGAGTTCGTGCAATTCCACCCGACTGGTCTGGTTCCGTCTGGCGTCTTGATAACGGAGGGAGCCCGTGGCGATGGGGCCAATCTCATCAACAACAAGGGAGATCGTTTCATGAAGAAATACGCGCCGGAGAAGCTGGACTTGGCGTCTCGTGACGTTGTATCGAGAGCAATGATAACAGAAATCCAAGAGGGAAGGGGTTTCAAGGACCCAGTAAGCGGAATGGAGCATCTACTCTTGGACCTGCGGCATCTTGCGGCCGAGAAGATCAAAGAACGTCTTTCGGCGATAAGAGAAATAGCTATCAAGTTCAAGGGAATCGACCCGATTGACGAACCGTTGCCCGTCCGGCCCGTCTGCCATTACACCATGGGCGGGATCAGGACAAATATCGGGGCGGAAACCTCTGCGGCCGGACTCTGGTCAGCCGGCGAAGCAGCCTGCGTAAGCATTAACGGCGCGAACCGACTCGGGGCAAATTCCACTGCTGAGTGCTTAGTTTTTGGTGCACAGGCAGGAGCTGGGGCTGCGAAACATGCCATGAGAAAGCCAACACATGACCCTAGCCAAGAAACAGTCCATGAAGAGGAGAAGAGGCTGTACGACGAGATATTTCACGGCGCAGGGGACGAGAACCCCTACGAGATTCACACCCATGTGCAAACGATGATGGACGACTACGCCTACGTCTATCGCATGGGCGATGGGTTGGAGAAAGCGCTGAGGGAGCTCCGGGAACTTCGGAGGAAGAGCTACAGGCATGTGGATGATCAGGCGAAGGAGTACAACACTAATTTCGTGAACGTTCTCGAACTCGAAGCCATGTTCGATATTGCAGAGATCGTGCTGGCAAGCGGGCTGGCTCGCACTGAATCCAGAGGCGCGCACTCCAGGATTGATTATCCAAAGAGAGATGACGTAAACTGGCTAAGGCATACGCTGACCTGCTACACAGTCGATGGACCGCGCTTCGAATACGCGCCGGTGACTATTACGAAGTATCAACCAACAGAACGTCATTATTAGTGGGCGATGCATGATGTCCAGTGGCCAGGATCCGGTTCAATCGGGAAAGAGTGTCCTTCTCAAGGCTTTCCGTGCAAACCCGAAGACAGGCGTCAAGCCGCGGTATCAGAGCTTCGAGGTTCCGTTTGAGCCCGGAATGACAGTTCTGAGCGCTTTGCTCTACGCTAAGGAACACGTTGACCATTCATTGGCCATTCGATTTTCCTGTCGCATGGCGTCCTGCGGATCTTGTGGCATGACTATCAATGGTCTCCCTAAGCTCGCATGTTACACGCAGGTGGCGGAATTTGCAAATCAAACCATCACCGTCGAACCATTAGGCCACTATCCACTGATCAGAGACCTGGTGACTGATTTCGATGGGTTCTTCGCGAAACACGAAGCAGTCAGTCCATTCTTGGTCAGGCGAAATCTGGAAGAGCAGGAAACGACTGAATCAGAATACTTGCAGAGCTCACGTGAACTGGACGATTTCCTGCAATTCTCTTACTGCATTAAGTGCGGTTTGTGCAACGCAGCATGCCCGACGGCTGCATCAGACCCGCTATTCATCGGACCACAAGCACTAGGCCAGGCCTATAGATACATCGCTGATTCACGGGATGAAGGTGCCCTCAGCCGGATCCTAACCGTTGACAGCAATCACGGTATCTGGAGATGCCATTTTGCGGGAGCTTGCAGCTTTGTATGCCCGAAGGGTGTGGACCCAGCCTTGGCCATCCAAAACCTTCGCAGACTCGTAATTTCCGCCCCAAGCCGAGCTGGCGCGCCCTTACTCACTTACCGTAAGCCTCGGAGTTCGTGACGGCCTATGAGCGTTGACTTAGCT
>Ga0129297_10001422_pt1 | contig 12115 bp, 11 predicted proteins | sample I18A1metaG_FD_94708 | JGI IMG/M metagenome (GOLD analysis project Ga0129297, IMG submission 94708) | Lake sediment bacterial and archeal communities from Gulf of Boni, Indonesia to study Microbial Dark Matter (Phase II) - ​I18A1 metaG | ecosystem: Environmental > Aquatic > Freshwater > Lake >... | reverse complement strand
GCCCGACGAATACCTCCAGTGGGACGCGTTCCAGGGTGGCCGCACCGGGGATGTAGTGGACCGGGACGTCCACGTGGGTGCCGTTGTGCGCAAAGATCTCCAGTTGCGTGAACGTCCGCTCCAGGCCTGCCGGGTCCGTCTCCGGCGTCATGGTGCGGCGCACTGCGAAGGACGGATACCAGGAGGCGCCGTAGGACGGCATCCCCTCGTAGAAGCCCTGGGTCAGGTCAACGACTCGCGTTGTGATTCACCGCCTCTCCGTTGGAGCCGCCCAGACCCACGACCCCCAGGGCGCCGTGCCGGCGGCGCTGCGCCGCGACCGGGCGGACGCGGCCCAGGGCCATCAGCGGCTGAAGTTCCTCCATCAGGAGCTCGAACTGGTCCGGAGTCAGAGCCTGTTTGCCGTCACTCAGGGCCTCGCGCGGGTCCGGGTGGACCTCCACCATGATGCCTGCGGCGCCGGCGGAGATGGCCGCCCTGGACATGGGGCGCACCAGGCGGCTGTCCTGCGTGGCGTGGCTCGGGTCCACAACGATGGGAAGGTGCGTGAGGAGCTGAGCCCGCGGCACAACGGCCAGGTCGAGGACGCGGTCCGCCTGCGGATCCACGCTGGCCACGCCCCGCTCGCAGAGCACCACCTGGTCGTTGCCCTCCGCCAGCACATACTCCGCGGCCAGCAGCCAGGTCTCCATGGAGGCCCAGGGGCCGCGCTTCAGGAGCACGGGCAGGCCCGAACGCCCCACTGCCCTGAGGAGGGGGAAGTTCTGCATGTTCCGAGCCCCCACCTGAAGCATGTCGGCGTACTGGGCGAGCTCCTCCACCAGGCCCGGGTCCATCACCTCCGTCACCACGGGCAGGCCGGTCTCGCGCCGGGCCTCCGCCAGCAGACGCAGCCCGGCCAGCCCCAGGCCCTGGAAGCTGTAAGGGGAGGTCCTGGGCTTGTAGGCGCCGCCGCGGAGCAGGTCGACGCCCAGGCCCACCAGGTGCCTGGCCAGGGCCATCAACTGCTCCCGGCCCTCCACCGAACAGGGTCCGGCGATGACCACAGGTCGGGCTCCGCCAATCTCCACATCGCCGACGCGCACGACCGTCGTATCCTTCTGCCAGGCGCGGCTGGCCAACTGAAAAGGCTCGGACACCGGATGCAGGGCGGCCACGCCCCGCGTCCCCAGGATGGCGTCCCGGCGGTCTTCTCCACCGGGCACCACGACGACCGGTTCGCCCTTCCACTGCACCACCTGCGCCTGCAGCCCGAGCCGGTCCAGCCGCTCCAGGACGGGCGCCAGAGAAAACCGGTCCGTCAGTTCGATAATCACAGCCGTGTCCTCCCGCTCTTCCTCTGCGCTGACATGATACGTGGGGGAGGTTCCGCTTGCTCCACGAGACAGAAAATGCCCCGCCTCCCGAACGGGAGACGGGGCCAATCAAGGTGAAACGGCGGTCCGCGGCTGCTCGGCCGCGTTCCGCCGTCTGTTTCCGTAACGTCCTACTCGCGATCCGCCTTGTTCTTCTCCTTGACCGCGCGGGCCCGGTGGCCCGCGTCCAGGATGGCCTTGCGCAAGCGGACGGACTTGGGAGTGACCTCCACCAGCTCGTCCTCCGCAATCCACTCCAGGGCCAGGTCCAGGGTCATCTCCCGCGGCGTCTCCAGGCGCATGGTCTGCTCCGCCGTGGCGCTGCGCACGTTCGTCAGGTGCTTGAGCTTGCAGACGTTGGCTTCCATGTCCTTCTCGCGGGAGTTCTCGCCCACCACCTGGCCGGCGTAGACCTTGTCGCCCGGGCGCACGAAGAACGAGGCTCGCTCCTGCAGGTTGTACAGGGCGTAGGTCGTGACGTCGCCGGTGTCGGTGGCGACAACCGAGCCGCGGACGCGCCCGGGGATGTCGCCCCGCCAGGAGCCGTAGCTGTGAAAGACGTGGTTCATGATGCCGTAGCCCTTGGTATCGGTCAGGAAGTCGGAGCGGAAGCCGATCAGCCCGCGGGCGGGAATGACAAACTCCAACCGCAGCTGGCCGGTGCCGGCGTTGGTCATGTTCTGCAGCTCCGCCTTGCGGGTGCCCAACCGCTCCATGACCACGCCCATGAACTCCTCAGGGACGTCGATGGTCAGAAATTCAAGGGGCTCCTGCAACTCACCGTCGGTCTCCTTGAGAATGACCTGAGGCTTGGAGACGGCCAGTTCGTACCCCTCGCGGCGCATCGTCTCGATGAGGATGGCCAGGTGCAGCTCACCGCGGCCGGAGACCTGGAAAACGTCGGGGGAGTCGGTCTCCTGGATGCGCAGGGAGACGTTGCGCTCCAGTTCCTTCATCAGCCGCGCCCGCAGGTGGCGGGAGGTGACGTACTGGCCCTCCTGGCCGGCGAAGGGACTGTCGTTGGTGCGGAAGGTCATGGTCAGGGTCGGCTCGTCCACGGTCAGAACCGGAAGCGGACGGGGGTTCTCGGGGTCGGTGATGGTCTCACCCAGGGTCGCCGACTCCAGGCCGGTGATGGCGATGATCTCGCCCATCCGGGCCTCGTCTGCGGGCACCCGCTTCAGCCCCTTGAAGACGAAGAGGCCGGCCACCTGGGCCTTCTCCAGCCGACCGTCGCGGTGGGCGATGGCCACCCAATCCTTGGCCTTGATGATCCCCTGCCGCACCCGCCCGATGACGATGCGGCCGACGTAGTTGTCGTAGTCCAGGGTGGTGACCATCACCTGGAGGGGCTCGGCCAGTTCGCCGTGGGGGGCCGGCGTATACTTGACGATGGTCTCGAACAGCGGCCGCAGGTCCTCGGCCGGTTCGTTCAGGTCGAGGGTCGCCACCTGGTCGCGGGCCGAGGCGTAGACCACAGGGAAGTCCAACTGGTCGTCTTCGGCGCCCAACTCGATGAAGAGGTCCAGGACCTCGTCCACCACTTCCTGGGGCCGGGCGTCCGGCCGGTCGATCTTGTTGATGACCACCATGATCTTGAGACCATTCTCGAGGGCCTTGCGGGTGACGTACTTGGTCTGGGGCATGGGCCCCTCGAAGGCGTCCACCACCAGCAGAGCGCCGTCCACCATGGACAGGATTCGCTCCACCTCGCCGCCGAAGTCGGCGTGACCGGGGGTGTCCACGATGTTGATCTTAACGCCCTGGTAGATGACGGCCGTATTCTTGGCCAGAATGGTAATGCCGCGCTCACGCTCCAGCTCATTGCTGTCCATGACGCGTTCGGCCACGTGCTCGTTCTCCCGGAAGGTGCCGGACTGGCGCAGGAGGCCGTCCACAAGCGTGGTCTTGCCGTGGTCGACGTGGGCGATAATGGCGATGTTGCGCAGATCTTCGCGCTGGTTCATGGGCTTCACCGAACCTCATAGAGGAAGTACTTCGCACAAAGTCTGCCCGAAAGCCGGTCGTCACCGACCAGCCAGGCAGGGAGGCGAGCAAAAAAGGAGTGCCCCTGAATCGGGGCATCCTTCAAATTATGAAGCCCGGATCGACTTCTGTCAATTACCCGCAATCACTTAGCTAGAAAGCCAGTCTAGCAAAGAGACTCGTTGGCCGATCATGACAAGAAGGCCTGGGATAATAGACCCAGGCCTTCCTTACCACCTTCATTGAGTGCTGGTCAATGCAGGAACAGCGTCAGGACGAACACCGTAAGGATGGCCGTGATGCCCTGAATCAACGTGCCGATGGTCTGGGCCCGGTAGGCCGTGGATACGTCCATGTCGGAGAACTGCGACACGACCCAGAAGTAGCTGTCGTTGGCGTGGGAGACGACCATGGAGCCGGCGCCCACCGCCATGACCACCAGCACGCGGCTGATGGTGGAGGCCAGCCCGAGAGGCCCCAGCAGGGGCTCCATCAGGGCAGAGGTGGTAACCAGGGCCACCGTGGACGAGCCCTGGGCCGTCTTCAGGGCGGCGGAGATGACGAAGGGCAGGAAGATCCCCATGTGCAGCTGCGACAGGGTCTGGCCCAGGTAGGCGCCAATGTTCGTGGCGGCCAGCATCTTGCCCAGGGAACCGCCGGCGCCGGTGATGATGAGGATGGTGGCCGCGGACTTCAGGGCCTCGCCCATCCAGCCGGACAGGACGCGCTCATTCAGCTTCTTCACCAGCAAGAAGGAGAAGCCCACGCCGATCAGAAGGGCCGTCACCGGCGTGCCGATGAAGTTCAGGAAGACCTGCGCCAGGCCCTTGCCGAAGGGGGCGCTGGGAAAGTTGGCCACGGAGGCCAGCGCGATGAGAACGATGGGAACCACGATGGGGGCGAAGGCGGCCCAGGCGGAGGGTAGGTTCTTGGCGTCAAACTCTACCTTCTCCGCGGCGGCGGTGGCGCCGGCCTCACCCGTCGACACAAACACCTTGTCAAAGCGCCTGGACCACAGGTAGCCGGCAATGGTGGCGGGAACGGCCACGATCATGCCAATGAAGATCACCAGGGCCAGGTTCTCTACCTTCAGGTTGGCCGCGGCGGCCAGAGGGCCGGGGGTGGGCGGCACGAAAACGTGCGTGGCATAGAGGCCCGTGGACAGGGCGATGGCCAGAGCCACCAGGCTGACGCCGCTGCGCCTGGCCAGGGCCTTGTTCAGCGATGACAGGATGACGAAGCCGGAGTCGCAGAAGACCGGAATCGAGACGATATAGCCAATGATGCTCATCGCCAGGCCGGGCCGTTTTTCGCCCACGACCTTCAGCACGGTCTCGGCCATCTTCACGGCGGCCCCGGACTTCTCCAGGAAGACGCCGATGATGGTGCCCATGACGATGACCAGGCCAATGCTGGTCATCAGGCCGCCGAAGCCAGCGTTGATATTGGTGGCAATGTCCTTGGCGGGCATGCGCGCGGCCAGACCCACGCCGTAGGCGGTGAGCAGCAGGGCCAGGAAGGCGTTCAGCTTCCAGCGGGCGGTGCTCAGGATGATGAAGGCGATAGCCACCGCCAGGATGACCAGGAGCCATGGACCCGTTACCATTGCGTCTCCTCCGCCGATGATGGGGTTGCCCCAGCGCCGGGGCCTCGTGCCCGGGCATGGCGCCCGGCCCCATCGGCCGGGCTCAACGCTCGGCGCCGGCAGCCGGGTCCGATAGCCTGAGGCCAAGGCTCACCAGGCGCATGACCTCTTCCGCCGCCCGCTTCAAAAGGGCGCCGGCCTGGGCCATGGCCTCATCCAGTGAAAGGGGGCCTGGAACAATGCTCACCAGAGCGGCCACGTTATATGCATGCAGAGCTTCGGCGCCGGGAGCCACGGCACCGGAGACGACGACGGCGGGAATGCCCAGCCGGGCGGCCCTCCCGGCCACACCCATGGGCACCTTGCCGGCCAGGGTCTGGCCGTCCGTCCGACCTTCGCCGGTGATGACCAGCGTGGCCCCCTGGAGCTTCTCGTCCAGGCGCACGGTGTCCATGACCACCTGCACGCCCGGGGCCAGCCGGGCCCCCAGGTAGGCCAGCATGCCAAAGCCAAGGCCGCCCGCGGCGCCGGCGCCGGGCATCTCAGCCGCGTCACGGCCGAGGTCGCGCTGGACCAGGTTGGCCAGGTGCCTGAGGTTGTCGTCCAGCCGGGCCACCATCTCGGGCGTCGCGCCCTTCTGCGGCCCGTAGACAGCGGAGGCGCCGCGGGAGCCGCACAGGGGGTTGTCCACATCGCAGGCCACCAGCAGGTCCACTGACTGCAGCCGGGGGTCCAGGCCGCTGAGATCGATCCGCTCCGCCTCAGCCAGGGCGCCCCCGCCAGGCCCCACGTCACGACCGTCCCCGGTCAGCACGCGGCCGCCCAGGGCCTGCAGCATGCCCACACCACCGTCGTTGGTGGCGCTGCCGCCGATGCCCACCAGCAGCCGCCGGGAGCCCAGGTCCAGGGCGGCACGGATCAGCTCGCCTGTGCCGAAGGTGCTGGTGACCAGCGGGTTGCGCTCCGCCGGCGGTACCAGCAAAAGGCCGGAGGCTGCGGCCATCTCAATCACCGCCGTCTCGCCGTCGCCCAGCAGGCCGAACTGAGCCTCTACCGGACGGCCCAGGGGGCCTGTCACGGTGCGAGTCACCAGCCGCCCGCCGGTACCGGCCACCAGCGTTGCCACGGTGCCCTCGCCGCCGTCGGCCATGGGCACCTGCACGACTTCGGCCTCCGGGACGGCGGCCCAGACGCCCCGTGCCAGGGCTTCCGCAGCCTCCACCGCGGTCAGACTTCCCTTAAACGAGTCAGGGGCCACCACAATGCGCATCGTCTCGTCCTCCTCGCACGATACTGGGAGCCCTGGTGGCCGTGAAGGATGCTACGAAGAGAACCGGGGGCTCGTCGCTCGTAAGGGCGACCACTGTTTGTTCAATCCTCACCGACCCGCCCCCAACGATCCTTGTCCCGGATGCCGTACTTCTCCATCACACGCGTCAAGGCCTCATTGAGGTCGATGTCCAGGGAGTTGGCCAGGCACACCACAACGTAGAGGATATCGCCCAGCTCCAGGGCCAGCGAGCCCTCAACCTCCTCCGGCTTCTTCGGCTTGTCGCCGAAACGGTGGTTGAGTTCCCGCGCCAGTTCTCCCACTTCCTCCGTGAGCCGCGCCAGGTTGGACAGAGGCGAAAAGTACTGCACCTTGAAGCCGCGGATCTGCCTGTCCACCTCTCCCTGCCACTCCCGCAGCGTCAGCGTCTTCTCCTCCGAAGCCATGCGGCCGCCTTCCTCCCTCGCATCATTCGACTGCTTCCAACAGAAATTGCAGGATTTGCCACCCCTGGGAGCGAACTGCCTGGAAAGGTCTGCGCTCAACCGGCGCCGGCGCAGGGAGGGGCTGCCGTGTACCGTCGATACTTTGGGTTCAACGCCAAACCCTTCAGCAAGACCCCGGACCCCAAGTTCCTCTTCTATGGCAAGCACTATGAGGAAGCTCTGCAGCGCATCCTCTACGCCATCGAGGAACGGGAACTCGCCCTGCTCACCGGCGACGTCGGGGTCGGTAAAACGACGCTCATCCGGGTGCTGCTGGAGCAACTGACGGAAGACCAGCACGCCGTCTCCATCATCGACCCGCTGCTCTCGCCGGGCCAGTTCATGCGCGCTGTGGTCAAGAGCCTGGGCAACGAGCCCCCCAAGCACATGCGGGCCGACCTCGTCGAGCAGGCGCAGAACCTGCTGCTCTCGTTCCACCGCCAGGGGCGCTACCCCGTGGTCATCATCGACGAGGCGCAGCTCTGCAGCAAGGCCCTCCTGGACGAAATCCGCCTCATCACCAACTTCCAACTCAACCACCTGAACCTGCTTTCCCTGGTTCTGGTGGGCCAGACGGAACTGCGAACCCGCCTCAGGAAGCCGGTCTACGCTCCCCTGCGGCAGCGCATCGGCATCCACTACCACCTGGAGCCGCTGACCCCAGAGGACACCATTTCCTACGTGAATCACCGACTGCGCCGGGCCGGCGTCCGGCCCACCACGGTCTTCTCGGCGGATGCCCTGGAGGCCGTTCACCCGCTCTCAGGCGGCGTGCCTCGGGTCATCAACGTGCTCTGCACCAACGCCATGATCGCGGCCTTCACCAGGAAGGAGAAACCGATCAGCCTGGAGACTCTGCAGGCGGCGGCCCAGGAGGTCGTTTGAGGAAACCCGAAGCCGCCTTGCTAAGGCCCGTACTCGTGGGAGTGCGGGCTTTTTTCATCTGGAGCGCGCTCTCCGGGGTGACGCCGGCCGCACCCCCGGGCACGGCGCTACGCGCCGATGAGCCGGGCATGCTCCACCTTGATGCAGCGGTCCATGACCACCTGGAGTCCGGCGGAGCGGGCGCGCTCCGCCGCCGGCTCGTTGACCACCGTCAGCTGCAGCCACAGGGCTTTGGCTCCCATGGCCACCGCCTGGTCGGCGATGGGCCCGACCTCCTCCGGACGGCGGAACACGTCCACCACGTCCACAGGGCCCGGCACCTGATCCAGGCCGGCGTAGCTCTTTTGCCCCAGAATCTCATCAGCGGTGGGGTTCACCGGAATGACGCGGTAGCCATGGTCTATCAGGTACTGGGCCACGTGGTTGCTGTCCCGCTCCGGGCGCGGCGAGAGCCCCACCATGGCGATGGTCTTCACCGACTGAAGCAGGCGGCGAATCTCGTCGTCACCGGGGTTCTGGAACATGTCGACACTCCCTTCCCGTCTGGGATCAGGTGAAATAGAGGATGGCCACGGAGACGGCCACCCAGAGGAGGACGTTCACCAGCAGCGGACGGTCCCGCAGCAGCACCTGTTCCGGGCTGCCGCCGGCGTCACGCTTGTGCACCAGGAACAGGTAGCGGAAGATGCCGTAAAGGACGAAGGGCACGGTCAGCATCAGGTAGGGCGTGCGGCCGGCGTTGAAGGTGTAGAGCGAGTAGGCCATCACCGTGGAGGCGGTGACGACGTTGATCATCTGGTCCAGCATCTCCACGGAGTATTCCTCCAGGATGGGCCGGTGCTCGGTCGCCCCCTCCTGCAGCAGGCTCAGCTCTGCCCGGCGCTTGGTGAGGGCCAGGAACAGGGCCAGCAGCACCGTGCAGACCAGCAGCCAGGGAGAGATGGGCACGGGGATGACTACCGCGCCCGCAACGGCCCGCAGCACAAAGCCGGCGGCGATGGCCAGGACATCGATGATCACGATTTGCTTCAGCCGCGCCGAATAGGCCACGTGCAGCCCCACGTAGCCAAGGGCCGTCAGGGCGAAGGGCGGCCCCAGAACCGAGGCGATGACGCCCGCCACCAGGGCGAGGACAGCGGCCACGCCGATAGCCACGGGAATGGACAGTTGGCCCGAGGCGATGGGCCGGTACCGCTTGGTCGGATGGCGCCGGTCCTTCTCCACGTCAAACAGGTCGTTCATATAGTAGACGGCGCTGCTGATGAGACAGAAGTCGATGGCGGCGGCCACGGCCCGCCACAGCGAGGGCCAGTCGAAGAGGTTGAGGGAGAAGATCAGGCCCGCCAGGACGATTCCGTTCTTGACCCACTGCTTGGGACGGGCGGTTCGAATCAGAGCCCGGGTCAGATTGCGCGATGGGGACAGTTTCGATCAACTCCATCTGAACAGGACGACTCCGTAGGAGCGGGACGTCCCGTGACAGGGAAGGTTTCGCCCCCGGGCGCGGGGGGTCCTCCCCCAGGCGGTCCCAAGACCTGCAGCGCCCCGGGCGCAGTGGGAGACCTGGCCGACCCTCCGGGGCTATAGCCGGGCCGGAATGGAGGGATGCTAGGGGCGGAGGCGAGAGTGTGAAGCAGTCCATACCGTTTCCGGAGTTTGTCGATGCGATGCTGTGGTACGTGGAGCACCCCGACCTGACCGCATACATCGTCACCGTGTCGCGGATGAACCGCAGGGAGCGCTTCCGCGAACTCCAGCAGGTGGAGTTCTCCCACCTGAGCGAACCCTCGAAGCAGTGGCTGCGCATGGTGCTAGCGGGTGACACGGCCCAGCGCATCGTGGCCACCTTGGACCATTTCGCCGGCACGTACGGTGTGGCTCTCTACTGACGTAGCTTTCCAGATCTTGAGGAGGCCAAACCCCGCCCTCACGGAGGCTCCCTGCGGGTACCCAGGCGGAAACCCTCACGGGCCGAAGATTGGCCCATTTCAAGGAAATCTACCCCGCACTGGGCAGGAACCGCCCCTGAAAGCGGAGAATAGTGTACTCACAACAGCACAGTTGGGAGGCGCAGAACCGTGGACAGGCGTTATGAAGGGATGTCCATCCGGGAGATCAGCGACTTCCTGTTCGTCCACGATGAGCCGGAAACAGCCGACCTCATCGTGGTCATCGGGGGCAGACGGCGGGAGCGTGCCGACAAGGCCGTGGATCTTTACCTGCGAGGTCTGGCTCCTAGAATTTTGTTTACCGGGGGTGACAAGCGCAAAGTAGGCGAGGCGGAGGCGCTGCGCTTGCGGGACCTGGCGGTCGAGCGTGGCGTGCGGCCCGAAGATGTGCTGGTTGAGACCCGTGCCGTGAACACCATGGAAAATGTTCTGTACAGCTGTGCTCTAGTTGACCGTGAGATCGGGTTTGACAACCTGAACGCGGTCATTTTAATTTCTTCGCCCATGCACATGCGTCGGGTGAAGAGAGCCTTTGCCACCCATTGCCCCAGGCATGTCAAGATCGTCTGCGTCCCGGACGACCGGGACGACACCAACCGCGACAACTGGTGGACCGACCCGGCCTGGCGTGATACCGTCCTCCGCGAACTGGAGAAGGTGCGAGACTATGCACGTAAGGGTGAACTGTAAAGGGTGATGCTCCCTTCAAAAAGAGCGTCCCGGGCTGAGCCCGGGACGCTCTGTTGTTTCGTTCTGGGTTCGCCCCTGAGTCCATCAGCTGGGGCGCCGGGGGTCTAACGCCCCGCCGACACGGCCTTCTGCAGCAGGGCCACAGCCTCGACCAGGGCGGCGTTGGCACGGCCCGGCTCACTGGCGCCGTTCCACATCTGACCGATGGTGGAAAGCATCTCCGCCTGGCGGGTCACCAGGCCCACCTCGGCAAAGGCCAGGGCCGACTGGCGGTAGAGAGCCTCGGCCTCGCTCAGGCGGCCGCGGGCCGCGTGCACGCCCGCCAGGGTGCCGAGAATCTCACCCTCCTCCTGCATGCGGTTCTCGCCTTTGACCAGGCGCAGGGCCTCAGTGCCGTACTGTTCGGCCTCAGCCAGGCGTCCCACGCGCAGGTAGTAGCGGGCCAGTTCTGCGTAGGTGTAGCCGCTGCGGGCAATGCTGGCCGGATCCTGGCGCCTCAGCCGCAGCGACTCCTCGTAGTGCGGCAGGGCCTGGTCCCAGCGGTCCTGGCTGGCGTACAGCCAGCCGATGTTGTTGTGCATATCGGCGATGAGCGTCTTCTGCTCCTCCGCCTGAAAGATATCCTGAGCCTTCTGGGTGTACTGCAGGGCCAGACCCAGGTCGCCCCGCTCCTGGTAGGCCAGGCTGAGACCCATGAACAGCGATGCAGCCGAGCGTGGGTCATTCACCTGCTCAGCCAGTTCCACGCCCTTCTCGTACCAGCGCGTGGCCTCCTTGGCATCCCCCAGTGCCTGGTTGGTCGAGCCCAGGTTGGCAAAGAGCTGCAGCAGAACTTCGGGGTCGAAGAGCGACACCTGCTCCGACAGCTCCAGGGCCTTCAGATAATGGTCCAGGGCCTGGCGCAGGTCCTTCTGGCGATGGGCCAGCCGGCCGAGGTGGACGGCCAACTCGGTCAGGCGGTCGGTGGCCCCGGCGCGTTCAAAGTCCTCACGGGCCCGCTCCAGATGCTCCTGGGCATCCTCCAGTCCTTCACGCTGCAACTCGGCCAGGCCCAGGGCCATCTCGCATTCGCCCCGAAGGCGGAGGTCCGGGGACAGGCTCAGGGTCTGAAGCGCCTCAACAGCGGAATCGTGGGCGCCGTTGCCGTTTCCCTGCAACCGAAGGGCGCGGCTGCGAGTCAGCTGTACCTGGACCAGGCGGTGCGTTTCGCCGGGTTCGCCCAGGAGCTGACTGCGCGTGACCTGCAGTTTGTTGGCCAGGTATTCCAAAGCCTCCGCCGAAGGCTGTGCCTTGTCGTTTTCGAGCAGGCTGAGGAAGCCTTTGGTGTAGCGGGGCTGGGCAACTTCCTCGAGAGTGAGACCGCGGACGCGCTTCCGAATATAGCGTAGGCGCTGGCCGAACGTGGTCGGCATCGACTCAAAGACCATATGCCCCCTCCTCTATGGTTAAAATAGCATAACGAGGGGACACGGCTCAACCGTGTCGATGAAATATTTCATCGCGCGTAAACGACTGAACGGATGTGCCTGCTTGTTCGGTACCCGAACGGCCGTGTCAGAACCCGCTCTTGCCCGCGCCCTTGCGGGGTTAAAGCGGTAGGGACATCTGCATGGGGTCTCCAGGCCGCAGGAAGTTCGCCACCTGAAGACCCACCAGACGCACCCGGTGCTCGGCATCCACCTCCATGCGAGCCAGCAAATCCTCTCCCGCCGCATAGAGGGCCAGAGGCTCGTCGGTGGCGTCAGTGAGCGTCAGAGACCGCGTCTGGGTGCGGAAATTGTCGTAGCGAAGCTTAACCGTTACGGTCCTGGCCTTCATGCGCTCCAGGCGGAGCCGGGCGGACAGGTCGTCGGCGTATTCGCGGATCACCTCGAGGAGCGTGTCCAGCCGGGCCTGGTCCACGTCAAAGG
>Ga0129297_10001420_pt1 | contig 12118 bp, 10 predicted proteins | sample I18A1metaG_FD_94708 | JGI IMG/M metagenome (GOLD analysis project Ga0129297, IMG submission 94708) | Lake sediment bacterial and archeal communities from Gulf of Boni, Indonesia to study Microbial Dark Matter (Phase II) - ​I18A1 metaG | ecosystem: Environmental > Aquatic > Freshwater > Lake >... | reverse complement strand
GCCGAGCCTGTCACCCTCTTGAACGTTCAGAGGCGTCGTTCTGGTTCCACGCGCGAACCTGCCTAGAAGGCCTGAACCGTTTGTTGCTCCATTCGCATAGTTTCTACAAAGCGCATTCAGTGGGCCTCCGCCCGTCATGTCGAGTTGGAGGGGTGGTCCTGCGCCTGTGCCACTGGCGACAGCGTGAATCAGAGCCGCCGGCTTCTTGGTCTTGACCCCGATCCTACCCCACTTGTCAACCGCAGCCACCGCTGTCCCGGAGCTGTTACGCCATTCCTGAATGCTAGTGGTCTGACCGGACGCGGCCTTGGCAACGATCGGCACAGCAGTTGACGCAGCCGCCTCTCCCAAGACACCTACGTCTCCGCCCTTAGCATGCAGCGATGCCGCGGGTGTTGTGGTTCCGATCCCTACGGTCCCGCTAGACGTAATCGTCACCTGCTTCGTCGGGTTCCCCGTAGGGTCGATCTCAGTCACGAACCTGGCGCCGCCGGTGCATCGGACAGCAAACTCGTTCGCGGCGGTTGACTTGAAGTCCTTGTCGTTCGAGTCCGCGAAGAGGAACGCTCCGTCGCCGTCGCCGCCGCTAACCTTCGCCCTCAGGCCCGCGGCAAAACTGTACGATCCCAAGGCCTCGTTCTCGCGACCGCCGGGTACGGTCGAACCAAAACCGCCGGCAATGTTATTGTGTCCCCCGCCCACTGTGGCACGTTCACCGCTGGCAGCGTTATCGTATCCTCCGCCCACTGTGCCATCAGTCGCGCTGGCAATGTTACTGCTTCCTCCGCCCACCGTGCTACTCAGAGCGCTGGCAGCGTTATCGACTCCCCCGCCCACTGTGCTATTATTCGAGCTGGCTTCGTTGCCGCTTCCTCCGCCCACTGTACTAGTCACACCGCTGGCATAGTTGTCGTATCCCCCGCCCACTGTACTATAACTACCGCTGGCAAAGTTGCTTTCTCCTCCGCCCACTGTTGCGAAAGGTGCATCGCCAGGGTCTCCGCCGTTGCCTGCCCAATTGCCTTTTCCGCCGCCCACTGTGCCATAGTGATCAAACACAATGTTGCCATAGGACGGTTCTCCGCCGCCGGATATTGCTGCGCCGACAACACCGTCCGCCACGCCACTGTAGCCTGCGATGAAGTTCCTGTTGGCATCGTCCCATCTGAGATTGTTGCTGCCAGTTATCGTGTCGCCGTCATCCCAGTATGTGATCTGGCCCGCGAGGCCTGACCCATCAAGTGCTTTGGCTTCCTTCACCTGCCGCCCCAGTAGCAGCGTTGCCACGCCGCCAAGCGCGGCCGCGCTCAAGGACTTGCGGATGAAGCTGCGAACGAACGATCTACGACCAGCCTCCTGACCATCATTCTTGTCATCACTCATTTTCGTATCACCTCCCATGCTAGGTACTTCTTCTCATCGCGCCCCTCATCGGCGCTCCTGTGCACGCACGAGAAATCAGCGGACGCCAAACACGAAAGCAGTGAACATCAGACATGCACGGGAGATGGTCTCAAGACGTAAGCTTTTCAGGCTTTCCATTCCACATTCCGCACGTGGTATGGGCTTTGCCTACAAGCATCATGTCCGGGCAAGGGCGGCCAAGATTTTTTTTCGTCCGTCTGGTTCTGTTTGATTGCTGTTAGGAAGCTCGCGCTACTCATTCCACCGATCTCTACTATCTTGAGATACGGGTGGCGCCTGCGATGATTTTGATCTGCGAGCTCGGTCTGTCAGTTACTTGGAAAGCCACGTGACGAGCTGTTGGTTTGCCTTCCCTTGACTGGAACCGCGCGAACATGAATCGTAATGCTTCCGTCCCGCTCAAGAATGATCCGTGTTTCCTTCGCGTTCGGTATCGTGTGCACAGCGACTCGGATTCCGTTGGGTGTATCTGTGACTGAGCCCATCGTGAACTACACCTCATGATCCATCGGTCAAGTTCTCTGGTGGAAACCACTCGAACGTGAGGAACGTCATTTCGAATGATGGGGTTCTGGATCGCGGAGGCAGGGATTTCATCGGAGTCTCTTGATTGCGCTGACAAGATGCCTGACACGGGCTTCATCGATCGGCCTCTCGATCATTCCATCCTCTTTGAGGCTCGTTCCGACAATCGCCCCGTCAGCTTCCCTCAAGAATCTGACAGCGTTCTGGCTTGTCAGACCGCTGCCGATCAGAAGTGGTCTATCGGGAACGTTGTTCTTGATTCTGTGTAACTCCTCACGGTTGGGTTCGACTCCCGTCCGTGGGCCAGTCATGATCAACGCATCGGCTAAGCCTCGATACGCAGTGTCGCGGGCAGACTCCTCGATCGGTCTCGAGACCAGAGGCGTGGCGTGCTTTGAACGTACATCAGCGTAGACCTGCACGTCTTCGGCCCCCAGCTGTTTCCTGTACCTCATCAGTTCATGGGCGCACGCTTGTATGATCCCTTGATCCGTGACGAGCGCGTCAGTGAGCACGTTCACCCGAATGAAGCGAGCGTGAATGACATACGCGATCGCGAGCGCAGCGAGGGCTCCATTCCTGAGAACGTTCACACCTAGAGGCAGATCAACCTCTCGGGAGAGCTCTCTCCCTATCGCAGTCATCGACGCAACGGTCTCAGGATCAGCCGGCGACGGCTTGAAAGGCAAGTCCCAGTAGTTCTCCATCAACAGCCCATCAGCACCACCATTTCTCAGAGCCTTGGCGTCACGCAATGCAGCTTCCAGTATCCGAGAGATTCCATCTCCGACATAACGTGGCGAGCCGGGAAGAGGAAGGAGATGGATCATGCCGATCAGAGGCTTGCTCGTTCGAAAGATCTTGTCAAATGAGGCTGAACATTCATTTCCACTCATGGCTCAACTCCCCCACCATCATGTCAATCCTGTCCGTTTGACCAGCACTTTAAGATCACTTGAGGATCGACCATGCGGCTCCATTGAAAGCAATGGATGGAAGAGCTCGGCTCCTTGCATCGACCGCATCATCGGAACGAGTTATCCGAGGAATGGTGGCAATTTGCGTTCTCCCTGACTCGTCACAGGTGTGGGAAACTGAACCTCGGAACCGTCTGGCCATAGACACGGTAGTGCGTGGAATCAATTAATGTTAATCGCCGTGAACGTGTTACGAAAAGGATCCCGCTGCAGACACTATTCGTGGTTCGCAGACGCGGGCATAGATGATGATGCCAGGTGTACGGGTTGCCAGGAAGGCCAGGTAGGCGCGGTGAACGCATGGCTAACGTAACTGTCACCTTGCCTCTCAAGACCTTGGACAAGCTGGACGACTTAGTTGAGAAGGGAAAGATGCGCTCGCGCTCACAAGCGGTCCGCGAAGCCTTGGAGCGGTTCCTGAAATCGTTCGAGTAATCCATGAAGATCACAAAATCGAAACGAATGGTGAATGATAGTAGGTGACTAGTGGAATGGCGTCGAAACGAAACCTGAGGTTCGCAATCTTTGCAGCTGGCATGCTTGTACTGCTCGCGATGGTAGCATTCCTGCCTGCGTCTGCTCAGCTCTCACAGTGGCGGTCCCTCAACCCCACACGTGATGGGACACCACCTCCTCCGCGCCCATTTCTCTACTCGGTACACTTGCTCAGCCCTACTGTAGGTTGGGCTGTGGGTGGCAGCTGCAGAGTATACGTCCCAATCACTCCGCCCTGCTCAGGCTTCGTGCTGTACTGGGATGGATTGGACTGGCGTGAGGTCCTCACTCCAGCCGGCATAGGAACACTGACTTCTGTCTATGCCGTCTCTCCGAATGATGTATGGGCTGTCGGAACGAGAGCTATTGGTCTCGGAGTTGGCACAATAATTCACTGGGACGGCATCTCATGGGTCAGCGTGACTCCCCCCGCGGGAACCGGAGACTTGCTATCGGTCTACATGTTGCCCGGTGGAACCGACGGATGGGCAGTGGGAGATGGCAATCCAGACAACCTTCGTTGGTCTGGTTCATGGCCCGCAGGCACTTGGTCACCTGGACCCACAGCTGATCTCAGCGCAAACATCCTGCGTTCAGTGAACATGCTCTCCCCAACAAGCGGTTGGATTGTCGGCGACATCGTCGGCGGCTTCGGCGCCATATTCAGATGGGACGGCGCCGGCTGGATTGCCACCACATCTCCAACATCAAATGATCTACTATCCGTGTACAGCGTCGGGGCTAACGACGCGTGGGCGGTTGGAAGATCCGACACGATCATTCGTTGGAACGGTGCAAGTTGGACAGGGCCGATGGTTTCGCCCACCAGTGGCTTGGACTATCGTTCCATCAGGATCATCAACTCCACGTACGGCTGGATCGCGGGAATACAGAACCCGACAACCAACGAAGGACTGCTACTACGATGGGATGGCACTGCATGGTCCATCGTTCGGAGCTTCGTCACCGTTGATCTCAACGGTCTCTTTATGCTGCCTGGTGGCAGCTCAGGAGCTGCAGTTGGCAATGCGGAGACCATCATCCGCTGGAATGGCCTTCAATGGTTGGCTCAGACGAGTCCTACGTCTACTGATCTCAACGCCGCGTACTTGGTTTCTGCCAACGACGGGTGGAGTGTCGGCGATAGCGGGAGCATCTTCCGCTGGAATGGGCAAGCGTGGCATCACTATGAGACTTTGCCGTCCGGCGTGAACCTGTTTGGATTGTTCATGAAGACAAGCACAGATGCTTGGGCTGTAGGAGCTAACCCAGGGGGTGCGACTCCTCCAACGATACTCCACTGGGATGGTTCAGCTTGGGTGGTCAAGAGTCCGCCAGGAGTTGCGCTCGGTGAGACCCTCAGAGATGTCTACATGCTCAGCGCCAACGAAGGCTGGGCTGTCGGAACCGGAACAGCAACTGCCGCAACAATGCTGAAATGGGATGGATCCCTGTGGGCTTCAGTCCCAAGTGGAACCGCGGCTGACGCAGATCTCAACTCCATACACATGCTCAGTTCAATTGACGGATGGGCCGTGGGCGATAGGCTCCTTGGCAGCCCCGGAATAGTTGTACGCTGGAACGGTTTGGCGTGGAGTACCGTAACGGTACCTGCAGGCATCGGCCACTTGAGATCGGTCCATTTCTTGAGCCCGAATGATGGTTGGGCCGTTGGCACAGCAACCGCCGCAATCGGCGATCAGGCCACGATCATCCATTGGGACGGCGCACAATGGCGCCGCGTTCCCGCGCCCGAGGGCAACCTCACTTCAGTCCACATGGTTGCCGCCAATGATGGTTGGGCGGTGGGATTCGATGCGAACGCTGGTCCGTCGGGTAGCAGTCTGATCGTGCACTGGGATGGCGTGAGTTGGGATGTCGTCGCGACGCTGCCTGTACCTTCGACTTTGGCGGTCGAGCTGAGGTCGGTTTTCATGACTGCCGCGCTTAATGGGTGGATTGTGAGCGATCAAGGTCTGATCCTCAGGTATGGCCCAGAGGATGTCGCCACCTCGACTATAACATCAACCGCAACCGTAACATCAACGATCACCTCAACATCCACAAGCGGCACAACTAGCACGATCACCACCAGCCACACAACCACAACAATGCCGCCGGCTCCTATCCCAGGCTTCCCCATCGAATCCATACTCGCGGGGCTCGTGGGTGGGTTAGCTGCGCTCTCATTGATTGGACGACGAAGACGTAATCGAAATTAGCCTCGACCGGGGCCTCTCTCTCCTTTTTCTCTGCTAACCTTTGTTTCACATCGCCACTGAGAATGCACACTAGATGCTCTGCAGTCACGCATCCCGGTCATGTGAGTCGCATGCTTCCCTAGCTTTGAACGCGAACGTAAGATCACGCTAGAGAGTCCAGATGTCCACGCGCACACAAGAAGTCTGCAAGTGCAGAGCGAGATTCTTGCGTCTCACAACTCGGAATGGTAGATCATGCAGTCTATCTTCCTAGTTGCTTCTCAAACTCAAACACGGGTCAAACGTGGGCTCCCCGCACGAAATGGTTAATTTGTATTCTCGCGTATTGCATGTATAGAGAAGGGCTGACCATGGAGAAGCTTGCTGAAAGGGAGCTGATAGTACCGGTTCGGTTCTCACAACGCGAAATCGAGGCTGTAGATAAGACCGTGCAAAGGCTCGGGGGTAGATCCAGAAGCGCACTCATTAGAGAGGCCACAGAGAAGTACGTTCGAGAAGCAGGGAGCCTCAAAGTGATCAAGATACGCGATGATGTGACTCTGAAAGACGCAAAGTCAGAGATTGTCGCTTACCTTAGAAAGCACAAAGAGGCTGAGACATTTGACATTGCGAACGACCTCAGACTTGACCTGGACCTTGCTGTCAGAGCTTTGAAGGACCTCTGGGAAGAGGGCAGAGTGGCTTGATAGGCAAAGAAATTGGAGACAAACTTGTCGCGGAGCAGATTGTCTGCGAATGTCGAAAACTGAAGGGCCCTGTGCTAATACACAAGGGCGCTCACAGAGCCCAAAGATACACCCTATATGGTCTGCCTGTAGAGGCCGTAGTAGCAAAGAAATGGAGGCTAATCGAGTAAGTTCGTCGTCGCCAGAAAGATACTAGCGAGCGTACATGTGATGCTAGTGGAAAATGAACCGTACCATCAAAAGAATCGTTAGCCGACAGAGCAAAATTACAGACGGCCATACACAATAGCCAACACAGCTTGAGCACCACACAGAAGACCCACACGGAACCACACGAAGAACCAGACTTCTCATACGTGTCTCTGAGAGCCCAGGCCTTTCATCGCCTCTAGCGCAACTCGCAGTGATCTGTACTCTGCCTCGGCTTTTGCACGTTCGGATCCTGCAAACGAGGCCCCAGGTAGGACGCCCACTACCGCTGATATCATTCCAAAGTGCGCCCCGTGTTCTCGCGCCGACACTGCAACAGCTGATAGCTCCATTTCCGTGGACCGACAGTCATGTACACGACATAGCTCGAGAAAGGTTTCAAGGGTGAGTTCCGCGTACAGTGAGTCTTTCGTCAAATTCCCACCGCTGTGGTACGCGGTTTTCGCCAGTCTCTTTCCCGCACCATCAAGTGCCTCGACCACGTCTTTGCTGCACTGTGCCATAGGGTGGCCTTCATCCGTGATCGTGAAGTCCGAGCCGAGGCTGCTCCACTTGCTATGGAATTCCTCGATCGCTCCTACACGCCAAAAGTCTACACGGTGAAGAGACTGGACGGTCGCTCCAGTTGCGCCGATCGAGTGTGTGGCATTAACGATGTCCCCTACCTTGATCGCGGGTCGGTTTGGGCAGTTTATGCCGCCTGCGGTTCCAACTCGAATGACTAGCTTCTGTGGTAGATGGATTGTGGCGTTGCCTACTCGATAATCGCGGCTAGTCAGCTCGTCCGAGAGCACCTCGTTCATTATGATCTGGGTTGCCGGCGCACCCATCTGCGTCTCGACAACGAGCACTGGAACAGACTTGGAGATCAGACCGACCGCCATCGCCACGCGACCCAACTCTGTGCTCGAAAGAAAAGCCCGCCCACGAGCATGTTTGCTGGACAGCCTCGCAGCTGACTCGGGAAGAAAGACTGGTTTACGCAGTCTTTGTCCGATCGCGTATACGCGTCGTCGGTCGCCCACCGCTAGTATCAGTGGAGGCGCCCGGCCTTCATTTTCTTTGAGGTACGGAATCCGCTGCCAAATCGCTCGCTGATCAATCATGTAGGACAGTGTTGTGTGCTGTCCCAGATAGCGACGCTTGAAAGGGAGTCCGTCGCTCATCGTGCACACTTCCTTGTTGAATCTGGTTCTCCAGTTGAAATGGGTGACGGCCGGCTTGAGGTGAGTTCACTTGCTCGAACCGAGCAGGCGTGAGGTTCTCAATGAATGACGCGGTGCGCAAACACGTACACGGTCTAGAAGAGAACGGCCGACTCGTCGGTCAGATGCCAGCACCCACGATGCACGGAAAGGATGTACAAACACAGTGGCAATTGATCTTGATCACCAAATCATTGAATCTTGTTGTGTTCGCCATATACTGCGAGCGGCAGCATCGACCTAGCTTCAGGACGACTTCTTTCGTCCGATTGATCAGTAACTAATGACCTCCACTCCTGCGATCCTTGCAAAGTCTTCGAAATCCCGCGTAACTACAGATGGGTAGGCGTTTCTTAACATGCATCCGGCTATCAGTGCGTCACGAATATCGATTGACTTGCCTTTCTTCGCGAGGTCGACCAGTATCGACGCTGCTTCCTTTGCCTCTGGTTTGCCTAGGGCGAGAATTCGAAGGTCGACTAGGAGCGCCTCCAGTTTGGTCATTCGCTTGGTGTTCGACAACCGGATGGCTCCAATGTAGAGTTCGAACACGTTGATCGGTGTCGTGCTGAGGTCACAGCCGGTTTCTCTGAGCTCTCGAGCTTTTTCAATGGCGGCGGGCAAGCCTCGGAGGATATCAATGAGGAAAGTCGTGTCTAGACAGATTTTGTGGGCTTCCATCTTGACCACATCTCCTTGATCGTTCGAACAAGATCGTCGGCCTCTTCATCCGTCATATCTTTCCATCCCCCAGCGTGGCGGACTATGTCGGTCCGACCTTCGCTCAGCCTGAGTATCACCTGCGTGAACGACTCACCCTTCGATTTCAGCCTCTGAAGTTTCCTGTAGGCCTCATCGCTAATGGTCAGTGTCTTGAAGCCCATGAGTCAATACACGATCAATACATGAGTATAGCCTTTGCGCCCACGCTTGATGACTAGCGCGTTGGGAGGTCTTGACGCAACACGAATTCACGAATGTTCTTGGCTCGGCAGCGATATAGACAACTTATCGTCTAGGTGACCAAACGTGACAATGCTGACGCGTGAGCGAACAGACATCTACGAGCTCGCGGGAACGAGACCTAGCTTCTCTGTTCCCTCCCGGACATGCTTGGCTGATTCCGCCAGTCGATTCCGCGTCGCTTCGTCGAGAGGTAGCTCGATGATCTTCTCCACACCGTTCTTGCCGAGGATGACTGGGAGGCCTATCGCGAGGTTCCTCAAACCGTACTCTCCATTAGGAACAACTGAGACGGCCATCACCCTGTTCCTGCCTTTGAGAACAGCCTCAGCCATGACTGCGATCACCGCGGCTGGAGCGTAGGCAGTTCCACCCTTGAGGTTGATCACGTCTGAGCCACTGCGTCTTGTCTTCTCAACCAGTCGGTTCACCGTTTTCTCGTCAAGGAGTTTCCTCACCTGTATGCCAGCGATCGTTGTGTAGTCGACGAGCGGTATCATGTGGTCGCCATGCTCGCCGATGACTAGCGCTCTGATATCCTCTCGGGAGACGTTCAGCTCAAGCGCGATATACGATCGCCATCTCAATGTGTCAAGGATTCCGCCCATCCCGAAGACCCTGTTCCGCTGAAAACCCGACCTCACATAGGCTATGTGAGTCATGACATCGACAGGATTGGTCACCATCAATATCTTGCACCCCGGAGCATACCTGACAATCTCGTCAATCAGACCAGACACGATGCCAGCGTTTCGCTCAAGAAGTTCAAGTCGAGACATACCGGGGCTCCTCGGGACCCCGGCGGCCACGATCACGAGGTCCGATCCTTCGATGTCAGCGATGTTCGTGCTGCCCTTGATCTTACCGTCGAACTCGATCGCCGGTGAGGACTGGATCAGGTCGAGCGCTTCGCCCTGAGCAAGTCCGTCCTGGACATCAACGAGCGTGACATCGGCTATTCGCATTCGTAGGATGTTGAAGGCGCTGACGCTGCCGACCCTTCCAGCGCCGATGATGGATATCATATTCGAATCGCTCGCCCTTGAGCCGTGTAAGCGAGCTTAAAAGGAGGCCGGATCGGTAGGATCGCTCCCCGAAGCTGGGCTCCCACTTGATCAATGAGACCTCAGCGAAGAGACATGTAGAGATTCTCTGCCAGCGCTCACGCGGGGGTAAGCTCAGATGTCTTGCCTGCGCTCGTCGATGCAGAATCAATCGAGGCGACAAAGGGTTCTGCAAAGTGAGGATGAACGCGGATGGAAAGTTGTTCATGACCAACTACGGCAGGATCGTGGCCGCGCACGTTGACACGATCGAGAAGAAGCCGATCTATCATTACCGCCCCGGTTCGAAATTGCTCTCGATAGGAACTGTTGGCTGCAATTGGTCATGCGACTTCTGCCTAAACTATCACGTAAGCCAGACTGACCAACCCGCCGGTCAGAAGATCACGCCTGAAGAAATCATTCGGTTGGCGAAGCAGTACGAGTGTCAAGGCATCGCGTACACCTACAACGAACCATTGGTGTTCATCGAGTTCGCGAGAGACATCGGAATCCTAGCTCACCGAGAAGGTCTCTTCAACGTCGTGGTCACGAACGGATACGGCACCTCAAAAGTCGTTGCCGCTCTATCCGAGTTCGCTGACTGTGTTGCTGTGGGGTTGAAGGCGAATGCGTCTTCGAGTTTCCTCAAGAAGCACGCCAAAACTCCGAGCCTGAGAGCCGTCTTCAGAACTTTGAAGGATCTCAAGAGAAGAAAGAACCTCCACATAGAGATCAGTGACCTGATCCTCGGCCAAGGCGGCGACTCACTCAGGCAGGCGAGGATCCTGTCCCGATGGATCCGGAGAGAGATGGGACCTGACATCCCACTCCACCTTGTGAGGTTCTATCCTTCGTACAAGATGACTGGGCTTCCACCGACACCATCGAGCACCTTAGAAGCACACTACAAGATCGCAAGACAGGCCGGACTGAACTACGTGTACATCGCCAACCTCCCAGGACACGAGCGAGAGAACACGTACTGCCCGAACTGTGGGAACATCATCATCAGAAGATACGCGTACGAAGTGCACGCATGGAATCTAGATGGCAAGAACAGATGCAGGACGTGCGGGCACGCGATTCCGATCATCAAAGGTCTTACGGAGGTTCCCTCAGAAGAACGATACGTACCCGTAATTTTTCCACCCATGGACATGCTGTATATCTGCGAAGGACTCTCGGGATAGGAGCGCACAGATAAATCGGCCCTATGGGCCCAAATCTGGGCGGACATTGATCTGCCCCGAAGACATGAGGGGAGTACGATGTGTCCGTCGAGAGCCAACGTCAGAGATCTCTCTTGGGGTACCATTCCCTCCCGAATCGCCGTTGGGGTCGGACCGACGCTCGACCAGGTAATCAGCCCGTCAACCTGGGAGTAACGAGAACCCCAACCAGATGCTCTGAGTTTGCCCGTTAGTGTCCATCAGTATGATGTTGCTTGGATTCTCCCCAATCTAGAGGCCAGACGGGGATCGGGCGCCGGTGGATTCCTAGTGGTAGCCGTTGATCCCGCGAACCCTCATCTGATTGGTCTTGCCAAGATGGGGAAATCTTGGTCTAGATCAAGGGCGCAAGGTTGATCCGTGGAAAGAAAAGGAGCGGAAACGTATGTGTGCCTGTGATCACTTGTATATTACGACCTTTTGGCCGGTTATTGTCACAGTCGTGATCGCTGGAACGGGGCCCACTTCGAAAGCTATCCAAGAGGTCTCATGCCACACGCCGTCCCACCATTGGTTGAATTTGAACTTGAACGTGAACTTCGGATAGCCTCCAGGGTCGTGTGTCTGCCATACCTCGATATAGTCCGTGTAGTCATAGGAACCACAGTAGAAATCGTCCACTGTCAACGCAGTACCACCAGTAGCGGCCCATAGCCACCAGACCATGGTTGAACCTACAAACGCCTCAAACCATGTGCCACCACTTTCGGTGTTAATGTAGAATTTGTATACTGTTGAAAGGCTCAACGCCATCGCGTTCGCGCTGTAATGATAAGTCGGATCCGTGCATGGACCACTTGTCCATGAGTAGGTTAATCCCCAAACGCCATAGGCATCGGCGAATCCGATCTGATTGTAACTTCCTGCGTTATCCCATGCGGAAAGCAGGACGTAATAGAACTCATCGGCCTTGGGCAACTTCTTAGGAGTCTTGATTTGCGTGAACATCCACGTCGCAGTATGCGCGCTGCCACTGTACACGCTACCCGCGTACCAATGGGTAGCATATGCCGGAGGCGGAGATGTTCCACCGGATACGGGCACCGCTACAGACGGGAATATGGTCTTCCCGTCAACCACGGGGAAAGGATCCCCTGCGGTCCAAGACAGTTCGAGCATCGGCTGAAATGCAGGG
>Ga0129297_10001419_pt1 | contig 12121 bp, 8 predicted proteins | sample I18A1metaG_FD_94708 | JGI IMG/M metagenome (GOLD analysis project Ga0129297, IMG submission 94708) | Lake sediment bacterial and archeal communities from Gulf of Boni, Indonesia to study Microbial Dark Matter (Phase II) - ​I18A1 metaG | ecosystem: Environmental > Aquatic > Freshwater > Lake >... | reverse complement strand
TCTGCACGATTTTCAATCCATCAATCTTACCCTTTTCTTTGAGTATCGTGAAGAGATCCAGCATCGCTTGGGTTGGATGCTCCGTCACTCCGTCGCCGCCATTGATGACAGGGATCTTCGCATAGTCAGCAGCAGTCCTCGCGCTGCCCTCAGCGAGGCTTCGAATAACCATCACATCTACGTACTTTTCGACAACTCTAACCATGTCGTCCAGTTCTTCTTTAGGTTCCTTGCCAATCCCAGACGCTCTTGTGACCCTCGGATCTGCGAATCCGGTGACACCGCCCCCTAGCCTCAACATGGCACTCTCGAAGGAAAGTCTCGTTCTGGTACTTGGCTCATAGAAAAGGACCCCAAGGTTCTTTCCCTCAAGGATCCTTGACTTGACCCTACCTTCTGCGATAGGAATCATCTCTTCCGACACTCTGAAAAGATGTTCGAGGTCTTCTCTTGTAAAGTCAAGGATTGAAACAACATCTCTTTCGCGAAATCCCATTCAACCCGCCTGTTTCAGGAGAGTGTTGTCGTCTCAGTACTATAGAGGTTTCGCTCGATCTGCTTGGCGAATAACTCATGGCCTTGAAGGGGAAAATGCTGGCTACAAGTATCCTCGATGTCCCAAAGGTCTTTAGCTCATCCACATGCACCTTGCATCTACCTGACATATCGATGCATGGCCTAGAAGGTCTGATGGAGTATATGAGTGAGTTCGCCAGACTAACGAGGGCCTGATGAATTGAACATATGCGTGGACACCAATGATCGCAGGCATAGTCAAAGAGACTGTTGCTCATGTGACAGAAGTGGCCTCATAGGGTGTTGATGCGAATTCGGTTAGTGTCCATCTTCAGGGGTCTGTCTAGGATTTGTGCAAGTCTGGATTCGGCCATTCTTGATGGATTTACTGACGAATGGGGTGGAATGGAACGGACTTGAACGCCACACAGAAAAACCATCCAAGAGAATCAAGTACGCACACTAAAGGCTCTTCATAGATGGGAGGATAGCTTATTCAGCACCGCCTCATAGAAAGTCTTATTACGCGTTCTGCTGAGTTGACTAACCGGGACATACAATGAGAAGATACATTATTGTGGCAACATTCATTCTGCTGGCAATTGCATCGCTTTCTAAATTGCCTGTTGCGACTGCACAGGAGCAGAAGCCCCGCTACGGTGGAACTGTTGTCATATCACAAAGGGCTGATCCCCAAACGCTGATCATGGGCTACCACACGATGTCATTTGCAAGCTATCCCGCATCCAACATGTTTGTTGGCTTGCTGGAATACGACTTGGATTTGAATCCAAAGCCAAATATCGCCGAGTCTTGGACGATGTCGCCGGACGGAAAGACATACACGTTCAAGCTGCTCAAGAACGTGAAGTGGCATGATGGTAAGCCGCTGACATCTGCTGACTATAAGTTCAGCCTCGAAAACATGGTTTTGAAGACAGGAGTCCATGTGGCAGCGGAGTTCTTCCAATCGCTTGTAAGATCGGTGGAAGCGCCTGATCCCTACACGTTGGTCGTCAACTTGAACTTCCCCTTCGGTCCGTTCCTGAGACTGTGGCATCCTTGGTACATGGGAGGAGCGCTTCCTAAGCATCTGTATGAGGGTACTGATATCTTGCCAAATCCTTTGAACTGGAAGCCTGTTGGTAATGGCCCCTTCAAGTTCGTTGAATACGTGAAGGGCAGCCATGTCAGGATGGTGCGCAACCCTGACTACTTCAAGCCAGGTCTTCCCTACGCAGACGAGGTCATACTCAAGATCATCCCTGAGGTCTCGGCGCAAGTCCTTGGCCTAGAAAAGGGTGAAATATCGTGGATGCCGAACTACTTCCCACATGCAGAATACGAGAGAGTCAGCAAGAACCCTGAGATAAGTATCACAACAAAAGGCTCTGAAGCTTACATACCCATGGTCAACCTGTATTTTAATCTCTGGGATCCGAACCGGCCCTACGTAACTGACGTTCGAGTACGCCAGGCGATCGCGCACGCCATCGATAAGAATGTCCTCGTTCAGAGGGCGACTGCTGGGCTCTCTAAGACGACGCCTGGACCATTCCCATCTGTCTTTCCATGGGCATATGACCCCACTGAACCTTATCCTTACGACGTTGCCAAGGCGAATAAGATCCTCGACGACGCCGGATACAAGAAAGGCGCAGACGGCATGAGGTTTCCCCTGAGATGGGTGTTCTCACCATACACACCAGATGTTATCATTGCAACAGAAGTGGTCACTCAGCAGCTCAAGCAGATTGGCATCGACGTTAAGATCGTTTCTCTGGAGTACCAGACGATGATCGAAACTGTCTACTCCAAGAAAGACTTCGACATGTACGTCCACAGGCTCGGCCCACAGTTCCCAGACCCAGCTGGCTACGAGACGATGTGGCACTCAAAGTACCGCCGGAGCCAGGCGGTCACAGTCGGAATCAACCCCCCCTCCTATCAGAACGCAGTTGCTGACGACTTGTGGGACAAGGCGGCTAGGGAGGCAGACCAATCAAAGCGCGGAGATTTGTACAAGCAACTCACCAAGGTTATGCAGAAGGATCTTCCCGCGGTTTGGCTCTGGGAAGCCACGTCTCTATCAGCGTGGAGAAAAGAGTGGTTAGGCTTTCCGCTGGGACCGATGCAAGGCACGCACCCCATTGAGGCAGTTTGGTGGACAAAGGGAAGCGAGGTCTCGCCGACCTCTGCCGCTGAGCAAATACAGAGTGCGGAGCAGCAGCTTAAGCAACTGCAATCCCAATTCTATGATGTGGGCAATGCAATGGCAAAACTGGAGGAGGCAAAGCGCGCACTAGCGGCCAGGGAATACCTCAAGGCTTCACAGCTAAGCAAGGAGGCATTGACACTGGCACAGCCACCGTACTGGCTCTACGGCGGCCTAGCGGTAGCCGTAGTCGCTGCGATAGTGATAGTAGTCATCTACATGAGACGAAGAAAAGCAGTATCTGAAGCATAGCATCAAGACAACTAGAAAATCACTAAACTCCCCATTTTTCAAATGCAATAGAGAGGTATAGCGTGTGTTCTGTTTTCAAGAGGGAAGAAGAGCTTAGGGATCTAAAGCTTGCAAGCCCTTTGTCCTACCTAATTCCCTTCCTCTGATTCTCTAGTCGTTGCCCTGTAATTGGAGCACGGATGCTATTTCTCGAGCATAGGGGCATGCAGCTGAATGTCCGTTCTCATACTCAAGCAGGGAGGGTTCAGGATCACAGGTACAATCTTGACGTCTGAACGGGCAACGCGTATGAAACCTACACCCTTTAGGTGGATCGATCGGAGATGGAACGTCTCCCTTCAGAATCATACGCTTTCTGCTCCTAGCAAGTCGGGGTTTGGGTACGGGAGTGGCTGAGAGAAGAGCTCTCGTGTATGGATGCAATGGGTCTCCAAACATCTGATCTACGGAGCCTATCTCAACCAGCTTTCCGAGGTACATTATCGCAACGGTATCCGCCATCGATCTCAAGACCGCTAGGTCATGTGTAATGAATAGACAGGTCAGGTTGAACTCTTCCTGAAGATCGCGCATGATTCTCAGAATCTGGGCCCTTACAGACATGTCGAGAGCGGAGACTGGTTCATCTGCTACAACGAACTTTGGTCGGAGAGCAATAGCCCTGGCCACGACAACTCGTTGCCTCTGACCCCCACTCAGTTCATGAGGGTGTCTATCCATGAAAAGCTCGGCAGGGTTGAGTCCAATACTCTTGAGCAGTTCAACCACTTTCGTCTCGATCTCTTTCCAAGATAAGTCTTCATACATCTGAAAAGGCTGAGTCAAGATCTGCTTTATGGTCTTTCTCGGGTTCAATGAAGCATATGGATCTTGGAAGATAATCTGCATCTTGGTACGAAGTGCCTTCATTTCTGAGTCTGATGTTTTGAGGATGTCCTTGCCCATGAACCTGATGATTCCTCCATCGGGTTCAATCAGTCTTAGAATGAGGCGTCCCGTCGTTGTCTTTCCACAGCCACTTTCGCCTGCCAACCCTAATGTTTGTCTTTCCCCTATTGAGAAGCTGATGCAATCTACCGCGTGAACATAACCCTTTTCGCGCTGGAACAATCCAGTACGGATGGGAAAGTGCTTAATGAGGTTTTCAACTTCGAGTAGATTCGTCAATTCTTCTTCACTCTGTGTAGCCAACAAGCGACTTCATGCCGATTAGGCATCATCGCCAGAGGTGGCTCTTGCTCACTGCAAGTGTTTTTGGTTGCAAGTGAACATCGGGGATGAAATCTACATCCGCGTGGTGGGTCAAGAAGATTCGGTACGCTGCCCTCGATGGAAACAAGTTTTCGTTTGAATTCGTCGATGCTAAGCACAGACTCCAGCAGGCCTCTCGTGTAAGGGTGAAGAGGGTTATCGTAGAGTTCGAACACATCTGCATGCTCGACAATTTTTCCCGCGTACATGACATAGACCTCATCACATACTTCGGCGACAATGCCCAGATCATGAGTTATTAGAAGCAATGAGACCCCTGTCATCTCTTTGATTGAGGATATCAACTCGAGAATTTGAGCTTGAACAGTAACATCAAGCGCTGTCGTCGGTTCATCAAGAATTAGCAACGACGGATTGCATGAAATTGCGATGGTGATGAGTACTCTTTGGCGCATCCCTCCACTAAGTTCGTGGGGATAGCTACGCATTGCATTCCCAGGGGATGGAATTCCCACAGATTCGAGTCTCTCGATGGCTAACCTCCAAGCTTTTGCTCTGCCTATCTTTTGGTGCAGCATCAAAGTTTCGGTTATCTGATCTCCAATCTTCATGACTGGATTTAAGAACGTCATGGGATCCTGGAAAACCATTGAAATCTCCCGCCCTCGAATGCTTCCCAGACGGCTACGCGGCAAGCTGAGTATGTCTCTCTCATTGAAATGAATAGACCCTTCGATGATCTTGCCTGGTGGCATGGGGACGAGGCGCATGACGGAAAGCGCGGTGACAGTTTTTCCACTTCCCGATTCACCGACTAGGCCGACTGACACGCCTCTCTGGACCTGCAGACTGATCCCATCAACGGCCCTCACTATCCCCCGGGATGTGTAGAAGTAGGTTCTCAGATTCGAAACGCTCAGCAAGGGTTTGACAACAGCCAACTTTCACCTCTCCTTGAGTCGAGGGTTCAATGCGTCATTGAGACCGTCTCCCATCAGGTTGAGCGCCATTACCGTTGTAAGGATCGCCACCCCCGGGAACAATGCCATCCACCATGAGATTCTGAGATATCTCTGAGCGGAGTTGAGCATATACCCCCAAGTGAATTCACTCGGGTCACCTAATCCCAAGAAGCTGAGCATGGATTCAAGGAGTATCGCGTTCGCCACTTCCAGTGATGTTTGAACTATCACGGGGGCAATTGCATTGGGCAGGATTTCCTCGAAGACCATGGTGAATGTGCCGACTCCTAGACTCTTGGCCGCCTCCACGAAAGCCCTTTCCTTTAAAGTAAAGAATTGCGCTCGAATCAGTCTTGCCGCTGTGGGCCAACTGAGCAGACCTATTACAACGATAACGTTCCACACCGATCCTCCGAAAAGGGCTACTATTACAAGTGCTAATACTAGTCTCGGCACGATCTGAAAGAATTCTGTGGCTCTCATCAGTAAGTCGTCAATCACCCCGCCTGAATATCCAGCCACGGATCCTATGATGATTCCAATTGAGGCAGCGGTCGCTGCCGACAGCAATCCAACCATAACGGAAACTCTTGTACCCCAAATTATTCCGCTATAGATATCTCTTCCAACGTGATCTGTGCCCATTAGGAATTTGCTGTCTGGTGGGACAAATGCATCGGAAACCAGCGCAAACGGATCGTATGGAGCAATGTAAGGTGCTAGGATGCTGACGCAAAGCAGGAAGATGAACAGAATTAATCCCAAAATGCCTGCTCGGTTCTTTCGGTATCTGCGCCAGAACTCTCGAAAATCGCTTCTCAGGCCAGTCACTCTTTCCAAACTAACTCACTTGTTGATCTCACTTGTATCTTACCCTCGGATCTAGAATCGCGTATGCTATGTCGGTAATCAAGTTGGCAACGATGGTGCTGACCGATATGAAGATCAATATGCCCAGCAGGACTGGATAGTCGCGAGCGAAGACTGCATCAAACGTTAGTCTTCCAATCCCCGGCCAGGAGAAAACCGTTTCAGTCACTACTGCACCACCAACAACGAACCCAAAGTGGACACCAATAACAGTTATTACAGGTAGGATGGCATTCTTGAGAGCGTGCTTGTATACCACGGTTCTATCGTCCAGACCTTTGGCGAGCGCGGTGAGAACGTAGTCCTCTCTCATCTGCTCCAGCAGTCCTGATCTAGTGATACGAGCAATCAATACAAGGTACTGGACGCCCAGTGCTATTGCGGGAAGGGTCAGGTGCCAAGCAACATCCGCAATGTCGCGAAGGGGATTGGGCACGCCGCTAGTAAGAGTGATCCAACCGGCCGAAGGGAACAGACCGAGATACAGGGATAGGCCGAGCAATAGCATCTGAGCAAGCCAGAAGACAGGGATAGAATAGCCGATCAGCGATGCTGCCATGGCCATATTGTCGAAAAAGGAGTAAGGTCGTGTTCCAGAGAACGTCCCGACTAATATCCCCAGAACGGAGGCGAAGACAAGAGCCGAGCCAACAAGAAGAACTGTAAGTGGAACTCTGCTCCATATTAGAGACAAAACCGATTGTCTATACACCAACGAATATCCAAGATCTCCCCGGAGAATGCGGGACATGTATACCAAAAGCTGCTCGTGGAGGGGTCTATCCAACCCCAATTCCCTTCTGACGGCCGCCACATACTCGGGTGTGGCTCCGAACTCACCGACAAGCGCTATTACCGGGTCTCCAGGTGTCAGATGAATAATGACGAAATTGACAATTACGACAGCAAGGACAAGCGGAATAGCCTCAAGGACTCGTCGGAATGCGTACCGCCAAAGCGGTATAGACTTCCTTGCAGACAAGTCAATTCCCTGGCTTCAGAGCAAAAGCCATCAGAGACTCTTAAGGAGAGAGCTGAGACATGGCACAGGACTGTTGTATCGAATTGCCCTGAGGGAAGCCCACAGGTCAACTTGATAGGCTGTTGTCACGGGCATCCAAATATCAGACTCCGATCTACTGGCAACGTCAATGGCCCTGAGTTTCGTGTACCTGCTAGTCAATGCGCATCAATATAAGGGTTCGGACGCATGACCTTTGGACTACGCAACGACATTGAGCAATGATTCAGTCATCTCAAAGCGAGAACCAAACGCTTCTATAACAACTTCCCCAATGGCTCAAGCCTCATAAGTGTCCAAACATATCTTGCGATCCATACCGCAAATTGTAACCTTCTGCTAGGCTCAACTCAACAGTCTCTGAATTTCGGCCATTAGGTGTTCATCACTATCTGACCTCTCGCATCGCAGATGGTAGAGCCATGTTATTGATCTCTCGGCGAGTGCACACGTACGTGTTCACGTCATCCAAAACGCAATCCAAGAAACTGCTGTGATCCTGACGATAGACAGATAGGGAGGAATCATGATCGTTTCTTGCGATCAAGATGTCTGCGACACGGAAGCTGATCGAATTTGCTGCGGGTACGGATTATGAGAAGATGCCTGAAGAGGTTATTCGGATGGCGAAGAGATGCCTACTCGACTGCATTGGGGTAACTCTGGCTGGTTCTCAGCATCCTCTGGGAGCGATGCTTCAGACGTACCTCGACAAGTTTGATAGGATTCCCGAAGCAACCATATTTGGTACTGGCAGAAAGTCATCTCAGTCTAGCGGGGCCCTCGTAAACGGTGCCTTAGCTCACGTGTTGGACTTTGACGATAGTAGCTATTCAATGGGTAGCCACCCCACGGCGCCAATCATGGCCGCCTTGCTCTCCGTAGGGGAAACTAATAGATCCTCTGGCAGACAAATACTCGAGGCCTTTGTGCTGGGGTTTGAGGCGCAATGTAAGTTGGGGGCGGCGATGAACCCAAGTTTCTCCGAAAGGGGCTGGCACCCAATGGGGCCACTAGGCCGGGTCGGCAGCGTCATAGCGATTGGGAAACTTCTTGGGTTTGAACAAGATAAGATGGAGAATGCTCTTGCCCTTGCCTGCGCGACCGCATCAGGGATAAGCTCAGTGGCAGGAACTCACGCAAAAGCTATGAACTCCGGATTAGCAGCTGAAGCGGGCGTACGATCAGCGCTATTCGCGGATCAAGGCATAACTGGCCCTCGAGCTATTCTAGAGAGAAAGGGGGGATTTTGTGATATGTTTTCGACCAAGTATAATCTGCCCAAGCTCATGCGAAATCTTGGCGAGCCTTACGACCTAATCAGCCCTGGTGTAGCTTTCAAGCAGTACCCCTCATGCACTGCAACTCACGCAGCCATCGACGCCGTCTTGGCGATTAGGCAAGAAAGCGGTGTAGGGCCAGATGAAATCGAGAGAATTGAATGCAAAGTAGGACCGTGGGTTCCAAGGTTCTTGGTTTTTCCAATTCCTAGTAATGGACTGGAAGGGAAATTCAGCATGCCCTATTGTTTATCGGTTGCATTGGTCAACGGTGCAGTGTCCTTACATGATTTTGAGGACGAAGCAATTAAGAACGCCAAAGTCATGGACATGATGAGAAGAGTTTCCGTGATACCTGATGAGGAATTGGAAAGAGAAAGCTACGTTGAAGGTGCAATCGTGACTCTGACGGACATGTCGGGAAGGCGACATCAGCGCAGAGTCAACAAGGCCAAGGGTAACCCAGAAAACCCAGTGTCCGATGTTGAGTTGCGTCAGAAGTTCATGGCGTGCGCTTCCGCATGCCTCAGACCCGAAAAGATTGAGAAGCTTGCCAATCTCATTATGAATCTTGAGAAGACTCAAAACGTTGCAGAATTGATGAACTGTGTCTATAAGTCGGGTGATTAAGGGTGCGAAAAGGGGTTGGCGCATAGATGGTGCGCTTGAGTCGCACGACCGGGAGGCCAACATAGTCGTTTATGAGGCGATTTTCTGACATCCCTCCTAAGTAGGAGGTTGAGAGAGATACCACGTGCATGAGCCTTTTGCTATTTCTTTGGTTCGAAGTGGTCTGCATCGAACACATCTGACCTGCTGGCACGCGTAAGAAATCATAGGATGCCCACGTTCTCGAAAGGCATATTAATGGACCGCACTAGTACACGCATTCCATGAGCTTCATCTATTCTGAAAATGACATACGTCAGAGACGCCAGCGAGCCCAAGAACTGATGAAGAAGGACAAGCTCGATGCTCTTCTCGTGACAAACGTGGAGAACTTCATTTACTTCGTTGGACTTTCTGGAGCTTTCGGAATGAAGGACTCATATGATAGACCAGGCATAGCGATAATTCCATCCGAGGGGGAACCCATATGCGTTGTAGCTGCCAATCAGACGTCTAACATACTGCCTGTTGTGAAGGAAGAGAACATTAAAGAGTACACCAGCACCCTAGGTGTTCCCAGCGAAATTCTTGTCAGTGCCATGAAAGAAATTGGATTGAGGAACAAACGTGTTGGAATAGAGGCAGGACTGGCGCAGCGTCTCGGCATGCCGTATGGAGAATTTACGCGACTACTGAAGAGTTTTCCCCAAATCAACTTCATTGACGCTTCCTCTCTGATTTGGAAGATGCGAATGGTAAAATCAGAGGAGGAGATCAAGATCATGAAGACGGCGGCGGATATTACGGGGCGTGCCAGACAGAAATGCTTTGGCAAGATTGTTCCTGGGATGACCTACAGAGACGTGGGCAGACTTCTAACTAAACTGATGGTGGAAGAAGGCGCCGACAAGGCTTCTTTCATCGCTGTAACAAGTTATCCTCAGGATGATGTGACTGCCAGCAGACATGTTCGCTACATGCATTTGCTACCGGAGACGCCCCTAAGGAAAGGCGAGGCCTTGAATATTGACGCTGGGGCGTATTCCTACGTTTATACAGTAGACTACAATCGTTGGGCCGTTCTTGGCAGAGCAACCGATAAGATGGTCAAGTATTACAAGATAGTCACACATGTAAACAGGAAGATGAGTGAAGCGGTAAAACCGGGTCTGACTTGCGAAGATATATACAAGGTCGCTGAGCATGAATTGAAAAGTTTGGGGGCATTTCCCAAGTATCAAACCGCTGGAAGAATGGGCCACGGCATGGGTATGCTCTTCACTGAACCACCGAGCGTGACGCTTGGAGACAGGACAAAGCTGGAACCGGGATTGGTAATCAGTACTGAGCCGCAGGCTCATGGCGAGGGCATGAGGATCGTGTGGGAAGACATCTGGGTGGTCATAGAGGGCGGTGTCGAACTCATTAGTACCGAGACTGCTGAGCTAACAGAAATGGTAGGGTAGACGACTGCCGCGAAATAGGAATTGCCACCAAACCAACGACCTATCTGAATTGCCTTCTCCTCTCACTAGTATTTTCCACACAACGTGTCTGACGGAAAAAAATATACAACTTTGCATAAACATTTGTTTTCAAGTGTTCTCATTCTACCTATGTGAAGCGTTTATGATTGGGAACTATAACGGTTGTGTCGTCGATGGTTGTAGTCACCTCGTGTGGATGAGGGGATACCAATTACCTATTCGAGGCCGAACCTCACTATCGTACCCCTTCGGCCAAAGCCATCCCCTTAACTGCGATACGCGCGCTTCTCTCTCAAGACCCAATACACAACCTTCAGAAGCTTGGATGATGCAGCCACTATGGCTTTGGCGTCGCCTTTCTTTCTGGCTAGGCGTTTGTAGAATCTGGATATGTCACCTTCCGGTTCCGCTCGCATATGGGCCCTTGTACATTGGTTGAGTCCCCATCTTAGGTAGGAGCTCCCAGCCTTAGTTATTCGTCCATGATACGTCACGGATCCCGAGGAGTAGGTTGATGGTGTCAAACCTGCATAAGAGACGAGATGTGCGGAGTCAGGGAACCTAGTAATATCGTCTATCTCGCTTGCTATGAGTAGCGCGGAGTAGAAGGAGATGCCGGGAATATTCATCAAGAGTTTAGCTTCAGGATTGTTGATGGCTTCCGTCGAGATTATCTTGGAAGCCTCATGAATCTCGAGGTTCAAGGTTTCAATGATTCGGAGGTATCCCTGAATGCGATAGTTCTCAATCTTCCATAGTTTCTCCATGTAGGGTTTGCTGAAAGGGGTGCCTTCGATTGTTAAACCATTCATCAGGAGGTATGCGTGGATCTTATTCTTCACGGTGGCTCTGATCCTCACCAGGCTTGCCCGGTATCGAACCAGATCACGGAGCTCAATGACTGACTTTGGAGGTATGTAGGATTCAGGTATCAAGCCTACCCTCAAAAGCTGAGCCAGCGTGAGACTGTCGACTTTATCTGTCTCAACTTTGGCTGACGCTATGGCCTTTGTCTTAACAGGGTTGGATAGTACGACCTCATGTCGTTTGGAGAGAACCTCATATACGTCACGCCAAGCTGAGGACGACTCTATGACAATTCTTGCTTTTGGAAGTCTATTTGAGAATTCCTCTACGGCTTCACGGCTTCTCTCTATTCGCTCTTGACTCATGACAACTCCATCATAATCGACTATCGTTGATTGAAGATAGTTCTTGTGGGCATCCAATCCAATGAACATAGAGATGGAATCGTCTAACTCAGGCTTAAGCTTCCTCCGCTTCACATCCGACTAGAGGGGCCCGCACCAGTGACCTAGTTCGAACCTTCCTTGACAGGCAGAACAAGCAGCCCTGCAAGCAGAGAAATGGCGCCCAGAAGTCCATATGTGTATTGGAAACCCAATTTGTCTATCACGATACCCAGGAGGGCAGGCGCAAGGCTGTACCCAAAAGTCATGCTAATGGCAAAGAAGAGGCTGAAGGCCGAGTCTCGCAGAGGCGGATCCACTACGTCGCCCAGAAATGCTTGGATTATGGCAGGCACAGAATACGCAGCAATTCCAAGGATTATCAAATCTACGACGATGATTTCGGAGAGTCGAACAATCGCCAATAACCACACAGTGAAAGCAGACAAAGTATTTGCGAAAAACGCTACCCGTTTTCTTCCGATTCGATCAGATAGATAGCCTAGC
>Ga0129297_10001418_pt1 | contig 12121 bp, 9 predicted proteins | sample I18A1metaG_FD_94708 | JGI IMG/M metagenome (GOLD analysis project Ga0129297, IMG submission 94708) | Lake sediment bacterial and archeal communities from Gulf of Boni, Indonesia to study Microbial Dark Matter (Phase II) - ​I18A1 metaG | ecosystem: Environmental > Aquatic > Freshwater > Lake >... | reverse complement strand
ATCGGGAGCTACGCTAGGCTGGCCGCTACAAATTGACAAAGCGACGCATGCGCACGCTCATCACCAACCCTAGCGCCATCCAAGTGCTAATCGTAGCCGAGCCGCCATAGCTCATCAGTGGCAAGGGGAGGCCAGTGACGGGCATAAAGCCGATGACCATCCCCACATTGACGAGCAGATGGAAGAGTAGGAGGCTGGCCACACCGGCAACGATGAGAGTGCCGGCGCGGTCGGGTGCGGTCTCGGCGTTATAGACCAGACGCAGCAACAGCATCAGGTAGAGCAACAAACTTAGCAACACGCCCGCAAATCCTTGCTCTTCCGCGTAGGCGGCCATAATGAACTCAGCGTGGCGAACAGGGATAAAGCCGAGTTGGTTCTGGCTACCTTTCTCCATGCCTTTGCCCCAGAAACCCCCCGAGCCGACTGCGATCTGCGACTGCAAGACCTGATAGCCGGAATGCCGCGGACTTTGCCTGGGGTTGAGAAAGGTGACTAACCGTTCTCGCTGGTAAGGTCGCAGCAGATGCCAAGTGCCGGGTAGGACCAAAAGTGCTATCAGCACCAGTGCTGCCATGTGCTTCCACTTCAGTCCCGCCAGAAAAATCCCTGTCGCCAGGATGGGAATCAGCGTCAAGGCTGTTCCCAGGTCAGGCTGCGCGGCGATTAAAATCATCGCCGCGCCTGCCAGCAGCCCAACTTTGACGAGGTCGCTGAAGCGCAAGCGCTCACTGCGAACCTCGCTCAGGTAGCGGGCCAGAGTTATAATTATAGCTAACTTTGCCACCTCCGACACCTGAATATTAATTCCGCCTATCTCCAGCCAGCGCCGCGCTCCAAAAACTTCCTTGCCCACCAGAAGTACAGCTACGAGTCCAGCCAGAGCAGCCAGGTAAACCCAGAACGCATAGTCGAGCAGGATGTGGTAGTCGAGGCGTGCGAGGAGAAACATCGCTGCCAGGCCCAAGCCAAGCCAGAGCACCTGCCGCAGGTGCATACCGGCAAACCGGGGGCTGGACTGGGTGGTAGAGTAGATCTCGCTCACACCCAACACGCAAATCAGCAAGACACAAACGAATAGGAACCAGTCAAGTTCGCGGTAGCTGACGGAGCGGGCCATGGTTAGTCTCTCTGGGCTTGGTTGCTGGGGGAGCGTTGTGCATATTGAGGCGGTCCACCACGATTCTTCTTCTCATAGTAAGCGCGAATGACTTCGCGTGCCAAGGGAGCAGCAGCGGCACCGTGTCCACCGTGTTCGAGCAGAACCGTAACCACAATCTCAGGGTTACGCCGCGGGGCCATGCCCACAAACCAAGCATTATCCACCAACTGGGGTTGGCGAGAGCTAGGGCTACCGATACGACGCAGCGTGTCATAACCAACCAACTGAGTAGTACCGGTCTTGCCGGCGACGTCAATTTCGGGCAAACGAGCAACCGCACCTGTGCCCCCTTCGTTCACCACCCCCCACATGGCGTCGGTAAGCTCGCGTACGGTGCCTTCTTTGAGGGGGAAACGGTAGGTTGTAGCTTCACGGTTGCGATTATCCGAGTCGAGCAACAGGTGAGGGCGGACAAGGACACCACCAGAAGCGATACCACCCAGGACGTAGGCAAGTTGCAGAGGCGTAACGATGACGGGCCCTTGGCCGACAGCGACTGATATCGTGTCTCCCGGCCACCACGCCTCCTGGTGCGCGCGTTGCTTCCACCCCGGAGAGGGCACCAAGCCCCGCGCTTCACTGGGTAGGTCAACACCAGTGGGCCCGCCGAGGCCGAGCTTCTGGGCATAGTAGGCAATGCGCTCGATGCCTAAGCGCTTACCAACCTCGTAGAAGAAAATGTCGCAGGATTCGACGATCGCTTTATGAAGGTCAACTTGGCCATGGCCTTCAGGTCGCCAGCAGCGGAAGGCACGGCCATAATGGTGGGCGGTTCCGGTACAACGGACGGTAAAAGGTTTGTCAAACAAGCCTTCTTCCAGGGCGGCGGTGGCGACGATAATCTTGAAGACCGACCCCGGGGCCAGTTGCGCTTGGGTGACTCGGTTGAGCAATGGTTTGCGATAGTCGTCGGTGAGCTGCTGCCAATCTTGGGGAGACATGCGCACGGCAAACAGGTTGGGGTCAAAAGCAGGCCGGCTAACCAAGGCGAGAATATCGCCGGTGCGCGGATTCAGAGCGACCACCGCGCCCTGACGGCCTTCCAGAACACGCTCTGCCGCTAGCTGCACATCGGAATCGATGGTAAGGCGAATGGGACGTCCCGGAATGGGCTGTTCGTAGTCGAGGCGACCAACTTCACGCCCGCGACTATCCACCAGTACTCGGCGTTGGCCGTCCCTGCCCATTAAAATCTCGTTGTAGCGCCGCTCCAGCCCCAACTTACCGACCACGGCTCCGGGATTGTATTGCCCACCGGCCACTTCGTGTTTGGAAACTTCGCCTACGTAGCCGAACAGATGAGCACCAAAGCCGTGGGGAGGATAGCGGCGGCGGTGCATCATTAGCAATTCGATTTCGGGGAGGTCGGTGCGATGGGCTTCAATGTAAGCGATATCGGCTAGGGTAGCCTCATCTTTGAGCACGATGGGGTGGTAGGGAGCAGCGTTACGGAACTCCTCCAGTCGCTCTTCCAACCAAGCACGGTCGAGGCGGAGGCCGTGGGCAATGGCCGCGAGTGATTCTTCAGGGTCACGCATGTGTTCACGCACGAGAATGACACTGAAGGAAGGGTAGTTGTCCACGAGCACATGAGCATCGTGGTCAAGGATCAAGCCACGAGGGGCCATAATCGGCAAGGTGCGAATGCAGTTGCGCCCGGCGAGAGTGGCATAATAACTGGAGCGAACAATTTGTAAGCGCCAGAAACCGATGAGCAACAGCAACACCCCTGCAATAGTTGCATACCGCAGGATAGCGAGGCGACGCGTGGCGACTTTCCGTTCGTTTCCCAGCCCCGAGTACATCATCCCCTCCGTAGGGAGAGGAATACCTTCTGATCGTTCAGGGAGGCCTACGAAAACGATCCAACAAATGGAAAATTAACACACCCAAAAGGGCGTTGGCAAGGGCGGCCTCCAACATTGTTAGGCTCACGAAAGCGCCTGCGCGCCCCAGCAGCAACCGCTGGATGCCAATGTAGATAAACTGATGCAAGAAGTAAAAGAAAAAAACCAACAGTAGCCGAGCCGAAGGACGCTCCACATCGAGACGTACACTGACGGAGGCAGCGACAAAGCCGATCACGGTCTTCGCCATCCCGTACTGGCCGATGGGGTTGGGCGAGAGGGCATCCTGAAGGATGCCTATCAGCAGACCTAGTAACAAGGCGCTGCTTGGGTTGCAACGGGTGAGACAAAAATAAATCACCGCCAGCAGAGGGAGGTCGAGTAAGTTCATGCTGGCCAGGTACTTGGACAAGTAGGCTTGCAGGAGAATAGCTAGGGCAACGGTGGCAGTGAGTCTGCCGAGGGGGAAGCGATAGGTTTCGGTGCGCGGTTCGTAAGTCAAGTCAGTCCTGCGCGGCGCCGGGTGCGCGGGGGAATGAGAGAATGTCAGGGGCACCCACGAGGATGAAGACGTGTTCGAGCCGATTCAGGCGCGCTGCGGGCGTGACTAGAATCTTTTGGAAATAGTCGCCCACCTCAACGCTGGCGACGGTGCCGATGGGGAAGCCCTTAGGGTAGAGTAAATCCTGGCCCGAGGTGAGCACGCGCATACCCGCAGAGACCGCCTCTTCGCTGGAGATGTATTCCAGGCGGCAAAGAGTGTGGCCAGTGCCTTTCACCACTCCTTGCACGTGGGTTTCAGCGAGCATAGCTCCCACACCGCTTTCCGGGTCAGTGATGAGTAGCACCTGGGCCGAGTTTGGAAAGACGTGAATAACTTTGCCCACAATTCCCAAGGGCGTGAGCACGGCCATATTGCGTTTCACGCCATGGTTTTGGCCGCGATTTACGAAGATGGTACGGGCAGTGGGTGCGGGGCTGGCGCCGATGACTTCCGCAGTCAGCAGAGGGATCTGGGGGTAGTGCTGTTTGAGTTCCAGTAGGGCGGTGAGCCGATCTACTTCTGCCACCCGAGCTTCCAGCTCGTGCAGACGCAACCGGGCTTGTTCGAGTTCGGCACGAAGCTGACGATTTTCGCGCTCAGTACCATACAGACTGATATATCCTTCCCAGAGAGCAGTGGCAGAATCCACTACGAAGTGTAGGCTCTTCTCCACTGGAGTGGCTAGGGCGACGGCCCACAGACGGATTAGGCGGATGTCGTTGTCGCGCTTAATCTGATAGGCGAGCAAGAGGAGTTGAGTGAAGAGGATGAGGAGCAGAAGTGCGAGGTGGCGATGACGCTGGAGGAAGGCACGCATAGTGGACTGGGTATGGTAGGCCTACTCGATTGCCGCTTGCCGCAACAGCCGAAAATCGCTCAACATCCTGCCCGTACCCAGGGCAACACAAGCCAGCGGGTCGTCGGCAATGGAGACAGGCAGACCGGTCTCTTCGCTGATACGTTTGTCGAGATTTTTGAGCAGGGAAGCGCCGCCGGTGAGCACGATGCCGCGATCGCTGATATCCGCCGAGAGCTCCGGGGGAGTACGTTCGAGAGCCACACGGAGGGCATTGATGATAGTAGCCACGCACTCCGACAGGGCTTCGCGAATTTCAGCATCGGTGACGGTGATAGTTTTGGGCACTCCTTCGATCAGGTTGCGCCCTTTGATCTCCATGGTCATAGGTTTTTCCAACGGGTAGGCGGAGCCGATCTCGATCTTGATTTGCTCGGCAGTGCGCTCGCCAACGAGGAGATTATATTTGCGCTTGAGGTAGTGCGTGATGGCTTCGTCCATCTCATTACCGGCAACTCGGACTGAGCGCGAAAAGACAATACCAGAGAGCGAGATGACGGCGATCTCGGTGGTACCGCCACCGATATCCACGATCAAATTCCCGCAAGCCTCCGTGACGGGCAGGCCAGCCCCGATGGCAGCCGCCATGGCCTGTTCCACCAAGTACACTTCGCTGGCTTTGGCGCGGTAGGCTGAGTCCTGTACCGCCCGCTTTTCTACCGGGGTAATTTCGCTGGGCACGCCGATGACGATACGAGGGCGGACGAATAGCTTGCGATTATGCGCCTTCTGGATGAAGTACGTGAGCATGCGCTCGGTGACCTTGAAGTCAGCGATTACCCCATCCTTCATGGGTTTGATGGCCACGATGTTACCGGGAGTGCGCCCCAGCATCTCCTTGGCCTCACGCCCGACGGCGCAGATATGTCCGTTGTTCTTGTTGATGGCAACGATAGAGGGTTCGTTGAGTACGATCCCGCGGCCACGAGCATAGACCAAGGTATTGGCCGTACCCAAATCAATGGCTAGATCGGAGGAAAAAATGCTAAAAAGTGATCGGATCATAGACCCCTACTCACTGATATCTCTCCCAATTCACTGCCGCTCTCCCTACCGCACATATACCGGTTTGCTGCGAGTGACAACCTCCCCGCGTCGGTTCTGGGCTGTGATAGTAATGGTATGAGCGCCGGCACTGGGCAAGGGACGGGTGAAGTGTTTGAAACGTCCGTCCGGGGCAATAAAAGCCACCTGCTCGTCGTTGATAATGACGGTCGCGCCCGGCTCCGTGCGCCCTATAACTTCGATGACGCGCCCGTGCAGAATGAACGGGTCAATGATCAACAGAAGTTCTTCCTCGGCAGGCTGAGGCACGAGGCTGAACTTGTTGGTTTCGCTCTCCGTGCTCTCCTGTTGTTTGGCGTCGATGGCGGTAACATTCCACCAGTACTCACCCGGCTCTAGCCCGCGGGTAGTGAAGCTAGTTGTGCTCAAGCGCTGCGTCAACACCTGCCGCGTTAGCAAAGGAGAGGAATAGATGTGCAGACGATATGCAACCGCCTCTGAAACAGGCGACCATTCAAAGTGGATGGTTTCCTCACGCGGGTTACGGCTGATGATCGGCTCCAAGTTACGCGGCTGCAGCAGCGAGGGAGGCGCAATCACCCTTTCAGTTTGTAAGGGGGCATCTGGGGAGGTGAAGGAAGCTCGCTCGAACGGACCAATCTGCACTTGCTCCGTGCCCTTTCCCACCTGAGCCCGACCCTCAGAGATGGTAATTTCATGCAGGTGAGCTTCTGGGTCAGTCTTGACACCGGCGCGAGTGTTCTGGTCAAGTTGCGCCACCGCACTGGCGAACGAAACCGTCGACGCAGAGCCAGGTACTTCCCAGGTTCCCGTGGAAAGGTCAACGGCACCCGAGCTGACGTGCACGGCCACACGGGTAGCACGGTTTTCTAGGGTGGCACTGCGCTCGATCACGATCAGAGTCGCCGACTTGACCACGTAAGTGGTACCATCTAAAAAGTTTATGCGCGCTAAACCGTCGGCTCCGGTCTGGACAATGTCGCCCTCTTCCAACGGCATGCGGTAGTTGGCATTGACCCACTCTACAGCGTTGACCTTGCGTACCCGTACTTCCCCTTCTAGGTTGACGAACTGTGCCCACGGCACCGGTTGGCGCGTGGTGCTGACACTTGCGCTGCCCTCAGAACTGCTAAACAAACCACCAATGGTACTCAGAGCACGTTTCAAGCTTTCTGGCCGGAATAGTGAGTAAACCCCTAGCACAAGGACTAAGAGCACCACTAGCAACAGCAAAACACTGCGATAGGTGATAGTGGTCCAATAGACTTCTAGGAAGCGGAAGCGTCCCTTACGTTCTTTCTCAGGCATATGTATCTTGCACCGCCCGACACATTCCTGCAATTACCCTTGTGCAACTGAGCCTAGCACAGGCTTGCGAGGGATTCAATAGTATTACTCGTCCGGTAGATTAGTACCACTTGGCCTGCTTTCGTTGAAGTTTCCACTGCACGAGGAACTATTGGGGTGTAAGGTAACCCAGGCTTGCTGCGACCGCGCGCGGTTGCAGACCTGCTCCCACGCCTCGGGTTCCCGGTACAGCTCTGGGAGATGGCGGCGTAGGCGCTGACTTCAAAAACTCCTCCCGGTGGGTGCGGCAGGCGCCCAGACGGGCCATACGGCTCGTATGAGCGGGGAGACCCCCGTCCCTCTGGACGGGCGTCTGCCCGTGCGCCACACAGCCGTGGACTTTGGGCGAGCAGGGTGGGAGCACAAATACCCGCCAGCCTGGTCACTGGCGGTCGGGTCGGTGGGAGCAGGAGGGTAAAGTGGACAGATGATGGGGAGGAGACCGCACCATCAGTGGGAGAAAGTCTGTAGGCTGAGTGGCAATCAGCAGCCGGGGCGGGCGGCGTTGCGCCTACCAGTCTGGTAGTGGGTGATCCACTTGAGCCGTTGCTAGGCGGGACGGTTCGGTGCCACCCTGGCACCCGTCAAGGCTCTGGCAGGGGAAGTCTCGCTGAGATGATCTGCATGGCGACACTTTAGCAGAGTGTCACCCCTCATTCTGAACGAGAGCAGGTGCTTGCGTATGACAAGCTTCCTGCATAGAATAAGCGGCTTTGTTCTCGCTGTCGCAACCTCCCGCGAGCCCCGCGGTGCCTGCGCAATTGCCGGCCTGGGTTCAAGCTCTGGTGGCCATACTGACACCTTATGGTGGCTGGGGGCTGTTTGGGATCGCGTTTCTTGACTCGTCGTTTCTCACTTTTCCCATCCTGAATGACCTGTTCGTGTTCTGGCTCTCTGTACGTCGGCCGGAACGCATGTTGTTCTACGCCACTATGACTGCGCTGGGGTCGGTCCTGGGCTGTCTGGTAATTTATCTCCTGGCCAAAAGGGCCGGAGAAGCAATGCTGCGGCGGCGAGCGCGGCCCGAACAAGTGGAACGCATCGTGCGCTGGTATGAGCGGTACAGGTTTCTCACCCTCGCCGTTCCAGCCGTGCTACCCCCACCAGCCCCGTTCAAAGTCTTCATCATCGCGGCAGGTGTCCTTCAGGTGAGCTGGCGCCACTTCCTCACTGCGGTGGTATTGGGACGAGGTGCACGCTATTACTTGGTGGGGTTTCTGGCAGTGCACTATGGGGAGCAGGGTATCACCTTCATCAGCGAGAATTTTCTGCAAGTATCGTTACTGGCGGCAGCGCTGGTGGCGATGGGCTTCTTGATATTGCGGCTGGCCAGCCGCGCGCGGGTAGCCGGGTCGCACCGTTCCTCCCACTAAGGAATCCCTTCTTCCGCCTTCACGCGGAACTCCTCGTTGTTCACCTGCAAGTTGTGATCGAAATCAATGTAGGCGCAGAAGTTGCGGCGAAGCCGGGTAGCGTGGAAGAAGCCGAGGTCACGTATCCAGACGCGGTAACCTTGAGGGGTAGTCTCGACGCGCAGTAAGGGGAAGCGAGCAAAACTGAGGAAGGTGCTTCCGGTGAAACTGGTCCGCGCAGCCTCGACTACTGGTGCGGGTTGTGGCTTGTAGTAGGCGAACTCCGGCGCTAGGCCTCGCGCCAGGCCGGCAAGCTGCACCCTGAGTAGCTCGTAGGTGCTGTCGGTTTCTATCACTCCGAACCAAACAAACGGGTTCACAGGAGCAGGGAAGGCTCCTACCCGTAGCGGGGTTCGGCCCCGGTACATGCGGGCACCTAAGATCTCCACCGCCTGGGCATGCAGGGGGCCACGCAGCACGCAGAGGCCTAGTAGCAGGACTATCGCTGCCCAGGCACCACGCCGCGCACCGGCAGCAGGAGCGCGCACACCGATCTCCTCCGAGATCAACCGGAATAGCGCCGGGGCGGCTATTCCCAGCGTCAAAACTGCCAGCACCCAGGGGTCAACGATATATAACCAGTCAAGCGCGTACCAGGTGGGGTCGATAGGCCAGAAGAACCGGACACCGTAGGAGTTTGTCCAATCGAGCAGGAGATGGCTGGCCAGACCCAGCCAACTGGCTAGGAAAAGTTTCAGAAACAAATGCGTCTGTGGCTGACGCTGGCGTGCCCAGTGCCAGAAAGGGAGGGTGAGCAGTACCGCCAGGGTGACGGTGCCGAGCAGCGAGTGAGTCCAGCCAGTGTGAAACTGCAAGTAGGTGGGCTTTCCCCAGTAGGTGAAGACGGCGTCAATGTTGGGCAGCAGCGCGCTGGCAAGCAGGGCTGGGGTGGCGAGCGGGGTCAGGCGGTTCGCACCCGCGCGGGCTAGCGTCATTCCCGTCAAGGCGTGCGTGATCAGCTCCATCGCTTTGCGCTCACGGCTCGCCCCGCTTATCGCTTGGCAGAGGGAACGAGCAGTGAAAGTGCATCAGGAACGATTTCAAACTCGCACGGCAGCGTGCCAGCCTGTTCTCCGTCCACTTCGACATGAATGCGCTGCTCAGGGGCAATGGGGACACAACGTACCCGGCGCGCCTTAATAAATTGGACTTCCGGGAAACGTTCGAGCTGGCGTAGCCAATTAGCTAGCAAGTAGAGCAAGAACCGGAAGCGCTGGCGATGAGTGAAGACAGCTACTTCGAATTCGCCGCTAAAGAAGTCAGCCCGACGAGTGATCTGGATAGGACCACCATAGTGCCGCGTCCGGCTCACGATGGCAAAAACTGCCCGCCAGCGCTGCGCTTCAACCTCGACGTCAAACCAGGGAAAATCGTAGGCAAAGAGTTGCCGGAAGGATTCCAGCCAGTAGGAAAGTTGTCCGAGTGAAGCCTTGGCCCGAAGGTCAAGATTGTAGACGATACAGCCATCTATGCCCACCCCTGCCAAGCAGATGAAATGGTGTTGCCCGGCACGCCCCAGGGCGATGCGGCGGAGTTCGCCGTGGGGGATGTATTCGGCGGCGCGGCGGATGCTGCGAGGCAAGCCGAGTTCCCTGGCCAGCACATTTCCTGTGCCTGCAGGCAAAATGGCCAAGGGGACGTGAGAGCCAACCATACCGCCAACCACTTCGTTGATCGTACCATCACCGCCACAAACGATGATCAGGTTGCGGCCCAAACGCACCTGCTCGCGGGCGAGTTGGGTAGCGCTGCCAGGAGCAATTGTAGGCAGGGAAATGATGCGCATGCCCGCAGCTTCAAGGAAGGCGATAGCCTGAGCAAGATCGCGCTGGCGGCGCCAGCGCAAGCGCCCGGAGAGCGGGTTGTAGATTAGCGCTACGTCGCGAAAGCCAGTATTGCCCATCGTCCGCGGGATCATTATTGAAGAAAAAGCCGCGCGAGTCAAAATCCCTCGGCTCTTTGGCCAGGGGTTATAATATTGATGGTAACCATGACCAAGACAACCAAGAACATTGAGAAAGAAATCGAGGCGCTGCGAGAGAAGATTCGCTACCACGAGTATCGCTATTACGTGCTGGATGAGCCCGAGATTTCCGATGCTGAGTTCGACCAGTTGATAGAGCGCTTGAAGCGTCTCGAGGCTGGGCATCCCGAATTGGTTACTTCTGATTCGCCGACGCAGCGTGTAGGTGGGCAGCCACGTGCGGGCTTTGTCACCGTCAAACATCGCCGGGCGATGCTCAGTCTGGACAACGCTTACAGCTATGACGAGTTGCGGGAGTGGGACCGGCGGGTGCATACGGGTGCGGGCCGCGGCCCGGTGGACTATGTCTGCGAGCTGAAGCTCGACGGCTTGAGCATCTCGGTCCTCTATGAGGACGGCGTGCTCGTACGGGGTGTAACCCGCGGTGATGGCTTTCAGGGTGAGGACGTTACCGCGAACGTGAAGACGATTCGCTCTTTGCCCCTGCGCGTGGATGTGGCCGTGGCACGCAAGGCCGGGCTGAAAGCGGACTTGGAAGTACGCGGGGAAGTAATCATGGACTTCAAGGCCTTTCAGGAGGCAAACGAGCAACGGGAAGAGGCGGGTGAGCCGCGTTTTGCCAACCCGCGCAATGCTGCGGCAGGCTCAGTGCGTGTGCTTGATCCCGGCATCACGGCACGGCGGCGCTTAGATGCGTTTATGTACAACCTATTGGTAGGTGGCCAGGTGCTGCTCGACACGCATGCGCGGGTGCTAGAGACGCTGGCGAAACTCAACTTTAAGGTTAATCCTCACTGGCGCGCCTGCCGCACACTCGACGATGTGATTGAGTTTTGTGAGGAGTGGGCGGAGAAACGCGACAAACTGCCTTATGAGATTGACGGCGTGGTGGTGAAGGCGAATTCGGTAGGGCTACAGGAAGAGCTAGGCACGACGGCCAAGGCGCCGCGCTGGGCTATCGCCTACAAGTATCCCGCACGCCAGGCCACCACGCGCGTCAAAGGCATCCGCGTGCAGGTTGGCCGGACGGGCATCCTGACTCCTGTAGCTGACCTGGAACCGGTGGCCGTAGGTGGGGTCACCGTCAGCCGCGCCACCCTACACAACGAGGACCAAATTCGTCGCCTGGGACTGAAGATCGGTGATTACGTGCTGGTGCAGCGAGCGGGTGAAGTCATTCCGGAAGTAGTCAAGGTAGTTGACTCGAAGCGCAAGGAACTGAAGGGCCAGTTGCACGAATTCAAGATGCCCGGGCGTTGCCCAGTATGCGGGGGGCGGGTGTCGCGCCCTGAGGGCGAGGTGGCGTACCGCTGTGTCTCGGCGCGGTGTCCGGCAAAACTGAGAGAATCCTTGCGGCATTTTGCCTCGCGGCGTGCGATGGACATCGATGGTCTGGGCGAAAAGCTTGTGGAGCAACTGGTCGAAAAAGGTTTGGTGAAAGATGTAGCCGACCTCTACACGCTCAAGGTGGACGCGCTGGCCGAACTGGAACGCATGGCCGAGAAGTCGGCGCAAAACCTGTTGGATGAGATTGAAAAGAGCAAGCACGCTGGGCTGGCACGGTTACTCTTCGCCCTGGGCATTCGCTTTGTAGGTGAGCGCACGGGGCAGATTCTGGCCGAGCGGTTCGGCTCGCTTGATGCACTCGCTGCGGCCAAGCGGGAGGAGCTGGAGCAGGTGGAGGAGGTAGGGCCTAAGGTGGCCGCAAGTATTGTCGAGTTCTTTGCCGAGAAAGCCAATTGGCAGGTGATTGAAAAGCTGCGTCAGGTGGGTGTGGAGATGAAAGAGAAGCGCGTCAAGCCGAAGGATACCCGCCTGGCCGGGAAGACTTTTGTGATTACCGGGACACTTTCTACCTGGACGCGCGACGAAGCCAAGGAGTTGATCGAGGCGCGTGGAGGCAAGGTAACGAGTTCCGTGAGCAAGACTACCGACTACCTGGT
>Ga0129297_10001417_pt1 | contig 12122 bp, 13 predicted proteins | sample I18A1metaG_FD_94708 | JGI IMG/M metagenome (GOLD analysis project Ga0129297, IMG submission 94708) | Lake sediment bacterial and archeal communities from Gulf of Boni, Indonesia to study Microbial Dark Matter (Phase II) - ​I18A1 metaG | ecosystem: Environmental > Aquatic > Freshwater > Lake >... | reverse complement strand
GGTCAAAGCCTAGGATTGCCGGGCATTAACCTCTTTCAACCCTTATCTTGTCCCCGTCTCCCATCTCCTTGAAGACTTTCGGGTCTCCTTTGACCTTCGCAAAAACATTCACTGGGTCAGCCGGCCTGATCTCGCCCTTCCGACTTATTGGGGTCGGTCCGAAGAAGATGCAGAAGCCCTTCCCCTGAGGCCAGTACCCGAGGTCGCCGGGTTCCACACTCTGCTGAGCGTTCTCTTCATTCTGCTTGACCGGAATTGAAAAGTATATTTCATCGCCCCAGGTGTTTGCTCTGCTCTCGAATGGAAGAGCTTCCCAAATGGCATTGGCGGTCCTTGGGTTCCTCTCCTCCAGAAGCTCCGCCTCAACCGCACCGATCTTGTCACTCACGATTCTGATCTTCTTCGCCATAGCCTACAGCCTCTCACCATGTCGCCTAAGCCTACAGATCAGCCAATAGTATCGGTGTTGCGCCTTAATTGTCTTTGCGCTGTACGACTTTGGCTGTCACAGAGGTAGAGCTAGCCTGCTCGTCCAGCGAATCGGAAAGCATCTAGACGAGATGGTGTCGCTAAACTATTTAGGAGCGCTCCCAATCTAGTTTCCCCCTATGAGCAAAGCAACAGTGATTGGAGTAGGGAATCTTGGTTCATGCATAGCGTACGAGATCGCCAACAGAGGGTTAGTGGACGAACTAGTCCTAGTTGACATCCTCCGCGAACTAGCAGAAGGAAATGCCGCCGACATCAAGCAGGCAGTGGCTTTCAGGAACAATGTAGAGGTGACAGCTGGAGACTACAGTGACGCTGAAGGCTCACAGGTAATTGTCGTAACAGCAGGTAAGCCAAGGACGCCTGAGATTAAGTCCAGGATGGAGCTCCTCGCGGTGAACAAGGGAATCGTCAGCAATGTCGCTCTGAACATTAAAGGACTCAAGTCTGAGCCTGTGGTGATAACTTTGACAAATCCAGTGGACATCATGAACTATTTGATGTGGAGGGGTACAGGCCTCAACCGGAGGAAAACCCTTGGAAGTGGCGGCATGCTTGACTCCGCTAGGTTTAGAACTGTGCTTGGCAGAAAGACTTCTGTCCCAATCGTGGAAATAGAGGCGTATGTCATAGGCGAGCATGGAGACAACCAAGTCCCACTCTTTAGCCAAATACGAATGGAGGGGCAGAGAGCAATTCTGGGAAGAGGCCAGAGAGCGGAGCTGGCAAACGAACTGAAAGAGTCAGCATTGAACGTTATCTCGAAGAAGGGCGCAACCATCTTTGCCCCCGCCAACACCACGGTTAACATGGTCGAGGCGATTCTGAGAGACGAGAAAAGGGTTGCTGTTTGTTCAGTGGTTCTGGATGGCGAATACGGCTTGAGAGATGTGAGCATCGGAGTTCCAGTAAGGCTGGGAAAGCAAGGCGTTGAGGCAGTTCTCGAATGGGAGCTCGAAGAGGAGGAGAAAAGACTCTTTCACAATGGGGCTGAATACCTGAGAAGGACGCTGCAGGAGATCATCGCTTCATAGCATGTTCTATGTCTTCTCAGCGGTATTCCAAAGGTGCTGGAAATAGTCTCTGGCGAATTTCACCAAGCCAAGATGATCCGACCATATAATCAAGGATGGCTTTTTTTCCCCCAAGATGAGAAGCGCCTCTCGGCTGTCGGCGATGACGCCCCCGCCAAACATATTGTCTCTAATACGAACTTCGCCGATCCCCGTAAGCGCTTCCCGATTCAGCCCTTCTTCCCGAGAGACCATGATGAAGGTTTTCACATTAGCCTGCACAAGACCCTCAAACAGTGGCAGAAAAGCACTCATAAATGGTTTAGTCAAGGAGGGTAGAGCGATCATCAGTTCAGTCTCTGCGTTTCCAACAAGATCCTTAAGCTTGGCGATGGCATCATACTCTCCCCGTAGTATCCATACGTCGGGTTTCTCCCTGATCTCTCTCTTGTCGTAGAGTGGTTGGAGCTCGTCGAGGACCGACTTCCGCCAGTCCTTTACTGTGTTCTCAAGCCTCAGCTTTGTCGCCTCGAGGGCTTCAACTGGAGACTTGGGATAGTAGCGCCTCGGTCTGCCAGAGCGGGTTTCGATCCAACCCTTCCTCTCCAACGAGTTGAGAACCTCATATATCTTCGAGAAGGGGACGCTTGTTTCATTGCTGATCTGACTGGCCGTCGTTGCCCCTGTCTTGAGAAGGTGCATGTAGGCTTTGGTTTCGTATTCGGTAAGCCCGATCTCCCTCAACGTCACTCTAGCCTTTTCGCTCGTAGACTCTGCCAATACAACTTCTCACCTTATGAAAGGTTTGGAAACTCTATTATGTGAAATCGTTCAAACTCACTGATAAAGCTTACACCTTTGAGTGGTGAAAAATCAGTGAGGCTGATAAAACAGACGAGGAGCCTCTGCCCCGAGTGCTTGAAGGTACTTGAAGCCGTGCTATTCGAGGATGACAACGTTGTCTACATTAAGAAAGAATGTTCTGAGCACGGTCTGTACCAAGATGTCTACTGGTCTGATTATGGGGAGTATGAGCGTGTCAAAGCCTTCGAGTACACGGGCAACGGTGTCGAAAACCCCAGAACCGAGACGAAACTTGACTGTCCATTTGACTGCGGGCTCTGCCCCAAACACAAATCGCACACTGTGCTCTCCATCATAGACGTTACCAACCGATGTAACCTAAGATGTCCAGTCTGTTTCGCGACTGCTGGGACCGCAGGCTACGTTTACGAGCCTTCTAAGGAAGAGATCAGGAGCATGTTTGTCAACCTTAGAAGCAATAGACCCGTCCCGGCTGATGCGCTCCAATTCTCAGGCGGAGAACCAACGATCCGAGAGGATTTGCCCGAGCTTGTGAAGATGGCTAAGGAACTCGGCTTCAAACATGTGGAAGTTAATACGAACGGCTTAAGGCTTGCCGCAAGCGTGGACTACTGCAGAACTCTCAAGGAAGCCGGCGTCAGCACGATCTATCTGCAGTTTGACGGCGTGACACCAGAGGTCTACATGTTCACAAGGGGTGTCGACCTAGTGAGCATAAAGAACAAAGTCATCCAAAACTGCAGAGAAGCAGGATTACACAGCATCGTGCTAGTCTGCACCCTGGTTAAGGGGGTCAATGACCAACAGCTTGGAGACATAATCAGGTTCGCCATTGACAACTTTGATGTCGTAAGGTGCGTTAACGTCCAGCCCGTCTCACTATGCGGGAGGATTCCGGAGCAGGAAAGGAGGAAGATGCGGATAACGATACCTGATTTTCTGAGGCTCGTGGAAGAACAGACGGATGGGCAGATAAGGACTTCAGACTTCTATCCTGTTCCGGTGGTTGTACCAGTCTCGCGTGCCGTAGGTGCTATGAAGAAGAGACGTTATGTAGAGTTAACAGCTCACCCGCATTGTGGCATGGCGACCTATGTTTTTGTTGAGAATGGGAAGATGTTCCCGATAACCGGATATGGCAATGTTGAGAAGTTCATCAGATCTATGCAGAAGGTGTATGAGGCGTCCGCGAAGGGTCACGATTCAAGGGCAAAGATGCGCTTGGTGGGGTCGCTTCGTCACGTCACATTCGGATTGCTGAGGAAGCATATCTGGCCGCTCTTAATGACGGGGAGCTATGAGTCCCTGGGAGACCTTCATAGGAAGATGTTGATGGTCTCGTCAATGCACTTCATGGACCCTTACAACTTCGATCTTGAAAGGATTCAGCGGTGTTGCATTCACTATGCAGTGCCTGACGGCAGGATAATACCCTTTTGCACGATGAACTCTATTCATAGGCCTGATGTCGAAAGGGAGTTCGGCGTTTCAGTTGAGCAATGGAAGAAAATCCACAGAACGGACATCGAAGCCATAGCATAGGGAAACCTATAAATCCAACCTGTGCCCCCTGCATGAAAGTGATCGATATGGGTGGCGGAAAGAAGAAACCCACCATGACACAAATGGCGAAGTCCCAGACTCGGGAGGAAGAGACGGGCGAGGGCAAAGGTGGAGGACGGGCTAAGACTCCTTCTGGCGGGGATAGGAAAACACTGGGCATTGTGCCGCCTAACCCGAATGATAAGGCCGTGACAAAGGAACTCCAGAAACTAAGGGTCCTCACGCCCTACACGGTAGCCTCACGTTTCAACCTGCGCGTAGGTGTGGCCAAAGACTTTCTGGAGGAGCTTTGCCGGCAAGGCGTCATCACTGAAGTATCTCGTGGCAGAAACTTAAGGATCTATAGGCCTTCGGACTAGGATCTGCTTCCATCTCGAATGGTTCTCCTGCCACTTGAGTACATGAACGTTCAGAAAGCTCTTCTGGCCTATGGTTGCCGTATCTCATTCTGGAGGTGCAATTCTCTCACCCTCCTGTCTTGGTCATCCTCGGTTCTTGAGGGTCACCGTCAGATGATGCAAGCTTAGTAGTAGCCGAGTCCCACGAGCCCATGAACAACTGAAGAAAGGCGATTGCGGCAATCCCCCTTTCCGTGGAATCATCTAATCTGAATTATGTTAAGGGCTAGTGCTCCACAAGCCTTTACTGTAGGTTCGTGACAAATCTTCTACGAAGAAGGAGCCGGAGAGGTTGAGCAGGGAACACTCATACAAAGCTGACGAGAAATACTTGGAGGATTGCACCTTCATAGTTATAGCGGAGATGCTTGAGAGGCTCCCGCGGTTGAAGCCGCGGATCAAGAGATATTTGGAGACCTTCCCAGGTAAGCCCGGGAACGATTCGCGTCATTGCGTTCCCGGACCGGCATAGCTGCCCGTTGCTAAGCCGGGATTCACCAGCCCGTCAGATAAGGAACGTCCTTCCTGGAAAGAGTGAGGAAGGAGTTCCGAAGGTGCATAATAGTAAAGCCTACAAAGCGCTAGAGCCGTTTTGTGCTGCCAACTCTCTCCAACTGACGTCGGTACTGAAGCCGGTCTGTATCAGGAAAGTGCATTCAGGGGCAAAACTGATAACCTTGGGGACGTGCTATAGGATTTGATGTGCGAGTCTCTTCCTGTGAGTGGTGCTACGAGAAAGGATGGGGATTCGGTTAGGTTTCCAGAAAGAGTCTACACGCATGAGGAGGTACGTTTAGCTAGGTCGCTCATTGGCAGAGGCTATCGGCATCGTTTACGAGTTGCTGGAAGCTCGGCTTTCAAGGAGAAGACTAGACAGGCTCTCCGATTGGCCAGAACAGCCGGATACTATGACTTCCTCAGGACCTATGTGCGAACTATCCGTGAGATACAAGGTCTAAGCCAGCTTCGTGAAGCTGAAGCAAGTATATGGGCGAACCTCTATGCTGTTGATGATCAAGTTGAGGCTGCCTGTTTCTTTGTCCAAAAGGCTTGGCAGATGAAGGCCTATATTGAGGGCAGAACCTACTACGGTCATATAGGGGAGACGAAGGCTGCAAGGATGCGTCGCAGATTCCTCAACGCGCTGAGAAGAAAGGCCAAGGACCAAAAGATTAGGGAGGAATGCCGTCGAAAGATAGATGCCTGGAAGGAGAGCAAGTTTCTCTAAGCCCTTTCGACTCTTATCTTAGCTCCACTTCTTACTTGGCTGAAAAGCTCCAAGTTTTCAATCACCTTCCCAACAAGGTTCACGGAGCTATATGGCTTGGCCCCTCCGTAGAAGATGCAAAGAGACTTTCCCATGGGCCAATAGGCGATGTCTCCCTTTTCAGCAACAGTTCGCGGTTTTTCTTCGCCCATGTCCAGAGATATCCCAAAGTAGACTTCAGCCTTCGATAATGCAGCCCGGCCTTCAAGCGGCAGCTTTCTGACCAAGGCGTCTACGGTTCTGGGTGAGAGGAAGCGGATCAGCTCACCCTTCGCTTCGCCTAATCTCTCGATTGTCAGCCTGATCGGTATGCGTGAAACACTGTTTGCCGTGGGACTTCGCCTCGGGCGTCTACTATCTGGAAAGTCTTAATAAAGGGTTCTGTGCCTTTCAACCGTGATAGAGAATGTTCAGTATTGAGGGGATAGGTGCAAGAACCAAGGATCTGGAGAAGCAGAGGGATAGACTGGTCGACGAGCTCAAGATGTTGGAGGAGAAACATAAGAAGGGAGAGGTTGACGAGAAAGCCTACAAAGAGAAGAGACACGATATTGAAAGAGCCATCGTCGAAGTAATGGATAGGCTCGCCCAGATGCGTTTCCTAGCCGGACAAGCATAAGAGCTCTTTGCTGCATCAAGTCAGACCTCAAGAGATTCAGTAAAAGACGCAACTGGCATCTCGCATGCCTCGTGCAGGCTTTTTTAGCCGGGTTGCACCAAAGCTGAAAGAGAGAAGTGATTGGCAACTAAAGACTTAAAATAGGCTAAAGCCTTATTCCAGTTGACATCACGGAAAATACGTGCTCCGGTAGTATAGTCCGGTCAAGTATGGCGGCCTCTCGTCGTCCCCAACCCGCGGAAGAAAGCCGCAAACCCGGGTTCAAATCCCGGCCGGAGCACTACCATTACAGCGCTTGTCTGGAAAGCCATGTCTTCGGTTTGCTTCTGACTCCATTCAAGGACTTTGGCACTCGGCTTCTGATTTGTCCGAGAATCAAGAATCATTGTCAGACAAAGAGCTTGAAGGTGGGCGGGCTGGCTTGAACGCTGCTGCTGGTCTTCTGAAGAGCACGGTCTTATTCCTCTGAGGAATAGTAAAGGCGAAAAATATAAATACTGGTTATATTATCTTTTCATAACCCCGTTATGGAGGGAAAGAAGCTCAGCGACTACGGATATATCAAGGCACTTAAGTGTAGAGAATGTGGCCGCGAATATCCACCCATCAGAATCTATGCTTGTGAAGACTGTTTCGGACCTTTGGAAGTAGTCTACAACCTTGACTCGATTGAGCTCGACAAAAACTCGTTTGAGGAAAGACCTAACACTCTCTGGCGTTATCATGAGCTCTTGCCAATAGAGGATAAAGCTAAGGTCGTGGACCTCGGAGCTGGTTTCACTGGTCTACGCGAGTGCAGAAAGCTATCGAAGGAACTCGGACTGAGGAAACTCCGCATAAAAGATGATACAGTCAACCCGACAGGCTCCTTCAAAGACAGACCAGCCACGGTCGCAGTAACTAAAGCCTTGGAATTTGGCTTCAAAGCCGTAGGATGCGCCTCCACAGGGAACCTCGCTGCGGCGACAGCAGCCCACGCTGCGAAGGCGGGAACACCGTGTTACGTTTTCATCCCCGCGGATACTGAGGTAAGCAAGATTCTGCAGGCTGCAACCTATGGAGCCAAGGTGATCGCTGTGAACGGAACCTATGACGATGCCAATAGACTTGCAGCTCAAGCCTCAGACGAATACGATTGGGGGTTGGTCAACATAAACATACGTCCCTACTACGTCGAAGGATCGAAGACATTGGGCTTCGAGGTCTGCGAACAGCATGGGTGGGAGGCGCCGGACAACATCGTGATCCCGGTCGGCAGCGGGGCACTGCTATGCGCCGTGTGGAGAGGCTTGAAACAACTCAGAGACCTTGACCTGATCGCTGACTTGAAAACCAAGGTGATTGCGGCTCAGCCCCAAGGCTGTGCACCCATCGTGGACGCCTTCAGATCCGGTTCAGACGACATAGTTCCTGTGGAGAATCCAAGAACCACTGCGAAGAGCTTAGCCATTGGTGATCCCGGAGACGGAATCTACGCGTTGAAGGTTGTACGAGAGTCCGCGGGGGTCGCTCAGTCTGCCACAGATGAGGAGATAATGGAAGGAATCAGACTTCTGGCTAAGACCGAGGGAATCTTCGCCGAGCCTGCTGGGGGCGTCACAGTCGCGGTTCTCAAGAAACTTGTTGAGTCTGGGGATATCCCAAGAGATGAGGAGGTTGTGTGCTGTGTGACAGGCAGTGGTTTCAAGTCTTCGGACACTATTCTGAAGAGCATTCCTAGACCCGCGAGGATAGAGCCATCGATCGAAGACCTGAGAAGGATAATAGAGTGAGGTGATGATCTTGGGGAAGGTGGGAGTAGTCTTCTATGGAGGACTCGCAAGAGTAACGGGCGAGAAGACTGCCTATCTCAGCGGGTCAACAGTCAAAGAGGTTCTGAATCTGCTGATGGCAAGATATGGTGAACGGTTTGAAAGCCGAATCTACGATGGAGACGGGAAACTGAGAAGGTTTGTCAACATATACATCAACGGTAAAGACATAAGGTTCCTGAGCCAACTCGATTCGAAACTAGATGACGGAGACGAGATATCCATTATCCCTGCAGTGGGTGGAGGATGAAAAAAGCCTCGAAAAAACACCCTCACTGCTCTCCTCCTAAGGCATAAATTCAACTGGCTCGGACTCGTGACCTGAAGTGGATTCGACGTGCCCTGACGCTCAGAGTAAGGTTTGGACTATCACCCTATCTACGCATGAAAAGTATAGGGGGTATCGATTTTAGGAGGTTCTCCCTTTCCAAAATTGACCTTCCAAATGCGGCACAAAGGCTACAACTGCAACTAAGAAGCCAATGAGGAAAGATGTAAGTCTAGACATCTTCCGATCTTGGGGGCAAAGTTTAAAAGAGACCCTGCCGCTCTGGATTATAACGCCGTAATGCCATGCAGGTGGAAGAATGAGGGATAACGTTTGCCTTGCAGCAGATAAGGTTCCCGAGAAGATCCCAAACCCTGGGCAGTCTTAGTGCAGTACTGTCCTTCCTGCAGCATTTTTCCGAAGAGAATCCCTCCAATAGAAGAGAAAGCTCCTGCAGCCTCTGGCTATGTGGCAGGTCTTTTCAGAATCTTATAGATGGCGCAGAAAGACGTATCCAGTCAGATTGGAGGTTAGGGCTTGATTGAAGAAGCAAACGGCTCTGAAGAATATTGAGGAAAGGCTTGGCAGCTATCTCGGACTCAAGCATCGTCTCGTAGGCGTGAAGCTGATAAACAACAATGAGGATGTAAAAGGTTCAGTACAGCCCAGAATGCCAATGGCTTTCTGCCAAATGTTGAGACAAGCCTCGGCGAAAGGAGACTTATTCCAGTATGGTCTAGACCACGAGAAGTGCCTTACTGCGCAACGTGTTTTGGGCTTCAGAGACCTTGAGCCCGCTGGCACTGGGGAACAGCCTTTACCTCTGGAAACCGAAAGAGTGCTAGTCTCGCCACTAAGCGAGCTTCATCAGGAACCTGACGTAATCTTGGCTGTTCTGACACCAAGGCAGATGATGGATCTGACTCTAGTCCTTCGGGAAGGCGGGAAGCCTCTGCTGGCTGAGTTCTCCGGAGAACGTGCCTGTACCGAATTCTTTGCCAAACCTTACCTGGAGCACAAGCCAGGCGTTTCGTTGCTCTGCAGAGGTGCAAGAGAGATATATTCGGACTTTCGGGACGACGAGATCGTGTTCGGAGCCCCCTTCGAGGTCTACGTGAGAGCAGCGGAAACCATAGAGAGGATCGACAAGATGAGGGGAGCTCTTTGCGGCTGCCGAGCAAGCGATCTGCCAACACAGATAGTGAATGAGTTTGAGAAGATCGGCTTATCTAAGGGGACGGACTACTTCTTCGGAAAAACCAGAGGCCACAACATGAGAGTATACCTTAACAAAGACCTCAACGGCATGTTGAAGTCTGTGACCATGCATTTACCTGTCAAGATGGCGTCTGAGGAAGATGCAGGAGATTCAGCAGCTAGGCTCAAGCAGTCGTTGCCAAGAACGTACTCTGTGAACAAGAGGGGCTACTGGGTAGACATAACCATCAGGGCGAGCGAGGGCGAGCTGGGCATAGACTTATTTGATGGGCTATCGGTTAAAGCAGCAATTGAGAGGTTCGTCGAGAATGTGACTCGATATCTCGTTGACACGGGAAGGGCTGGTCCGAATGGTGAAGGTTGAAGGTCTACAAAGATACGTTCACCTCAAAAACGACTACAAAGAAGCCATAATCGTCCATCCGATCATGAGGGGCGGCATAGTGCCAGAGGAGACCCGAAAGAATCTCTTTGATGAAGGATGGACCAGAATCGGCTATTCAACATGTTTCGACTGCATCGAAGGAAGATCAGGCCTCATCTCGAAACCTCCCATAGCGGATTTCCTCGAAGACATAGCCAAGTTCTTCGGCGGAGACCGGGCTGAACACACGTTTGGATGCCGAGCAGCACAGTTCGCGGTCATGAAAGCCATAAGCGATTATGTGGACAAGGAAGGCTCCGGAGACTACACGCGGATTGTTCTATCCGATCCGCTTTGCCACTATACCACCGCCATAGCTGCTGAAGCGACCGGTCTACGTATGATAGAGGCGCCACACAGCGGATACGCAGAATACAAGGTTGAGGCTGAAAGATTCCGAGAAAAAGTGGAGCAGATCAAGAAGGAAACTGGAAAGCTCCCCGGACTTATCATTGTCACCCACGCCGAGCCTTACTATGGGAATCTGAATCCGGCTGAAGAGATAGGCGAGATTGCTGAAGAATACGATGTGCCCTACATGGTCAATGCTGCTTACACCGCGGGGGTCATGCCAGTGAACATGAGAGAACTACGCGCCGACTTTCTCACCGTGTCTGCCCACAAGTCCATGGCTTCTCTGGGACCCCTAGGCTTCCTCGTGACGAATTATGAATGGGCTAAGAGAGTCTTCCAGACGTCAAGAACAGTGGCAGAATGGAGTGGTAGAGCCTTCGGGAAAAAGATCCCAAACATATTTGGCTGCAGTGTAGGCGGAGTTCCTTTGATATCTGCTATGTACTCTTTTGCCTACGTGGTTGAGCGTGTTGGAAGGTGGAATGAGGAGCTCGAGAAGACGCGGTGGTTCATCAGAGAGATCGAGAAGCTAGACGACGTTATGCTCATCGGCGAACGTCCTCATCGGCACCACCTCCTCCATCTTGAGACGCCGATCTTCTGGGAAATCTCGAAACGTCACAAGAGGAGAGGCTTCTTCTTGGCCGAAGAGATGATCAAGAGAGGCATCGTTGGGCTGCACAGAGGCCTAAGCAAGCATGTGAAGCTCTCTTTATACGGGCTTGAGCGACACGAAATCGAAAGGGTTAAAGAGGCTTTCTACGGGATTGCAGAAAACCATGCGCAAGGATTTGAGATCGAACTTCCATCAGCCCAACGTACGGTTCGAAACACGAGGGGGAAGCATAATGAAGGCAGCTAGTCTAGAGGAGAAGATCAACAACCTCCGAAAAGAGAAGAGGGCGGTCATCCTCGCCCACAACTACCAACTTCCAGAGGTCCAAGACATAGCTGACTTTGTCGGCGACAGTCTAGAACTCTCTCTTTGCGCGGCTCAGACCGAGGCGAAGGTCATAGTCTTCTGCGGTGTCACCTTCATGGCTGAGACAGCCGCAATTCTGAACCCAGAAAAGAAAGTCTTGATCCCTGACAGAGGCGCCCTATGTCCTATGGCAGCTATGCTTCCGGCTGAGCTTGTCCGCTTCTACCGGAAAAAGCATCCCGACGCGAAGATAGTTCTCTACATCAATACCCTAGCCGAGGCTAAGGCATACTGCGACGCAGTCTGCACCTCAGCCAACTCCGCCGAAATCATCAACAGGATGGATTCCGAAACCGTCCTATTCGGACCCGACTCGAATCTGGCTCAGTATTCGATGAACTTCACGGATAAGCGGGTGGTGCCAATACCTGCTCACGGGTTCTGTCCGGTTCATGTGTTGTTCAATAGAGAAGCAATCCTGAAACTTAGGCAAGCTCATCCCGATGCTGAGATAATGGCTCATCCCGAATGCAGCCCTGAAGTGTGCAGAGTTGCTGACTTCGTAGGAAGCACCTCGAAAATGTACAAAGAAGCCCTAGCTTCCGGCGCCAAGAGGTTCATCGTCGCAACAGAGACTGGGCTTCTGCATCGAATGAAGAAAGAGAGGAACGATGCCTTATTCTTGCCCGCTTATGAAGGAGCGGTATGCGTCAACATGAGGCTTCACACACTTGAGAAAATCTATCTCTCTCTGAAAAACGAAAGGTACCGAGTCAGCATACCGCCGGGAATCATGAGGATGGCTGTGAGCCCGATAGAATTCATGCTCAAGACAAGAGAAACCTTGGCCTAGACATTCTTGACCTTACCATTACGGCCTTTTTCCACAGAAAAACGAGACCTGTTACTAATCGGATTTTCTGAAATCAGCGGGTTACCCGCCCCCAATCG
>Ga0129297_10001416_pt1 | contig 12127 bp, 13 predicted proteins | sample I18A1metaG_FD_94708 | JGI IMG/M metagenome (GOLD analysis project Ga0129297, IMG submission 94708) | Lake sediment bacterial and archeal communities from Gulf of Boni, Indonesia to study Microbial Dark Matter (Phase II) - ​I18A1 metaG | ecosystem: Environmental > Aquatic > Freshwater > Lake >... | reverse complement strand
TTTTAATACCGTAGAAGATATTGACCTGACGCTTGAGGCTTTGGAGAAGATTGCAGGAGCGACCACTCCTAAGTTAGCGGTTCAAGTAAAATTAAAAACGGGACGGTGATTGGTTGATGAAGATTACCTTGTTTTTGCTGAAGGAGGATTGAAATGGCAAAAGCAGAAATGCTCTGCACATTCAACCGCAGGTTATGTACAGAATGTCCACTCTACAGGGGGAGACATTACTACCTCTGTTTCAATGAAAAGTATAGGGGCTACATTGGTAAGTCGAAAAGAAAGATTAAATCTGGCGTTGCCCAGCACTCAATCAATCTTCAGACTTTGGGGAAGCTTATGGAGCCGTGGACAGGTCGTCAGATGGAAGCCGAGCCGACAGTCAAGCTAAAAGTGATTGATATGGAAACTGGGAAAGTAAGGGTTTGCCAACTTGACGAAGCTAAAACATGGGACTGGAGCAACCCGGAAATAATGAGAGTAGTTGATGGTTTTCAAGTTACCAGCTGGGATAAGCTGGTTGAAATTGCAGGTTACAAGGCAGAAAGGGGCTACCAGGAAGTAGAGGTCTATGAAGCTCCGCGTTTCATGCTGTTAGGAGGAGGTTAAAATTAAGATGGTTAAGAGCCAAAAAGTAGATATCCTTAGGTACAAGACAATGGAGATTCCCAAGCTAACCCGAGGGATAGCCAGAGACTCTACCGAACTAATCGGGAATACACCGCTGGTCAGGCTGAACCGGATAACGAAGGGGGCGAAGGCAGAGGTGGTGGCTAAACTTGAGTCTTTTAATCCTATAGGGAACGTTAAGGACAGGATTGGAGTATCAATGATTGTGGATGCTGAAGAGAAGGGGCTTATCAACAAAGATACAATAATTGTTGAGCCTACGAGCGGCAATACTGGCATCGCCCTGGCTTTTGTCTGTGCCGCCAGAGGTTACCGGCTTATCCTCACCATGCCAGATACTATGTCTTTGGAAAGAAGGCAGCTCTTATCCATTTTTGGTGCTGAAATGGTACTGACCCCGGGAGCGGAGGGAATGCGTGGGGCAGTACGGAAGGCCGAAGAGATAGTGGCTCAAAACCCAAACTACTGGATGCCCCAACAGTTTAAGAACCTGGCAAATCCAGAAATACACCGGCTGACTACTGCTGAAGAAATCTGGCGAGACACCGATGGCGGTGTGGACATTCTGGTCTCTGGTGTGGGCACTGGGGGCACTATTACCGGGGTAGCTGAAGTGATTAAGAAACGGAAGCCCCAGTTTAAAGCAATTGCTGTTGAGCCTGCTGCCTCTCCGGTTCTTTCCGGAGGGCAACCAGGGTCCCACAAGATTCAGGGCATTGGGGCTGGGTTTATCCCGGATGTTTTGCGCTTAGACTTGGTTGATGAAATTATTAAAGTCACTAATGAAGATGCTGGGACAATGGCGAGAAGATTAGCTAAGGAAGAGGGGATATTAGCTGGCATATCCTCAGGCGCTGCCACCTGGGCAGCACTGGAAGTAGCCAGAAGACCAGAAAACGAAGGCAAGCTCATAGTAGTGGTCTTACCTGATACCGGCGAGCGCTATCTCTCTACCTGGCTTTTTCAGGAGCTGTATCAGTCACCACCGGGTGTATAAAAGAGTGAAAAAAATTAACTGTGAAATTCACCAAAATCATGTGCAATTTTGACATTATAGTCACGCTAAACTGTTATTTTGTGCGTAGTGTTCCAAGAGGAAATGATGAAGAAACTTTCTGAGCTTATAGTGTTAATTAGAGGCGGCGGGGAAGTAGCCAGTGGTATAGCTCACAGGTTACATCGCACTCATTTCCATGTTTGCCTCACGGAGGTAGCCAATCCTCTGGCAGTGAGCCGCGGCACTACATTCTCAGAAGCGGTCTTTGATGGGGTAAAGACTATCGAAGGAGTGACTGCAGAACTTGTGTCTGCCTCACCAGGGGAAATTCATAAGGTCTGGCAGAAAGGAAACATACCTATAGTAGTAGACCCCGAGGCTTCCATAAAAGGCAAAATAAAGCCTGATGTACTCGTTGATGCCACTATGGCTAAGCGAAATCTCGGGACCAGGATTACCGATGCTCCTTTAGTGATTGGTGTGGGATCAGGTTTTTATGCTGGCAGGGATGTGCATATTGTAGTTGAGACCAATAACAGCAAGAACCTTGGCAGAGTAATACTTGAAGGTGAAGCTGAAAGGAATACTGGGATACCGGTAGCTATAGGTGGACTTACTACCGAAAGGGTAGTCTGGGCACCCCTGGCGGGTGTTTTTACCACAGACAAAGAGATTGGAGACTTGGTAGCTGCCCATCAAGTCGTGGGCTGGGTTGATGACCAACTGGTAGAAGCGCCGCTAAACGGCATATTGCGGGGTCTGCTGAGAAATGGAGTATGGGTAACGAAGGGCACCAAACTTATTGAGGTTGACCCGATAAGCGACAAGGATTTCTGTTATGTGATTAGGGACAAGATGAGAGCTATAGGTGGTGGAGTCCTTGAAGCTATTATGCTGAAAATCAAAATAGGCGGCTGATTGTCAAGAAGGCACTAAAGACAAAGATGTTAGAGATTTACCAGGAGTTGGTCAATGTGACGTCAAAAAGGGAGCGGGCGGTATTAGCCACTGTTATCTCCAGTCGTGGTTCAGCTCCGAGGAAAGCTGGTGCCAAGATGTTAATTAGGAACGATGGCACTTTTATTGGTAGTGTCGGTGGCGGTGGTCTTGAAAAACAAGTCAAGGAGAAGGCTATGGAGGTAATGAATTCTGGTGAACCGCAAATAATGCACTTCGACCTTTCCGGTAGAGGAGAAAATGCGGCAATGATTTGTGGAGGTCAGATGGATGTCTTTCTTGAGCCAGTACTCCCTCAGGAAACGCTCTATCTCTTTGGAGCTGGGCATATCTCCCAGAGCACAGCAGCCATGGGCAAGATGCTGGGATTCCGGGTGGTAGTCATAGACCCACGTCCTGAGTATAACAATAATGAACGGTTCCCTAACGCTGATTTACTGATAGTAGAAGAATATAAAAATGTCTTTCGGAAATTAAACGTGGATGAAGATAGCTGCATCGTTATCTATACCACCGGGCATATCCTCGACGAGCAATGCCTGCGATTTGCTGTTGGCACCAAAGCCAAGTATATCGGGATGATTGGCAGTAAAAAGAAAGTGAAAGAAGTTAAGGAGCGCCTGTTACAAAAAGGGATACCCAAAGAGCATCTTGATAAGGTTTATGCTCCCATCGGAATAGAAATCGGTGCTGAAACTCCCGAAGAGATTGCCATAAGCATTTTGGCTGAGATAATTAAGGTCAGAAGGATTGGAAAAAACTTAGCTAAGGAGAGGTAACATGAAATTTGAAACAATAGCCATTCATGCCGGTGAGAGACCGGACCGAGCCTTTGGTGCTATTTCGGTACCTATTTATCAGACGTCAACCTTTGCCTTTGAAGATGTAGGTAAGACAAGAGGCTATGACTACTCACGCACAGCTAATCCGACCAGGAAAGTCCTGGAAGACACCATTGCTCAGCTTGAAGGAGGAAAAGCGGGTTTTGCCTTTGCCACCGGAATGGCGGCTGAGACTACAGTCATCCATCTGCTCAAAGCCGGTGACCACGTAGTTTGCGTAGACGATGTCTACGGAGGGACTTACAGGTTATTTGAGAAGGTAATGAAGAATTTCGAGTTGGAGTTTACTTTTCTCAGAATGGATAACCGACAGAAGATTGAGAAGGTGATAAAGCCTAATACCAGAATGTTCTGGTTGGAGACCCCGTCTAACCCATTACTGAATATAACTGATCTGGAAATGATGGTTGATATTGCCAAGAAACACAACATACTGACGGTGTTAGACAATACCTTTGCCACTCCCTACTTCTTGAGACCAATTGAATACGGAATTGATGTGGTTGTCCATTCTACAACCAAGTATCTAAACGGGCACTGTGACGTGGTCGGGGGTGCCGTAGTAACTACTACTGATGAGTTAACCGAGAGAGTTCAATTTCTCCTTAATGCCATGGGTACCTGTGCGGCTCCTTTTGATTGCTGGCTTGTGCTCCGTGGCATTGAAACACTTGCGGTAAGGATGAAGAAACACGAAGAGAATGCTATAGCTGTGGCAAATTATCTTAAAGGTCACCCAGCAGTTAAGAGGGTGTTCTACCCCGGACTCGAGTCTCACCCAGGTCACGAAATTGCCAGAAGGCAGATGAAGGGATTTGGTGGGGTTGTCTCTTTTGAATTAAGAGGCGGGGTTGAGGCAGTTAACAGCTTTCTGAAAAAACTCAAGGTCTTTTCTTTGGCTGAGTCCCTGGGTGGCGTCATTTCTCTTGCTGAGCACCCAGCCTCTATGAGCCATGCCTCAATGCCACAGGATTATAGAGAAGAGGTAGGAATTACCGACGGGCTAGTTCGGTTATCAGTCGGTTTAGAAAATGTTGACGATTTGATTGAGGATTTACATCAGGCGCTTAGGCACCGGTGAGGGAGGTAGTCTAATGAAACTGTATCAACTCGTTGTTAAAGATATTCTGCGAAGAAAAAGAAGAGTCTTATATGCAGCTCTTGGTGTGGTAATTGGCACCATGACGGTCGTGGGCATATTGACAATTACTCTGGCTGGACAGGCAAAAGTCTACAATCAGTTAGAGAAATATGGTGCTAACTTAACGGTGGTACCAGCAATAAGTAACCTTGACATGAAGTTAGGCGACCTGAGTCTTGGAACTCTGACTGTTGGTGAGAACTACATCCCTGAAGAAAAGCTACCGCAGATACGGCAGATAACAGATGGCATGATAAAAGAAGCCTTGCGTATCAAAGACGAAGGTGATATTGCCGCCATTGCTCCAAAGTTGTACATGAAGACCCAGATGGATGGGAAGTCGGTAATAGTGGTTGGTGTGGACTTGGAAGAAGAGAGTGAGATTAAGACATGGTGGAAAATCCGAAGTGGCGAATACTTCAAGCAGGCAGACCAGGCTTTAGTTGGAGCGGTAGCCGCTGAGCTATTGAAATTCAATATGGGCGATAGGATTCCGCTTAACGGGACGGACATAACTATCGCCGGTATTCTTGAAGAGACAGGCTCAAATGACGACTATCAAGTTTTTGTTCCGATTGAAACATTACAGAAAGCGTTCAATAAAGAGGGGCTGGTCTCTTCGATAGATATTCGTGCTCTGTGTAATGCTTGCCCTGTAGAGATAATCGCCGATGAGATAAATCAGAATATCCCTGGGGTTCGGGCGGTGGCTGTAAAACAAATAGCGGAAACTGAGATGGGCATGGTGGAAAAGATGAGCAAGTTTATGCTGGCGTTGGCAGGAATTGCCTTGGCTCTTGGTTGCTTTGGTGTGGTCAACACGATGATGACCTCAGTGCATGAAAGAATCAAGGATATTGGAATAATGAGGGCAGTCGGAGCGTCTCGCAATCAGATAATCAAGGTCTTCATTTACGAAGCCATCGCTGTTGGAATAGTAGGCGGCATCTTGGGATATGTAGCGGGAACATTACTTGCCTATGCCATTGGACCACTGATATTTGAGGGGACGGTCGTTACTTATGTGCCTGAGTATTTTCCTCTATCTTTGGTTCTGGCGACCTTTATTGCGGTCGTAGCCACTGTGTATCCTGCGTTCCGTGCTACCAGAATTAAGGTTGCCGACTCATTCAGGTCTTTGTGAGGTAGGTGAAATGTTAGAAATTAAAAATGTATCTAAAATTTATGGTGAGGGCACATCCAAGGTAGTTGCCCTGAATGATGTTTCCTTACTGGTGAACAAAGGTGATTTTGTAGCCGTAATGGGACCATCTGGAAGTGGCAAGTCCACGCTTTTAAACATCATCGGTGGGCTGGACCGTCTTTCAAACGGTGAAGTAGTCTTGGAGGGAAGGCGCATTGATAACCTCGATGAAAATACCCTTGTTGATATTAGAAGAGGCAAAATCGCCTATGTTTTTCAGCAATACCATTTGCTTCCCTCTCTCACCGCTTTAGAGAATGTGCTCCTGCCTTTAGTTTTCTGCGGAGCGGCTAAGGAGGCTGAAAAGGCGTTGGACATTTTGAAAAGAGTGGGACTGGAGAAAAGGGCTGGGCATAAGCCCAGTCAGCTGAGTGGTGGTGAACAGCAGAGAGTAGCCATTGCCAGAGCTCTGGTCAATGAGCCATCGCTTATCCTTGCTGACGAGCCAACGGGCAATATGGATCAAAAAACAGGAAGAGAAATATTAAGTTTGTTTGACCAGTTAAATAGAGAAGGGCACAGCATTATTATGGTTACCCATAACCCTGAGATAGCCGAACATGCAAGAAGAATTATAACTTTGCAGGATGGACAGATTGTGAACGAGATTAATCAAGAAGGAGGATAACAACATATGTTAAGGAAAATAATCATAGGAGCAGTGCTATTTTCTTTGATATTAGCCCTTGTTGCCTGCGCTGGTTCAGCATCAAAACCAGCGCCTTCTCCGACACCGACGCCTGCCCCAAAACCAGCACCTTCTCCAACATTAACACCAGTTACCAAGCCGTCGGAGCCGATAAAGGCAAAGTGGATTGAGCCACAAGTTAATGGTGACACTGTGTCTATTCCACTAAATGAATTGGAGAACAATCTGAATGTCCACTTTAAGCTGGAGACACAAGAAGGCGAAATGACCTTCATGGCATATAAGTATGATGGTGAAATCTATGTGCGAGCAAATATTTGCCCGCCGTGTCGTTCGATTGGCTATACCCTTGAGGAAGATATCTTAATATGTGATACCTGCGCCACTACTTTCGAAGCCAAAACTGGTGCTGGAATTAAGGGAGCTTGCGTTAATTATCCCAAAGCACCGGTGTCATATCAAACTATCAATGGCAACATAGTGATGAATGAAGCCGACCTTGTGAGTGCATATCAAGATACTATTAAACGTGGATAACCTTAGAGTGTAAAAAGGACAAAATAAGGAGGGGGGCGTGGTAGCCCCTATTAGAACTCAAAAGAGGTAGGGAATTTGTCTTACGCAAGAGCTTTACGTTGTCGAAAGTGCGGACAGGAATATCCTGTACAACCTCTCAATATGTGCGACTTTTGCCTTAGTCCGCTGGACGTCAGCTACGACTACAAAGCCTTATCTAAAGCACTAGGTCGAGAGAAGATTGCTAAGGGACCATTGAGCATGTGGCGCTATCGTGACCTGCTGCCGGTGGAAGGTAAGGAGGTAGATCTGGGCACTGGTTTTACTCCTTTAATTAGAGCTGATAACTTGGGACACGAACTGGGACTAAACCGATTATATATTAAAAATGACTGCCTAACTCCGACCTATTCATTTAAAGATAGAGCTGTGTCGGTTGCTGTAACTAAGGCACGGGAATTTGGCTTTGATACAGTAGCCTGCGCCTCTACAGGCAATTTAGCTGCCAGTGTTGCTGCTCATGCCGCTAAGGCAAATATGAAAGCTTATGTTTTCGTCCCTTCCAGTGTGGAAACGGGTAAACTGGCAGGGGCGGCAATCTATAACCCGGTACTGGTGACCGTGGACGGGAGCTACGATGATGTCAACCGCCTCTGTGCTAAGATTGTAGAAAAGTACCAGTGGGGGTTTATTAACATCAATCTACGCCCCTATTATGCCGAAGGGAGCAAGACTATAGGCTACGAAGCTGCGGAACAACTGGGATGGTATGCACCTGATTGTGTGGTAGCGCCTGCTGGTTCAGGGCTCCTTTTTACCCGAATCTGGAAGGGACTCAATGAGCTGTCTATGCTCGGTCTAATCGAGCCAGTCAATACCCATATGTATGTCTGCCAAGCCGCTGGTTCCTCACCTATCGTTAATGCTTTTCAGGCGGGTACTCTCCATGTGCACCCGGTAGAACCAGATACGATTGCTAAGTCCATAGCCATTGGGAATCCTGCTGATGGTTATTATGCATTGATGGTTGCAAGGCAATCAGGTGGTGGGGCTTGTGCTGTTACTGATGAAGAAGCTATTGCCGGGATGAAGCTCTTGGCTCAGACTGAAGGTATTTTTGCGGAGGCAGTGGGTGGTGTGGTAATAGGTGCCTTAAGAAAATTGGTGGCTTCCGGCATAATAAAGAAGGACGAGCTTACGGTTGCTTTTATTACTGGCGCTGGTCCCAAGACACAGGAAATAGTGTCTGACATTGTTCGACCGTTAAATGTAAAGGCTACTTTAGAATCGGTAGAAAAGGTGCTTGGTGTGCCAGTTTGAAACTATTGATAGCCCGCACAGGCTATGCAGACCTGATTAAGGAAGGAGAAACGTAATGGTTAAGAGGCAAGTAATGTTTACTTTCCCCCAAGAATTGATTAAGGAGCCCATTATCTATACGCTTGGTCACAAATTCAAAGTAGTAACTAATATTCGCCGTGCTGATGTATCTGAGAATAAGGGATGGGTAGTGCTGGAACTGGAAGGGGAGGCGGATGAGATAGAGAAGGGCATTGCTTGGGTAATAAGCAAGGGAGTGAGGGTTGACTCGGTCATTGGTGATATTGTGGAGGGATGAGAAATGAGTGAGATACCTGAGATTGGCAAAATCTCACCAGAAATCTTCAATGAGTTAATATACCCACGTCTTGGAGCTAAAAATGACAAGATTCTGGTTGGACCTCAAAATGGGGTGGATGTAGGAATAGTAGAAATCGGGGACAAGGCGGTATCCTTTACCTGTGACCCGGTATTTATCGTCCCTGAATATGGTTGGGAGAGAGCCGCCTGGTTCGCCACTCACATCCTCGTTTCTGACTCGGTAACCTGTGGTTTAAGACCTAAATTTCTATCCGTAGACTTGAACCTGCCTATGGAGATGACCAAAGAGCAACTGGAAATAGTGTGGGGCATTATACACCGGGAGTGTGAACGGTTAGGAATCTCTGTCATTTGTGGTCATACTGCCCGATATGAGAATTGCCACTATCCTATGGTAGGTGGGGCGACGGTAATTGGTGTTGGTGGGAAAGATGAATATGTTACTCCTAAAATGGCGAGAGCTGGCGACAGGATAATTGTTACTAAAGGGCCGGCTATTGAAGCTACGGGTATTTTCGCCACCATGTTTCCCTGGCTTGTTGAAGAGAAGTTGGGGCTAAACTTTAGCCAGAGGTCGCAGCAGATATTCTATAAGATGTCAGTGGTGGAGGATGCTATGACCGCGGTTAGGGTTGGTGTTAGAGAGAATGGGGTTGCGGCTATGCATGATGCTACTGAGTGTGGGATATGGGGTGGTTTGTATGAACTAACCCAGGCTGCTGGTCTGGGGATTAGGGTGGAGGAGGAATTGATTGTGGTCGAGGACTGTGTTGAAGAGATTTGTAGCCTCTTTGGCATTGACCCTTATGCTTCTATAAGTGAAGGAACATTAATTATTGCCTGCAGGGAACGCAAAGCCCAAGAGGTGGTGGAAGCTCTATCCCAAAAGGGTATCAAATCTTCTATCGTGGGTGAGCTAACGGAACCAGAGAAAGGGATGGTTTTGATAAAGAAAGGAAGGGAAGGAAGATTAGAACATCCTATCGTTGACCCTTTCTGGAAGGCTTTCTACGGTGCACTTGAAAAATACTCCCCAGAACTGGAAAGGCGATAGTAAGGGACAAACAAATGAATTTAAGAAAGGGCTTTGCTCTAATATCTAAACTGCGCTCAAAACCTAATACTCTATAATAGCGATAGTCTCGCCAGCCTTGACAACCTGCCCGGGGGTTACCTTCACTTCTTTAACTGTTCCAGAAACAGGGGTCAGGATAGAATTTTCCATCTTCATAGACTCAATAGTGCAAATTTCAGCACTTTCGGTTACTTTGTCCCCAGGATTAACATTAACTTTAAGTATTTTCCCCACCAGAGGTACTTCTATTATTTCCTGAGCCATAATTTTTCTCCTTCTATGAGCCTTAACTTTCCTAATAGATTGATGTTAGCAACCTTTCTCTGTGGTCGAGCCACGGTGTGCAAATCCTGTCATAGGTTAATATTGGAATACTTCCTCCAGACCCTCCAAGGGCAGGTTCCCGGGGTAACGAATTTGTTTTCGAGGAGATCGAGGGCTTGGTTTATGTACTTTCTGGTATCATGAGGCATTATGACATCATCAGTGTACCCGCGTTCTGCGGAAACATAGGGATTTTCGTAAATCTCGCTGTATTCCCGAATTCTTTTCCTTTTCGTCTCTTCTGGTTTTTCTGATTCTCTAATCTCACGGGCAAAGATAACACTGGCAGCGGTGTCAGCGCCGACGATAGTGACGCGAGCTGTAGGCCAGGCAAAGACAAAATCAGCTCCGATGCTTTTATCCAGCATTCCATAATGGGCTCCAGCATAGGATTTTCTTAAGATGATGGAGATAAGGGGCACAGTGGCATCAGTCCAAGCATAAAGCATTTTAGCACCGTGGCGCAAAATTCCAGCCCAATCTGCCTGAGAGCCAATGATATAACCCGGGCAGTCAACGAGGGTCACCAGAGGAATGTTAAAAAGGTCGCAAAACCTTATAAATCTTGCGCCTTTATCTGAAGCGTTAACGTCGAGCATCCCAGCAGCCTCCATTGGCTGATTAGCCACTATCCCCACAGGTCGCCCATTGAATCGAGCAAATCCGGTAATCAAATGCTTTGCAAATAATCCCAGCGTTTCAAAGAAGTAACCATCGTCCACTATTGCCTTTATCACCTTCTTCATGTCAAAAGGCTTAAAAGGCTCATCCGGGACTATATCATCTATCTCGGGAATCAGACGGTCTGGGGGGTCTTCTATTTTGATACGAGGGGGTTTTTCCCGGTTATTGGATGGAAAGAAAGATAGAAGTTCTTTAGCCTTATCTATAGCGTCCTTTTCGTCTTCGGCTACGACATGGGTCTGTCCTGACTTGACAGCATGAGCTTTCCAGCCGGAAAGCTCCTCTAAGCTGATGTCCTCCCCAATCTGTGTTTTGACAAAGGCTGGTCCAGCAATGCCCATGAAACCCGTATTTCTGGCTTGAATGAGAAAATCCTGCATGATGGGGTGGTAAGCCTGACCTCCAAGACATGGACCTAACAGTAAAGCTATCTGAGGTACCACACCCGAAGCAAGGTCCTGCATCCTGAAAAGCCAGCCATAAGCTTCGAGGGTATCCATTCCCTCGTGCAGCCTGGCTCCTCCAGAGTCATTTATGCCTATGACGGGCCACCCCTTTTCCATAGCGAACTGAATGGCGTAGGTTTCTTTTCTGCCGTGGTATTCACCAAAGCTTCCAGCCATGGAAGAAAAGTCCTCGGAGAAACTCACCACCCACCTGCCTTTCACCTTCCCAAAGGCTGTGACAACCCCTTCAGCCGGTACCCAGGCTTTATCCATCCCGAAATGAACTGTTCGGTGTTTTACATGCATCCCTATCTCCGTGTACTCACCGCCATCGAAGAGATATTCAAGCCTTTCCCGAGCGTTTAGCTGCTTTGCCTCACGGCGCTTCTCAAGAACCTTCGGGTCTCCCATTTGCATTATCTTTTCGCGTTTTTCCTTCAGCTCTCGGTACAAGTCCTCTTTCGTTTTGTATACCCCTCCGGGGTACTCATGCCATTCTGACATTAGAAGCCTCCTTATTTCTTGTCCTTCATTTAGTATTAGATATCAAATTACGGCGATTTTTGAGTTTTAAACTTGGATGCCAAGTTGTCGGGCGATGACGAGTTGTTGGATTTCTGAAGTTCCTTCGGTAATGGTTGCTAGCCGGGCATCGCGGAAGTAGCGCTGGGCTACGGAATCTTCCGTGAGACCGTAGCCACCGTGAATTTGTATAGCTTCTGTAGTTACTCGCACAGCTACCTCGGCAGCAAAGAGTTTAGCCATAGCCGCTTCTTTCACATGTGGTTTGTTCTGGTCATATAGCGAAGCAGCGTAATACATCAGCCAACGAGCCGCCTCTATCTCCATAGCCATGCGGGCTAATTTGAAAGCATTAGTCTGGAATTTGACGATAGGCTGTCCGAACTGGACTCTTTCCTGGGCATATTTAAGAGAGGCATCATAAGCAGCCCGAGACAAGCCGAGACTCCGGGCAGCGTGAGAGATTCTACCACCATACAATACTTCCATAATGTAAGGG
>Ga0129297_10001415_pt1 | contig 12127 bp, 15 predicted proteins | sample I18A1metaG_FD_94708 | JGI IMG/M metagenome (GOLD analysis project Ga0129297, IMG submission 94708) | Lake sediment bacterial and archeal communities from Gulf of Boni, Indonesia to study Microbial Dark Matter (Phase II) - ​I18A1 metaG | ecosystem: Environmental > Aquatic > Freshwater > Lake >... | reverse complement strand
TTCCAGAGCCAGTATATGTCGCCAAGGTCGGTCGCCATTGTTCGTCTGTCCGTCTTTGAGTAGTCCGGAGTGTCGACGAGGATCAACCTCTTGTTTCGAAGGAAATGCATCCAAACGGCTCTGCGAAGATTCTCGGTCCTCGATCTACCCACCTTCCTCTGGAGCAGAGAATCAAGAGCAACTGCGCCGATGTCCTCCGCTGTCCGCTTGAGGATCTCGGCGAGTCTACCACCGTACGCTTGCAGGAACTCGTCTGACGCTTCATGACTTCGATCGAGGAGTGACTTGAAGAGCTCCTTCTGCCTGCGCCACTTGAAGAGAACGACGTGATTGTCTTGCTCTTTGGCTCTCTCAGTCGCGTTCAGTACCGAGAGAGCAGCGCTCTTGCCGACTCCCTGAAGGCCGAGGATTCCGATCAGCCCTCCTTTCATTCGGTCCAGCAGCTCACTGATGCCGACAAGAGACTTCGGCCAGACATAGGAGTCCAGTATGGTTTGTGGGTCGCGACTTTCGGCAGCAAGCTCGCTTGCCCAAGAGTAGATCTCGTCAACTGGAGCTGCGCTGTACAACTGTTCAACTCCACGGAACGATGCCTCTCCGGAGGGTTCGGAGGACTGGGGAGTCATAACGACTCGTTGTCCCGCCGGTGTCAATGCGGTCCTGTTGAATGATCGGGGGAGACCCAGAAAGTCAGAGGCCGGCGAAAGTGGTCGACTCCATTGTAGACAATAGAGCTTAGGGAGTCCTAGTGTGTTTCTCACAAATTCAGAGACAGGTCAATCGTGACAACGATGAACCTCTGGCTCAGTGTCCACCTCATCGCGTTTGAGACCGTGTCTGATCTCCATCCATTACTGGGAGCGCCAAAGCTATAGTGACGCAATGCCAAGTTGGTTCTCACTGAGTCGCGTTTACAGTGGACTTAGCTCAGATGGAGGTGAACTAGGTGAAGTTGAGTGCGAGAAACGTCCTGAAGGGCAAGGTCAGAAGTATCCAGCACGGTGCCGTGAACTCTGAAGTCATTGTGCAGCTGAGCGGCGGAATCGAGATTGTCTCAATTATCACGAAGGCTGCCTCACAGAATCTGGGACTCAAAGAAGGCAAAGATGTCTATGCCATCATCAAGGCCACCAACGTCATACTGGGCACAGACTAGGCGCCACCAGGCATTCAGATCGGTCTCTTTCTGATTGTTGTCCGTTTCCCGTTTCTCTAATCGTGTTTGGCAACCTCATGCATGGATTGCTTCGACAACTGCATCAGCCAATCCCTGAGGACAGCCTTCAAACAAGTCTGGCCGCTCAGACAGGATCACGACGGATACAAGTTCCTGAAGAAAATCGCGAGGTGCTCAGCTTGATGCAGAAAGGCCTCGACGTCGAGGGGGCATACTAGATACTTACTTTCGAGCCAGAGAGTCTAGAAGATCGACTAAAGTGTTCGCGCATGGCCGCTTTAATAGTTCAGGATGAACAACAGATTCTCTTGGTGATGCAAATGCCGGGAGGCGGCGTACAGCCGGACAAGAGTTGGTCTGACGGATACGAGAAGCAGGCAACGCTGAAGATTACAACGGTCGGAAGAAGAACCGGCCAGAAGCATCAAGTCACTATCCAGTTCGTTGCCGATGACGGAAGGCTCATTGCCACCACGCGTGACAGTAGAAGAGACTGGGTCAGAAATGTGCTAAAGAACCCTGCGGTAGAAGTGACGATCGGTGGAGTGACACGGAAGATGACCGCGTCCGTCTTGAGGTCCGATTCCGAGCAAGCAACTGCGAGGAATCTGTATCAGAAGAAATATCCACTGGCGAGGTTATCCCAGAAAGTGGGTTCTCTCTTCAAAGCCAGCGGGGAGCCCCAACCGATCTTCGAACTCAGACCTGAATAGTCATCCTCAAACCTCGAGGAGGTTCTCAGTGCCAGGGCTCATTAGGTCTCCTTAGTTTCGCGAGAAAATGTTTGCGAAACTTTGCGACCTTCGGCGCGATCGCGGCACGGCAGTAACCTTTGTCGGGGTTTCGTCGAAAGTACTCTTGATGGTAATCCTCCGCTGGATAAAACCTGTCGAACGGGGCGATCTCGGTGACGATTGGGGCATCCCAGAGGTGTGAGGCGTTAAGCTCTGCGATCACCTGTTCTGCAACGGCTTTCTGCTGCGGCGTGTGATAGAAGATTGCTGAGCGGTACTGTGTGCCAACATCGGGGCCTTGGCCGTTCAATGTTGTCGGATCGTGGATCGTGAAGAAGACCTCTAGGATTTCTTTGAACGAGATGATGTTCGGGTCAAATGTGATCTGGACGACCTCGGCGTGGCCGGTTGTCCCCGTACAGACCATTTCATAGGACGGGTTCGTCACATTGCCCCCGGAGTAGCCTGAGACCACATCCTCGACACCTTTCAGCTCGTCGTATACCGCCTCGAGACACCAGAAGCAGCCACCGGCGAGAGTTGCGATTTCTCTGCTTTGAGATCCCAGCTCTGAATCCGTCCCTCGACCGTTTACAGTCAGTAAAGATCTGTTCTCAAGCTCTGCTATAGAGTCCAGTGAATTGGGCTTCTGCGAGTATGTGTCCGTCCATAGCTTTCATCATTTCCTCTTTTGTCCTGCCCGGCTGTAGGTTCATGAGCGTGTCTATGGCGAAGAGGCGGAAGACGTAGCGGTGCGTGCCTGAAGGTGGACAGGGGCCGGTATAGCCGATCCTGCCTGCAGTGTTCTTTCCCTGCGTTGCGCCGTTGGGAAGCGTGCCGAGGGCGGGAACGTCTTCCTCTAGCCCTGTCTCCGTGGCGGGTACATTGAAGATAACCCAGTGGGTGAATGTGCCCGCAGGCGCGTCTACGTCATCCATGATCAATGCATAGCTTCTCGTTTCCTTAGGCGCGCCGCTCCAGCTTATTGGAGGCGAGATGTTCTCGCCGTCGCATGTATGCTTGGGGGGTATGCGTTCACCGTCTCCGAACGCTTGGCTCGTCACTGTAAGGCCTGCTTTAATTTCGGTCGCGGAGGAGGAAACAGTTGCCTGAGAAAGCGTTGTTGTGGGCATTACTGATGTTGGGAAGGCGGTGGTTTGCGCTGTTGTCGCTGCAGTTGTGACCCCTGAAGGGTGCTGGGGCGTAAGCACATAGTATCCCGCCGCCGCTGCGGCAGCCACGGCAACCCCGCCTGCGAGGTACCTCAGGAATCCCCGCCTGTCAGCTTTCTTTTCTTCTGATGTGCTCTTCGCATTCTCGGTCAACATGTCAGCTGGCAATGATCCTTCCTCCGATCGCTGGATGCCTAGGTCCTCAACATCCCAGCGATCCTCCAAAGATCGCTTGTATACGTGTTGTCCTTGGACCCGCACTCGAGAGATCAGGTAGCGACTAACATAGCTACCGCAGTTTACCGCACTTGTAACGTAGAGTCTCTGTAAATGTGATCTGTCAAAGCGACTATGGCCCAAATATCAAAAAGTGTAGCCGTACATACACCTCGCGTCTGGCGGTTCAGGCAATGAGGGCCAACAAAGTCAAGGAAGCACTTCGGGATGGAAAGACCGCGATTGGGACCGCGCTTACAGAGGTTCGGTCACCCGAAATCCCTAGAGCTCTCGCTGCGGCCGGGCTAGATTTCGTATTCATCGATACCGAGCACGCGGCGTACGACACCCTGACAGCTTCGGACCTGATCAGATCTGGCAGGGGTGCCGGGCTCAGCTGCTTCGTCCGAGTAACTGACGCGGAGTACTTTCTCATCGCGCGCGCGTTGGACATCGGCGCGCATGGCATAATGATCCCTAGAGCAGAGACTAGGGAACAAGTCAACAAGACAGTTGAAGCGGCCAAATACCCGCCGAAGGGCAGAAGAGGCTATGCATCTAGATCGATCGTCACAGACTTTGAAAGCGCCGGCGTAAAAGACTGGACCGAGAGGCTCAACGAGGACACTATGATCATCCTTCAGATCGAGACGAAGAAAGCGATCGACGACATAGATCAGCTGATCTCAGTTGAAGGCGTAGATGCCGCGGTAATAGGCCCCAACGACCTTTCCATCTCCCTCGGCGTCCCGGGGCAGCTCGATCATCAGCTAATGGTTGAGCACATCGGCAAGGTCGTCGACGCTTGTGAGAGACAGGGCGTGGCATCCGGAACGCACGCAAGGAGTCTGGACACGCTGAAATACTGGAAGAATAGGGGGATGCGCTTGCTTGCCTACTCTACGGACATCGATCTGTTACTCGACGCAGCGAGACAAGCGGTCAAGCAGTTGAGCACGAGCTGAATGAGCAAGTCCCCCGCCCCAGAGTCAATAGCGGCCCATTTGCACTTGGTCAGCGGCAAGCTTGAAGAACGAGCTCCTATTACGCCGGCGGGAAGGTCGCGCACATGACATACACCCTCGAAGACCTCACCCGACTCGTCGCGAAACGTACCTTCTGCGTACTCGCCACGCAAGGGCTCAGCGGCCCCCACGTTGCCGGCGTCAGTTACTTCGCCCAAGGGCTGGACATCTACATCCCAACAAGCTCCAAGACCGTCAAAGCTCGCAACGTACGTCGCGACCCACGCGTTGCCGTGCACATTCCCGTTCCCTGGCCCTTGCTTCCGGCCCCGCCCCGGAGCATCCAGTTCCGAGGCAATGCTGAGATCTTGCCGATCGATGACAGTGAGGCCAACGCAGCGCTGAAGCGAGCCTCGCCGGTCATGCGCCGCGTTTTCCGCCGCCTCATCGAGAACACTGACACACAGACTTGGGGAGAGAATATTTGGATTCACGTGCGCCCGGCAGGGCGCATCGAGACCTTCATGGTGGGCGCGCCAATCACTACTGTCTTCCGTGACGCAACGAAAGCCATGCTCCACTTCGACGTGCGCGAGGAGCGGACCAGGGCGGGGTCGATCGCACCACGACAAAAATCCGAGAACTGAAGAAAGGCGTCTGGATTCGTCGCATATGGTCGCGGATGGATTGGAGAACGATCGATAAGACGAGGCGTGCAAAGACGCTTCAAAGGTTTGGTTCGTGCACAAGAAAGGTTGCTGAACGATGAACTCACGTGAACGCGTTCTTGCGGCGTTCGAGCATGAGGAACCCGATAGAGTGCCAAGATTTGAGATCTGGATAAATGACGAAATAGTTGCTGAGCTCGGTCACAGAGACCTGCAGAGTGCTCACGTCAAGCTGGGTCTGGATTGTGTCATGATACCTACGCGCATACCCGCTGGCAGCAATTACTGGAAAGACGGATTGGACGAGTGGGGCCAAGTCTGGAAGGACGGCATCTACCAGCGCGGCGTAGTTGACACGGAAGCAGATCTTGAACAGTATAGCCCCCGGTTGGATTACGTAGACGAGTTCTTCGACATGGAGAGCATAAAGGACACGATGAAAAGGTACCCGGATCACTGCTTCATCTACGGTTCCCACATCGGCCCCTTCACCATGGGGTACATGGCCATGGGCTTCAAACGCTTCTTCCTGAGTCTCCTTGAAAGGCGGGCGTTCGTTCAGAAACTGTTGGAGGCTCGCACGGAGTGGTGTATCTCCATGTGCCGAAAAGCCGTCAGTCTAGGAGCGGATGTAGTAATTCTCGGCGACGACGCAGGATATCGAAGCGGACCGATGATCTCTCCCCAGCTGTGGCGCGAGCATGTGCTGCCGTACCATCGTCGTATTGTTGAAGAACTTCAGGTCCCAGTAGTATGGCATAGCGACGGAGCCATCCAATCACTGTTACCTATCGCAGTTGAGGCAGGTTTTGTTGGCGTGCACGGTCTAGAGCCGGCGGCAGGGATCGATCTCGGAGAAGTGAAGCAAGCGTTCGGTAAAGACTTGGTGCTTATCGGAAACGTAGACGTTCGCGTCCTCTGCAACTCTGACATTGAGGCAATACGCGCGGAGGTAACGCGTTGTATAGAACAAGGAGCACCCGGAGGGGGCTACATGATATCGAGCTGCAATAGTCTCTTCAAAGGCATGGAACCAGGTTCGATAGTGGAGATGTACGGCTACGCCGCGAAGATAGGTCGCTACGGGGACAGTCTGTCCCCGGTTTGAGGTAGCTCACAGGCTAGAGATCACTGGTCGCGTCTCCTGAAGTGCCTGTACTCTGCCTATGGCTGCATCCGGACTTTCTATTCCGTGCATGTCCACTAGCGAGTTTTCATCATCATGCGATCGGATTCTCGTGCGCGCTTTGGCAACAGATCTTCAAATCACTCGGCGGCTCTTTTGATAAATCTGTACTTGGCCGTCTTCTTGGCATCGTCGATTGCTTTCGCTGTGACGAGCGCATCCTCCGCGCTGCACAACGGTTCGATCACGGTTCCCTTCCTCACAGATTCAGCAAAGAGCTGAAGCATAACGTTGATCGGCTCTTTCCTCGGAAGGTCGAATGTCGTCTCGACATTTTTTGAGAGCTGTTCGAGGTCCTCGAAGCTTTGGGGTCTCCTGCGAAGCTTCGGGGGCGGGAACCCGATCTTGAGCGTCGCTGGAGTGTAATTGACCTCGTAGTACTCTTGCTCGGTCTCAAGTTCGAGGCGACGTCTTCGAATATTAGTGCGCCGGGCTTCGATATACGAGCGTGTTCTTCCGAAGTCGCACTCGATAGAGCATTCGTACTCCGGTTCCCCTTCAACCTCGGCTGTAAGGTTCGAGCTTCTGATTGTCGGCTCGGCGTGGAAGAGATGGTAGGCGATATCGATCCCGTGGGAACCTAGATCGAGAAGGACCCCCGTTCTGTCTCTCACGGGCGGCGATAGTCCGATACGGATCTCCCTGGACCTGACGACATCTTCGAGGTCGGCCACTTCGCGTAGCTTGACGATGGCTGGGTTCACGCGCTCGACGTAGCCCACGACGACCAACCTGTCCGCGCGTCTCTGCGCCTCTACAATCCTGAGGCTTTGGGCCAGAGATGCACCCATGGGCTTCTCGACGAAGATGTCAAGACCGCGCTCGAGCGCTCTCTCGGCAATCTCAGCGTGACTCGACGGCCAGGTCGCAATCGCCAAAGCGTCCACGTCCAGCTTGAGGAGGCTGTCAAGGTCCGTGAAGTTTCGAAACGGGGCATTGGTCAATTGAGCTGGATTGGAGTCGTAGACGCCGAGAACCTCGAAACCAAGATCGGCGAGTTTTCGTCCAATCAGCTTTCCTCTGCCGCCGAAGCCTGCAACGCCGAACTTTTCCACAGACTTCACCAGTCTCTCGCGATTCTACAGTTCCACCTAAAGATATTAGATGCCCCCACTAGCCTCCCTTCCTCATTGGGAGCCCTGGGTAGCCAATCGATCCAATCTGACCCGAATATGTCCGTAGCCTGAGCAAGCGTTTTCTGCCGCCCACGCAGACTCTCGAGACATGAGCCCCGTAAAGCCTGTCGTGTCCTATCTGCTCCTCCTAGTTGATGTCGGCAAGGAGCATAGTGTCGCAAAGGAACTGGGAAAACTTCCGGGCGTGACGGAGGCACAGGTCGTCTATGGGGAGTTTGATGTAGTCGCGAGGGTCGAGCTGAGCGATGTCTCACTCTTGGACGAGACGGTTACGATGGCCCGTAGGCTGCCCGGGGTAAGTAGAACCTCAACGCTGATTTCCTCCGGGATCCGGGCCTAGCCAACGTGAGTATTCATGTAGAGCTTACTCGGTCGGCAGACCCTACCTTTACCTACCCTGCAATCTAGAAGCGGGCTCCTCTCGTTACGCAATTGATAAGATGCCGCGCGGTGAGTCACAGGTGCTTTCTGAGGGCGGCCTCAATCTGTCCCTTCGGTACTGCCCCAATTATGCGTTCAGCTTCGATCCCATCGCGAATGATGAGAATTGTGGGTATGCTCCGGATGTAATACCTCGACGCGGTCACCGGATTCTCGTCGATGTTTAGCTTCGCGAACAGGGCCGCCGAGCCGTACTCGCCGGCCAATTCCTCTATCAAGGGAGCGATCAGTCGGCAAGGGTAGCACCAAGCGGCCCAGCAGTCGACCACAACAAGTTTGTTCGATCTTACCGTTGAATCGAAATTGCTATCAGTGAGTTCCCTCGGAACTCGCGGATGAGATAACCGACCAAGCTTTAGGGCTCGGTCCTTCATCTCCGCAATCTTCTGAGCTCTGATCCTCTCTAACTCGTCCATCCTTTGAAGCACGGGTCACCGTCGAGGCCGCAAGCAGAATATTAGTTTAGCCGCGAACGAAGGTGCTCGAAGTCTACTGGCTTTCTATAAGAAGAGAAGCGGTGAGATGCGCCAGCTATTACCTTCGTAAAGAGCAGCTGGCGGTTTGTTTGTATTGGTGTGCGCGACCTTTCAACCTGAGAATAGGCTTGGAGGAGAGCCGCACGAGTTAGGGAGATGTCATGGGCTCAAGGGACTACCAGTGGAGCTTTGAACCATCGTAGAACATCTTTCCAATTTGGAACCAGATACCCAAACAAGAGCAGAGACCAGACCCCCTGGCGGACAAGGTTTAGAAGCTGTGGTGCCGCCTCCACGGCAATCGGATTCGCTGTCGTGAACCAAGTGAGGATAATGAGCGCGTTCGAGATCTCGCTCGTGTAGAATGCGCCGTATCCAATGCGATTTAGCGCGAAGAGCGGCAGCACGAAGAGAACCATTTGAGGCGTTGAGATGTAGGAGAAGAGAAGCCAAGTCAAGGCGGCATAGAGGAGCCTCTCGTTGAGAGTAGCTCCAGGCTTGGAGGAGAATGTGATACGAAGCAGAACAAGTGCAAGCAAGAAGAAACCGAAAGCCTTCACAAAGAGGTTGTAATGGTCTGTTGGGGAGAGAAGGAGTAGCCACGTGTCCTCGAAGCCCCAGTTCCTGTAGTATATCCAAGTTCCGAACCAGCCATCGAAGTTCAGCAACATGAAAGGAAAATTCGGGAGCACCCAGCCTGCGATGCACCCCAATGCAAGGAACCCTCTCTCCCTCCAGGAGTGAATGTCTGTTAGAAGAATAGGCACAAACACAAGCGAGTATACTTTCGTGGCAGCGCTTAACCCCAGCAATAGGCCGCAGATGGCGATGCGTTTCAGCTTAAACGCGACCACAGCCAAAAAGGCGAAGGCTACCATGATTAGGTCCCAATTGTAGAATCCGTATATGAGCATCGTCGGGGCTGCCACAACATAGAGGAGAACATCCGACGTTGAGACCGAGAGCTTACGTAGAGCCACAACAACTCCCAGTAGGCTGAGGCCCAACGCTGCCCCTTGGATTGCAAGGTATGAACCATAGTCGCCACGTGTCGAAGCGTATAGCAGCCAGCCTACAACTGCGGGGTAGTCAAAGCCGTAATCAACGTAGGGCAAATGAGAAGAATGAATTTCTGGTCTGGCCCAAACCGAGTTCAAATCCGAATAGATGTTCGGAACCAGAAACGGAGAATGCAACAGAACGCTTAACGCGAATACGATCAGAGAGATAACACAGAGCTCAGCTAGCGGAAGTTCACGCTCAGCCCCGGCGCGATTTGTCGTCAAACTTCGTCTTCACCAATTCATACATCATCAAGAATAGGTTGATGCGCTTGCGTGATCTAACCGTGAATCTTCTTTCAGCGAGGCGCTCAAGAGCTACAGTATTCAGAGTATGCTTGTGCTCGGTGTTCCAGTCTTCCATCGGCTGACCTGTAAACCTCAAGAACTTCAGCCAACCCCACAACAGGAGACTCCAAAGCCAGTTGGAGTTTGGCGTCGTAACGAGTAAGCTGCCGTCGATCTTCAAAACTCGACGCAGCTCGTCGAAGACCAGAGCAGGATCATCAACATGCTCGATTACTTCAAGACAAGTCACATGATCAAAGGAGCCGTCGCGAAACGGCGTGCTCTCTGCTGAGGCAAGGATGTCTGGTCTGGACCAGAGATTGATATCAATGCCGACGGCTTCAGGCAGTACCTTGTGCGAACCACAACCGACATCAAGAACAAAACTATTGGAGATGAAAGATCGAACATACTCTTGATAGTTGCCCTTCCACCAGCTCCTGAACTTCTGAACCAATCTCGGCCTAGTTGCATTTGCAGCGAAGACACGTGACGATCGAGCCTCAGAGGCGAGCATTTTCCGGCGGGTATCAGGTGTTTCGGGCGCTGGCGGTTCCTGTCTTCCAGCTATTTCTTCCACGGTCAGTGCAACAGTTCGCCTCCAGTTTCCGACTAGCCGTAAGTGATGAGGACTTTCTCCTCGAGCGTCTCCTGAAGTTTTGCGACGGCTCTGTGAACCTCCGCCTCCTTCTTGGCGCCTGTGCACACTAGCTTTCCGCTTGCAAAGAGTAGTATGACCACCTTCGGGTCGTCCATTCTATAGATCAGCCCCGGAAACTGCTCGGGTTCATACATCGTTCTCTTCAGTGAGTATGTCGACTTCTCAAGATCAATGTTGCCACCAAGCCCGGCGGAGGCAACTATATTCTGGATCTGAATCTCAGGCTTCCCGAGGATGACTATGCCATTTCTCTTGAGCTCATCGACCACCTTGGTGACGGCCTTTCGTGCCTGCCTCTCAGATTTCGCTCCCGTACACACCATCTTCCCGGAGCTGAAGATCAGCGTAGCAGTCTTCGGCTTCTTCAATCGGTAGACAAGCCCCGGGAACTGCTCGGGCCTATATTCAACCCCAGGAAACACCCGAACGATAGAGTTGAGGTCTATGTTCTGTTTCAGGGTCGCCGAAGCGACCACGTTCTCTATGTTGATGAAGGCCTTGTGTTTGGACAAAGTCGGATACCTCGATGGTATTTAAGGGGCGGTTTATAAAGGGAGGCTATATAAATACGACCTGTTTGGTCGCGTGCCGGGAAGGCCCGTGACGATACGGTCAATCGCAGCGAGGTATGGATGACCTTAACGCTGCCCCCACTTGCCGGTTTTCAGCTTCGCCTTCTTTCTTGAGTCGTAGTATTCGAAGCTGATCATCAGGAAGATCAGGAAGGCGATCAGAATGACCCCAAGCGGGCCTTGAAGCGCCAAGGTGACATACCCGACGTAGGGGATCCTTGCAACTAGTACGCCCTTCACGTTTTGTTCAGGGACGCCCGGCGACCACGGATCCGGCGCGCCGTTATTGTCTCCTTTCGTCTGAAAGTAAAGCGTGCCCCTCTCCTTGGTGATTCCGATTACTCGATGTATTATGTCGATCGAGCCGCTCGGGCTTTGGAATATTATGATTGTGCCAACCGTAATTGTCTCTGGATCCACTCCTTTGACGATTACGATATCTCCTACTTGGAGCGTCGGCACCATACTTGTGCTCGGTACGACCATTATCGGGGATTCAGTGTTCATCACGATCCTGGCGACAGCCATGCCCCCGTATGTTACTATGAAGACGAGCGCGACGAGGATGATAACGCGAGCGATCGAGCTTCTTCGAATTTCGGCGACGAGATGGCTCAGTATTCCATGCCCCGCAATTTCGGCTCCCCTGTCAAGGCATCACTTAGATATCAACTTCGCCCAATGAATTCCGTGTCGTCACCCGCCTCTATGACAGGCGGATTTCATCCCGCATTGTCTGCATGAGCCTAACGAGCTCGGCGGTCGTTTTCTCGCCAGCCGTCAAGAACTCAACACCGTTGTCGGTGATGCGGTAGATCCTTCTGCCCCGCCCCTTTTCAGATTCCCAGACCCCTTCTATTCTGCCGCTGTCCTCGAGAGAGTGAAGCAACGGGTATAGCGTTCCAGCGCTTAGGTAGACTTTGAATCTGTCCCGGATCGCCATGTTGATTTCATATCCCCAGCGAGGTTTCGACCTGAGGAGGCGAAGTATGATCAGGTCTAGGTTCGCTTTGACCAACCGTTCCCTCCAAGCCTTGTCGAGGTCCTTGGGCATGTGAAAGGGCTCCGAACTGGGTCGAGTGGGACCCTCGTCTGATCGGCCGCTCACGGTAATTGACTAGCAGATATATTTGAGTTAGGGCTTCGGACAAATCTATATCATTCGATCATCAAACGCAGTGGCGTCCAAGAAGTTGCGCCTCGCCTATTTGACTGCTCGCGACTACGATGAGATGCATCGAAGACTCTCGTGGTATGAGCGAGTCTCCACGAATCTTAGACCAGCAAAGTATCGGTTAGCTAGGCGCATCTCGTGCGACATCAACTTGCAGGCCGCCCCTGATGAGCTCGTTTGGAAAGAACACGATCGCCTAG
>Ga0129297_10001414_pt1 | contig 12131 bp, 8 predicted proteins | sample I18A1metaG_FD_94708 | JGI IMG/M metagenome (GOLD analysis project Ga0129297, IMG submission 94708) | Lake sediment bacterial and archeal communities from Gulf of Boni, Indonesia to study Microbial Dark Matter (Phase II) - ​I18A1 metaG | ecosystem: Environmental > Aquatic > Freshwater > Lake >... | reverse complement strand
ACCCCGGCCTGTTCGAGGGCAGCTTCTGACGGGGTTCCATGGGACAATGGCCCTTCCATGAACACCCTCGCGCTCAAGTACCGTCCCCGATTGCTTGCGGATCTCGTGGGCCAGGAGGCCAGCGTCCGGGCCCTCGCCAACGCCCTCAAGCGGGCCAAGGAATCCGGCTCCATCCATCACCAGGCCTTCCTGTTCGCCGGTGTGCGAGGCACCGGGAAGACCTCCACGGCCCGGATCCTTGCCCGTTCCCTCAACTGCCTGCAAGGCCCGACGGCGACGCCCTGCGGGGTGTGCGATGCCTGCGTGGCCTCGGAACAGCCTGACCGCAACCTGGACGTGATCGAGATCGACGCCGCGAGCCGGGCCTCGGTGGAGGACGCCCGGGCCCTGCGGGAGCAGGTGCAGACCCGGCCCGCCTTCTGCCGCTACCGCGTCTACATCATCGACGAAGTGCACATGATGAGCCGCAGCGCCTTTGATGCATTGCTGAAGATCCTCGAGGAGCCGCCGGGCCATGCCGTCTTCATCCTGGCCACCACGGAGCTCCAGGACGTGCCGGACACCATCAAGAGCCGGGTGCAGATCTATCCATTCCGCCTCATGCCCGTGCCCCTGATCGAAGGTCGGCTCAAGTACATCTGCGAGCAGGAGGGTACGCCCTTCGACGAGGGCTCCCTGCGGCTGCTGGCGGAGGCGGGGCAGGGCTCCATGCGTGACGCCCTGACCATCCTGGACCGGGTCATCGCCGCGGGTGATGGGCGGGTGATGGAGGAGATGGTCCGCGAGCAGCTGGGCATCGTGCCGGCGGTTCGCGTCCAGGCCATCCTGACCGCCCTGCTGGATGGCGACGCGGGCCGGATCCTGGACGAGTGCCAGGCCCTGACTTCTCTGGGCACGGACTGGATCAGCTTCTGGCGGGAGCTGATGGTGGCCTTCCGGGACCGCCTGGAGGCCGAGACCCGACGGGGGGCCCTGCCTCACGAGCTGGTGCGCCTCGCCCGCATGCTCCACCTGCTCCTGCAGCGGGAGCGGGACCTGCGGGACACCAGCCTGCCCCAGGTGGTCGTGGAGCTGGCGCTGCTGACCGCTTCGCAGCTGCCCCACCTCGCGCCCCTGGACGACCTGGTCCGGCCGGGGAACGGCGTCGCAGCGCCGTCTGCACCTTCCGCCCGCTCCGGTCCCCGCCCTAGTGCGGGGAGCGTGACCCGGGCGACGCTTCCCCAGACCCCCGCGCCCGATACGGCTGGCCATTGCCTTGCTCCTTCCAGGCCTCCAGAGAATCCATCGGCTGCGAAGCCCGCCCTCAAGCCCATCGAAGACCCCGGCAACCTCGAGCAGCTCCGCAAGGGCTGTTCGGAGGCCCTGAAGGGCGCCCAGGGCGGTCTGCCCCGCACCCTGGCGTCGCTGCCCCACATGGCCACGGAGCTGAAAGTGGAAGCCCACACCCTGCACTGGTTCTTTCCGCCCAACGTCAGGAACACGGTGCAGGATCTGGAGCGTGAGCAGTCGAATCCCCATCTGCTGGAGGCGCTCCGGCTCGTGCTGCCGGGGGTCTCCCGCATCAGCATCACCTTCGACGCGGAGTCCCACGCCCGTCCCGAAGACAGCCTCCGTGCGGATCCGGCCTTCCAGCGGCTCCTCCAGGAGACTGGCGGCGAGATCGTGGAGGCTCGGCGCTCCGATGCATGAATCATCTCAGGGCCAAGGACGCCAAATTCAGCCATGGATTAACTCAAGTGGCGTTTTGCCATGCTCGATGACATAGACGGACCCATCCATATGCCTGATCCGCGAAGGGAGACCGAGCTCGCACCGCAGCCCAGTGGTGCGGCGGAGGGTCTGCCACCGCTCCGGCGGCGGTTGTCCGTGGCCATCCTGGTGATCGTCTCCCTGGTGCTGGTGGCGACCATGCTCCTGGTGGGCATGGGGCTGTTCAACCACTCCAAGGAGCGGGAAAAGGAGCAGGCCAAGCTCGATCGCGGGATAGCCACGGCCGCGGACCAGCTGGCGGCCGGGCTGTCCCTCCCCCTCTGGAACTTCGACTACTCCCAGTTGACGAAGATTCTCGACAGCGCCATGAAGGACCAGAACGTCTACGGCGTCATCGTGACCCAGGCCGACCCGGCGAATCCCGGCCACTCGGTGACCTACCTGCGGGCCCGCGACGCCGAGTGGCGGGTCGTGGCAAAGGAACCAGCGGTCCACGACGAGGAGACCCTCATCCAGGAGCGTGAGATCGTGGCCATGGGGGAACCCATCGGATCCGTGAAGATCCTGGTCACCACGCGCTTCCTGAACCAGGAGCTCCGGGGACGGCTGGCCTTCACCCTGCTGCTGAGCCTCGCCTTCGATCTGCTGCTCATCGCAAGCCTCTACGTGCTCCTCTGGTGGCTGATCCTCAAGCCCCTGCGCGCCATCGAGCGCTTCGCCCTCGCCGTGAAGGCCGGAGGCCCGGTCCCGAAGGGCTTCGAGTCGGACGGGTTCCGGGGGGAGCTGGAAAGCCTGAGGCGCTCCATCGGGGACATGGTGGCGCTGCTGCAGGCGCGGCTGGGAGCCCTCCGGGAGAAGCAGACGACCCTCCGGGCGGTCCTGAACTCCGTGCCCCAGGCCATCTACTGGAAGGACGCCCAGGGGTGCTACCAGGGCTGCAACACCGTCTTCGCCGCGGCCGCTGGCATACCCAGCCCCGAGGCCATCGTGGGCAAGCACGACCTCGAACTCCCCTTCCATGACGAGGACATCACCATCCACCAGCGGGACGACCAGCATGTCCTCCAGACCGGGGAGTCCAGGATCCATGTGATCGAGAACCTCACGCTCGGCGAGGACCGCTCGGTGTGGCTGGATGTCACCAAGGTGCCGATCCTCGATGCGGAGGGGCGGCCCTCTGCGGTGCTGGGCGTCTTCGAGGACATCACGGAGCGCAAGCACGCCGAGGAGGAGCGGACCCGGCTCCAGGAACAGCTGAACCAGTCCCAGAAGCTGGAGTCCATCGGGCGCCTGGCGGGCGGCGTGGCCCATGACAACAACAACATGCTCACGGCCATCCTCATGCATGCGGAGCTGCTCCGGGAGGTCCTGGGCGCGGAGAATCCCGCACTGAGCCACATCAAGGCCATGGAAGGCGCCGCGGAACGCTCGGCGGGCCTCATCCGGCAGCTCCTCGCCTTCTCGCGCCGGCAGGTCATCGAGCCCAAGGTCCTCGACCTCAACGAGCTGCTGGACGGCTTCCGGAGGTCCATGGCCCCGCTCATCGGAGAGGATGTCACCTTCGACCTGAGGCTCGGCCAGGAGCTCTGGAAGATCCGCATGGATCCGGCGCAGGTGGACCAGATCGTCATGAACCTGGTGGTCAATGCCCGGGATGCCATGCCCCGGGGCGGCACCCTTTCCATTGAGACCGCGAATGCGCAGATCGATGCGGACTACTGCGTGGAGAACCCCGGGGCCTCCCCGGGCGACTACGTGGTGCTGACCGTCAGCGATACAGGCATCGGCATGCCGCCCGAAGTCCGGCAGAAGATCTTCGAGCCCTTCTTCACCACCAAGGAGATGGGAAAGGGGACGGGGCTTGGGCTCTCCACGGTGTTCGGCATCGTGAAGCAGAACAACGGCTTCATCAACGTCTACAGCGAGCCGAAGCTGGGCGCCACCTTCCGGGTCTACCTCCAGCGGAGCCAGGAGGAGACCGCCGGCGAGGTGGTGGAGGAGCTGGGATCGGGCAGCCAGGGCAAGGGGCACATCCTCGTCGTGGAGGACGACGAAGTGCTGAGGGAGGTCATCCCCCGCATCCTGGGCCGCCTGGGCTACACATTCCTTCTCGCCGCCAGTCCGGGCGACGCCCTGCAGATCTGCCACCAGAAGGATGTGCCCATCGATCTCCTGCTGACGGACGTCGTCATGCCAGGCATGAGCGGGAAGGAGCTCTGGGAGCGGGTGAGCCCCATTCGGCCCGAGCTGAAGGTCCTCTACATGTCAGGCTACACGGCGGACGTCATCTCCCGGCAAGGGGTCCTGGACAGCGGGGTCCACTTCATCCAGAAACCCTTTTCCACCTCCGACCTGGGGAAGAAGCTCCGGAGCATTCTGGGGGCGTGAGCAAGTTCCAGATCAAGGGATTGAAGGAGAGCGACGATAAGGAGGGATCTGCAGCGGTCAATCCCCGGTGAAGTCATGGGCGAGTCCAGGACTATTCCAAGGAGCAGAAGGTTTTCCTGGTTCCGGACGGCGTACCGATGTCTCCTCGCGCTCTGCCTCGCCCTGCCATGCTTGGCCCAGGAACTGCTGATCGCCTTCGATGAAGCCCATCCACCCTACATGTATGACAAGGGGGGGGCTGCGCAAGGCATCTATCCGGCGCTCATCCAGGCCGCCTTCGCGCGCCTGAACGTGGCGGTCCGGCTGGAGCCCAGGCCCTGAGCGCGGACGATCCTGGAGCTCGAGAAAGGCTCGGTGGGGGTGGGGGGCATCTACAAGAACTCCGAGCGGCTGAAGAAATACGACTACAGCGAACCCCTCCTGGTGGAGACCATCACCGTCTATGTCCACCGGGACCGACCGCTGGTGTACACCCAGATCGGAGACCTCTTCGGCAAGCGGGTGGGGGTGATGCGCGGGTGGAGCTACGGGGATGAGTTCGATCGCGCGCGCGCCGGGGGCCTCCTCCAGGCGGAAAACGTCAGCAGCGACGACCAGAACTTCCAGAAGCTCCAGAGTGGGCGGATCGACGCCCTGCTGGCCATCGAGGATTCCGTCGCTTCCCTGCGGGTGGCCTATCCCGACATCCAGGCCTCGGGTGTGCCCCTCAGCGAGGCCCCTGCCTTCCTGGCCTTCTCGAAGGGGGCCAACCTGGCACCCCTGCTCCGCCGCTTCGATCAGGCGATCCGGGACTTGAAGGCCAGCGGGGAGTTCCGCAGGCTTGTCTCTGCCGAGCTGGCCCGCTAGGAGCGTGTCCAAGTAATGGGAAGAGCCGCGCTGGAGCGCCGGGCGAGCAGATCAAGGAAGGCGAGGAGGAGGTAGCGGGTACTACCTTCGACGAGCCTGACGAAGAGCTGCGTGGCCCGCCGCTCCAGCCCGAAGGGTTGAGAGCAAAGGGATTGTATGCTGCGTTGTCAGGCTTGCACGGTGTGCCCGCACCGCGCTGCGCCCTCCGCCTTGCCTCCAACCCCTTTGCTCTCAACGCGGCTCTTTCCGCTTACTTGGACACGCTCCTAGGCCTATGCGTCCTTGGGCTCCGAAACCGGCAGGGCCACGGCCAAGGCCAGCCCCACGGCCACCGTGCCGCCCGCCACCCAGTACGAGGTGGCGTAGCCTCCCCGGGCGAAGACGAAGGTGCCCACCGCCGGGCCCAGGATCCGGCCCACACCCTGGATGGCATTGATGACCCCGAAGAGACCGCCCTGTTCATCCGCCGGAGTGAGCTGGCTGGCCAGGGCCGAAGTGGCCGTGTTGCTCATGCCGGAACCCCAGGCCAGGGGCACCATGAGCAGTACGAAGGGCCACATCCAGGGGGCATGCGCAAGGATGGGGAGGGAGACGGTCATCAGCAGCAGCCCGGCGCTCAGGGCCAGCCGCTCGGGGATCCGCCGCGCCACCAGGCGGACCAAGCCCCCCTGGTAGATCACGATCAGGATGCCGATGAAGCCGAAGAGATAGCCCACCTGACCATCGCTGAGGGCGAAGCGCTGGGCGGCCATGAGGCTGTAGGTGCCTTCCATCATGGCGAAGCCCGTCATGGTGAACAGCGAGATGCCGAGCACCTGGGGCATGCCTTTCCGGCGCAGGGCCCGGACCAGGGCATGGCCGCGCCGCTCCTCCAGCTTGGCGTGCTGCTTGGCCTGGGGATTGAGGGTCTCCGGCAGCCAGGTGATGACCAGGACAGAGGCCAGAAACGAGAGGCCGGCAGCCACCAGGAAGGGGAGGTGCAGGCCCCGGGAGGCGAGCAGCTGCTGACCCAGCTCGGAATGGGAGAGGACCCCGCCCAGGAAGGGACCCAGCACGAAGCCCAGGCCGAAGGCCGCGCCGATCATGCCCAGGGCCTTGGAGCGTTCTTCGGGCCTGGAGGTGTCCGCCATGGCCGCCTGGGCCACGGAGATGTTGCCTCCGGTGATACCGTCCAGGATCCGCGCCGCGAGGACCCACTCGAAGCGCCCCGTGGTCGCCAGGATCAGGTAGCCCACCGCCGAGCCCATGAGGCTCACCCAGAGCACGGGCCGCCGGCCCACCAGGTCCGAGAGACGGCCCAGGAGGGGGCTCGCGATGAACTGCATCAGGGAGAAGCTCACGAACGCAATGCCCGCCCAGAAGGCACCGGGCGTCTCAAGGGACAAACTGTGATTGACCCAGGTCATCCAATGGGAGGGATGCTCCGTCACCGCCTTCGCATAGAGGGGCAATATCGGAATCAGGATGCCGAACCCCAGCAGATCCACGAACACGGTCAGGAACACCGCCAGCTGGGCGCGCTTCGAAGGACTCATCAACCTCTCCCGGGAGCGGAACGCGCCCGGTCATAGGATTCCATCGAACCGCCCGCTGTTCACGTCCATTTGAAGCGCCTGACGGCCACGGCGAAGAAGATCGCGCCCCAAGCCACCACCACCGCCAGTCCTCCCAGGTGATCCATCAGGGCCGCTCCGTCGTTGAAGATCCCACGCAGGGCCTTGATGTAGGGGGAAAGCGGGAGCACGACCACCGACTGCTGCAGCCACTTCGGAGCCGCGTCCAGGGTGAAGTAGACCCCCGACAGGAACATCATGGGCATGAAGACGACGTTGGATACCGCGCCGTAGGTTTCCGTGGTCTTCGTGAAGCTGCAGAGGGCGAAGCCCATGGCCATGAAGGACGCCGTGCCCAGTGTGATGACGAAGGCCAGGGCCAGGTACGAACCCTGGTTGGCGATGCCGAAGACCAGCCGCCCCACCACGAGCATGACGAGGGTCTGCAGGATCACCACCGTGAGCCGGTGCAGCACCTGGCCCCCCAGGAAGATCCCTTTGGGGAGAGGGGTCACGGCCAGGCGCCGGAACTTGCCCTTCTCGCGGTAGGCCACGTTGACCATGCCCACGCTGAAGAGCCCCACGGAGAGCAGGTTCAGACCAATGAGGCCCGGGAGCAGGAAGGCCGCGTAGTTCGTGGCATGGGCGTGGCCGGGGCTCTCCAGCGTCATGGGCAGGAGCTTGAGCTCGACGCCGCTCTGGCGCGCCGTGGCCATGAGGTGCGCCTGCTGGGCGATCTGGGCCGCACTCTGGCCCTGGGCCACCAGGTAGCTGTTGACCCGGATCCGGAACGCATCCCCCTCCCGCTCGATCTGGGCCGCGGTCTCGCCGCGCTTCCAGCGGGCCTCGGCCTCCTCGGGGGAGAGCTTCAGGAGCTTCAGGGGTGTGCCGGCCAGGGCCTGCTCAAGTTCCGCGTCCGCTCGGGAAGGTTGGGCGGGAATGGACCAGACCAGCGTCAGCGCGGGCCCCTGGGACCGGAAGATCACCCCGAAACCCAGGAGCAGCAGCAGCGGGAACAGGAACGTCCAGAACATGGCCGCCCGGTCGCGGCTGAAGAGCTTCCATTCCATCAAGAACTGTCGAAGGAGCATCGTTTCGTCCCTATTCCCTCAGGCTTCTGCCCGTGCGATGGAGGAAGACATCCTCGAGCGTGGCCCGCCGGACATGCACCTGCTCGAAGGGCACGTGCTCCAGCTCGGCGAACTCGAGGAGGCAAGGGAGCAGGCCCTTGGGATCCCGGGTGGGGATCTCCCAGAGGTCGCCGCGCCGCTCCACGGGCTGGCCCAGCTTGGCGGCGAATCCCGTGGGGTCGGGCGCTTCGCCGTCGAAGGCGAACTCCACGACGCTGGGCAGCTCCAGCTGCTGGATGAGCTCCAGGGGGGTGCCCGTGGTCAGGATGCGGCCGTGGTCCATGATGGCCAGCCGGTCGCAGAGCGCCTCGGCCTCCTCCATGTAGTGGGTGGTCAGGATCACCGTGCGTCCCTCGGCCTTCATGTGCCGGATGACATCCCACACTGAGCGGCGAGCCTGGGGATCGAGGCCCGTGGTGGGCTCGTCCAGGAACACCAGCTCCGGGTCGTTCACCAGGGCCAGCGCGATGGCCAGGCGCTGCTGCTGGCCCCCCGACAGCGTGATGTGGTAGGCCGACGCCTTCTCCTGGAGCTGGACCAGGTCCAGCAGCTCCGCGGTGGACCTGCGCTTGGGGTAGTAGCTGCCGTAGAGGTCCAGCGCCTCCTTCGGGGTGATCTTGTTGAAGAGGCTCGTGCTCTGGAGCTGGACCCCGATGCGGGAGCGGATCTCCCGTCCATGGTGGCGCCAGTCCAGGCCCAGGAGCTCGATGAGGCCGGTGTCCGGGGGCGTGAGGCCCTCCACGATCTCCAGGGTGGTGGTCTTCCCGGCGCCGTTTGGGCCCAGGAGACCGAAGACCTCGCCCCGGAAGACCTCCAGGTCCAGGCCATCCACGGCCAGGACCTTCGGATACTGCTTGCGGAGACCCCGGACCCGGAGTGCGAGTTCGGACATGGACACCTCCCCCTCCAGGTATACGCCACGAGGGCCCGTTTCTCCGAGCTCGTTTTCAGCCGGCGCCGAGCACGCGGTGGATCGTCCGCTGGAGATCCGCAAGCAGGAAAGGCTTCTGAAGGAACGCGACGGATCCCTGCTCGAGCACCTCCTTCAAGGATTCAAGCTCGCTGTAGCCGCTATAGAGGATGGTCGGAACGTGGGGGTGGAGGCTCCGCAGCGTCCGGAAGGCCTCGCGGCCATCCATCCGGGGCATGGTGAGGTCCAGCAGCACCAGCTGGAAACCCTCGCGATCCCCCTCGAAGCACTCCACGGCCTCCTGGCCGTCCGTCGCCGGGACGACCTCGAAGCCGAGCACCTCGAGCATGGCCTGGGTGCTGGCCAGGACTTCCGCCTCATCGTCCGCCAGCAGCACCCGGCCGTGGAAGCGCTGGCGTGCGGGAGCTGACCGGGCGGCCTCGTCCGGCAGGCGCGTCCCCGCGGACACGGGGAAGAACAGGGTGAAGGTAGTGCCTCGGTTGGGTTCGCTCCGGATCTGGATGCCCGCATGATGGCCTCGGAGGATGCCCAGCATGGCCGAGAGCCCCAAGCCCCGGCCGCTCTGCTTGGTGGTGAAGAACGGATCGAAGATCCGGCTCATGATGGCGGGCTCGATGCCGCAGCCCGTGTCCGCGATCTCCAGCACGGCATGGGGACCGGCCTTCACTTTCTGCCCGAGGAAGTCCTTCCTTACGAGGGCCTCGTCGAGCGTCTGCAATCGGGTGGAGATGGCGATCAGGCCCTCCTTGTCGCCGATGGATTCGGAGGCATTGGTGACCAGGTTCATGACCACCTGCTGGATCTGGGCCGCATCCGCTTCGATGGCGGGCAGCTCCGGCTCCAGGTCGTACCGCAGCTTGACCTTCTTGGAGATGGAGACATTGAGCAGATGGGTCATTTCCTGCACCACCTGGTTGAGGTCGTGGTGCTTGACCACGAACCGCCCCTTGCCCGAGTAGGCCAGCATCTGCTTGGTGAGTTCCGCGGCCTTCAGCACCGCCCGCTCCATGTTCTCCAGGTAGGGTACCGCGGGGGACTCGGGGGAGCTCCGCATCTGGGCCAGATTCAGGTTGCCCAGGATGGCGGTCAGCAGGTTGTTGAAGTCGTGGGCGATGCCTCCGGCCAGTACCCCCAGGCTCTCCAGCTTCTGGGCCTGGCGCATGGCCTCTTCCGCCTGCTTGGCCTGGGTGATGTCCTGGGAGAAGCCCAGCAAGCGCACCACCGCGCCTTCCGCGTTCCGGATGGGGACCAGCAGGGTCTGGAAGACCCTCTGCCCGGTGGGGAAGTCCACCTTCTCTTCATAGCGGGTGGGCGTCCCCGAGGCGACGCACGCCTGGAAGTTGGCGAGCACCTTCTGGGCGAAATCATCGGGGAGGATCTCCTCCAGTGTCTTTCCGACGAGGTCCGCGGCCCGGGTCCCCAGGAGCGATTCCTCCACGGGGTTGACCGCCTCCACGCGGAAGGCACCATCGGGCTCCAGCCGCATCCAGAAGATGGCGTCCGTGGTGTTGTTGAACAGCTCCCGGTAGCGTTCCTCGGACTCCCTGAGTGCTAGCTCCGCGCGCTTGCGCTCCGTGATGTCCATGAAGAGCCCGTCGGCGCCGATGAACTCACCCTCTTCGGTGATGAAGGGCGAGGCCGTCAGGGCGACCTGGCGCTTCTCCCCGTCGGGTCGCTGGATCTGGATCTCGTACGTGCTGGTCTCGCCCTTGCGCCGGTGGGTCGTCTGCTCGAGGATGACGCGGTAGGTGTCGTCGTCCACGAACTCGCGCAGGGAGCGGCCCACCAGCTCGCCGGACCCCACGCCGAAGATCCGCCGCGCGGCCGAGTTTGCGTAGCTGAAGCGCTCCTCGGGATCGACGATGCCGAACCCTTCCCCCAGCTTCTCCAGCAGGTCACGGAAGCTCCGCTCGCTGCGCTTCAGGGCCTCCAGGGCCTCCATCTGTTCCGTGATGTCGGTGAAGACCCCAGTGGAACCGAGGTACAAACCCTCATCGTTGAGCCAGGGGCTGACGCCCAAGGAGAGGATCCTGCGGCATCCATCGGGCCGCAGGATGGGCAGCTCGTAGTGACCACGCTCGCCGGTGCGCCGCCGGGCCGTCTGCTCTTCCACGAGTGCCAGGGCTTCGGGGTCCAGGAACTCCTTGAGGTTGCGTCCCACGAGCCCTTCGGGCGCCCCGAAGATCTCGCAGGCCGCCGGGTTGGCGAAGACGAACCGCTCGTCCGTGTCGGCGAAGGCGAAGCCTTCCTGGAGCCGGTCCAGGAGCTCCCGATAGTGCCGCTCGCTGTCCTGGAGCGCCTTCTCCGCCTTCTTGCGCTCCGAGATGTCCTGGGCCAGGGCAATGAGGACCTCCCGCCCGAAGTAGGTACCCTTGTAGACGTGCACTTCCTTCGGGAAGACCTCGCCGTTGGCCCGGACGCCCCAGAACTCGAAGCGCTGCGGTTCCCCCTGGAACGCGCGCTGGAGCATGCCCCCGAGGGCCTCCAGGTCGTTCATGCCCGGCGCGGAGATGATCTCAGGCGTCCGACCCAGGAAGAACGCCCGGGGGTGTCCGTACATCTCCTCCGCACCCCGGTTGACATCCAGGAAGCAGCCCTCCCGGTCCTGGATGTAGATGGCTTCCTGCACGCTGCTGAACAGGCCGCGGTAGCTCTCCTCGCTCTGCCGGAGGGCCTCCTCCTGCCGCAGGCGCTCCGTGAGGTCCCGTACGATGGCCTGGTAGGTGCCATCGGGCATCATCTTCGTGTGCATCTCGATCCGGCGGATGCTGCCGTCCTTGCGGAGCATGTCCCGCTCGGAGATCACGCGATGCCCTTCCTTGAGCAGGTCGAAGCGGAAGGGGACCTTCGCCAGGGTCTCTTCGGTGAAGAGGCGGGAGATGTGCTGCCCCAGCAGCTCCCCCTTGGGCCAGCCGGAAAGTGCGCAGGCCGCGTCATTGGCATCGATGATGAGGCCTTCCGGGCTGCCCAAGAGGATCCCGTCCACCGCGTGGTCGAAGAGCAGCCGGAAGCGCTCCTCACTGATGCGCAGGGCCGCCTCGGTCCGCTTGCGCGCCGTGATATCCCGGGAGATCCCGAACGTGCCCACGATCTGGCCGCTGGCGTCCCGGAAGGGGGACTTAGTGGTGCTGACCCAGGTGGGCTCCCTATCGGGCCAGGTTTCCGGTTCCTCCATGTCCTCCTTGGGCAGGCCCGTGCGCAGGATCTCCTGCTCGTCGTTGAAGGCCTTGCGGGCATGGGCCTCGGAGAAGAAGTCGAAGTCCGTCTTGCCGACCAGGTCCTCCGGTCCGGACAGCCGGAAGGACAACGCCGTCGCCCGGCTCACGCGGATGAAGCGGCTCTGGGCATCCTTGAAGTAGATGTGATCGGGCGTCTGCTCCATCAGGGTCCGGAACAGGTGCTCCGGGCCCTCCGGACCGCGAAGGGCCTCCAGCTCCTTCCCCAGGCGCTCCAGCTCGGCTTCCAGAGCCTGGATCCTGAGGGAAGCCTCATCCATGGCGCACTCCAGGATCCCGCCTGGGCATTGGTTTCGGGTTCATGTGCTCGTGACCTTATCCTTCCATCGGAAGAATT
>Ga0129297_10001410_pt1 | contig 12141 bp, 11 predicted proteins | sample I18A1metaG_FD_94708 | JGI IMG/M metagenome (GOLD analysis project Ga0129297, IMG submission 94708) | Lake sediment bacterial and archeal communities from Gulf of Boni, Indonesia to study Microbial Dark Matter (Phase II) - ​I18A1 metaG | ecosystem: Environmental > Aquatic > Freshwater > Lake >... | reverse complement strand
TAGGCTTCAGATGAGCGCAGGATGGCTGATGGGCTATGAGAAGCAGCAGACCCTTAGGATCACAACGACTGGAAGGATGTCAGGAAGGAAGCATCAGACAACCATTTGGTTTGTAGTCGACGTGAATGGTAGGCTCTTCGTTTCTACGCGAGATGCGAGTAGGGACTGGGTTCGAAATGTGCTGAAGGACGCATCCGTTGAAGTAACAATAGCGGACGTTACACGGAAGATGAAGGCATTCCCGCTCACATCAGATGAGGATAAGTAGCGGCTTACTGAGTTATACCGCAAGAAATACCTCTCAGCCAGGTTGTTTTGGCCGCTTGCGCGTTACAGGCCACCCCAGAGTTTCGAATTGAAAGCCAAATAACGACAGCCTTCGCCAGCTTGTGACAGCCCTCGCTTCAAAGAAACCACAAATGAACCCGATAGCTCTCTTATACCTCATTTTGTCTTCCTTGGAACCGAGACAATTAGCTAACATTATTCCAAAGGATGCTTGAAAAAGGGAAGAGAGATGGTTGAAGGCCTTTCGTGCCTACAACCATTTGCTGATTACGGTTATTGTGTTGCGTAGCTGGAAGTTCACTACGATGAACCCGTTGGACTTGAAGGTGACAGTTGTCTTCAGGTTGTAGTCTGGTAACTTGACTGTGAATGAGGTGGGCTTGCCCGTGTACTTGTACTGCCACTGATAGGCTCCATCATTGTCTGTAAGTAATGTCGCCAGAACCTTCCCCTTCGAGTCGAGGATCTGGACCTTTACGTTTGGCATTGGAGTGCCATCAGTGTTTAGAACGACTCCTGCTATGCCTGGGTCATGCTTGAAGGCGTTCGTGCTCGTGAGAGTCTGAGAGTCTGAAAGCGATGTGTCCCTGGCCTCAAATGTGTACGAGACTCCCTCGGGGATGATGATCGTGGCTATCGATAACGGATCTACAGCGTTGTTGTTTGTGTCCTTTCCGTAGAATAGACCCTTGAGACCGTAATCCAAGTGGATTGTTACATAGAGCAGGCCGGATGGTGGTACAGTGCTTGTGATGTCCACTGACGCTGGGGTTGTGCCGACTATTGGTGAATTGCCATAATCCAGTAGGACTACCGCAATATGTCCACTATTCGTCTGGGCATCAGTGGAGGTATCAACACTAACATCAACCGATCCCGAAGGAACGAAGCAACCACTCGCAATGCCTACTCCATCATGGCCTTGAATGGGGTTGTCGCCTTGAGTGATGAACGGGTAGCTTTGCTCGCCATTCCTAACATAGGACATATCAAGCGATTCTGGGGAAGCCGTCAACGCATTTCTCCTCCCAGAGCGGCATCAGTTTTTCAGTTATGAAAACGCCGCTACGGCGTATTTCCTGTATGAACGCTAGCCTAATCTAGTCCCCAATCGAATTCCGGACAGTGCTTGCTGCTCGGGAAGAGAGTCAACTAGTTGCGGGTTGTCATAGTCGGTGCAGGAGCCGTGGGTGCGCCCCTAGCAGACCGACTGTCGAAACGGGGCGAAAAAGTGATTGTTATAGAAAAGAACTCGAAGATCGCTCAAGCGCTCTCCAAAAGAATGGATGTAGCCATTTTCGTCGGCGACGGCGCCTCGAAGAGAATCTTGCAAGAGGCAGATGTTGGTGAAGCTGACATTCTACTGGCCGTGACTGATGATGATAGGGTCAACGCCAAGGCCACGAACTTCGCAAAGCAGGACTTCGGCGTACCATTCGTTCTCGCTCTCTCAAACAGCCCTAAACAGATTCAGACCTTAGTCGACGCGGGCGCTGACCAAGTCGTTTGCCCAGAGGAGGAGGTTCTTAGTCTTATTGAAAACATAGTAATCAAAGCCGGAGTCAGCTCCATCTTCCACGACCGAATCACCGACTGCAGGCTATACAGAATAGATTTGTCTTCGAACTCGCCAGTGATAGGCAAGAAACTATCGGAAATCAAGATGCCGGGCCTATCGCGAATATGCGCCTTCGTTAGGCGAAAACGCTTCTTTCCAGTTGAGTCGGATCCGCAACTTCAACTCGGAGACCAGATCTATGTAATCGGCCCCGCCGAGGATGTACAGAAGAGTGAGGAGCTCTTTGCAAGCTAGGACGAGAAGGATTTGGTCAACGTAACTGAATCGCTCATTTTCAACATCATATTATTCGGCGTCGTATTGATCGTGACTGCTGCAGTAGACCGGGTTTATGTTCTCGTTGCTAGGCGCACACTTGCACGCGCAAGCGGGTCCGCGCTTTTCCAAGCCACGGGTTTTGGTTCTTGGATAATATGGACAGTTGGCATAATCATTGCCCTCAGCCAGATTGGGCTACAAACCAACGTACTCTTGCTAATTCTTGGCTTGGGGATTTTTGCGCTGATAATCGGCTCGCGCGACATTCTGGCGAGTTGGGTTGCCGGTCACATTCTGATGTCATACAAACCATTCAAACTTGGCGATTGGATTAGGCTAGGTCAATTCTATGGGCGTGTTGTGAGGATCGAAGACGTTAGCACGACCATCGTTACCCCAACGAATGAGAAAGTAACCATCCCTAACTCAATGATAACAAGAAGCGCAATCGTGAACAGGACTAACCCCGAGGGGCTGAAGGTTTCGATTCCCATAGAGGTCCTCTATCAGAAAGACCTGCACGCAGTCGTGGAATCCATGGTGAAGGTGGGACATGCGTTGAGGGATGAACTTGTCCCCGAGACGAGTCCGGAAGTTCGCGTGACCAGAGTCACCGATCGGACTGTCACTCTGGAATTGATTCTCCACGTGGTCAATCCGAGCAAGGACGAAATGCTTAGGTCGGAAGCGATGAAGATGATAAAGAAGGAGATTGACCAGCCTCGCGTCCGCTCCCCTTCGCGGGCCCGCTGACTCCTAGACGCTTCCTGCGCTTTAGCGCATAGATGCCGAATCCCACCAACAACCAAACAAAGCCGAGCAGCCGTCCTGTCTCGTGCGTGAAGACGACAAGCAGCCAGATGACCCCCGCTGAAATAAAGCCTAAAATTGGGACGAGAGGAAGTGTCATTCGTTTTTTGCCGCCGGGCACCTCGACACTTCCCCTGAGGTAGAAGGGCCGGAAGCGGTCCGGTTCCTTCATGCGAAGAACTATCAGCGACAGGTTGACGAACATGTATGAGAGCAAAGCTCCGAAGTTATAGAGGTCCGCAGCCAGTCCCATCTGGCCCAGGAAAGCTAAGGCGAGTTGAAAAGCCGCGAAGATCACAATCGCCCGGTACGGGGTTTTTGTTCTTGAGTGCAGCTTTCCCAACCATTTTGGAATGAGCTCGCTGCTGCTCATTGAGTAAATCATCCTAGAAACACCAACGATACCTGCATTTGTAGCAACAAGACAAACGACGAACCCCATTATGGCAACCCAGAAAGCTAGTATTTCCCCAAAACGCAATTCGGCCGCCACAGCAACAGCCGGATCCTTAAAAGAAGATGCAATAGTTTCTGAAGGCAAAATTGAAACGGCCAACGTCGAGAATGCAACAGAAATACCCACGACCGCGGCGCTGACAAGAAACACCGCCCGAGGGATCGTTACGCCCGCGAGCTTCGTCTCCTCCGCTGTCTGCGATATCACTTCTATGCCGAGAAAGGACGCCATCGCGATGGAGGTTCCGTAAAGGAAGCCCATAACATTGCCACCTGACCCGAAAGTAAGAACCGGCAGCTGAAAATTCGGGGAACCAAAGCCAACGATGAATACAGCAATTATGCCCACAAGGTTCGCCACAACTAAAGCCGAGCTGAAAACCGCAGACTGTTTGATCCCGAGCACATTCAGCACTACTAACAGCGACACAAACAAGAAGGCTGCAACGTTGAAGTACGGCACGTCATGGAGCATGGGCAGGAAGTACCCTAGGTATCCAACGCTGGCCAGCGCGAAGATTGCAGTAGTAACCACATAATCCAGGATCAGACTCCACCCGGTGACAAAACCCCACGGCTCACCGAAGGCTTTCCTCGCGTAGACAAAACCACCCCCTGCTTCCGGTATGCTCGATGCGAGCTCGGCGTACGTAAGCGCCGTGAAGACATACGCTACGGATGCAAGAGCATAAGCCAGTGGTGCAGCCGATCCAGCATGCAGCGCCACGAGGCCAAGTGTGAGGTACAGTCCCGCTCCGACATCAGCGTATCCGAAGCTGAAAGCGCCCAGGAGCGTAAGCTTTCTTTTTAGGGACATAGCACTCGCAACGGAAGCCATGCTGTTCGCTCATGCTTCGGCCCTGTGTTTCGTGAGGGACGGTAATACCCTTGTGGTCTAGAAGAAAGCCGGGACCAAACCTGTTCTGCCGAAGCCACGAAGCGGTCAATTTTCGGTGATTCGAATGTACTTTGGCGCTGCGGCCGGGCTGTGCGGTAAGTCATGGGGCTGAGATGCTCGCGTGTTCCTCATCCGGAACAGGCTTGAATAGAATAGTTGCGCTTCATCTTCTTTACTGAAAGTCAACAAAGGTTACATTTTGTGAAGACGCCAAATATCGGCGCTAGCTTCGGCCTTGAATCAAAGAACTTGCCGAATTGCTGTAATCCTGTTCACATTAGTGGCCTTCGCCTCAATCATTCTTTCTACGAACCATGTCGCTGCCCAAGAGCAGTCTGGCACGACGCTTTCCGCGACCAAGACTGCAACGGGACACCTGACCCTCACATTTCATTGGACTATCGACAAGTCCGTGATTCCCGCGACGTGGGATTTGTTCTTGGGAGATAGCGGGACCTCCAAGTATACCATCGCTGTAACCAAAGATGAAGGCACGCTCGAGGCTTGGGTGGATGGCGAAATCTGCGTGACTAACGGAGGCGAAGTCGCCACCGAGAACCTCCAGATCGTAGACAATCTGAAGGACGGTGTGCCTCCTCCAAATGACGTAATTGCCACCGTCAACGTCGACGTCAGCTCCAACCCAGTGCTGGACCCTAGTGAGACTGGCTGCTACGACTATCACGTCGACATACCCTCAGGGAACATTCACCCCGGGGAAACATACAAGGACACGGCTGATGTCACGATCACAAATCACTCAGGCTGGTTGCCCGGAGGCCAAAACTGCCCAGGTCCGGCCCCCTGCCCGTTCGGCCCGAGCCCCAGCGCAACTACTAGCCTCCCGGAGACCCCGACCCTCATCAACAATGAGATTCACGTTGATGACACTAATGGAGGGTCGTGGACATTCAGTGATGACGGAAGCGCCACATACGACAAGAAGTTTACCTGTGAGGGGGACGATGGGACACATGACAATACGGCCACAATTCAGGAGACTGGCCAGTCTGACGATGCATCGGTAACAGTCAACTGCTACGATCCATCCGTAACAAAAACCGCGGACACATCCTTCACTCGGACATATTACTGGCGCATAACTAAGACTGCCGACCAGACCTCGCTGACCCTCGCGCTACAGGAATCCTTCTTGGTGAACTATGGGGTCACGGTGACGATGACGGGCTACACTGATAGCGACTGGGCTGTTGAAGGAACCATTAGCATACACAACCCGGCTCCGATCGACGCGAGAATCAACAGTGTCTCGGATGAGATATTGGGAATTGGCAGTGTGTCAGTCGACTGTGGAGTCTCATTTCCATACACACTCCCTGCGGGCGAAACGTTGTATTGCGATTACAGCTCCGGCCTTCCTGACGGTTCAGGCCGAACCAACACGGCCACAGTCACCCAGCAGAATTACGACTACGATTATGAGCTCAAGCCGACTGAATCTGGCACCACCGACTTTTCAGGGTCGGCCGACGTTACGTTCTCCGACCCCACCACCGAGCTTGACAAGTGCATAGACGTGAGTGACACTTACGCGGGTTTCCTTGGGACCGTATGCTACGGCACTGATACTCTGCCCAAGGAATTCACGTACAGCCGCACAATTGGCCCATACGACAGCTGCGGCGACCGAACAGTTGACAACACAGCATCCTTCGAAACCCAAGATACCGGTGTGACCGGTAGCAGTAGCTGGACAGTTAATGTTCGCGTCCCATGCTCAGGCTGCACGCTCACTCTCGGCTACTGGAAGACGCATTCCGGTTTCGGGCCGCAACCCGACGTAGTCACGTCACTTTTGCCTGTCTGGCTGGGCACATCTGGCGGCACCAAGAGCATTCAGGTTACAACCGTAGCACAAGCAGTACAATTTCTGGGCATGCGAGGCTCCAATAATGTCTTCGACGCCTCCAACGGCATCAACAAGCTCTACGCTCAGCTCCTCACGGCCAAGCTGAACATCAAGAATGGCGCCGACGGCTCCGCAGTGGCGTCGACGATCAGCTCAGCTGATGCTTTCCTCGCAACGCACGACTCGACCGACTGGGGCAGCCTGACCAAAGCGCAGAAGCAGCAAGTTCTCGGCTGGATGACGATTCTCGATAACTACAACAACGGACTAATCGGTCCCGGCCACTGCTCTCAGTAAAATCATTCAACCCGTAAGGTAGCGCTCAACCGCCTGCCTCTTACTCTGCATCACTTCCGAATCGCGTTGAAGTTCCTGGAACTCCTGGAGGAAATGCCTGCCCTTCTCGGTTGTGCGGTAGATTTTTTCTCCTCGATCCTGGACCTCCAGTAACCCTCGCTTGACCAGTATGTCGAGGTATTTGCGTAGAAGCTCGAAACTCAGGTTCCCCAGATACATAATGCGCGTCTTACGGCAACCCTCCTCTGCAATCTGGAGTATAGCCGCCACGATATGGAGTCTACCGCGGTTTTTGCGTCGGCGATTTGTCGGACGCCTTAGAACAACAGCGGATTCTTCGAGCATAAGGCCTAGGGCCCGTCATGCCGCAAAAGGAAATTGTGGAAAAATATTCTAGAAAACAATTCCAGCTGCTCAGGAGTTCTGAGGACTACTCAGCAACTGGCGGGCTACAAAGGCCAGAATCCTTCTCAGCTCACCCGGCGACGGAACAACAGCACTGATCCTATTCTTTCTAACGAAACCAGCTTTCCATTCCAGAAATCCGTACTTGGCAAGAAAATCCAAGACGACCTTCACTTGCCAAGGTCTCAAGTACAGCCTCCAGGCCAATTCCTCAGGTGAATGCCAGCGCGCGTCAGATGCTAACGACCATACCTGTTCGACCACGTCAGCATCTGATGGGAACTCGATCAAGATGGGATCCGTAGGTGTTTCTCTCCGTCTGATGATTTGAATTTGTTTTCGTTTTTGAGTTTTAGAATTTTAAATGTCTTAACTTCTTAAAACCCGCTGAATCTCCATACGAGAATAGTGTGGACTGGAATTCTAGAAGAAAACTCGAACCCAAAATTGCCGCGAACGTACAGATCTGGAGGACGCAACTACAGCTTCTTTTCAGTGAAGTAGTTTGAAAGCCGCGCGTATTCCTTGAGGAAACTCAAACCCTTATCTGTTATTTCATAGCGTGACTTGCCGCCCTCGGGATCCGGCACAGCCCGGAGCATGCCGTTGCCTTGCAGAAACGTCAGGTATTTGTCGAGTTGCGTGTGACTCAGGTTCGCCTTGTACATGATGTGGGTTTTCAACGCGCCCTCATGCGCGACACTCAAAATGTTGACAAGAATTTCCACGCGTGTTCGGTTCCGCGACTTCAGCGTGAGCTCTTGGTCCAAGCCTCGGATAGCCGGAGTCGCGGAATCTAAAGCCGTGAAGAGTCCTCAAGAAATAATTTCTAGTGCCTCGTATTTATGAGGCCACGTATTGGGCGTATGTACCTATGTTCCCTATCCCTAATACAACATCCGGGTTCCTCAATCGAATCGTTCGTGTTCCATGACATCGAAAATAGTCTGACGCTTCTCGGCCCTCGATACATGCTCATCACTTTCAGTTTGCATATTCTCAAGATGATTTCTCTTTGATACTGGGGGCTCTGTGCGCGCTCAATCTGGAACAGCAGAGTCCACTCGAATGTGGTCTTCCATATCTTTATGTTCACATCTTCACTTCGCGGGAACGGGCGGCTGGTATCTCATGGCCAGACGAATCGGATTGATACTCGGCTGTTACTTCCTCTCAATCCTCTTGCTAACCGCCATGCTCTCTGCGGGACCAGGCTTTTCGAGCGCAGCATCTGATGCTAACGGGTCGGCTTCGCTGACGGAATGGGCGATCCCGACTGATAGTAGCTTGTCAACCCGCATGGCCTTGGACCCATCAGGGAACTGCTGCTGGTTTCTCGAAACAGACAGCAATAAGATTGCTCACTTCGTGCCGTCTTCCGGGATCTTCGAAGAGTGGTCGATTCCGACCGAAGATGCAAGGCCAACTGGAATCGCTGTGGCAAAAATCTCCGGCGAATTACAGGTCTTCGGAACCGAATTTTCAGCCAACAAGATCTTCATCTTCTCTCCCGATTCACGCATGTTCAAAGAGTATAGACTGCCTGTCGCCGAATCAGGACCCAGGCAGATCGCGGTTGAGGCAACGGCACACGAGATTCATGTCTGGTTTAGTGAACTGGGGACTGACGGAACCAGGAATGTGATTGGGCATCTGGTCTACGACCCTGAAAATGACCAGGCCGACTTGTTCGAGTTCAGCTTGCCCGACCAAGCGGGAGGAGGCCCTAGCGGCGTTGTGGTAGGCGCCGGCGTTGCCTGGTTCGCTACCAGGAGTGCCGTGCTGAAGGTTGACCGAATCCAACAGGTACTCTCAATGTGGCCAGTCCCATCTCATAATGCCTCACAGACGGGTTTCGTCACAGTTGATTCGCTGGATCAAGTTTGGTATACGGCAAGAAGCCCAGCCGCAACAGTCGACAACTTCGTAGGTCGCCTGTCAAACGAGAGTAGGTTCCGAGAATGGCGCCTGCCAACTGTAGCCACGGATCCCAGAACCGTTGTGGTAGACCCGCTTACGCAGACCCCGTGGATTGTGGAGACAGAGCAGACGGGCGCCCAAGGGCGGGCTACGCGACTGGAACCATCAGCCGGTGGAACGGAGAGCGACACGAAGCCAATCATAATGCCCGTGGAAATCACTCCACAACAGTTGGAAGCATCGACTTCCACGACCTCACGTCCTCAGATTACCAAGATGTCGCCTAGTGCGAGAGATGTTAGCGGACTCACAACGGGACCATTCACCGAGTGGCTAATGGGGCCAGGAAGCTACCCTGAGGACATTGTAATAGACAATGCAGGCAACCTGTGGGTACTAGAATCGGGTAACAACCGCATAGCAAAGCTAGCCACTCACGACCTGGACTTCGCTGTCAGTACACTCACGTCTGCTGTGACCATCAATCAGGGGGCAACCGGCGGCATCACAGTGTTCGGCATTTCAATCCGGGATTTCTCGGGGCCCGTAACGCTGTCAGCGTCAGGACCGCTTCCCGTCGGTGTGAACTTCACCTTCTCCCCCAACCCTATTGTGATCCCGAGAGCGATGGCAGTATCGGCTACACTAACGATCGAAGCCTCTGCCACAGCTGAAACCGGAGCAGCCAGAGTCGTCATTCTCGCGCTTAGCGAGGACGGGAGAACTAGGCCTGCCACACTTCTCCTGTTAGTCAACAAGGCGTTCAGTGACTTTGCGATTTCCTCCGAGCCCTCGAACTTGACCATCGCGGCCGGCGCCGCCGGCCTCACAATTGTGAAGGTGAGTTCCCTGGGCCAATTCAACCAAGAAGTAACGCTCTCCTATGTCGCCCCACCCGGAATTGCCGTCGACTTCAGCCAGAATCCGGTCAGACCCCCCACAAGCGGTGCGGCCGCGAGCAACATGTCGATCCTAGTGAGTGCAAGCGCAAACGCCGGGACATATCAGGTGGCAATCGTAGGGACCAGCGGCTTGCTTAGCAGGTCGGCGGCACTGAACGTTACAGTGGTCACCGGACCAAGCTGCTTGGTTGCAACCGCAACATATGGTTCTGAGCTTTCGCCCGAAGTCATCTCTCTTAGGCATTTTCGCGACAATCAGATTCAGAAGACACTCGTCGGGCGCAGCTTCATGGCCGCATTCAACGCATGGTACTATTCCTTCAGCCCCTCAGTCGCTGGCTACCTCTACGACCACTACACCGAACGCAATGTGATGAAAGGCGTCCTCTACCCCCTCATTGGCATACTGAGGCTTTCAGAGAGATTGTTCGACTTGTTTGTTCCGTACCCGGAGTTTGCCGCAGTGATTTCAGGCGTAGCGGCGAGCGCAGTGATCGGCGTGCTATACTTGGGAATTCCACTTGCCCTGCTCAGACGAAGTGTCCGTAGAACTGTTGTCCCACGCATCGGGCAGACGCTCCAAACCTCGTTCGCCGCCGGGCTGACGCTAGGTTTGATCGGAGTTGTCATAGGCGAAATCATACTATCCGTAGAAATCCTGTCGCTCTCTTCAGTTATTGTGGTGACATGCGTGCTGTTTCTCGCAGCACTCTTGACCTCGAAGTGTGTGAGCAGAAAAGCTAGCCGTATATCCAGGCAATCATAAGCGTCGTACGGGTCCAAATTTCGGAAGAGCATTCGAACAAGCCGCAATGTACGCAGGGAGGCAAAGACTAGGAGCGACGCACTATGAGGTATGATCTCCTACTCTTGCTTGTCACTGGTATTGCGGCCGCTGTAGTGGTGGTTCTGATCGCGTATGGGGTGGCCCGCTACGGGCGCAGGCGGGCATTTTCGAACTCCAGCTAAACAGGCGACTACAATCGTTCAGAGTTTGCGTTTAGGCTCGACCTCGGTCCGCCTATCTGGGAAGCTCTCGGAATCAGTTCATGTGCGGGCTTGTCGAATTCGCGCCCGCAGGACTCACAATAGTAGGTTAGGTTCCAACGGAGCCCTTCTTTTTCCCAAATTTGCTCGTAACATTCCAGGGCCAGGCCGGACCCGCAGAAGGGGCATCTCACTCAGGGTCACCGTGTCTACTCAGAAGTATGTTTACAGATAACCAATGGGCAGCCGAATGGCCACCTAGAGATCCCTAAAACTGCATGCGAGAGCTTGGCAAGAGTGCAACGATCCCGCACAGAAGATAGGAGCTTTCTCAAAAAATGCGTGGGGAAGGCATTCGGGTTCCCGTTTCGCCCTTATGCCTCGTATTCGTAAGCCTGCTCAGCCCTGCTGCTCTCGCGCTCGCCTACACGCATCTTAACCTTTCTTTTCTTCGCCAACATGATTCACCTCGCCCGACTCATTCACTCCCGACCTATCCCGGGCTGAGTATTTAATGGAAGCTGGAGAATGTTCCACTTTTCTACCAGGTGCCCCTGCAACAGTCTCACCAATCTTTGAGCACTTCTTCGTCTCAGCCAAATCCGTAGTGCTGCCGTTCGCCTTCCGTACCTCTCTTAGAATTACTTCCTCAAGCTACTGGGGGCCTCTCCGAGTAGCTCTTGTTCACGCAGGGAATGAGGCGTCTCAGAATACATATAAGCGAAAAAGCGAGGTTTGTATTCTGCGTATTACACGTATAACAAAGTGAATGGTTATGGAGAAACTTGCTGAAAGGGAATCGATTGTCCCTGTCAGGTTCTCAAAACGCGAAATCGAGGGCATCGATAAGGCTGTGAAGAGGCTCGGCGCCAAATCGAGAAGCGCACTCATCAGGGAGGCCACCCAGAAGTATCTACGTTACGTGGGTAGCCTCAGAGTGATTGAGATCCGCAACGATGTGACTCTGAAAGAAGCCAAGGCTGAGATTATAGCCTACCTCAGGAAGCACAAGGAAGCCGACACATTCGACATTGCGAATGACCTTCGACTAGACCTTGACCTTGCCGTCGGAGCACTGAAGGAGCTCTGGGAGGAGAGAAGAGTAGCTTGATTGCGAAAGAAGTCGGAGACAAAATCATCGGCGAGCAGATAGTCTGCGAATGCCGTAAGATGAAAGGCCCCGTCCTCATACACAAGGGCGCTCACCGAGCCCAAAGATATACCCTGTACGGTTTGCCCGCTGAAGCTATCATAACCAGAAAGTGGAGGTTAATTGAGTAGCGGTAGCGACTTGGCCGAACAGAACGTCTAACTCTGCTTCGTTTTCAATTGCGACAGCTCGTAGACCCTTCGTACAGCGGCTCCTTCTGCGGCTTCTTGATAAGTCCCGTCTTTGCGATTATTCGCTTGAGAGGAAAGATGGATTGCCAGGCACCCTCGCAGTGCCAATTTTGAGGGAACTGATTCCGGG
>Ga0129297_10001409_pt1 | contig 12147 bp, 11 predicted proteins | sample I18A1metaG_FD_94708 | JGI IMG/M metagenome (GOLD analysis project Ga0129297, IMG submission 94708) | Lake sediment bacterial and archeal communities from Gulf of Boni, Indonesia to study Microbial Dark Matter (Phase II) - ​I18A1 metaG | ecosystem: Environmental > Aquatic > Freshwater > Lake >... | reverse complement strand
GCCGTGAGACGTAAGAGGTTCGTCAGTAGTTGGGAAGGGATGCGGCGATGAAAGGTGCGCTATGGGTTTGTGAGAGGGATATTCGCAAATTCTTGAAGCAACCCTTCGTTATGGTGTCCGCACTAGTGGGACCCTTTCTTACATTGATCCTGCTCGGTTACGCTTTCGGCGGCTCGATCACGCACGTTCCCGTGGCCGTGGTCAGTTACAGCGAAGGCCGTTATTCTTCCGCTTATCTCGATATCGTGAGACAGGAACAGAACTGCGCGTTTGGCGGAGCAAGTTGCGGTGATGCATTTCGTTTGCGGGATTTCCCGGATTTGGAATCGGCTGAAGGCATGCTTCGAGAAGGACAAGTCAAAGCAATAATCTACATACCTAGCGGATTTGACTCCACTCTGATGAGCTCCAACAACGTTGTCTTCACTATCTACCTAGACAATACCGATCCGTTGAGTGCTTCCGCTGTCTATGGCGGGTTGAGCCGGGCTGCTCAGCAACTCTCAGCTCAGATACAACTGCTCTCCGGGCGCGGGGAAAGCCTTACTGTCGACCAAGCGAACTTCTACCGAAATGTCCTGTACATCGAGTTTATGGCACCTGGCTCTCTCGTCCAGGCCATCTTCATAGCATCAATAATCGGCGGGGGCGTATCCATCCTCATCGACAAACAAAGGGGTATCTTCGAAGGGTATCTAGTAACGCCTCTCAAGCAGTATGAAATCGTTGTCGGCGTTCTCCTTGCCGGCGTCGTCAAGGCCTTGTTCTCCTCGATGACAATGCTGTTCATGGCGATCATCATAGCAGGCGTACGCCCGATGACAGACGCTACAGGGTTTCTGCTTATGCTATTCACAATATTTCTCGCCGGCCTTGGCTTAATCTCGATGATGACTGCATTTGCCGTCAGGGTTCCCGCGCCTGAGGTGTATCAGTTCACGGCCTTCCCGATCAACATGGTTCTCTACTTCACCAGCGGCGCGATCTACCCAATCGATGGATTCCCTGACTGGATGAGAAGTATCGCCGTTGTGAACCCAGAGGCCTACGCCGTTCACGCTCTCCGCCTGCTCATGTACAAGGGAGCGAGCCTCACGGCTGTGCTGGGCGACTTTGCCTTCCTAGCTGTCTTCACGTCGGTGATGGTGGGCTTAGCTACGGTGGCTTTCCGGCGGAGACTCTGAGCAAGTTATGCTTCGCGTCTCGTCCTCGCATTACATTGTACGTTTGGAGAGAAGGGTTGCTACTGGAAGAAGAACAATGCTGCTCACGAAGAGGACCACTATGTCAACTGCGATCGCATCTAGGCCGACCCCTAGATAGATGATACGCCTTAGCGCGTCGTTTCCGTAGGTCCAAGGTAGCATCAACGCCACCGAGCGGCCGCCCGGAGCTAGCAGTTCGGGCGACTGAAATGTACCGGCTAACTGGAATAGTGGGAACGTGATCGCAATCTCCAAGATGGTCAACGTTGCGGAACCGCGAATCTTTGTGGAAAGTACTAGGCCCACTGACATTGTGAAGATGGCTATTAGAGTCGTAGTCAGATAGACCAGCGCTATGTTACCTCTTATTACCAAGCCTGTCATCACGAAGATAATCAGCATGAGCGTAGTCCGAACCGCGTTAAGCACAACTGTTGCGGTTATCTTTCCGTTATAGATCGAGAAAATATTGGCGGGGGTCAGAACCAAGCGGGGGAATGTGCCCCGTTCACGTTCTCTGGCGACAGCGTTGACGATGTCGTCAAAGGCGCCGAGTATTGTTATCATACCAAGCATCCCGGGGAGAATGGTGTCGCCGCTGGGAGGGCGGCCAGAAATAGGTCTGATGATCACCTCGACCGATGAGGCGCTCACACCCACTTCGGCGCCAGCCGTACTCAGCAAGTTTTGCGCCTCGCTATTCACGGCGCTCTGGACAAGTGACCCGGATGTGAGCTTCGAGTTGTCCGTTCGAAGAACAATGAAGGCGGTTCGACTACTGAGGAGAGCGTCGCCGAAACCTTCTGGAATGACAACAGCCCCGGTCGCCTGACCTGATTCAACGGCGTGCAGAGCTGCTTCCTCGCTTTGGAGGAATTGAGTCACATGAATTACCTTAGAGCTGGTAATACCGTCCACAAGAATTTTCGATATGGGCGAGCCGTCCAGGTCTACAACAACCACGGGTATATTGTAGCTAGGCGCGGCGAAAGCGGTGGCTATGACGACAAAGACCTCGATCAGCAGTATCGGAAACATTATGGTTAGAGCCAAAGATACGGGGTCGCGGGAAAGCTGTCTCAAATCCTTGATTGTGACAGCTGCTGTGTTACGAACCACGCGGCTCATATGACGAGCCTCTCTCGTGAGAGTCTAAGAAGAAAGTAGGAAAGGCAGTAGAAGGCCACGATCGCCACTATGACATAGCCTAGTTGAGTGGTCAGAGTCGACAGAGGCTGCCCGACAAGTAGGGCGCGCTTCAGGATGTCGATAGCATAGGCCCAAGGCAGCAGATACGAAATCGTCTTTGAGATCCCTCTCAAGAGTTCTCTATCTATTATGAATCCGCTAAATGCAAAAAGGAAAATTACTAGGAAGAATTCTATGATAATGACAGCTCTCACTCCCGCGCCCAGCGCTGATATAACGAAGCCAAAACCTATCGTTATCAGGGCCATGAGAAGCGAAAGTGCTACAACCGTAGCCAAATCGGTGTTTAGCTTTGCTCCATATGCATAGACAGAAATTCCTACGACCATCACCGTGCGTATCGCGTTCAAAGCCAAATCGTACAGCGTCTTGCCTACCATCACCGCTCCAAGACTTGTAGGGCTCAGCAGCAGGCGCGCGTAGGTTCCTTCTTCAGATTCCCGGGACATCCCGCCTGCAATCTCATAGAACGTTGCAAAGATTATCACGAGCGCAAGAACAATTGTTAACCCGACGGCGAAGCTGGAGAACGTCGTGCCTTTGCGGATAATCTCGACTCCAAAGAAAGCTTTGCCGCGAACTGGCTGTAACTCCACCTTGGGGCTGAAGCTTTGAAGATCTCTTTGCAGATTGGAGCTGATCTCGCTGTCCAGACCGTTCAGACTGTCGTCCGCGTAGACTATTATGTTGGCTGACTGGTTGCTCGCTAGTCTCTCCTGGAAACCTTTGGGGACAACAATGGCCGCGTAGATCTTTCCAGTTCCTAGCGCGGCGATAGCATTCTCTTCCCTATATCCTTGAATCAGGTTATCGAAATCTCCCGAGCTGACAAGCGTTCCGTAGAGGTGGTCTGAAGCGGTCGTTAGGTCATTGTCAACGAAGGCCATGCGGACATGGGCGGTAGGAGAAAAAGTTGTGCCCGCCCCGCCACTGGCTCCTCCGAGAGCTGACGTGAAGAATAGCGGTATGATCACGAGTGAGATGATGATCGAGGTTCGATTTCGTCGCAGTAGCCGAAATTCATTAGTCATAACAGCCATGACGTCTTGGGGGAATCTCCGCATTGACACCGTTCGTAAGACCTTCACTTCGCGGGGCTATGATTCATCTATTCGACTCATTTGTTGGTATGTGATTTTTCCATGAAACGGTCGATCTCCTTCTCGCCCCCAGTCAAGGCGATGAAGGCCTCTTCCAGAGTCGGTCCTTTTGTGTTGATTGATCTGATCCTAGCCTCTTCGGATAGAAGGATCTTGGTCACTTTCTCGGTAAGCTCATGACCATGATCGTGTACGCACCTAATTCGAAGGACCGGGTCCGTGTATGTGACATTGCATACTTCTCCGAAGTCTCGAATCTTCTGCACCTGTACCTTTGACAGACCTGGGGTTTCAACTTCTATCACAGACAACTCGCTTACTTTGTCCTTCAGCTCGCTTGGAGACCCGACTTGGATGAGTCTACCTGCGAAGACGATCCCTACGCGGTCACAAATCTTCTCAGGTTCTTCCATGTAGTGCGTGGTCCAGATTACCGTGACGCCTTGATCGCAGAGTTTCCTCGTGAATTCCCGAAGGGCAGTTGCCGACTGAGGATCGAGACCAGAGGTCACCTCATCCAGGAAGAGTATCTTTGGGCTGTGAAGAAGCGCCGCGCATATCAGCGCTTTCTTCGTCCACCCCGAGGAGAGTGCGCTTACCAGTCGTTTTGATTTCTCTTCGAAATCAAACATCTCAAGCAGATCGCTTATTCTCTTCTCCCCTTCTCCGCTAGGAAGATTGTACAGTCTGCTGAGGAACCTTAGGTTTTCCTCTATGGTCAGGTCCTTGTAGAGCATCACGCCTTCTGAAACAACGCCGATCTGACGCCTGACCTCGGCGGGTTCTCGTATGAGGTCGTGACCTGCAACAGTCGCTGTGCCGCGCGTCGGCTCGATCAAGGTACAAAGCATGCGCACCGTCGTGGTCTTACCAGCTCCGTTGGGTCCGAGTAACCCGAACAATTCCCCTTCTCTAACGTCCAGGTTCAGGGCATCTACTGCGGTGAAGCGACCGAAGGCTTTCGTGAGTTCTCTCGTGGTTATGGCGTCTTCCGGCATCGCCGTTCTCTCATTTTGAAGATCCGTTCAATCGTGGTTAAAGGTTTGCGCGGTTTGTCTCGTCCCCTTAGGCCTATCTGCGAGTCGCGGTCAGGCCTTAGTGCTCGCCCCGCGCCTTCGGGTACTCCTCGCCTTCTTCCAGCTGAATCGTTGTATGGTCGATCCCGAATTCTTCTCTCAGCATTTCCATTAACTTCGTCAGTAGCTCCTTTCCGTCTGCCCCCTTTTCCGCTATGATGTGACCGCTCATGCAGCACATCTTTGTGTCCGAGATCGACCATACATGAAGGTCATGAACATTCCTTACGCCCTTCGTTTCAACTATTTTACGCTCGACGGCAGCTACATTGATGTGAGGCGGGACTCCCTCCAGGAGGACGTTCACGGAATCTCGTACAATTCTTCCTGAGCTGTAGAAGACCAGCCCGCCTATCAAGATGCTGAATATCGGGTCAGCTTGATACCATCCTGTAAAGAACATGATCAGCCCGGCGGAAATTGCTCCAACTGATCCAAGGATATCGGCGACTACGTGCAAGAACGCGCCTTTGATATTCATGTTGTCGTTTCTCGATCTCGAAAGAGTCAATGCGACAAGCCCGTTGGCTGCTAGCCCCAGGAATGCTATTATCAGCATGTTGAGGCTTGCTACCCTGGCAGGCACCTGAATGCGCTGAATAGCCTCGTAGATGATGAAGATCACGACTGCCCACAGGAAGATACCGTTCAAGAAGGCTGACAGGATCTCCACACGGTAGTAGCCATAAGTCCTCCTCAAGGTCACAGGCCGTTGGGCAAGCCAGGCGGCGACTAGAGCGTAGCTCAGAGCGGACACGTCGGTAAGCATGTGAAATGCGTCGCTTTGAAGCGCCAGGCTGTTTGTCAATATCCCCCCGATCAGTTCGACGACAAAGAAGGCCGCGGTAATGGATAGGGCTATCGCTAGCGGTCTCGCCGTTGTTGGTGCGTGAAAATGCGTATGCATCGAAAGCTTCGCGCTCAATCTATTGGCGACCCAAGATTCGCTGTCAAACTCTTATACCTTGACTTTGTCACAACCAAAATTCCTAGCAGAGGAAATGGCCGATCGTAGAAGGACTTGCACGACTTGTCTAGCTTAATCTACACGACCTAGTGTATACAGCCAGAAAGATGGACCGGGGAATATGAGGACAGACCTACAATGAGCAAAGCTGCGAAAGCGTTCTTTGAGGCGCGGTCACTACAGATCTACAATGCGGACATTCTAGAGACCCGCGAGATTGAGCCCGACAGTGTAGATCTTATCGTAACATCGCCACCGTACGATGTCGATATCAAGTATCTCAAGTATGACGACAACGTTCCCTATGACAAGTACCTCAATTTCACCAGGAAGTGGCTCTCGAAGGTAAGGGACCTCGCGAAGACGGACGGACGTTTGTGCCTTAATGTTCCGTTGGACAAGAACAAGGGCGGCCAGCAGAGCGTATGCGCCGACATCACCACGATCGCCAAAGAAGTCGGATGGAAATATCACTCGACCATCATCTGGAATGAGCAGAACATCTCTAGGCGCACGGCATGGGGTTCGTGGATGAGCGCCTCCGCGCCCTACGTCATTGCCCCGGTCGAGGCGATACTTGTCATGTACAAGGACCGGTGGGAGAAGACGCAAAGAGGAAAATCTGACATTACACGTGATGAATTCATCGAATGGACGAATGGTGTGTGGAACTTCAGCGGCGAGAGCAAGAGCAGGGTCGGACATCCGGCGCCGTTTCCGATTGAGTTGCCCAAACGGTGCATCAAACTATTCAGCTACTTGGGAGACCTCGTGTTAGATCCTTTCCTTGGCAGCGGCACCACACTGATCGCTTGCCTCGACACGCACAGGGCTGGAATAGGCGTAGAAATCAATGAGGCATACTGTCAATTAGCGATGAAGAGGCTGAAGGAGTACGGCATATTTCAGACAAAGCTGAAAGAAACTTCCGAGGCTTCGGAATAGAACGTTTTCCTATTTGCCAATGTCCTCGTTCCATAGGTCTCGGTTCTCGGAGATAAACTTCCTCAGCATGTTGTAGCATTCTGGAAGATCAAGGTCGACTACCTCGACACCGTGCGATTCCATGAAGCCTCTGCCACCCTCAAGATTTCGCGACTCACCCGCGACCACTTTTCTGATGGCAAACTGAACAACAGCCCCGGCGCACAGATAGCACGGCATCAGTGTGGAGTAGAGCGTGAGGCCTCGGAAGGTTCTGAGTCGGCCCGCGTTCCGGAGGCAGTCGATCTCCGCGTGAGAAACCGGGTCGTTCTGCTGTACACGCCTGTTTCGTCCGCGCCCAACAATGATACTGTTCTTCACCAGCACGGCCCCGATTGGAATACCTCGTTCTTCCAGACCCAGCTTTGCCTGCAGTATAGCTTCCGCCATGAATGGATCCAATGATAATCACGCCGTGACTAGACCTGTGACTCGGCAAGTTTTGGCAAGAGCTCAACACCAGATGATAGTATGCTGCTACCTCACCATTTTTCCATCGAATCAGGGATCTGGCCCTGTGTCTGTATCTAGATTTGGAGGCACCGGAAGGCTGCACGCACGTAGCGATTTTCTGAGAAGCTTCAGTCCAATCACGAGCCACGCCATCGCTATCGCGATCCACGCCATTGTTATCAACATCCCTTCAGGGCTGGCGACGCCGAACCGAAGGTGGTCGAGTGAAGCAGCTCGTAGTACTGGTTCTGGGATCACTAGAAAGAACAGGAGTAGTGGTGATGAATGCAGAAAAGTGAAGACTAACGGAAGTACCCAGACTGCTGTTACCCATCTCTTGGACCATCCTTGCGGGAGTGAAGCCAAGAGAACAAGCGGTACTACGAAGTTGAGGTTCTGCTCTGAGACCCATGACCTCGTGAGAAAGACCCCGAGCAAAACAGCGAGCGCAGAAAGGATCAGATCCACGGGTTTGGCCGACCAACTTTTCCATAAAAGATAGTATACAATTGCGAGTGCAGGTATCCAAAGATAACCCAATAGGGCCAACCCGTTTGCAAGGTCGTTGATTCCGAACGCCAGCAGAATGTCCATTGGCGAGAAAGCTCCGACGCGGACGAAATGAATGTTCCAGTTGTCAATGATAGTTTTGAAATCCCAGCCAAGCACAAATGGAGAGAATGAAAGCCCAACAACTCCCACGACAAATAGAAAGTACTGAAGGGCGCGCGCCCAGCCTCTGCGCCTTATTTCATATAAGACCGCCAGCGGAAGTAGGATAACCGGAATCAACTTCAGCGCGATGGCGCCTCCCAAGGCCACAGCTGAGAGGCGGGGTCTGCTTCGTGACAGCGCGAATAGGGCTAGCAACATCAGAAGAACGCTGACGGTGTCAAACTGCCCCCAGATAGCCGTCGAATAGACGACGTACGGGTTGAAAAGCATGAAGCGTGTTGCGGTCTGTGACAGGATAGAGCTGGAAGTTTCCGACAGCACCATCCTCCCGACGAGCAATGCAAGAAGGATGTTGCCGATGACTATCGGTAGTTTAGTGGCAAGGTTGTAGAGGATCAGGTTGGGAAACAGATTGTAGCTGACGAGGTACGCCAAGGCCAATACAAAGCTCCAAGGCGGGGGATATCCGATGCCTGGAACGGGCTCCGGGAAAATCGACGCGCCAAACACGTTCGAGACATCTGTTTGCATGTATGGTGATTTTCCGTGGACCACTGAGTATCCAGCGGCCAAGAACACTCTTCCGTCGTATTGGTGGGCGGTGAAGGCGCCTAACGCTAGCTGAACGGCGGCGCTAAGAAAGATCCAATACTTGATCCTCGATGTTTCTACCATGCTGCGGCCAAGCTGTTGTCTCTAGTCCAGTTTCGTGAAGAGGAAATCTGTTAGAGCTTCGAAGGGCCTGCCCAGCAGCGTGTACCCCCACCGGTTCGTGTGTTTCCATATGCGATTTTGCACCGTGGCCTTGGCGATTCCGAATTTCAGTTTGAACTCGGAGAATTCCGCGTCGTAGACCAGCGAATGATCAATCACTCTCCATGGGGAGTAATGCCAATCCTCCTCTCGGAGTCTACCCTTGACTTTCTCATAGAGGCCTGTTCCTGGTATTGGATACGGAAGACTGAAGGAAACGTAGTCAAGAGGGAGTTTTGTGGCGAATCTGATGGTCCGTAGTATTGTTGCATCATTCTCTCCAGGGTAGCCTAAGATGAAAAAGCCACAAGCCTTCAGCCCCGCCTTGACAGCCGTTTCGACGGCTTGCCGGGCTTGATCCACGCTGATTCCTTTCTTCATTTCCCTAAGGATTCCGTCATCGCCCGACTCGATCCCAAAGAAAACTCGTTGACACCCAGCTGATTTCATCTCTTTCCCCATTTCCAAGTCGAAGGAGTCGGCTCGTGAGAGACACTCCCAGCTCAGATCGAGTCCTCGGTTCTTGATCCCTTCACAAATCCTCAGAACCCTTTTCGGGATCAACGTGAAACAGTCATCAGAGAACCAAACCCAGTCATAACCGAGTCCAGAGATTTGCTCCAGCTCGTCTACAACGTTCTCTGCAGACCTTGCTCTGAATTGATTTGAGAAGATTGGTCGGCTGCAAAAGTCGCAGTCAAAGGGGCATCCGCGAGTTGTAATGATGGAAGTCTCTTCTCGGCCGAACCGTTTTCTGTAGTACTTCTTGTAGGCAACATTGTCAAAGAGATCTCTTGCTGGGAGAGCGATCGTGTCAAGATCTGGGATGGGAGGACGAGGCGATGTTCGTATCAACGGCTCCTTCGAAATACTTGAATGCTTGCTTGGTTTCCTACAGATTCCAGAGACGCTCGAGAAGTCACCATTCTTGAGTTGTGTCTGGGCAAGCTCAAGCATCGTTTCCTCCCCTTCTCCAACGCAGACAACGTCAAACGCGGTGATGTAATCCTCGGGAAATAGTGTGGGAAGCGGACCGCCAGCGACCAAGAGATCGCAATCGTCTCTCAGCAGTTTGGCCAGGCGAAGGGCCGGCGCTCTCATAGAAAACATCGAATAGATCCCGATGATCGATGGAGAAAGATCTCTCACCGCTCGAAGAGCATGATCTTCTGAACTGAATGTACAGTCGACGATTTTCACAGAGAACCCGTGATTCCTGAGGTTGGATGCGATGTAGCCAAGTCCTAGGGGAGGAAACCTGAAAGGCGATCTATCTCTTAACGGACGGAAATACGGGTAGACAAGAACCACATCGGTCAATGGCTGCATCTCACGCAAATTGGACTCGGTACTCTAGTGTCTTTGGAACTCCACCGTACACCAAGTCTAGTCCAGACCAGGAGATGCGTTCTTCCACGACTTCCCTTCCTCTGACTATTCGCCATCCGTTCGGTCGGTGGAGCCTCAATCCGAGGCCGAGTTCACGACAATGTAGACTTGCCCACTCAGCGCGAGTTATCCACCAGGGCTCGATTTCTGTACCTTGAAGTCTTGCTCCGCTAGAGTCGGCATACTCATTGAACAACCTTCCGCTTTGCTCATTTGCAAAGATGACACTCTGCAGTCCGTCCGCGGTTAACTCTCCTAGATCCGCCTCGATATGCAGACCCGCGCCGTTGGGGCGATACGTGACTATGATCCTCCCTTTTGAATGGGATTTCACATACTCGTTTCTCATCCCCAGAAAGCTGAGCAGCTCTAGGACTAGGCCAGCTCCGACTGTGAACCTGCGGAACTTCCGATATGCCTTTTCGAGAAGGCGAAGAAGATGCGCAAGATACCTTCCGCGTCTTATTGACACCTCGCGGAATCTTTTCGCGGCTATGCCATTCATGTCATAGGTTTTGACTATTTTTGGGTGGACTGCCGAATTGTCAATGAAGGTTTCGGCGCTCATTGAGAAGCGTGTGCCGTCTTGGTATCTGCATACGGGGACGCCAATTCCAAGACCTTCCCCAACCAGCTCCGTCCCGTTATAGACCAGAACGACTCCCTTCTGCAGCTTCGCTGTCTGAAGCATATGCGGTCGAGAGTCGGCATAGACGCGAAGCGAAACCGAGTTCAGCGGGAGGTCCATTTTCTCGTCCGGATGAAGTCGCCTCATCTGGCCTTGCCCCACCTCTTCGCCGCATCCTGAGCAGACGAGAACTGCCCCTTATCAGTCAGATGCTCGCTATCATAATAATCATAATAGTCTACCTGAGACTCTAAAGATACTTTTTCGGAAACTTGGTAGAGATCGACCAGATGTTGCCCATTCGGACGCGAGCCACCTGAGTGCATAGCTGATACGCCTCCCATCTGTCCATTCCATACTCCTCTTCAAGCCAGAGAATCATCTCGAAGAAGGCAGATCGTGTAGCGTCTTCTAGGGTTCTGCCGGCTCCGGTTGTGGATGTCGTTACGATGTAATCCGCGAGCTCGATCCGGGGCCACCTCAGGCGCTTGCCTTTGACTAAGTCGATCTTGATCGTTATCTCCGCGGGCATCTCGATTGCGGTTCCAGAGATTTCGGCGTCCCCCTGCGCCGCGTGGGCGTCACCGATGTAGAGCAGCGCGCCGGGCGCATTCGCGGGTAGATACACTCTTGCCCCAGGGCAAATGTCGGCGAAGTCCATGTTCCCACCGTGAGGACCCGGCAGCACGCTGGTTATGGCCTCGATCTCAGGCGCCGTTCCGATAGTTCCCACCATGGGCTCGTAGGGCAAAGCCAACTTCTCGCTGAAGTAGACCTTCCCATCTTTTATGGGGCATATCCGCGATCCGTGAGGGAGTTCCACACCAAGCACCTTTGCAAGAGGTAAGGTAGAGAGGCCCGGGTAGTACCCAAGCGGAGGTATTCTTGTGGCTCCTTGGCCTATCGTCGGCTCGATCTTCACTATGTCCACGAGGAGCGCGTCACCCCTGTTTGCGCCCTCAACATATATCGGACCGCTCTGCGGATTTCCCCACGGAATCTTCTCTGTGTCACGCCTGTCTCCGGGCTTTCTTATCTGTCCCGAGAACGCGTCCTCGGTCTCAACGACGACACTTTCTCCGGGGGAGACCGTAAGGGTCGGCTTGTGGAACGGACTGAGCGTATAGTGGAGTGTCTTCTGATCCCTCAATGTCAGTCTCTTCATCTCTGATCCTCCAATCTCTGTTTCTATCTGCTAATGCCAAGTTGGATACAATATGAGAAGATTGGGGATATGAGCTTGAATTCGTGTTCTTCCAGCACCTCCGCATGCGCCGCTAAGTTACGACAACTAATGCGCAAGGTCTCGGGCATCGTCTGCGGCTGGCCGAACAACTTCACTCGTGAGGCTGTTCTGTTTCTTGTCGCTTGATCTAGGTTGGCTGAGTTGTAGAGCGAAAAAGAGACACCGTCTTTTGCCAGCTTCTCAATCCTTTATCGCTTCGAGGAGGCTCACCGCGTTCCAGAGCTTCACTCTAGTGTAGGGAGGCATGTTGGGATCTTGACTGATATCGTCGAGAATTGATATTGCGTTTGCAGCGCGCACTCCCAGGCTTATACCGGTGGCTTGAAGCGAATCCATTGCGGTCTTGGCGGCCCTTCTTATGTTTCGCGGGGTGGTTGTATCCTGAGAAACCTCATTGAGAACGGCCATAGCCTGCTTCGTTCGTTCTTCGTACTCTTCCTTGCGCTTCGCCTTCGACAATGC
>Ga0129297_10001407_pt1 | contig 12154 bp, 15 predicted proteins | sample I18A1metaG_FD_94708 | JGI IMG/M metagenome (GOLD analysis project Ga0129297, IMG submission 94708) | Lake sediment bacterial and archeal communities from Gulf of Boni, Indonesia to study Microbial Dark Matter (Phase II) - ​I18A1 metaG | ecosystem: Environmental > Aquatic > Freshwater > Lake >... | reverse complement strand
GGGCGGAAGAACTTCTCCCACCACCTTCGAGCGAGCTCTATCCGTATCCAGCTAAGCTGCGAATCGTCAAAATCAGGCCAGGACGGTGTAGATCATGTTTCTTGGGATGTTCACGTTCTTATGCCCACAGAAGGAGCATGTTGTTGTTATCGCATCCCGGAAGGCGTTAGGATTCCTCTGGATGGTTTCCAGGTCCGCTATTATTCCAGACGGATAGAGTGCCCCGCACTTTTCCGCGATCTCGTTTGGAAGCGATTCAATATCCATGTGTACGATATCGTAGTCGTCGGCAAGTCTCAGCAGTCAGTTGCGGATCAAGCTGCCATCGAGACGATGTTTGGACAAAGAAAGATTCCTGACTAGGTTGCCGATAGGACTTTCAAGGCTGTTCTATGGCGTCCTGGTGTTGTCTTCTTCGAAAGGAAAGCTTGACTGCTTGATTTCTTGACGGCTTTCTCGGTTTTGCGTTGGATTCGGAGGACTATGATTGCTTTTCGAAGACTGGTGGCTCCTGTGGACTGAGGACTTTACGCATTAGGACTGATGCGCCGAGAGGGCCGATCCTCTGGAAGCCCTGTCGCTCAAACATGCCGACGGTGCCAAACCATAAGGAAGCTGAACCTCCATGCTTGGATACTCGTGGATATGTCTCCACGACTCCTCCGCCCTGGCTCTTGATGGAGTTCAGTGCAGTTCGAAGAGCATATTCAGAGACCCTCTTGCGACGGTATTGCTTGTCGATGAAGAAGCAGAAAGTTAGTATTCCGTTGCTTGCTTCATTGACGCAGAATCAAATAAGAAAGAAGTAAACAGTCCGGTACGTACGAAAGCCTAAGTAATTTCTGATTGCTGATTTGTTGTTATAACCTTGACGACCTGTTTTGGGTGGAGAATACCTGAGTTTCCTGCTAACGGCATGAGAGAACAGGAGTTCGTTTCTGAGATTCTGCGGTCATTGGAGAAGGTTGAGTCGAATTTCCATTCGGCATGGCTCTCAGACCACATGATACCATGGGCCGACTGGCAGAGCCCCGGTACAAACAACTTGGAGGGCTGGACGACAATCAATTACCTCATAGGAGTCTTCAAACGCCTCACGTTCGGCCACATTGTGCTCTGTAATTCCTACCGTAACCCGGCGTTACTCGCTAAAATGGCAGCCAACCTCAGCTTCTTTTCTCCTGGCAGGTTTGTACTTGGAATCGGCGCGGGTTGGAAGAAAGATGAGTACCAATCCTACGGGTACGAATTTCCGAAAGCCTCGGCAAGGATTTCGGCACTCCAAGAGTCGGTTGAAATCATACGGAAAATGTGGACTGAGGACGCAGTATCGTTTCATGGGAAATACTACAGGGTTGACAGCGCATACTGCAATCCCAAACCGAAACCGACCCCACCAATCATGATAGGTGGCGGAGGCGAAAAACTCACATTGAAAGTGGTGGCATCACACGCCGACTGGTGGAACTGCCCAAACCTAACTCTGGACCAGTATAAGCACAAGCTGAGTGTTCTGAAGGGCCACTGTGAGAAGGTTGGGAGAGACTATTCGTCAATAAGGAAGACGTGGCTGGGATGCGTCGCCATATCCAAGACTCGAGACGAGGCCTCGAAAATAGCAAACAACAACGCATTCACGGCCAATGAACACGAGGCCATGCGAGCTGCCATTATCGGAACCCCCGAAGAGGTATCAAACACGCTGGCACAATTCGCGGATTTGGGGGTCGACTACTTCATCCTCAGGTTCTTGGACTTTCCGAGCACTATGGGACTAAACCTGTTCGAGCGTGAAGTCGTTCCAAGGTTCACATAGTACGCTTGTGAAATATCTGCTGCGCAGACGTCAAATTCCTCCCCAACAGAGGTAGCTCTTCTTTGAGATCCTAGGCTTGCTGTTGGTTCTTGCTGATGTCAGCCACTTTGGGGTTCAGGGCTGTAACGACGTCTTTGGTTCGGATTTCTAATACTTGTTGATGTCTCCGCCGCGCACGATTACTCTTTCATGGCGTAAGAAGTTCGTTCCCACTAGGTGCATGATAAGGCAAGTTTGGACTGCCAAACAACTCGGCCTAGACGGGTTCTAAGGTCGAGGCCGCCACCGACCCCTGGGACAGATCCAAACTAGTCGGCCAACGCATCAGCGGGCTTCGAAAAACATTCCTGACTTTGACAGAGGAGCAACGAAAAGAACTCGTCAAGGTGAAACGGAACTCAGAACAGGACTCGAACTGATGGGCAGAGACAAGAAGACCATCCAAGAACTCATCGCGCTCGTCGACCCACCACCAGCACAATAACTTGACGGCTCTCCCAAAGCTCACCGAAACTACCCAATTTTTTCTCAACGTCTCCGCCGCCTTCGTTAGCGCCATGGTCATGGTCGAAAACTAACTCAACAGAGTTGCAAGGACAAGCGGACAATCCAGTGCCCTTCAGTCCGTAAGTTAGACTGACCCGAAGTGGGACTCTCTCACCCGGACTAAGGGGCGTGCCAGCACTCATAGCAGTGAAATCAAATCCCAAGAGCCTGCTGCCTTGTGGATTAGCCCGATCGTATCGTTAGCGAGCTGGGAGACGCCGACAAAGAGAAGTCTGGCGACGGGCATGGAACTCATACAGGCGGCACAATCGCGGCAGCCGCGAACGGCATCGGCATCGTCGAGGTAGCCCCGGATGTGAAGATTGCTGGCATCAAGGCTGGTGACCATGTTCTTCTTCTTCGTGATTTGTTCTACCCGTAGCATCCACCGTCCTGTGAACGGCCAGTCTTGCACCACATTTTTCTAGCAGCGCTCGAAGAACTCTAGCTTGGTGATTTGCATGAAGAGGCGACGGCTCTTTGTCGCAATCGACTTTTCGAAGTACAAGGGTAGATATGTGGCCATAGTTCGTAAGCGAATTGTCGCAAGTGGAACGGACGCGGAAAAGGTCTGGTTGGAAGCCAAGAGGAAGCATCCCGACGCAGATCCTGAACTTCTGAAAGTCTCAAAGGGCGAAACCCTTGTGTTGATCATATGCGGGTAGACTTCCCGTACGTTAGGGAGAGATCTTCACTCTTCGGCGTCGTCAGTCGTCCAGTTGCAAAGATTACTCTGCAAGATAGGATCACACAGTGGATGTACGTTGACTCGGGCGCGGACATCACTCTTATTCCTATGTCAGTTGGAAAACTGATTGGACTGCGACGTACCAAGAGAGATAGACTTCAGCGAATTTTCGGTCTAGGCCGATCCTCAGTTCCGATTCTAGTAAAGCGACTTTCGATGCGGGTGGGCCCGATCCATTTTCGGGCGAGGGTGGCTTGGAGCCAGATAGAAGATGTCCCGTTGTTGCTAGGCAGAATGGACGTGTTCCATAGATTCGAAGTCATATTCAAGGAAAAAGCAGGCATAACGAGTTTCACGTCCTAGAACGGTCGAGTCACAGAAGCGCCGCTCCAAATGGGCGTGAGTGCTCAAGAGTCCCAGAAACGGGGTCAACCTTCAACCCGAGTCCTTCTAACGCGGTCGTGCCCAGCAATGGCTTTGGAACGTCAATAATCACTATTGGAAGAATCGACTCACGATCCAAGACTCTGAAGTATGCAAGTGAAATCGGTGCCTTGACCTCACGTTTGTCAGCTAGGGTCACTGATATCTCACCCGCAGCATCAAGCCCCAAATCCGTCGCCAACTCCTTCGGGATTGCGGAATGAAAGGCCCCGGTCTCAACGAGGAGTTCAACCTCACGCCTAGGCGTTCCCTTCGGGTTTCCTAGTACCGCCTTCACATCCACATAGCCCATTAGTCCTTCTCTCTCGATAATTGACGCCTACTGGAAGATAAGGAGTCTGCCGTTGCGAGTAACGAGGAACGCAACCACCTGCCCCTTGTTGATTCCAATTCTGACTCGAACTGATGGGCAGAGAAAGGAAGACCATCCAAGAACTCATCGCGCTCGTCAACCCGCCAGCAGCCCAATAATGTCGCAGCGCTCTCGATAATCACCTACTTCTTTCCCCTTCTTCTTTACGCCGTGATGAATCATCATCATGCTACAAACCTAACCCCATTGCTCTATCCTCTTCCTTACTAGGGTGGTGTAGATTGGTTGCTAGCATGTGAAAGTCACTCGGTAAGTCTTGATCTCTTCAGGGGCACCAGGCAGCGAATTGGCACTGCATGCAATCAATTGAGAGAAATCCTTGGAAGCTTTGCGACGAGGCTATGTTTTAGCAGCTTGTGCCTGTGCTCTCGCTACCTTGCTCTACGCGCTTTTGCAGCCTTTTCCAGGATGGCTGTATGTTTTGTCGGACACGGTCGAAACCGCTTTCTCACTATTTCCCCTCGTTTTGGCAGCCTTCTCACTCAGAGCGTATCGCCGCGATAGATGGTTTGGACGAGTGGACGTTCTTCTCTTAGTGGGCTTCCTGTTGTGGTTTCTTGGTGAATTTACATGGAGCTTCTACTCTCTCTACCTGGGCATAGAGATCCCTTACCTATCGATGGCTGATGTTTTCTGGTTGGCGGCCTATCCATTCGCCCTCATAGGCATGGTAGCCTTTGTCTATCCTTTCAGAGCTGCTATCAGCAGACGGAACATGCTTCCTTTCGGGCTTCGTCGTTTCAGTTCTGGCCATTCATTGGAGGACAAGCGAAGGGTTTTCGATACGGTACTCACGGAGCGCGGATGGGGAAGATGTCTCGACTTCAAAGAGCAGAATCCACCCCCTGGGACTGTTTATACGATCACCATGAGTGGTTGCCTACTTTGTCATGACCGTAAATCCTCGAAGCCTCTCTGCCACATGTTGCGGGGAGTAGTTGCAGGCTCGCTTGAGGCTTATCTCAACAAGAAAGTGAAGGAAACCAAGGAGATACAATGCGCAGCTGTGTCTGGCGAACTCTGCATCTTCCAGATAACCTTCGTTTAGCGATAGGCTTCATCATGGGCACTTACATTGGGAACGTGGTCTCAGCGCTAGTTTAGGGCATCATCATGCCAATTCCGATCGCTATGATTCTCGGTGGCAATTGGAGGAAAGCTGTCGTCAGCATACCCATCGGAGCAGGAATGAACTTCGCAGTCGGAGACTTTGTGGACGTGATAGTGGACTTACTCATCGTCGCAGCAGTAATCTTCGTGATCGCCAAGTACGCGGGGAAGATGGGACTCACCCCCCCATCGAGCACCCCTGCCAAGAAGCGACATAAAACGACATAAATGAACTCAAAAAGCTCCCGTGTAACGACATAAACAAACCATTTCGGGGCACGCACGATCTCGACCCGAAACCACTTGCAGTTTGCTAGTCGAGAAGTCTCAAGAACTCTTCCTTCGTTAGTCCGGCTTCCGCTATGATCTCTAGCAATAAGCCTCTCTTTATTTGGTCGTGCCTGGGAACCGGAACGACACGTTCGCCTTTCATGATTATGATGTGACTTCCTCTTTGCCGAACGACTTTGAAGCCAACTTCGGCTAGGGCTTTGATCACTTCACGCCATGAGAGTAGAGGGAGCTTCGACAATGACTTCGACTCTTTCGCCCTTAGTCTGCTCCTTCAACTTCTCCGCTTTGACTTCCAGGTATCCTTCGATAGCTTCTTTGAGGTTCTCGAGAGCTTCTTCTTTTGTATCGCCTTGTGTGGCAACGGGGAGCTCCAAGCATTTTATGATGAAACCACCCTCTTCAGCTGGCTGCAATACCGCGGAATATCTCACAGACGTCATGATCGCTCGAGGTATTGATGCCAACCACGCCCTATAAACAGCTAGCTCGGGTTCAGGATAGGATACGGATGGGCTACGACTGTAAGCTCCTTTGTAGCTTTCTCTCTAAGAACGGATAAGTGTAGGTCCAGCGCGTGTTGGAAATTTCGCTTGGCCTCTCTAAGGGTCCGGCCGACCGAGTAGACGCCGAGAGCTGAACACACGATGGCGTACGTTCCATTATCCTCTTCGATAATCTCCGTCTTGACGTCCCTCAGTTTCAATGCCAAAACTGGAACCACTCACCAAGCAGATTGGTCCAGGACTATTATAAGTGCTTCAAGTCCTAATGCGACCCTCGAAGGAGTTCGAGGAAAAGTCACTCATTGAATCTTGACCTCTTCAGCGCCACCAGGCAGTATGGGCAGAAGGGTTGAAACTCAGTGAACGAGTACCTACACCTAGGGCAGTACCAGCCCATTAGGGCCTAGCCTCGGAAATCCCTTCTGGCATCCCATGCCGTTAAACTGATGCTTTTTCCGCCTAGATGCCTAAGAGACTGTAGATCCTCGGGCCTTCTAACCACGATTGGAATGAATGGGCATTCACTCTTTGCCTTCTCTTTGCTCCAGCTTGATTTACTCTGCTGAACGGGCTATCGGTTTCGACCTGTCGACCTGTCGTGCGAGTTTCGATGCAACATGCGCTATCCAGAGGGCACAGTACCAAAAAGATTTCGGCAGAGGGCAAAGCCCGGGACATCGACGTGTGAATCGTAGAAAGAAAAAAAGAAGATTCGTTCGTCGGGTTCGTCGTCGTCGAGAGCACTCGTGTCTGATTTTCATTCTTAAGATTGTAGATTGTCTATGACATCTTTGATGAAGTTCAGTGTCTGCGGAATGTCAGTCCTGCAGTTGAAGCCGGTTGCTGCGCACGGGGCGTCGCCCCAAGATGTAATGCCAACGAGAACTTCGATGTTGGTTGCGTCGGGCTTCGTCCAGAGATAGAAGGCAGGGTGAAAGTTCAAACTCGGGTGGGAGCGCGTGCTGCCCAAGCCCTAGAGGGCTCGACTTTTCCCGTCACGGGGTCTACTCTGAAACCTAGGGTCTCAAGTGTTTCAGTTCCAAGCACGGGTTCGTCCACGTCGCTGAGAAGGATCTTTGCCACTGTTCCGCGACCCAGGACCTCGAGGTAGCCCCATCCGACATCAAACTCTCTAATGCTCCCATCAGCAAGAACAACGCGCTCCCTCCACGCTGCTGTCTGCACGCCAAGCTCTTCAGCCATCTTTCGTGGAAGGATGCTGAAGGTCGAACCGGTGTCCACGAACATCTTATGAAGCCTCTCAGTCTTCAGGCCCTTCATGGTGGCTTCGACATATACGTGGCCCAAGTCTATCGCAGAAAAATGATTAGCCGGTCCTAGCTTAAACGTTCCGGGTGCTGACTGCAGATTACCGCCTGATCCTTCAGCATTCTCTCACAGTGCGTATTGGATAGCATGGAGCCACAACTGCCTAGAGGGCGACATTGGGAAAGCTTGAAATTCGTCGGCCAACGCATCCGCGACCTTCGTTCGTGACTCTCACGGAGGAGCAACGAAAGGGATTCGCAAAGCAGGGCGAGGCACCCGTAGAGGGCGCGGTTCACCCGCAGCAGTGAAGTTCACTCCGTTCTTGTGGGGTTAAGGCGCCTCGTTCGGAAGTATAGACAGAATTTGCTCGATTCTGGAACGGAGTATTACTGGCAACTTGGCAGGTCATGCAAAGTCTCAAGCACAGAACAGCTGAAGGATTAACTACTGTCCGATGAACTTCCTCTCTCTCGTATTGGTCGTGTACGTGAACGTAGTCATACTTCTAGCATTGGCGGCAATATGGGAGATGACTGGTATCCTTCTAGCTCTTCACCCTTCAGCTGTCTAATCTCGAGAAGCCCGTGCCCATATGGGTTGCAAGAATGACCGCACTGTATCTCCTGTCGCGAATGAAAAAGAATGTTAGCTTATGTCCGCCGCGATGGTTTCTGTGATCTTTATTCCTTTTCGCCTAGTCAGCTCCGCAATGAATTCTTTGGGATCGATGCAGACTTCGGGCAGTACAACGCCTTTCTGTTTTATTCGTCCCTGTGCGAGCATCTGCGCGGTAATTGAAGAGGGAACTCCAACAAGGTACTCGCTTGCACTTGCTCCCCATTCCTTCTTGGAATGGCCAATCCAGTCAACCGTTTCGGAAATCTTCTTTCCGTCCCGTATCCCTATCGCCTGCACCCTAGCCGTCTCATAGTCATCCACTGTCACGCCCTCTGGAAAGCCCAGCAGCTTGCGGCTTGCCAAGAGACTCCTGAGAAACTTCCGTGGAGAAATCCTCTGCCCGTCTACCTCGACCGGCTCATCGCTTTTGAACCCTGCTTCTGCCAAGGCTTTGAGTTCTATGAACCCGGGTCCGCCTTCCATCCAGTTACAGTTCCTTATCCCCTTATTCTTGAAAGATACCGGGAAAGTAGTCGGCTCCGAATGTATCGTAACGTAGACTTCCTGCGCTCCTACGGGCTCAGGAAATTGCACCACCTCTTTTCTGCTCAAGGGCGCGATAACTTTGCGCTGTCCATCTTCGAATATGACGGGGTCTATCAGAAACTCGTCCATGATTGTCTCGATAGACCACGTAACAAGGAAAGGAGGAACACCTTTGGTGAAATCCTTCCATGAGTCCCTTACCAGAATCGTTTCAACGGAGTCCATTCTATCGACTGCGTACCTTGCCATCACATTGCTTATACCAGTACAGTTTCCCATGCAGGGTATTGCCGTCAAGCCTGCTTCTTTGAAGCGATCATTCAACCTCAGTTGTCTAAATTTCCAGTAATCGCCACTTGGGTCCAAGAAAGAGAGACCACCTTGGTCGAGGTAGTCTACTCCCGCGATTAGGGCCGCCTCCATAACATCCAAATTGAAGTAATACGTCGCGGCGTTCAACGCCACATCCGCCCCTTTCAGAATCTTCGCTGTATCTTCGTGTTTCCTGAGATCCACATACGCGGCGGAGACGTTTCCTCTCGGTATCCTGTCCGCAAGCTGCTTTGCCCTATTCAGATCGATATCTGCTATCACAACCTCTGAAATGTTGCTGTTCTCCGCCAAGTCCCTTACAGCACATTGACCTGTCAAGCCCGCTCCTCCAAGCACGACTATTTTCATTCCAAATCCCCACCTTGAAGCGCGACCTACGTCAAGAGACAACCCTTTTATGACTTTCCGGCTGGCTGTCGATGTCCGCTAGCATGAGTTCCCCAATTCCACGTCACTAAACGTCGTATGGGTTTCCAACAATTCACTATCGAAGCAGCAGATGACGACGAGTTAGGTCTTTGGTTTTCGGCAGAACGTGATGTACTCCGGTGGAATGTCCAAGCCCCGTCTCCCGATTGTTCGTGAGTGCTTTCTCAGAAAAGATGGCCTCGCGTGCCAAATTCGAAGTTGTTGCATTGCTTCTTCTCCGCGATAGTGAATGTTCATTTTGACAAGTATGGTCCGGAGCGCCGTGAATCCTGTTTCGTGAAAGATTGAGGCGACTTCAGTTGGGGTCGGTGAGAACCAGCCGCCGCGGGCTGGAGAGGTGCTCCATTTAGGACTTGAGTCCATTTCGATCAGCAGTCTTTGAGAAGAGGACCTGGGAGTGGGGCTTAGGTTACCGTGCGCCATGCGTCCACCTTTCTTTAGGACGCGAAAGAAACCTTTGGACGCCATCGTTAATTCTGGTCTCTTAAGTTCGCAGAAAAGTTCGTTGGAGACAATGATGTCGAAGCTTCCATCACCGAATCGCGAGGGGTTTCTTGCGTCGCCCACAAGTGGAATCACTCTCGTCATCAGCTTCTCCGAACGCAAAACTCGCTTTAGAACCCTGAAATCTCTTCGATATGGTCCCTGATAGGAGTCCACGGTATACAGCCACCATTCTCTGGGAATCATTCTGGCTAGTGGAACGGTCAACTGTCCTCTTCCCGCACCGACCTCCAGAATCCTACAACGCCGTCCGGAAAGGCGCAAATTCTTGACCATCGCATCCGCGATGGAGTCGTACGCTTGGCTCCAATCCTCAGCGCGGAGGTACCTTCCTTCCCAGAGTTGAGGTAACGTAGAGACCACCATCCTCCTCCACCTACAAAATCAAGACTACTTATGAATGGGTCGTTGGTCCTGAACTTGAAGGTCCTGGCCAATTGGCCCGGAATAGAAGAACCCGAGTTGGGAAAGTTTCTCCCACCAGCGATGTTGGTGCTCACCTCTAGCCGGCGGCTTCGTCCAGCGCTATCGACCCAACTCGTTTCGTCTAGTCTGATTGAGCCGGAAAACCAGCTGTGATCCCGACGGCGTAAATAAGGATCGAACCCATCAGGAACAGAATTCCTGCAGTGAAGGAGTAGATCATGATTGTCCTCCAAGTCCGCCTTTGGTTAGACCTCAAGTATGCCAACACGCAAGCTAAGAGGGCGAGCAGGAAACTGATGTTCGCAACAGCTACGGCCGCGATTGAGTAGACTCTCAGTGACGTCTGGAATGGAAACGTTGACGCTAACGTCCAAGCTCCACTCACAACTAGCATGAAAAGAGTAGTGGCGATGAACCAGGTGGGGGGCTTCTCCTCAGCCATTCATCATTCGCCTATCCTTCAACATCACCTAGCGATAAACAGGTTGCCTGGACTCTGGTCGATGGCTCGGTCATCAAGATCCTTGGACTATCCACGGTCTCATCCCGTCGCTTTGTGGCATGATACGTAGACATAACCATCGTATAGGCACATCTTGCTTATTGTGAACCCGCACGCGTTGAGTAGCTTGCGCAATGTCCGCTTATCCGTATGTGCGTGGTAGTGCCATCCTGAATATCTGGTCTGGGTAGCCTTCGACGAGAGATAGTAGAGGTACTCGCCCCATAGGAGCGGCTTGCCCTTGATGAACCTCCAATAGCAAAATAACCTAAAGTCACCCCACAGCATCTTCAAAGACGCCCCAAGGCTCGGAAGCATCCAAGTCTCCACGCTCAGGTACAAGAGGCCGCCGGGTTTCAGAATGCGGTTCAAACAAGTCAAGAATTTGGTTCGTTTGTCGGGCGGTATGTACTCAAACGCTTGAGAGAACCAAACCCCGTCGAAGGTGTCATTGGCAAAGGGCATATCAAACATCGACGCCTTCACAAACACAATGTTCTCCCCACCGCTGCACTTCTTCTTGGCCATCTTCAGACTGTTGTCGGAGAGATCTAGGGCCACAACATGACCGATGTTTGCAGAAAGTCTGAGTGTATGTCTGCCATCCCCGCAGGCCAAATCTAGCACGAGGGCGTCTGGTCCTGCAAGCCGAAGGAATTGCTGGAAATATTCCTTCTCAAACCTATTTTCGAACTCGCCGTAGATCTCTTCCTCATAGATGTCACTGGTTTCGTAAGGTAGAAGTATGTTTTCCAGCATCTCAGCTAGAAAGCGGTCTCTCCCCTTCACGGCTTTCCCTCATCCTCGGAACAATACCATACCAACAAGAATGGCGGAGAGTAGGCTATGTGTTCTGCGCGATCCTCAGCCCTGTGTAACCTACAAGTTCCGTGGGATGCGTGGCGCAATTGATTACAACTTTCGGGCGCGTACCTATCGATCTCTCTTCTTCGCCCGTCGCGTTGTGTTAGATGCAGAAGCTTTTTTCCCTGAATGGCTATGACCACATTGACCGAAACGGCTGATTCAACAAAGAAGGGAAATACCCTGTCTTCCGGAAGATAGAAAAAGTGCTTTCCATCTGCCCTTCTAAAGATACTTCCTACACCTCAGAGACCATGCTCCGCAAGCAGTGATTGAAACGTGTTAATTGACCAGCAGCCCTCGATCCTCATGGCATCCTCGGAACTAGCCGCGCTGAAAGGAATCATTTTCAATGCAACCGATGCCATAAATAAGCCCAGAAGAGAACCCCAGATGGTCTCCCAGATGGTTTCAGGATTCCCATCTGCGCTTTCGCACGCAGAAGAAGGCTCATCCAAACAGCGTAACCGAACCCGAGTGGAGATACTGGTCAACATCCTTGATGTCGCCCACGACGGCGCCCTGAAAACGCATATCATGTACAAGGCCAACCTGAGCCACAGACAACTTGAGAGATACATGACTTTTCTCGAGAGCAATGGTTTGCTTCGGGCAGTTTGGGGCCTGAGCAGCAGAAAGCTCCGATATCAGGTTACAGAGAAGGGCATCAATTTCCTGAGCGAATACTCCCGCCTCTCGAACTATTTCAGCGAAAAGAGCCTATAGTCTACCGGTTAAGATTTCTAGTCTCATAACCGCTTTCAATATCTGTTAGTTGAGCGTCTTTTCTAGAATTTAAGTCCACACTATTCTCGTGTGGATGTTCAGCAGAGCTTTAAGTCTAGAGATATGAATTCGACTGGCAAATTTCGAAGAGTGGCTCATACGG
>Ga0129297_10001406_pt1 | contig 12155 bp, 9 predicted proteins | sample I18A1metaG_FD_94708 | JGI IMG/M metagenome (GOLD analysis project Ga0129297, IMG submission 94708) | Lake sediment bacterial and archeal communities from Gulf of Boni, Indonesia to study Microbial Dark Matter (Phase II) - ​I18A1 metaG | ecosystem: Environmental > Aquatic > Freshwater > Lake >... | reverse complement strand
GAGGGCGACAAGCAGGCAATGATCCTGCGGGCAGAAGGGGATCGGCAGGCGGCCATCCTGCGGGCAGAAGGCTTCGCCCTGGCCCTGTCCAACATCTACAAGGCGGCGCGAGAAGTTGATGCCAAGACGATGAGCCTGCAATATCTGGACGCGCTGAGGGCCTTGGGTCAGAGCGCGGCGACCAAGATCGTGGTGCCAATGGAGTTCACCGAACTGCTCAAGCCGCTGTTGGGACAGATGAAGGGGAAGGAATAGCAGTTGACGGGTTCAGGGGGCTTGATTTCGTTTGGCTGAAGAGAAACCTATTCCGTATTATCGTCGCAATCTGCTGGCATTCACGGGCGATACGGTCTTTTTCGTGCTGGGGCTTTCCTTTTCCGATCCGGTGACCGTGTTGCCCACCTTCGCGCGGGCGCTGGGCGCTTCCGCGCCGCTCGTTGGCTTGATCTCAACGTTGCAGAGCGGTGGCTGGCTCTTGCCGCAGTTGATCTCGGCCAATTTCGTGGCGAGCAAGGAGCGGAAAAAGCCATACGTGGTCTGGCCCAGCTTGTTGAACCGCCCGATGTACCTGGCTGTGGCCGCCGTGACCTATTTCTTTGGCGCAACCAGGCCGGCCCTGGTGCTCCTTGCCTTTTACCTCTGCCAGGCAATCTTTTGGACGTGCGACGGGCTGGCCAGCGTGCCCTGGTTCGATATCCTGGGAAAGGCCTTCCCCGGCCGGCAGCGTGGCCGCTATTTAGGTATCTCACAGGTTACAGGGGGAGTGCTGGCTATCGGTGCGGGTGTTCTCGTGCGGCGGGTGCTCGATCCGACGGCCGGGCTGCCGTTCCCGCAGAACTATAGCCTCCTCTTTCTGCTCACTGTGGCCTTCTTCAGCCTGTCCTTAATGTCTATGAGTATGATCAAGGAGCCGATTGAGAGCACGCACACTGAGCGGGCATCATGGGGGCGCTACCTGCCGATGTTGGCCGCCACGCTGCGGCAGGACCGCGTTTTCCGGCGGGTCGTGGCCGCTCGGCTGCTGGCAGGCTTTGGCGGCATGGCCATACCGTTCTATATCCTGTATGGCACGGAGGGCCTGGGGTTGGGCACTGGGGTGGTGGGGTTGGGCCTGACCTTGCAGATCATCGGACGCATCCTCGGTGGCCTGCTTTTGGGCTTCGGGGTGGAAAAGATGGGCAATAGGTTCACTATCCTGGGGGGGCTTGGCCTGACCTCGCTGGCTCCGCTGCTGGCTTTGGCCCTGGGCGCCCTGGGAGGCTCCCTGCTGGATCGCACGCTGGTGCTCTATCTCTATCCCGTGATCTTTTTCTTCATGGGCGTTTGGGTGAACACGATGATGTGGGGTTTCACGAATTATGTCCTGGACATCGCCCCGCCGAAGGATCGCACCACCTACGTGGGGCTGACCAATACCATCGGGGGACTGCTGATCCTGGCGCCGATGCTGGGTGGGGCGATCCTCCAGTTCACTTCGTATGTGGCCCTCTTTGCGGTCTCTCTGGCGATCTACATGCTCGCCATGGGAGTGTCCTGGCGCTTGCCAAGAGGAAGGGAAGTTACTGAACCCTTTTAGTTTTATCTCTTTCCCCAAACCTGACAGGTTTCCGAAGACCTGTCACAGTACATCACAAAAGTCCGTCATTCTGAGCGAAGCGAAGAATCTCGCCCGGCTGGAAGGAGATTCCTCGGCGCAAAAAGCGCGCCTCGGAATGACATTGCCGGGTAATCTGTGATCTACTGTGTCAGGTTGGGGCGTTACAGGATCTTGCAGGGAATCGTGGTCATCCTCTCAGCGCTTCGCTCAGGCCGCGCACCTGCGTTGCGCCGATGGGGACGGCCAGGCTGGCGCCCTTGAAATCGTCTCCGATCGGCTCATACCGCCCGCCCAGGTGCTCAGCCAGGAACGCCTCGGCGATGGCATAGAAGGACAGGCGGCTCTCCGGCCTGGCGAAGCCGTGCCCCTCATCGGAGTAGAGGACATAGGTCACGGGGATTCCTTTTTCCTGCATGGCGCGCACGATCTGGTCAGACTCAGCCTGCTTGACGCGCGGGTCGTTGGCCCCTTGCCCGATGAGCAGCGGCCGGCGGATGCGGTCAGCATAGTTAACCGGGGAGCGGCTGGCCAGGAAAGCGCGCCCTTCCTCCGTGCGAAAGTCACCTACGCGCTTCGTGAACAACGCCAGCATCGGCTTCCAATAGGGTGGGATGGTTTCCAGGAGCGTCACCAGGTTGGACGGCCCCACAATGTCCACACCGCAGGCGAAGGTGTCCGGCGTGAAGGTCATCCCGGCCAGCGTGGCATAGCCACCGTAGCTCCCGCCCATGATTACCACTTGCTTTGCATCGGCGATCCCGTGCGCGATAGCCCACTTGACGGCATCTATGAGGTCGTCGTGCATCTTGGCGCCCCACTCGCGGTCGCCAGCGTTAATAAAGGCCTTGCCAAAGCCGTCCGAGGCGCGGAAATTGACGCTGAGCACAGCGTAGCCGCGATTGGCCAGCCACTGATGCCAGGGATGATAACCCCATTGGTCGCGTCCCCACGGCCCGCCGTGTGGCATGAGCACCATCGGCAGAGACCGGTCGGGGATACCATCCCCATTGCTATCGCTGCCCAATGGTAGCGTGTAATAGCTGACCATCTTCAGCCCGTCGCGCGAGGTGATCACCACCGGCTGCATCTTGGCCAGCGGTTGCCCCTCTAGCGCCTGGTAGTTGGTGAAGAGGAACTGCGCTCGCCGCGCCGCTCGGTCGTAGCGGTAATAGCGCACGGGCCCATCGTCCATGACATAGGCCACGATCCACGTCCGGTCGTCCAGGGTGCGGCTCACCACCTCCACCTCGCCGTCGGCTACCGTGCGCAGATAGGCCAGATCGGCGCTGATGGTCGGATCGAGGATGCGCCACTCCTTCCGCTCATAGTTAAAAGCCACGGCCTGCATATTCCGCTCCGTGGGATGGAGCATGAAATCGCTGGCATCGGCGCGCGTGTCCTCGGCCAGTGTGGTCTGCGCGCCCGTCTCCAGGTGCAGCGCGTTCAGCGCCGCCGTGTCCCGCCCGCGGCTGTCAACCATGTACAACGTCTTGCCGCTCTTGTCGAAGCCGATGACGCGCGTGCTGAGGGTGTCCTCCATGGGGATGTGCATGGCGCGCTCCCAGCCGCCCCCCTCCTGCGGGCGGAGTATCTCCACATCGCCCTCGGGCAACATGCGCTCGGCGAAGCGGACGCGATAGTCCTCGTCTACGTGAAAGCCCACGAAACCCTCGTTGATCTGCAGGAGCCGCCGCTCGCCGCTGGCGATGTCCACCAGGTGCAGATCGTGCAGGGTGCGGTCGCGGTCATTCAGGCCGACGATGACTTGTTGGGGAAAGCGCTCGTTGACCTTTTGCACGCGCGCTTGCACCCCCTCCAACGGGGTGAGGTCTTTGATCTCGCCGCTCGCCAGGCTCACGCTGTAGAGCCGCCAGTTCTCGTCGCCGTTCTTGTCCTGGAGGTATAGGATATGCGCGTTAGTGTAGGCCCAGGAAAAGACGCGGATGCCGCGATAGGTATCCTTCGTCACTGGCACGGCCGCAGCGGGGTCGTCCGCCGGCCCCACCCAGACGTTGAGCACGCCGTTGACCGGGGCCAGGTAACCGATCTTGCTCCCATCCGGACTGAGGCGCGGCATGGCCTTGTCCGGATTGCCAAAGAGCACCTTACGCGAGATGAGTGGCGTCGCGTATTCCATATTCGTCCCCTTTCTTTGCTAATCTTGCAGGCAAGCAGTTTCGCACTTTGCCCTTTTGGTCCTATCGCCAGAACTCCCACCACTTTCTGCTGCGGCGCGGTCGCTCCTCTTGCCCTGGCACGCTGGCCAGGAAGCGATCCAATGCCTCGCGCATGTCGCGCACCGCGGAGCGCACCAGTTGACGATTCGGCGCCTCCTCGTGCATGGCCTCACTGATCTGGGCCATCTTGAGCCAGGCGCGCAACAGGTGCGACGAGGGCTTGCCGCCTGCTTCGCGCTCCCTCAGATACCGCCCGGCGCGGGCTAAATCAAGGTAGCCGTTGTTGGCCTGAACGAGCGCTCCTTCCAGGCCACGCAAAACATCCAGCAGGCGGCTCTTGTCCAGTGCAGTCAGGAGCTGGGTCTCAACCCTGACCAGTTCCTCGACCAACAGGAGCAGATCGCCGTATAGCACATCAGAGGATATGGGCCGGCGGTTGCGGTAAGGCTGCGCTTCCGGCGCGGTCTGCAGCCACCATTGCAGATAGTGCGCGACGCTGCAGAAGCAAAGGCGTTCTTGCGTGGCGGGGAAGCGCAGGGCGATGGTACGACTCACCTCCTCGCCGCAGACTTCGCAGCGTCCCTGATCGCTGTCCAGAGGGCGGGTGCCGCCAAAGTAAGGCACACGCGCATATCTGCTGCTGTCCACGTCCGCAGGAGGAGCGGCCTCTGGCGGGATGTAGAGATCCTCAGCCAGGGGCATCTGGCGCAGGACGTTGGACACCGTGGCCCAAATCGGGCCACGGGGCGTCCTGGAAAGGAGCGGGTTGCGCCGCTGATGGTTATGGCAAAAAGTCCAGAAAGGGTTATCAATAGGCACCTGGCGGATTTGGCAGAAAAAGGCGCGGTCTTGATCTCCCGGTGGGGTGCGACCTTCGCTTTGACTGATGGTATTGAATTCGCAAGTGCCACAACAATCGCTGCTAGCAACAGGCATTCCCACTACCTCTGCGTTTTGTTCCGTACACCAATATATCATGGGCAGCCATTCTTGTCAAATGTGTGATTCCATAGTATAATGACATTAGATGGAATGCCCCTTCATCTACGACGCTGTAGTCGCAGGCTTCATGCCTGCGTGAGCGAATCAAAGGAGGAAAGCAATGGCTAGGAAGCGAAAATCGCGCCCGTTACGGTCCGATAGAATGGAGAAGATTTCGCCTGCGGATAGTGAGAGGGATACACCGCTGGACGAGTCCGAAGCGGCCACCCCTTCCCCTGCGAGCGAGGCTTTGGGGAAAGAGGTCGCGGCGCCTCCCCTGGAAGCGAGTGCAGAGGATGAGGAGCTTCTGAAAGAGGTGCCGCCCGTCGAGGAGGGGGTCGCACTCAACGAGGAGGAGGAACCGATCCTTCTCGCAGCGGACGAATCGTCGAAAGGAGAGGAGCTACCATCAGAAGATGTCGCGGCTTCTCTCCCACTCGAAGGGGAAAAGGTGACAGCCGAGGCCCTCGAACCCTCCCTCCAGGCTGCTGCTGTGGCAGAGGAAAAGGCCATCATTGAACCGGCCGCTGAGACAGTCAAAGTCGAAGCAGCCCAGAAGGTGGAGGAGGCCGTCGCGGTTCCAAAGGAGCCGGTCGCCGCTGTCGCTCCGCCGATAAGGGAGGTGAAGGCACGGCAGCGCGGGCTGGAGGACTTCCTCTGGTTTGTCGGCGCGGGAGCTGTCGGAGCCATATTGGGGGCCGTTATCGCCCTGTTTATCCTCGGCGGGGTCAATGGCAGCCTGTATTACACCTCCGCCGTGCGTGGCATCCAGCTTGAGGAGGAGCAGAGCCGCCTGGCCACCCGGCTCGACTCCTTGAACAAGGATCTGGCCGAGGTACAGGGCCAGTTGGCCACCCTGAACAAATTGCCCACCCAGGTGAATCTCTTGGGCGCAGAGTTGGGGGCGGTGCAAAAGAAGCTTGACGAGGTTGGCAAGGGCCTGCAAGGCTTGAGTGGCGACCTGAAAGGGCTGAGGGCCGATGCGGAAAAAGTAGATGCCACGGTCAAAGCGTTGGATGCCAACGTCGGCCAGTTGAACAAGCAGGTGAAGACGATGAGCGCGGAGTTGGAGCCGATCCGCGCCCTGGTGCAGCAGTTCGATGCTTTCTTGAAGGGCCTGCGGGCGCTTCTAGGCGCGAAATGAGAGACCCGAAGGGAGGATACGCATGAGCGAGATAGACGTGGAGCGCCCCAGAAAGGGGCATGGCTTCTGGCGAGGATTGGGCATGTTCATCCTATGGCTCATCCGGCTTGTCTTTGCCATTGGGCTGGGAACGCTGCTGGGGGTTGCCATCTATTATGTTGCTTATGAGGGGATTCCTGCTTTCTATTCACAGGTATTGGTGCCGATACAGGTTCATGGCGTCAAGATAGACCTCTTGCAGGCGGATTTGCAGAAGACGCAGGCCAGCCTGGACGCGGATTTGCGCGCCGCACGAGGGGAAATCCGCGCCCTGCAAGAGCTGGCTGATGGACAGGCGATGATTATCCAGTCGCTGCGCTCCTCCTTGGAGGCGGAGAGGGCGAATCGGGAGCAACGGCTAGGCCTGTTACAGGCCGACATCAACCGCGTGGATGAGGCGACGCAACGTCAAAGTGCCGCCCTGAGCAAGCTGGAAGGCAGCGTGGCTGGCCTGTCCAGCGGTCTGACAGCGGCCAATGACAAGGTGGAAAAGCTCAACGGCAGCGTGGCAAGCCTGCAAGAAGGGAGCGCCAAAACGCAAAAGCAGGCGCAGGCCGCGGAGAATGACATCCAGAGGCTTGACGAAAATGTCAAGGCTCTACAAACGAATGCACTCAAAATCAGCGAGCACCTGGCAGCCATCCAGGGCGAGGTGCTGAGCCTGCGGGGGATCATCACCATGCCGGTCAGCCTGAGCGATGCCTTCGAGCGGCGGCTGGTGCTCATGCAGGCGGCGGAGGGGATCCTGAAAGCGCGCCTGCATCTGCTGGAAAAGAATGCCGGCTATGCCAAGCAGGCTCTGGCGCTGGCGAGGGATAACGTGGCGTGGTTTGCGGCGCTCAGCGCCGACTTGAAACCCGAGCAGTTAACGCCCCTCGTCAAGCGAGCAGAGGCGGCCGGTGCCTTGATCGAAAGCGATCCTTTCGTGGCCGCGCAGGAGCTGGAGATCATCTGGTACAGCCTGGAGAAGCTCATTTCCACGCCCGTTGCGGCGAGCACTCCTACGGCTGCTCCCACTGCAGGCCAGGCTACGCCTACAGCTACCGCCGCTCCTGCACAGCGTGCCCCAACTACTCCTACTGCCGTCCCAGCTACACCGACGCATACACCCACGCCTACTCCGACGCGGTAGGCTGTCGGAAACCAATTCAGAGAATAGGCGGTGTAAGACCTGTTATGCGGGCGATGCGGGCCAACATCCGAGGGCCCATTTCTTCGTTATCGTGAAAAGCAAATTGGCTCATAAGGGAGCGAAGGAAATATCCAGTAAGGCAGGTGCGTGCTCTTCGTGTTCCAACTGGTCTGCGAGCACACGCAATGCCAATGCCTGCACTCTAGCGATCGCTTCTTCCGGGGTCTGTCCATAGGCGAGAGCTCCTGGTAGCTCGAGTACTTCAGCTAGCCAGCGCCCGTCATCTTCCTGTTCATGCTCTATAGTGAGCTTTATGATCGAGCTTTCCTTTTCTGACATTCAGTGAGTCAGTTCCCCAGGTATCCTATGCTGTGGATATGATACCACTTTGAGCGCCGCTCGTTAACAGGCCAGCTTGCCTCTATCCTCCCACTCTCTCCGTCGAATCAGGGGCAATTCCCAGCACGCGGCGCGCATTGCCATCGCCAATGGCGGCCGCACCTCCTCCGACACATCCAGTGTCTTTAGCCACTGCACTTCATTCTAAACCACTCTGCCACTCGCTCGTTGCGTGGATCCGCAGACCACTCTTTCAGCAGCGCCTCAGCCTGTTCAAAGCTGCGTGTCCGTTGGTCGTGTAGGACGTAGAGCAATAGCAGGTCACGGTCATGGCTGCGTATCGCTTCCACCATCTGCTCCGCCTTCCACCAGCGCGGGATCATCACGCCAGCCATTAGCTTGCGCGGCAGGGGCGGCACAGAGACGCCCCGGATGCCCGCGCTGCTCACTACCCCCTGGCATTCCACGGCCAGGTCTTCGGGGAAGCCCTGGATGATCGGGCCACGGTTCGGGATGTTCACCTGATACGTGCCCTCCATATCGTTGACCAGCGCGCTGATGATTGGCACGATCTGCTCGTTGCTCTGCACCGGCTTGAAGGTTTCGCTAACCGGCCTGCTCTCATCCAAGGCCGCCCGCTCTACCTCTCGCACCTTCTTGCCGATGTTCTCCAGGTACATTCCCCAACCGATCTCGGAGTCAAAGCCGCCGAGATATCCATACCAACGTTTCTTTGTTTCCAAGTCGGTATGATACCACCAGCCAACCATGCGCGGCGTGTCGCCAATCGGCATCAATCCGAACAGCCTGTACTGGTGGATCGCCGCCCGCGACATCTGGCTATCATGAAAGGCGCGGTCGTCCTTTGCCCAGTATGCTTCCGCTTTGGTCTCGATCCATTCGTCAATGAGTGGATAGGCGTCCTGGCCATGATAGCGGAAATCGGTCAGCCAGATCCAATGGTTGAAGCCGGGCATCTGTGCCGAAACATATCTCAAGTCTAATCCCAGCACCCGCGCGATGTCACGGTAGCCGTAGTGTCCGTGGCAGAGGCCGAGCACCTTGGCCTTCGTCTCGCGGGCCATCAGGGTGCACCCCTCAAAGACCGGGTTAGCCGACTGGATGAGCCAGGCGTTGGGGCAGAGTTGCTCGATGTCGCGCGCCACCTCCAGGAAAAAGATCGCCTGGCCCCAGTTATGCAGGCCGGCGCCGCGATAGTAGCCGTGCTTTTCCGCCAGGCTGCGCTGCGCCTCCACCCAGGCGTGCCCACCTACCTGGGCGGTATTGATAACGAAATCCGCGCCGCGCAGAGCCTGGGCGCGGTCGGTCGTCTTGGAAAAGGTAAGGCCCGCCTTCAGTTCAGCCGACAGCCGCTCGGCCAGGCGGGCGATCATCTCCAGCCGCCGCTCGTCAATGTCCATGAAGGCCACGTGGCTGCCATGTAGCCCCGCATTGACGCACAAGTCGCGCACGATGCCTGCTGAGAATGTCGCGCTTCCCGCGCCGATAATCGCGATTTTCACGTCCCTCCCCATAGTCAGTTCTCCTATGCCCCGCTGCGTTCCAACAGGTGAGGACTGGCCGAGAGCAGCCATATCTGCCCCAGCACGCCTCTGATCTCAACCATGCAGCCTTCCTGCCCGGCGCCAAGATAAATGGACACGGCTTCACTTCTCCAGCCGTCGCGGATAGCTGGTCAGAACGGTAGGCCCCTCTGCACCGATGACCACTGTATCTTCCACGCGCACGCCCCAGGGCCCGGTGTACAGCCCGCAGTTGCCCACGGAGATAACCACGTTGGCGGCCAGCGGCGGCGGCTCCTTTTCACCATGGAAGAAGGCGTGGCCCGCCGGCAGAGGCGCCTCCTCGAACTCGATGCCCACGCCGTGGATTGGCGGGCCGAAGACATGCTCGCCATGCCCGGCCTCTTCGAGCACGCCATGCAGGGTGTGCTCCAACTCCATCATGCCGATTCCCGCCTTAGCTTTGGCGATGGTGGCTTGCTGTGCCTTGAGATAGAGGTCATAGACCGCCTGCTGCGCCGCCGTCGGCTTGCCCACGCAGACGGTACGACACATGTCCGCGCTGTAGCCGTTGACGATGGGGTGCACGTCTATCATCACTAGGTCGCCGGTTTGCAGCTTGCGCTGGGTGGGCAGCCCATGGGCGATGTTAGTGCGCGGGCCGGAGGAGGCATAGGTGCGCCAGAATTCGTCGGCGCCCGCCTGTCGCATGGCGTATTCGGCCTCCGCCGCCACCTGGCTTTCCGTGAGGCCCGGCTTGACGGCCTCCACAGCAGCTTTCATCCCCGCTTTGGCCACTTTGGCCGCCACCCGGATGCGCTCGATCTCCTCCGCATCCTTGACCAGGCGCAGTTCAGATAGGATGTGGGTGCAGTCCTTGACCGTCACACCCGCCGGCTTGGCATGGGGATGGGTGACCATGCCCATCATAGACTGGGTGAGATAGGTATATTCCAGTCCCACCGCGCCCTTGCTGATGCCGAAATGCTCAAAGTAATGGGCGATGGAATGGATCATCCCCACCTCGTCCTCAAAGCCGACGATGTGGTCATAATGGGCGAGTCGCTTGACATCTTCCACGTCGGTTTGCGGCACACCCAAGGCGACCTTGCCCTCGCGGGTGATCATGGCGAAGGCGCATAGTCGCCCGTCGCCCGTGAGGTAGAACATGTTGGCCGGTTTGGTGAGGAGCAGGGCGTCAAGCCCCGCCTCTTTCATCAATTGGCCACACTTCTCCAGACGTTCCCGATAGCGCGAGTTACTCATTTTCACACCTCCTTGTGTGATTTTCATTCAGCGTATCATCCTGTCAACGAATGGAAAACGAATAAACGAATCGCACTCAGGTCGATAAGAGGCCATTTCAGACGCGCAAGATTACTTGCGGTATTGTTCGTCGCTAACCTTTTCCATCCAGTCGGCCGTCTTGCCGTCGAGCTGTTCCACAATGGCGATGTGCGTCATGGCCGTGGTTGCCGTAGCGCCGTGCCAATGCTTCTCACCCGGCGGGAACCAGATCACATCGCCGGGATGGATCTCCTCGATCGGACTGCCCTCGCGCTGGACCCAACCGCAACCGGCGGTGACAATCAGGGTCTGACCCAGCGGATGGGTGTGCCATGCTGTCCGAGCGCCGGGCTCGAACGTGACACTGACGCCGCGCGCGCGCGCCGGATCGTTTGCCTGAAACAGGGGGTCAATGCGCACAGTGCCGGTAAAATACTCGGCCGGTCCTTTGCTGGAGGGCTATGAGCCGCTTCTTTTGATGTCCATTTTCTGAACTCCTTCACTTGACGGTAATAGTCGTTTGTCTCGCGTTTGTAGCCCGCTGCGGGGACCGGAATGCAACCAGAGAACACGTTTTTTGCCGCTCATCGACCGGTCATTCGCTCCAGGTTTTCGGGGTACCAGGCCCCTTGCACCGTGATCTTTGAGCGCGCAGTGAAGTGCACCCTCTATTCGTTCCTCATCCGTTGACAGATGATCGTTGGCAAAGCATTATCAGCTCAGCTTAAGCTCCTGGTGCTTGGCGGCAATGGCCGCGGCCAGCTTATCTAGAGCCTCGTAATCGGCCTCCCTGGGCAGTCCCTTGCAGATGACAGGTGGCAAGATCTCCACTCGCAAGTTAGGGATGAGGCCGGCGATCTGCTCCACCGCTTTGCTGTTCCAGCCATAGGAGCCGATGACCGAGACGAACTTGGCTTTGGGCCGCAGGGCGTTGGCCAGATTCGCAGCATAAATAGCCAGAGGATGCGGGCCGATATGCACCGTAGGCGTGCCGATGACGATGGTGGCCGCGTCAACCAGCGTGATGGCCAGCTTGCCGATGTCGGTCGCCGCCAGATCAAAACGATGCACTGTGGTCCCCTTTTCGGCCAGCGCGCTCATCAGGTATTCCACCATCTTTTTCGTGCTGCCGTGCATGGATACATAGGGGATAACCGCCACATTCTTGGGGGTGTCCGCCACCCAATCCCGGTAGGCATCCATGATGAACGCTGGCTTGTCGTACATCGGCCCATGGCTGGGAGCGATCAAGGCGATTTCACGGCCCTTGAGCCTGTCCAGGTGCTTTTGGATGGGCGCGCGGAAGGGCATCATGATCTCGGCAAAGTACCTCTTGGCCGCCTCGTAAACGCGCCCCTCGTCGGTCACATATAGATCGGTCGTCGCCAGGTGTGAGCCGAAGAAATCACAGGAAAAGAGGATACGATCCTCCCGCAGGTAGGTGGCCATCGTCTCCGGCCAATGCACCCAGGGCATGTGCAGGAATTCCAGAGTCTTGTCGCCCAAAGATACCGTCTCCCCGTCGGCTACAGTGATAAGCCGCTCCTCCGAAACGTGCAGATGATCCATGAGCATCCCTTTGGCCTTGGACGTGGCGATCAGTTTGGCCTGGGGATACTTTGCCAGGACATGGGGGGTAGCTCCGGAATGGTCCTGCTCAGTGTGATGCGAGATGACATAATCAACATTCTGCACGCTCGCCAGTTGCGCCAGGAGCACCTCCACCATGGTCGGATCAACGGTGTCTACCAGGACCGTCTTCTCGCTGCCTTGTACCAGATAGGCGTTGTAGCTCGTGCCATCGGGCAGCGGGATCAGCGAATCGAACAGCCTCCTATCCCAGTCCACAGCACCTAACCAGGCGATACTTTGCTTGATTCTCCTCATTTTCATGATGCTTCCTCCTCTCTAGTCCTCTCTCTAGGCTCAGCATGAT
>Ga0129297_10001405_pt1 | contig 12155 bp, 11 predicted proteins | sample I18A1metaG_FD_94708 | JGI IMG/M metagenome (GOLD analysis project Ga0129297, IMG submission 94708) | Lake sediment bacterial and archeal communities from Gulf of Boni, Indonesia to study Microbial Dark Matter (Phase II) - ​I18A1 metaG | ecosystem: Environmental > Aquatic > Freshwater > Lake >... | reverse complement strand
TACAGATACTATTGGACAGATGCATGTGTACTGAACGGCATCTTGAAGATCCCGACGATCAACTATGGACCTGCAGGAGGAGAGGGCTCGGTTATTCCTGACGAACGCGTAAGCATACCTCAACTGATAGCTGCAGCAAAAGTATACGCCCTCACAGCATTAGAAGCCTGCGGCGTCAAATGAATCAGATCTTCTTGAAAACACGCTTGAACTCCAGATTTCCACCTCTTTAGAGAGCAATGTTAAGAAGCAGTAAGGGAGGCTCTGTTTCTATATTGTAATGAGTACACTTAGGAATTCTAGTCTTTTTGTATGTCTATGACAGGGCATCCTCCAAGCCTCACCGTGGGTGCTACAAGAACTTTCGCGGAGGAGCCTAGTTCCTCAAATGCTCTCTTCAACGCTTCATCCATAGTTTTGACAGGGGTGTGGAGCATATCTCTAACGACTCCAGGCACTTTTGGTCCAACCACGAGAACTTCACGAGCGCGAGACACTACAAGCGCGGTTCCGTAGGCTCTCTGTATGCCGAACGGCGTCAACTCTCCTTTCTTCTCATATTCCTTCATCAAGTTGTAAATGTCCTCTATTGAAAATGCGTTTCGCATGGCAGTAATGAATGCTAGGTCGGAGCTTCCCTCCTTAATCGGTTCATCGCATGGTGCCGAAAATATGACTACGCCCCCTTGACGGAATACAGGTTTAGGGTATAGAACAAGCATTGATGTAGAGAGGCTGATGTTGTAAGGTGAACCATCATGTGGATATCCTGCCCCTGCAATAACCATGTCGGCTGCCTCACGCAAAGGAAACTTCCACTGCCTATCTGCAAGCGTACAGCCTTTCAAATAGGAATCTATCACATCTCCGGCATTGGCTCCGATGACTTCTCCCTTTCCATTCACAACCACATTTACAAAGAAGAGTTTTCCACTCTTTGATTCAGATTCAGCTCTTCGAGTTATTGCATCGAGATGATCTCGAAACGGATTGTCAACATACACTCCGCACCTCGACTTGGGATGCCAATAGATTGATAAGCTGTGAGTGTAGGAGATCGTCTCAAGTGAAGCGCATCCCACACCGATCATCTTTGATCCACCGCTATAACCTGCAGTCGGTACCGGCGTGAGATCCGCGATCCCGATGAAAAGGTCGGATTCTGCGACAAGCCTATTCATAATCACCGGGTCTCCGAGTTTCGATCTGCCCAAGTCGACGAGATTGTTCTTGTCTCGTCCATCATGGTTCACAACCCTGTACTTTTCACAGATCTCTCTTCCCACTATCGCTTCGAATTCTTCAGGAGTATTCGGTCTGTGAACCCCGATAGCATCTATTATTGTGATGTCTTCTCTCCTAACACCCAACGAATGAAGTTCGCTGAGGATAATCGCTAATGTAAGAGCCGAATAGGCCCCCTTGTGGAAAATGTCCGGAACCGCGATAGCTATCTTATCTCCCTTCCCAGCCATCTGAGAGATTTTGTCGCAGTTGATCGGGTTATCGATCGCGGCACGAATCGCATTTTCCGGATGGGATAGTGCTTCCAGATCCCTCAGCTCAACTACAGCCTGTAGATTGCTCTTAGGTATATGGGCCTCAATCTTTCCCTGCCCATACGGTATTGAAACCGTCGCTAAAGCAGTCATGCCATACCACCGTTCAAGAACTTTTACGAGATAGAACACGCATTTTGCTTATTACCCTTTCCGCATACGTCATGCTAGTCCAATTATTCACTCGTCATTTCAACAGTTGCTCATCATACGGAAGTCTTGATAAGACCTCGGAACCAGCTTCCGTGACTACGAGTATGTCTTCTATTCTCACTCCACCTCCTCCTTTGACTCCGGGAACGTTAACAAGGGGCTCTAACGCTATCACCATGCCTGGTTCCAACTCTACTTCACGCGCTCCAGGCACCGTTGGCTCGCCGATAAAAGGAGGTTCTGCAGGTGCAACTCCAATACCATGACCTATAAACAATAGCAGGAAATGTTTATCATATCCGAACTCTGCTGCTCTCTCTCTGCAAGCCCTAGCAACGTCAGAAGTCTTCGCCCTGGGTCTAACCGCTTTGAAGCTTGCCATCAAGGATTCATATACTACTCTGTAGATCTCCCTCTGCTTCTCTGAAGCTTTCCCGCATATAACCGTTCTCCCCATGTCAGAGAAGTAGCCGTTGAAGCATGCTCCATTATCAATAAAGACGAGGTCGCCGTATCTGATTCTCTTGTCAGTAGCTAGCCTAAACGGTGGAGAAAGATGTTCTCCTGACGTCACATAAGGCTGAGCTGTATGCAAAGTTTCGGCGCCCGCTGCGAAAATTACTCTCATGTACTCCGAGGCAACTTCGTACTCTGTCACCCCTGGCTTGATTTTTTCTATCGCAGATGCTAGGCCCGCCTCTGTCATCGCTGTCGCTTCATTGATCAAGCGGATCTCATCCGAGGTCTTCCTCATCCTGGCATTCTTAAGAAGCATTTCGCAGCTGATGAAGTTCGCCTTAGGAAAGTTCCTTCTGTAACTCTCGAAGATGGAAAACGAGAGCGCGTCTAGGCCTATCCTTCCCTTTTCCAGAGCGTGGCGTTCAAAAACCTGTTTGAATGTCGTTGATACAGCGGATTCAATCAATCCATCCTCCTCCATAATGGGTATTGGATATATGTCTCTAATCCATGGCATTGTAGATCTGCAACGTTCGTAATCTCCACCAGATATTATTAGGATCGGGTCATGGTCTCTAGGAAGTACAGTGCAGTAGTGAGACGGACCGCCGTGTAGAGGCCACAGCATCAGCCGTGCGCTTGTCAGGTATCTAACATTCTCGATTCGCCACGTTACGACTGCATCGAGGTCAGACTCTTTCATAAGAGCCCTAACTTTACTCACTCTATCCTTTCGCAACGCTTCGAAATTGATCCTCTGCTCAAAATCTACTTGAAATTGACCTTGCGCATAATTCGGTTGCAACGCCGTCCCCTTGGAAAAGTCCCTATCGTAAGATCGCACATTTAACTCTTCTCGGTATTCTAACCGGAATTAAACGCCTATCAAGATAGGACGAGTCCCTTGGAACCTCGTTCCAAAGTGCTAGGATGATAGAGGATAAAAGGGTAGATACAGAAAATGTGGGAAGTCAATACTAGCCTATTAAGGCTTTACTACAACCCTCATCTCCAGCCCCTTGCGAACTCAGAACATGAATAAGGCGCCGTAACGCAATTCCAATTTCCTTTCGACAAAAATCCTCTTCGGTCTCTTTCTATCAGACGCCGTATCCCGCCCATTCTTTGCTTCAATTCTCATAAGACAAGATCCAACATCGTTTTCTGCAGCGGAAAATTAATATTAGAAAGATAACTAGGCTCTAGACAAACCAAGTTGGGTGGAACGTTGAAACCTGCTCTGCTGCCAAGCGCGAGGAAGATGGTGGATGATTTGGCGGGCGTCAAATCTGGTGAGACTGTTTTGGTGATTGCCGATTCGAGCTGCGACTTTGACATTGCGAAAGCGGTTGCGTTTGTTTCAGCTGAGAGGGGAGCCGAAGTCGTACTTGAAACGGTGATGACGGATCGAAGTATACCTTGCAATAGTTTAATGAGCTCAGTCCTAAAAGAAGCCGACGTCGTTTTTGACCTAACATCAGATATGCGCATCTTCGCATCGGAAGGAAGGTATGCCGCATGTGCGCGCGGTACTCGTTACATGTGGGTCGCTCAAGTTTCATATGATATGTTGACTACTGGGGGAATGACTGCGAACTTCCATGAGCAAAAGCCGGTTGTCGAAAAATTATCTAAGCACTTTGCGGTTGCAAAGTACGCGAACATGACGACGACGCACGGCACTAACGTATCATTCAGAATGGAGGGTGCTCATATAAACGAATTTCACGGTTTTTGCCTTAATCCCGGCGACGTGTCAATGGCACCAGTTATTGAGACCAATGTGTTACCCATCAGAGGAACGTGCAATGGTGTAGTTGTTGTTGACGTTGGCGTAATACGCAGCCCAATAGGAATCGTTAAGGAGCCGATCACATTCACGGTAAAGGATGGAAAGGTCGTGAAGATTCAGGGAGGAGAAGAAGCGCAAGAGCTAGAAAGACTGCTTGAAAAAGCCGGCAATCCCAATGTATACGAAATATGTGAATTCGCGGTAGGTCTCAACCCGAAGATATCTTTGACAGGAGACCTAGCGAGCGTTACAGCGATGGGAACCGCCCATCTTGCAATAGGTACAAACATAGTTCTCGGCGGCGAAATAGAAGCTCCGCTCCACTTCAATTTAGTAGTAAGGCATCCCACCGTTGCACTAGATGAGAAATTAATAATGAAAAATGGCAAACTACTTATATGAGATGGCATTTCGAAAAGAAAAGAAGGTAGATATTTTGAGTTTCGGTCAGACATATGTGGATTATGAAAAGCGTATCGATATCGAGAGAATGGGTAAGGAAAGACTTGACAAGGTGAAGGCGGGGATAAAGAAGTACAACCTTGGGGGGCTCCTTGCCCTCGATATGCCAAATATTAGGTATATCGTAGGTTCTCGGCCTTTTATCGATGTGACGGTAGATAGAGGTGGAGATCGCTACGCCCTCTTACCTGAAGGCGCTGAACCGATACTCTTCGAGGGAGGCATGAATGAAGGGCCAGGACTGCCAAGACCAACGCATTGGTGGCTGGGTGATAGAATCAAGATAGGATTTTCATGTGCAGGATACAATGCGCCGACGGAGATAGCGGAAGCTCATGAGTTTCAACTGCGAAAGTTTGCAGACCAAATAAAGAATGAGTTGAAGGCCCACAGGGTCTTGGATGAGACCTTGGGTGTAGTTCCCGATAGCCGCATCATGGTAGATGCCCTTGAGAAAGTCGGAATCAAGGTAAACCCTCGGAAAGGATTTGACCTCATGCGCGAGTGCAGAGAGGTGAAGACAGTTGACGAAGTCGAATGTTTGAGGATGGCTTGTAGCATCTCAGAGGCCTGCACCGCTGAGGTGAAGAAGGCAATAAGGCCGGGGGTAACTGAGCGGCAGCTCGCCGGGATCATAGCTCACAAGGCATATGAGATGGGAAGTGAAGGTTTATCCAGCTTCCACGTAGAGTCAGGGCCGCATACTTGGCCCAATATTCTGAGTATAACTGATAGGGCAATAAGGCCTGGGGACCTGATACACTGTGAGATTGCCGTCATCTACATGGGGTATAAGAATTGTTACTATACGGGATCCTACAGCTGTGGTAGACCCACACAAGCACAGAAGGATGCGTGGGTCAAGGCTGTGGACTGGACGAGGGCGATGGTGAACGCGATTAGGCCCGGGGCTACTTCGAAGGAAATTGTCGAAAAAATGCCCAGCGCCAAAGAGTTCGGATACCCTGATGAAGATACTAGCGTGATGATGCAGTGGTGCCATGGCATCGGCTTGTCTACTCCCGAGTGGCCGTCGATGCACAGGGCTTGGTCCTTGACCTATCCATATCCAATCAAGGAGAATATGTGCCTTGCCGTGGAAGCGATCTGCCCTACTTGGGAGAAGACTGTACAGTACCCCAATGGGCAGGCTTGCCGAGTAGAGGACGATGTGCATGTGACAGAAGATGGCATAGACTGGCTCACCAGATGGCCTAGGGACGAGATAATGGTGTGCGAAGTATAGGAGACTGCTGCACGAAACTGGTATTCAACTCAGAGTAAACGTGTTCGAGGAGAATCATTTGGGACTTCATGTAATGGAAGTCTCAAAGCGATAGAGAGTAAAGGAGTACTCGAAATAAGCGGTAAGCCAATAACAGCCTACGGCTTCACAACAGCCCTTATCGCCAGTCCCTTTCGAACCAAGTCGAGCCCGTAGTTCACTTCGTCCAAAGGAACCGAATGCGTAACAAGTCGTTTAAGATTGAACCTTCCAGATTGGACGAGGTCTACGACGGCAGCTGTTTCGCGTCTAGAACTGGCTCGAGAACCCATTACCTCAATCTCGGTCCTAACCAGGTCTAGTGGGCTTACTTTGAACAGATCTTCAGAGTAGCCTATAAAGACCAGCCTCCCCCCTCGTTTCAGGCTGTTTATAGCATTTGCCATAGTCTGTTCTCTTCCAACGAATTCAAAGACTACGTCTGCGCCCTTTCCTTGAGTAAACTCCATAACTTCCTTTCTCACATCTTGCTCCCTCGAATTGATTATTGAGTCGGCGCCGAGTTCTTCCGCCACCTTCAGCTTGTCCTTCACTACATCAACGGCTGCTACTCTTCCCCCGCTTATCTTAGCCATCTGTAGGGTGCATAGACCGACTCCTCCAGCTCCCATAATCACCACATCTTCGCCTATCCGAACCTTGCCTACTTCCCTAACAGCATGATAGGCGGTGGAGCCTGCGTCGGCCAATATTCCACCTTCATAGGGAACTTCATCAGGTAATCGAACGAGATTTCTAGATGGAGCCCTCGCATACTCTGCATACCCGCCATCCGTAGTGAAGCCAAACTGTTGAAAGCTCTCACCTATGCAGAGACTCTCCCTTCCTCGTTGGCAATAGTAGCATTCACCGCAGCTAAAGTAGAAATGGATGAGAACTCTATCGCCTACCTTAACGTTTCTCACAGCTTCCCCGACCTCAACTACGTCTCCTCCTACTTCATGACCCATTGTCTGAGGAATCTTCCCAGGTTTGAGGAGGCCTTCATCGATGAAATGGAGGTCGGTGTGGCATATGCCACACGCCCTGACCCTTACAAGAGCATCATGCGGTCCTATCTCAGGGACTTCGACGTTCTCGACTTTCAAAGGTTTCCCAACTTCATAGAAGCGTGCCGCCTTCATGATCTACAGCCCACATTTTATGTGGAACGTTTGCACGTATTAACTGTTGCCATCAAACTCGATCGAGTGAGTGCCAATTCTCATGCAAAGCCTTACGTTCTTTCAGCGCTTGAAGGACTCTCGCGGGATTTGCTGGGAGAGTTCTAATCTTTGCTCCAGTAGCGTCGCATATTGCATTTATTATCGCGGCCGCTGTGGGGACATTGGTTGCTTCGGCGAAACCTTTAGCGCCTAAAGGGCCGGTCGGCTCAAGCTCCTCCACTATAATGGCTTCCACATCAGGCATATCCTCAATTGAAGTGATTAGATAGTCGAAGAAGTTTGGATTGCACGTTCTTCCTTCTTCTATCACCAAGCTCTCTGTCAGAGCCTCACCGACTCCCAAAGCTGCCCCCCCAAATATCTGACCTTTCACCAAAACTGGGTTGATCGCTCTACCGGTATCGTGTGCAGCCACTATCCTTAAGACCTTGACCAAGCCGCACTCCACGTCAACCTCGACTTCCGCCATCTGCGTTGCATATACGTAGGATGGGTATGGGCTGCCCCGACCGGTTTCAGGATCAAGCAAGTTGTTCGGCGGATTAAAATACCCGGACCCTAACACCAACATGCCTCTTCTATAACAGAGTTGTACAGCTTCCGCTATTGAGACGCCTTTGCTCGGCGACCCTTTGACGCATATCTTCCCGTTTTTCATTTCTAGAGCATCAGGACTGACAGCCAGTTCCTGAGCTACTGTATTGAAGAGTATGCTTCGTGCCGAATTAGCAGCTATCTGAATAGCTTTTCCGGTCGTATATGTGGTTCTGCTTGCGACACATCCGAAGTCATATGGGCTTACGTCGGTATCTCCGGTAGTCAGATTGACTTTGTCCAGTTCCACGCCGAACTCTTCAGCAGCTATTTGAGATAACGCGGTCTTGGATCCTTGTCCTACCTCCACTGCTCCAACTATGACATTGATTGTACCGTCCATGTTGCACTTTACAAAAGCTCCGCTCGGGTTGGGCTTCTCAGTCAATCCAATCGGATATATTGCGCATGAAACTCCCTTGCCTCTAACCTTGCTCTCTCTAACTGCCTTCTCTCCTAGGTGTTTGTGCCAGCCAAATGCTTCACTTGCTCTTTCTATTGTTTCGGTGAGACCTACACTATGCAGCACTTGACCTGTAACTGTTGTATCACCGTTTTTCAAGGCGTTCTTCACTCTCAACTCTAATGGGTCAATAGAAAGCCGCGATGCAATGTTGTCCATGTGAGTCTCCTCAGCGACGTGAACTTGCGGTGCCCCAAATCCACGCATCGCTCCGCCTACAGGATTATTTGTGAACACCAAATATCCATCAACTTTAACGTTCGGGATTCTGTAGGGGCCGGCTGCTAGAATGCATGATTTCGTCAGTGAGGATTCTCCATAAGACGAGTATGCCCCAGCATCACTGATTATCTCAATCTCTCTAGCTATTAGCGTACCATCTTTCTTTACGCCAGTCTTATAACGTAGGAAATAGCTGTGACGAATAGTCGAAGCGATGAACTCTTCTTCTCTTGTTCGAACGAGCTTGACAGGTCTCTTGGTTTTCATTGCAATGAGACAAATATAAGGTTCAATAGAGATCTCGTTCCTTCCGCCGAAGTTTCCACCGATTTCCGGCTGAACGATTCTAACCTTCGACATGGGAAGCCCTAGAACTCTCGCCAACTCTGCTTGAGCTACGTTTGGCAACGAGCTTCCCGCCCACACCGTGACCTTGCCTAGACTGTCAACAACCGCAACTCCAGCGTGAGGCTCAATATGGCAATGCTCGCTTTTCTGAGTTGAGAAGGTATCTTCAACGATCTCATCGGATTCTGCGAATCCGTCTTCCACGTTGCCTTTACGAATCTTCCTGTGCGCAGCTAGATTTCCACGTGCATGGACTTTGGGAGCATCCTGCTTCAATGCTTCTCTTTGATCAAAGACGCTTGGAAGTATTTCGTATTGAACATCTATCAACTCTGTGGCCTCATCGGCTATCTCCTCTGTTTCAGCAGCTACAACAGCGACAGGGTCTCCCATGTATCTGACTCTGTCCTCTGCAAGCACAACTTGGTCCTTTGTTTGGATTCCAAAAGTGTTTACAGGTACATCTCTTGCCGTTAATATGGCTACTACCCCTTCAAGCTGGACCGCTTTACTAGTATCTACTTTCAATATTCTCGCATGCGGATGCTTGCTCCGTAAGACCTTTGCGTACAGCATTCCTTCAAACCATATGTCGTCAGCGTATTTTGCTCTACCAAGTACCTTATCTAAGGCATCTACTCTAGGAACGTATTTTCCAACTATGCTTTGATTCATTTTAGAACCCTACTTCAGCCTCATTTTGTCTGCCGCCGAAAGGACAGCTCCAATTATCTGTGTGTAGCCCGTGCATCGACACAGATTGCCGGCAAGAGCACGTCTTACATCCTCCTCCGTCGGGCTAGGCTTTTCGTCCAGGAGAGCTTTGGCAGATAGTAGAATGCCAGGGGTGCAATATCCGCACTGGAGTCCAGCATACTCAATTAATGCTTCCTGCAGCGGATGTAATTTGCCAGGTTCGCCCAAACCTTCCACTGTCAAGATAGTTTTTCCATTTGCTTTTACTGCAAGGAAGAGGCATGAGTTGACAGCTTTTCCATCGATCAAGACTGTGCAAGCTCCACAGTCCCCCCGATTGCATCCCTTTTTCGTTCCAGTCAGCTTCAGTTCATCTCTAAGAATTTCGAGAAGAGTTGAATTGGGTTTGACAAGTAGTTGAATAGACTTTCCATTTACGGTGAATTGGATGGCTTTTTCACTCATCTGCTTAACCTCCAGCGTTTTCGGATGCTTCTCCAATTGAACGCTGAATCAGAATTTTTGAGATCTCTGTTCGGTATTCAGCTGACGCTCGGACGTCGGATATAGGATGTATCTCTTCTAAACCCGCTAGTGAGGCCTTTCCGATATTCTCGTCACTTAGTCTTTTTCCTTCCAGAAATCTCTCAACCTTCCTAAGTCTCACTGGAGTGGGCGCTACTGAACCCATCGCGATTCTAATGTTCTGGAAGGTGCTGCCGCTAACTGTAAGAATGGTCGCAATGCTCGCTACTGATAAGTCGTGTCCATACCTTCTTCCAATCTTTATGAAGCTCTCTCCAGCGTTAGTTGATTGTGGAGGTACTATTATTTCCGTTAACAATTCGTCTTCTTTCATAATTGTCTTTTTTACTTGGGCAAAGAAGTCCTCTATCGGAACAACTCTCTCTCTGACTGAACTCTTCAACTTGAGGCTGGCGCCCAGAACTAGTAGCGGTAGCGCAATATCGCTGCAGGGAGAAGCATTGGCTATGTTCCCGCCTATCGTTCCTACATTTCTTATTTGAGGTGTTCCCAATTGATAAACCGCATCCGACAGAACTTTTGCTCTACCACGAACAGCTTCGGACTGCTCTATTGTTCGATGGGTCGTAGCAGAACCTATCGCGAGATTATTTCTCTCATCAATCTTTATAAAATTCAATTCTTCTAAGCCCTGAATATCGATCAGGTACTTTGGGTTTATCTGCCTCATTTTGAGTTGAATGATTAGGTCGGTTCCTCCAGCAACAACTTTTCCCTCTCTTCCATACTGAGCGAGCAGAGCCAAGGCTTCGTCTAGATCACGGGGGCAGAGGTATTCAAATGGTGTGATGCTGTACAGCTTTGAAAAATAGGCCAAAGGGATCCTCCGCACACAAAGATTACTTGAATGCGATTTTTATCACACGCACGCCGCGTTGTCGTGTTGACCGGAAGGAATGTTTATCTAGTGTATATATATGCTTACTGTCTATGGTCGGCCTCACAAGACATTTCAATTCTAAAGACATAATGATTATTGCGGCTTTTTCTGTTCTCTCGGCGATTGCGCTATTACTCACTAATTTCATCAATTTAGTGGCGTTGACTGGAATTGCTGGAGCAAATGGAATCTATACTCAGTTCTTCACGTGCTTGTTCTTATGGATTGGAGTTCTACTTGTTAGAAAGAAGTTTGTAGTTACGGTAATCTCGACTTCAAGCGCTTTGGTTGGATTAATCGTGCCAGGAGGTCCCATGATCGCTAAACCGATTCTGCTTCCTTACTCAATAGTCACTGGCTTGATTGTTGATCTAATAATTCTGAAATTCAGATTTAGACTGGACAACAAATTGGCTTCATTATTTGGAGTTCTAAGAGCTTCTCATGTTTTGGTTGTGCAAAAGGTTTTCGGGGTTCCTTTAGAATTGGGACTGCCATTCTTTGTGCTAGCTTCGTTAAGCGGTGCGATGGGAGGCGTTTTTGCGACCAAAATATACAGTTTGATAGACTCTTCGAAGTGGAAAACATGAACAAGGCATTCTTCAGGGATATGCTTACCAAGTCCGTTAAGTTTCACGGAAACCTGTGTTTAGGTTTAGTGCTAGGAGTTAGAGTCGCCTTAGCCGGGTTGAATGAGTTGAAGATATCTCATGAGAAAGCTCGAGACCTGATTGTGTTTACGGAGATAGATAGATGCTTGACTGATGCGATTCAAGCTGTTACGGGTTGCTCCTTAGGTAGAAGGACCCTAAAGTTTAGAGATTACGGAAAATTTGCAGCTACCTTCCTAGATGTGAGCAGTGAAAGGGCGGTTAGGATCTCTATCAGATCCGATATTCCTGAGCTGACTCTAAATCAAAATAGCGAGATGGATCTAGAGAGTAAGATTAGTCAGGCTGTTGAAGAGTATTCGAAGATTGAAGATAATAGTTTTCTGAGAATAGAATCGGTAAAAGTATCTATGAGCGAATATGATCTGCCGGGCAGGCCAAAATCTAAGATTTCTTGCGGGAGTTGCGGTGAAAGAATTTTCGACAATAAAGGTGTCAGTGCAGAGGGTAGAATTCTATGTAAGGCATGTTCCGGTGAGAGATACTATCGATCTGCTGGTGAATGACTTTGCCAATGAGTATAATTACTGAGCTGGTCGATTTAATCAAGAATAGAATAGACGATCTTCAAAAAATCACCGTAGAGAATGTAGTAATTGGCATAGGCTATAGTGCGATCGAATTGAATACGGGTCACATAGGCTTATGCTATTCCTTTCAAAATCCCTTTTTTCGTTATTCGAAGTTGAGCGAGCTAGCTGGAACGATATCTGGATCTTATGCTTATGAGACGTTAGAAATGGCTAAGTCATGGGATATTGGAGAATCCATCTTGGGCGTCGCGACCATCAACGCTCTCTCCCAGCTGATTTTTGAGAGATTTCGAGAGTATCAGATGCTGAAAGGAAACATAATAGAT
>Ga0129297_10001404_pt1 | contig 12159 bp, 7 predicted proteins | sample I18A1metaG_FD_94708 | JGI IMG/M metagenome (GOLD analysis project Ga0129297, IMG submission 94708) | Lake sediment bacterial and archeal communities from Gulf of Boni, Indonesia to study Microbial Dark Matter (Phase II) - ​I18A1 metaG | ecosystem: Environmental > Aquatic > Freshwater > Lake >... | reverse complement strand
TATTCAGCGTAAGCCGTAAATAGGTACGTGTCGTGAAAACTGTCAGTGTTAGCCTAGGGGAATAGTGGGATGGATGGAGAGGGCTTCGGTCAGCGAACTTTTTCTATGGGTGAATACCTTGATTGGAAGTATCGGTTGCTCCAACCTAAACTAGGCTTTAAGGCGCGGAACGAGGAGGAGTGGCTTGGCTGGCGTTCAGCCTTAGAGGCGAAGCTCATAGAGCTCCTAGGAGACTGGCCTGAACCCTATGAACTGAACCCGATTATGGTGGAGCGTGTCGACGAGGGCGGCTACATACGTGAGAAGGTGCTCATTCAAAGCGAGGTTGGAATGGCTGTTCCAGCCTACGTCCTCATCCCGAAAACCTTGAAACCCGGTGAGCAGGTGAAGGCGCTTCTATGCGCACATGGGCATGGCAATGGGAAGGACGATGTTGTAGGTATAACCCAGGGTGAAGCCCGCCGCGTCTTCACGGTGCAGCAGCATAACTACGATTACGCCCGCCAGTTTGCTCTCCGCGGCTACGTGGTCATGGCGCCGGATTGGCGGGGCTTCGGTGAGCGGAAGGTGGGCTACGAGTTCCCAGGCCGCGACGGCTGCAACGTGGTCTTCTAGAAGGCTTTGCTTCTAGGGCTTAACCCCCTCACCCTTAACATATGGGACGCGCTACGCTGCATCGACTACCTCGAAACCCGCCCTGAGGTTGACGCGAAGCGTATAGGGATGATAGGGCTTTCCTACGGTGGGACTATGACTCTATTCACATCCGCTCTCGACCAGAGGGTTAAGGTCGCCGTAGTGAGCGGCTACCTCAACTCCTTCAAAGCCTTCGCATTAGACTACGGGAACTTCTGCGGCTCCCAAACCATACCTGGGCTTCTGAAATACGGTGAAATGTGGGACTACGCCGGGCTCATCGCGCCGCGTCCCCTCCTCATAGAAAGCGGGGTACGCGATGAGGGCTTCCCTATAGAGGCGTCCCGCTACGCTTACTCAAAGCTTAAGGAGGTTTATGAAGTCCTGAAGGTTCCTGAACGCTGCGACGTGGATGAATTTGATGGAGGACATCGTTTCAGCGGGCGTAAAGCCTTCCAATGGTTTGAGAGATGGCTGTAAATTATACGATCCTCTTATCTACGAAAAACTGGAAAGAGCTTGCCAAGTTAAAAACGTACTTTAACGTAATCTATCAACAAGTTACCCTCTTCTTAATATAAAACGTTTACGAATTAACTTAAGCGTAACATGACGCGATGATCCACGCGTATTCTAAGAATCTGCATAGCACCGTAATGCTTAAATTTACTAAACAGCTATACTTCTTTAAGGAAAAAATCTAGGAGGATCTATAATGGCAACAGAGTCGACAGCCACTACAACAGAGGTAAAGCCGGAAAAAGGTTTAACACCGAAAGCATTCATCGTGGGCATAGTGATCTCCGCCCTCATAACGATTCCCCTCTTCTACTGGATGAGGTATCAATGGTCGAGGATGTTCATACGAAGGTTATCAACAATCGGTTATGGGTATACGCTAATGCTTGAACTCGTTTTCATAATAGCGCTTCTCCAAATGGTTTCTAAGGCTTTTAAGTTTAACCGTAAGGAGTTGACCGTAATCTATGCGATGCTCGCTGTGTCCACAGCCATACCGTTCGCTGTTGGAATCCAAACGTTCTCCATAGTCTACTCAGGCTACATGGGTGGACGCACCGTCCTTCTCCCCGTCATCCCCGATTTCTGGACGCCGAAGGACCCGTTCATACTATCGAAACTGTGGAGCGGAAACATCCCCTTCGACTTCGGGGTTTGGGCGCCGTCTATCATGACATGGACCGTAGCCTACTATCTATTCTTCTTCTTCGCCTACGCCATAGGACTCATTTTGAGGAAGCCGTTCCTAGAAGTTGAGAAACTTCCCTTCCCGATGCGGCAACCGATATCGTGGATGATCGATAACACGACGACGCCCGCCTCGGGGGAACCTACTGCAAACAAGTTCAGAGCTAGGTTGCTTAGCAAGAAGGCCCTAACCTTCTGGATAGCCTTCATCATCGGATTCTTCGCCAACTGGTACTATAGCCCAACTGGAGGCGGTGGTCAGGGTCAAGGGCTTGATAGGTTTTTCCCCATAATCTCTGAGCCGTATTTGGCGTATACCTATCTTTCAGGTAAGCTCCCCTACCCATACACGAACATGGTTATCGCCTGGGACATCGACGCCATCGGTATAGGTATGTACTTCCTCTTCCCACTCGACATCCTTCTGACAGCGTTCATATGGTACGTTATCGGCTACCTTATCTACCCAACCATAGCGGTTATGACGGGTATTGTTCCAGCCCGACCGGGGGCGGGAGAGTGGAGTGCCATCGGCATTGGTACTACGCCGCCATTCATGCCCTTACAGATAGGTGACCGCGGAGCCTATGTTGGCATAGCGCTCTTCGCGCTTTTCATGGGGAGGAAAGAAATCGCAGCGTCTTTCAAGGCGTTCTTGAAAGGTCCTACGAAGGAGGAGCTTGAAACGGAGCCTGTATCCTACAGGATAAGCTGGTCCATCCTAATAGTGACCTTGGTAGGTCTCACGCTCTTTTTAACCGTGAGCGGCGCGAACATACTACTCGCCTTGTTTACCGTCTTGTTGATCGGCTTAGTCCAGATATGGATGGCTAGAGTGAGAGCAGAGGCCTGGCCTGGGTTCTCAAACGCTTGGGGAGCACACACAGGTGACTACTTCGGAAGCTGGATCACAGGATTCGGTCAGGTCGTGGGCGCCTTTCCAGCAGATGGTGTAAAGCTCTCTGCTGAAGCGCAGCGTGGCCTCTACGTTACCGCGGGCTTCGCCGGGCTTAGCTACTTGAAATCACTCTGGTCGCCGACATTCGCAGGCATCGAAGCATTCGCCGTGGCGCAGGAAACAAAGACCAGCCTTAAGGAGATATTCCTAGCGACTATACCCGTTGTATTAATAGTGTTTCCGCTGACCTTCACCTTCCTTAGCATGCATCTCGCCGCCTTCGGTGCGTCACGTTTCACAGGAGACTGGTGGTCAGGGTCGGAGTTCCCGCAGATCAACGACTTCATCATACCCCGCTTCAACGGTCTCAGTCCCTATGGAGGCGGGAACGCGGGTTGGTTCACAGGATACACCATCGTTGGAATAATCCTAGCCTTCGGCATGGGCATAGCTCGAATGACGCTGCCATGGTTCCCGTTGAACCCCATAGGACTCGTCATGATGAACGTGAGCTTCTACGGTTTCCTATACGTCGTCATCGCCTACTTCTCAAAGCTCGTCATCTTGAAGGTAGGAGGATCAGAGCTCTACCAGAACACCGCGCTACCAATTGCCATTGGGCTCATGGTTGGAGGATTCACCGGCTTCTACCCAATAAGGTCGTTAGTAAACTTCCTGCTCGGGATTTAAACCGAAGAGCAGGTCCACCCATTTTTTTCTTACATCACACATAGCGACGATAACGCATTTATGTTAGTAATGTGTAGAAGTTAATGACTGTTAACCTAGGTGGTGAACCCTTGAAAATAAGGGCAACCATAACCCTAATCATACTTTTCTCTACTCAACTCCTCCTCTTATGCTCCTCTCAAGTTGTAAACCCTGTTTTCGCCGTAGACGGCGGAAGTGAGGTAGTTGACCAGTTGATCGAGGAAATCATAACCGCAATAGACATGGACAATATCATCACCCATGTACGCTACTTCTCCTCTCTAAGTAGAACCACAGGGTACCCTGGCGCAGCCCAAGCCGCTGAGTACATCTATAACTATTTTAATGATGCTCTAGATTTACGGTCGTGGGTTGAAGAATATAAAGTTGCTGTGCCGGTAGACCACGGCTCCAAGCTGACCGTTCTTCAACCATTCCAGCAATCGATTAATGCCTATGCCTTAGCTCCAAACAATTTACAGACGTGTAAAACCCCGGTTGGAGGCCTTGAGGGTGCCCTTACGTACGTTGGGACGGGAAGCTTGGATGAGCTTAAAGGCTCCATTTCAGGGAGTATTCTACTGATGGAGTTTAACAGTGGAGATAATTGGCTGAATGCTATGAGGTTAGGCGCTAAAGCCGTGGTCTTCATCGAGCCCTCAGTTACCATACGAAGCGAGGCAGACCGTAAACATCTGGATACACCTGTTAAGTTCCCTAGGCTTTACATCTCAGCGGAAGACGGTGAAAACCTAAAAACTAGACTTCTTGGAGGCGAAACCGTGACGGTTAGAATCGAGGTTGACATGACCTGGGAAAATGTGGTAGCTCAGAACATTATAGCGGTGGTCAACGGGACGGAGACCGGTGAGGAGAAGAACAACGCCATCGTTGTATCCGCCTACTACGATTCAGCATCTGTGGTTCCTCTCTTAGCATCTGGGGCTGATGAAGCTAATGGAATTGCTTCGCTCCTCGAGCTGGCAAGGATTCTGAAAGAGCATCCGCCCCGGAGACCAGTTTGGCTCATCGCCTTCTCCGGTCATACGCAAGCTATGGCTGGTGGGAGGGACTTCATCTGGCACAGCAGACAGGTTGTAGGGCAGGAAGCCGACGGTTCACCGAAGTATTTTACATGGCACTTCGACCACGTAGGGAAAACGAGTGATGTGACCGTAGCCCCTCAAGCTTTGAAGCTGGCCTTCAGCTTAGACTTCTCAACGGACTCAGATGCCTTAGCATTGACCCCGGGTAGTACCTACTACGGGGTTGGAGGACCTTGGATGACTTGGTACGACTACAGTCCTGGAACCTTAGTAAGGTTTCTCCTCACTGGAGAAAGGTATGGCCAGTACCCGTATCAAGCCGGTGTTCCATTAGGATTTTACTACATTGGCAGCACAGCGCTACGTGAACGTTTAGGCTCGAGTTTTCACGGGCTTACCTACAAGGCCTTTGGCTTAGGTTTAGATGAGAGATATCTTCCATCCTCGGTTACCCATGAAGCCTCCATATTCGCTCAGACTGGTACTTGGGGTGTAGGGTTCTACACGGCGATGGCTTCGAGGCTGCTCTATAACACCCCCATTAACACCTTTGACAAGGTTAACTTCGGGAACCTCGCTCCACAGGTTGAGTTAGCCTTCATATTAATCAGAGCTGCTACGAACGATATCGAATACTTCGACTTTAAAAAGGCCGCGGTAAGCAGTGTCCAATTCAGCGCCGCAGCCTTCTTCAACCATGTGAATAGAGATGATTCCGGTCTCGGCTTCGGTGTTGTGAAGGGTCAGATCGGGCGTTGGGACATCAAGAAGAACTGGTACGTGAGCAACTGGGAGGATGCCCTTGGAAAGGATGGGCAGATCCTAGTCCACGTTAAACTCCTTGCACGGGCGGACGTATATGGACATAGCTTCATCCAGTTCGCTGAACCTGATGGCTCCTTCACCGTGAAGGGTGTACTCCCAAGCCTAGGCTGGGCGGCGCAGCAGGCGATTTACCAAATGCTCCCCTTCGTGGTTAACCACACCACTGGGGATATTGAATACGCGCCTGATTTTGGGCCCTTCGGTACAAGACTCTGGCCCTTCGGCTACTCCTTCTTCACCTTTGAGAAGGACCTCATTGACGGAAGCGGAGCCAGAATCGTCTATCTCTCCATGTTTAAGGCTGGAACCATAGCCATACACGACCTCATAGACCCAAGGTCCATACTGACACCCGTGGGAGGGGGAAGCCTCAAAGTTATCAACCACGAATCAGGGGTTGAACCTACAAGCTTCAGTTACTTCGTGGCTGATCCGCCGTCCTTCGAAGGGACGGGACGCGTTTTCTTAGGAGACCCCACCTCGGGTTACGACGCCGTTGTCTTCGTCCCCGGCGATTCCGCTGTGAGGATTATCTTTCTCGGCGGCGTCGATGCTTACCCGATTGGAATCCTCACGAATTCGGAAAGGGGAATAGCTGCTGGGTCTGGTAAGTACGTGGACATCGCGCCTACAGCCCTCCTACTCGCAAGGGATCTACTCTACATTACAGAGGAGAGGATTAATCAGATGCGTGCTCAACGCATCATCGCCGGACCCAGTGCTGCTGAGGAAGCCTACGAGAAGGCTAGGGGGTTCCTAGGACTGGCCGATGATTCCCTAAGCCGATTCGAATTCGGTAAATACTACACCTACATTTTGAAGGCTTGGTACTACGCCCGTAACTCCTATGTCCAAACGAGGGACCTTATAGTCGATTCAATAAACACCTTCGTGTTCTTCTTCGCCCTTATGCTTCCCTTCACCTTCCTCATAGATCGAATAGCTATACACCTAGAGGGGAGGAAGCGAATCCTATCACTCGTAGCATCCTTCACCATTACCATCTTCATCCTCTACCTCCTACACCCAGGTTTCCGCCTTGCAGCGAATGCGGGTATGGCCGCTGTCAGCCTCGCCACCTTCATGCTCGCCGCCCCAGTTCCCCTAATCATGTTCAATGACATCGTGAATGTGGTGAAGGAGATTAGGAGACGGCTGATCGGTCCACACTTCATGGAAATCGCCAGGGTAGGCACTGCCTTCACCGCCTTCTCTCTCGGAGTTGAAAACCTGAGACGTCGGAGATTCCGGACCGCTTTAACCTTGATCAGCATCATTCTCGTCGTTTTCTCCCTCACATCCTTTACATCAACCTCATCGCTATGGGCTATCCAGAAGAGCCCTCCACCGCTTCAACCCCTCGCGGCTTGGAACCCACTGTACACAGGCATCCTAATCACTAGGACATCGAACTTTGCGCCTATAAATCCCCAGCTTATAGGCGTACTACGCACCTTCTACGGGGAACAAGCGACCATCGCACCCAGAGCCTTCATCCGCGTTGCGAACCGGTTTATTTTCAACGCGACGGGAGGCCTTGGGAGGATATCCGGCATCTTAGGCTTCACCCCTGAGGAATTCGAGGTTTTAAAGCTTCAAAACGTCATCTCTCAAGACGTAGGCGTACCTTGGTTTAGGGAAGGCGATGTGTACACATGCTTCCTCGGGGAGGATGTGGCTGAAGCCCTCGCGGCTTCACCCGGAGACTGGGTTTCACTCTTCGGGGTTAATTTAAGGGTGCTCGGGGTTATAAGCCAGAATGCGATGCGCGAGGTATACGACATCGATGGCCAACAGATCACACCCTTTGACCCTAACATCCCCGTTCCCCCAGTACCCCGCGCGTTCTGGGGACTTGTGTTCATCCCATATGAGCTCGCGTTATCACTTGGTGGAAGCACGGTTTCAGTAGGGCTCTCCTTCAAAGGCAGCGTTGACTTGGACGCTGTAGCCTCAGATCTCTGTGACTACCTTTCTCTATACGCGCATAGCGTGTATGCCAGTAAAGGTCTTCAAGCCTCTCAGTGCTTCATTTACACACCACGGGTGCTCTTCAGCGTTACCGGTTGGCAGTACACGTTAATCCCCTTCATCGTCACCGCTTTCCTCATACTCAACGTCATGTTAGGAACCATCCATGAGAGAATCCGGGATATCTCTGTCTACAGCGCCGTAGGCTTATCGCCGTCACAGGTTTCCGGCATGTTCTTCGCCGAGTCCATCGTCTACGCCATACTAGGTACATCGATGGGTTACATACTCGGCCTTGTAACAAGCACGGTTTTAGGGGGAATCATCCCCGGTATTTCCACGAACTACGCGTCCTCAGCAATCGTTTCCGCGCTAACGCTCTCCATAGCCGCCGTCCTCGTTTCCTCGGTTTACCCAGTCTTTAGGGCTTCAAGAGCCGTTACCCCATCCCTTGAAAGGGCTTGGAAGATCCCTACTAAACCTAAGGGTGTTGAATGGAATGTTCCCTTACCGTTCTCCGTGGAGGAAGCTGAGGTGAAGGGAATCCTCGTTTACGTGATGGAGTTCATTCAACGCTATGGAAGTGAAGCCGTGTCCTTCCAAGCCTCAAACCTCCGCCTTGATGAGAAGGTTGAGGATGGTAGGAGGACGTACAGGCTTAAGGTGGATGTAAGGCTGAAACCCTACGAGATGGGTGTTATGGAGGAGGTTGACCTTATGGCCGTAGGTAAACCCGGGGAAACGAAGTTCAGCTTCAACTTGTACGGGAAACTGGCGACGGGTCCACGGCAGCTCTGGCTTGTAGGCCATAGGAGCTTCGTGGATGTTGTACGCAAGCAAATCCTTCTATGGCGCTCCCTTAGACCACAAGATAGGGAAGCTTACCTCGAGAAAGGGAGGAGCTGGGTTTAATGCAAACAACGCAGGGGGCCTCATCCTCTACCCCCTCAACCACGGTTCCTGAAGAGGCGAAGTCAGCTCTCAGCTTTAGAGTGGTGTTAGCGGCGGTTTTCGCCGCTGTTGTTATGATGCCCGTCGCCGTCTGGATGCCGCTTATCGGTGGTGGAGCCGCGGGGCTTGGTTTTACCACCATCCTTCTCTTCGCCTACATCGCACGGAACTACGGCAACCCCTTGACTAAGCAGGAGATCCAGTTGATGAACGCGACGATAAGCGTTGCCGGGTTCTCCGTGTTCTTCGCGGGCTTCATCCAGAACACGTACTTCTCCAACAGCCCTGAAGCCCACATGTTCGGAATCACCGATTACATTCCGAACTGGTGGGTTCCAAGTAACCCCGCGATTAGGAATCAGGTGATCCGAACATTCTTCGTTTCAGATTGGCTCTTACCCATAAGTATATCCATAGCCACGGGCGTAGTTCTCTCCAACCTCATATCCCTCTCCCTGGGGTTCTTAGTCTACCAGCTCTACGTGGTTGAGGAAAAGCTTCCCTTCCCCTTTGCCCGCGTTGAAGCCGAGACCTCGGTAACGTTAGGGGAGCGGGAGCCACGCAAGCTGAGAGCTATGCTCCTCGGGTTCCTCATATGTTTCATCTACTCAATCCTCGCCTACGGGCTGCCTCTCGTAGGAGGCGCCCTTGGGCTTTCATTCAGCCTCATCCCCGTTCCCTACATCGACCTCACTAAGGCGATTGAACCGATCTTACCCGGCGCGGTTTTTGGCTTTGCAACATACCCCTTCACCATCTTTTCAGGCTTCGTAGTTCCCATCACATCCATCATATGGTTAGTCATCGGCTCTTTAGCGGTATGGGTTTTCGGTAACACCATCGTGGTCACCTACTTCCGTAGCACCTTGTTCCCGGAGTGGACGCTTGGTTTTTCCCTCACCCTTAACTGGCAAAGGTCCCTCCTCTACGTTTGGGCCAGCGCCGCTATAGGCTTCGGCTTAGCCGTCGCCGTGGTGCAGTTCACCGTAGGGAGGAAGGCTTTCGCCCGAGCCGTTAGGTCCCTTTCCAGTTTAAGTAAAGTGGCTAGGGCTGAGGGCATGTTTCCACTGTGGGCTATCGCCGCCATGTACCTCGGCGGAACCGCGGCGTGGCTGGGCCTCGTCATATGGCTGCTTCCAGGCTTCCCGGCGTGGCCATTCGTGTTCCTCATCGTGGTCTGGCCCTTCCTATCGACGATTATCAATGCGAGGGCTGTAGGGGAGCAGGGTTACGGGCTTCCCAGCATCCCGCTTAGGGAAACCCTTTACATCGCCTCAATGGAAGGTGTGGGAATACCTACTTTCAGCAACCTAGGCGTAGGCGTGTGGTTCGCTCCCCTTCCACCAAGCAGCGAAACTTGGAGCTCGCAGTTCTACGCAGCTAGGTATGTGGGGCTGAGAATCGGGGATGTGGTGAAGTCTTTACTGCTCGTAGCTCTTCCCTTATCCCTGATAATGAGCTTTATCTACGTTTCCACAATCTGGTCCTTCGGACCCATACCTTCCCAAGCCTATCCCTACGCACAGATCACATGGCCTATAGGCGTTATACAGAGCGCCCTATGGATAACCCGCTCTGGAACAGCGTTTAAGTCAATCCTCATCAATCCGGGTACACCCCCGATTCTTGAGGGAGCCTTCGCCGTCAGCCTCCTACTTTACCTCGCCGCGCGGGTGCTGCATCTACCCTTCTCCCTCGTAGGGCTCGCTGGGGGCATAGGCATAATCCCTCCAGATGCCTTCGCCATCTTAACAGGCTACATCCTATACGCCTTGCTCTGTAGAAAATTCGGTAAATCCTTTGTCGATACCTATAAGTGGCCAGCCTACGCCGGCATCTTCATCGGATACGGTGTCTCCAACGCCCTCAGCATCGCCTTAACAACCCTTGTAAAATCAATCTGGATCGCACCGTACTAGCGCAAACCCCCTTCACTATATTTGCACACACATCGGAGTAATGGGATGATGTTATAAATCGCAGACACACATCCTTGTTTCAGGTCTAAACTCCCAGGCTTCTCTTGATTCATCGATGATGAAGCCGAACTTCCGGAAGGGGAAGAACGATATTTTAAGCCCGGCTTCCGGGGGTGGTCTTAGGTCTACAGGGGCTTCAACGCGGTTGTAGCCGTGGTCTTTGCAGAAGTCGATAAGCGCCTTAATCATAGCGCTGGCTATGCCCTTGTTCTGGTGCTCCGCGAAAACGAATAAACAGCCGATCACCATCGTCGCATCCATGTTTTCATCTGTTTGAGAAGTTGGAAGACCGATTTTCCTCGCGTATTTCTTGGGGAGAAAGACCATCTGACCCACCGGTTTATCGTCTACGTATGGGATAAAACCGATTCCGCCCACTTCGTCAAAGATCTCAAGCCACATGTTGCATTTATATCCCCGTTTCTCGACGCCGAACATGTAGCATGGTACCCATACGCCTACGCCTTCTAGGATTATCTTTCCCGTGATCGCACGGACCTCAGTCATTTCAGGCCTCCTCCTAACGCGGCAACTATTTTTCCCTCAATGACCTCGAAGCTTTTAGGCCAATCGTTGATGGGAATCCTCTCTCCGTTGATGAACACGTTGCTGTACACGCTACCGCCTCGCCGACCACTCCGAAGCTCCTGAATAAAACTGGAAATGTACTCAGGGAGCTTATCTAAATCCTTATCATCGACATCCCATAGATTGTATGCATCAAAAGTCACTTTATACTTCTCACATATATTATTGAGGACCCCAAAATCCCTCTCACAAAGGCAAAAAGGATTAATCAAAAGCTCTATTTTGACCCCTTCACGCTTCACAACTCATCACTCACAACCATAACGGAACTAATCAAATATATAATTATCTAATTACTCCGCACTGAATGTGTTTGCATAAAGAAACCAGATGCCTCACCAGGATCTTTATCTGGCTCGAGAGCCCCCTCAGTTAACAGACCATAGATGACAATTCGGTTAAAGTGGAGTACGAGCTTTGACTCAATTCTACGACTTGAAAATATTTCAGGTTGAAACGGTAATGGATAACGGTCACCTTTAAAGGCGGGCAGAGAGGGGAAGGGGTCTATATGCCTGTTGTCTCTGTGGTTAAAGGACCTAGATGCCGTGAAACCGTTTACAAATCTCTGGACTTTCTTGGTGGCTTAAAGGATGTGGTAGCCAACGCCGATAGGGTCTTGGTTAAAATAAACTTCATCACGGCTAAGACCTTTGAAACGGGGGTGACAAGCGACCCCTTGGTTGTGGACGCCTTGCTGCAGTGGTTCAAGGAGTTACACGGTGAAGTGGCGGTGGTTGAATCCGACTCGTCTCTTACGAGCGCTGATAAAGCTTACCGAGTCACTGGATTGGATAAAGTATGTGAACAAAACCATGTGAAGTTCATAAACCTGAGAAGAGAAGAAGCGAAGGTGCGGCTGGAGATACCTGACGGTGAGGTCTTAAAGCACATAGTCGTCCCGAGAATTATCCTTGACGCGGCTGTAGTCAGCTTGGCAAAGCTGAAAACCCATAATGAAACCGGGGTGACCTTGGGTATGAAGAACATGTTCGGTTTACTTCCTGATAAACTCAAGTTCAGGTATCACTTGAAGGACGTAAACAAAGTCATAGTTGACATAAACACTGTTCTAAGGTCGAGGCTGACCGTGATAGACGGGTTCTACGCCCTAGAGGGTATCGGACCAATCAGCGGAAACCCTGTGCAAATGGGTTTAATGCTCGCTGGAAGAGACCCTGTTGCAACGGATGCCACCGCGTGCAGGGTAATGGGCATCGACCCGTATGAGATATACCATATCCGTAGAGCCTACGAGAAGGGACTGGGTGAAATAGACCCTGCAAGAGTGGAGGTGGTAGGCGAGGTGATTACCAACGTCCAGAAGAAGTTTAAGCGTACCTAATAC
>Ga0129297_10001403_pt1 | contig 12172 bp, 9 predicted proteins | sample I18A1metaG_FD_94708 | JGI IMG/M metagenome (GOLD analysis project Ga0129297, IMG submission 94708) | Lake sediment bacterial and archeal communities from Gulf of Boni, Indonesia to study Microbial Dark Matter (Phase II) - ​I18A1 metaG | ecosystem: Environmental > Aquatic > Freshwater > Lake >... | reverse complement strand
TCAACGGACTGGACACGCCCTGGGCGGAGGAGGACATCCAGGTCATGGTGGCCGCGGGCATCGAGGTGGTGCGGCTGCCCAAGACCGAGACGGCTGCCGACATCCGCCACCTGGAGGAAAGGGTGGCCATGGCGGAGCGGGCCTGCGGTCGTCCCGAGGGCTCCGTGCTCCTGATGGCGGCCATCGAGAGCCCCCTGGGGGTCATCAACGCCTTCAACATCGCCGACGCCTCGCCGCGCATGGCGGCCATCGCGCTGTCGGCGGAGGACTATGTCACGAGCCTGAAGACATCCCGCTCCCGCGATGGTGTCGAACTGGCGGAAGCCCGCGGGCGCATCGTCATCGCGGCCAAGGCCGCGGGCATCATGGCCATCGACACGGTGTTCACCGATGTGGCGGACGAGGAGGGGTTCGCGAAGGAGGTGGCCCTCATCAAGCAGATGGGCTTCGACGGCAAGTCTGTGATCAATCCGAACCAGATCGCCGTGGTGCATGCCGCCTACGCACCGAAGCCCGAGGAGGTCCTGAAGGCCCGTCGGATCGTGGAGGCCGCCCGGGAGGCTGAGGCTCGGGGATCGGGCGTCACCTCCCTGGATGGGAAGATGATCGACAAGCCCATCGTGGAGCGTGCCCAACGGGTGCTCGAACTGGCTGGCCGTGGCCGCGAGGAGGGCCTATGAACCGCCGCCATGCTGGCTCGTGCGGAGTACCCCCAGGACTGCTGGGTTTCGAGCATCGCTCGCCCTTTTCAGGCGCATGGCCAGACGGGAAGGGCCATCGGAAACAGCTCTCCGCCCAGCGGCCTTCCAAGGTCCTCCAGAACATCGACGAAGCCATCCGAAGGTCCGGCCTCGAGAGCGGCATGACGGTCTCGTTCCACCACCATTTCCGGGAGGGGGACTTCGTCGTCAACCTGGTCATGGCTGCCATCCACCGGGCGGGTATCAAGGACCTCACCCTCGCTTCCAGTTCCCTCACGTCCATCCATGCACCCCTGATCGAACTCTGCAGGGAGGGGGTGATCCGGCAGATCCACACGTCCGGACTGCGGGGCGAGCTTGCCGAGGCCATTTCCCGTGGGCTCCTCGACCTTCCGGTTGTGATCCACTCTCATGGAGGGCGAGCCCGAGCGCTCCTGGAAGGCAGCCTCAAGCCCGATGTGGCCTTCCTGGGCGTTCCCTCCTGCGATGGCTACGGGAACGCGCGTGGCTGGGCCGGCAAGTCCGCCTGCGGATCGCTGGGGTACGCCATGGTGGACGCGCGGGTGGCGCGCACCGTGGTGCTGCTCACGGATAGCCTGGAGGACTATCCAGCGGCCCCGGCGAGCATCGGACAGGATCTGGTGGACTGGGTGGTCCCCGTGGAGTCCGTGGGAGATCCGCGCAAGATCGGCTTCGGTGCTACGCGCATGACCCGTGACCCCCGGGAACTGCTGATCGCGCGACAGGTGGTGGAGGCCCTGGACGCAGCGGATGTGATCCAGGACGGGTTTTCATTCCAGATGGGCTCCGGCGGTTCCTCCCTGGCCACGGTGCGGTTCCTGCGGGAGCGCATGCTGCAGCGAGGGGTCCGGGCCTCCTTCGCCCTGGGCGGCATCACCAGCCAGGCCGTGCGCCTGCTGGAGGAGGGCCTCGTGGGGGCCCTTCTGGATGTCCAGAGCTTCGATGCGGAAGCCGCGCGCTCCCTGGGGACCAACGCGAACCACTTCGAGGTGGACGCATCCTACTACGCGAACCCGCACAGCAGCGGCGCGGCGGTGAACCTGCTGGACACCGTGATCCTCTCGGCGCTGGAAGTGGACACGCGGTTCAACGTGAACGTGATCACCGGATCCGATGGTGTCATCCGGGGAGCTTCGGGCGGACATAGCGACACGGCGGCGGGGGCCTCCCTGGCCATCGTTGTGGCGCCGTTGGTACGGGCCAGGACCGCCAGCATCGTGCCCGCCGTCGACACCATCGTCACTCCCGGGGAAAGCGTGGATCTCGTCGTCACGGACCGGGGCATGGCCGTCAATCCACGCCGCACGGACCTGAAGGACGCTCTCCGGAAAGGGGGGATCAGCCCCTTCGAGATCGAGGAGCTGGCGGCCATGGCCGAGCGCATCACCGGCAGGCCTGATCCTGTGGAACACCTGGACCGCGTGGTTGGCATTGTGGAATACCGCGATGGGACCGTGATCGACGTCATCCGCCAGATCAAGGAGTGACCTGCGCCTGTAGGACGAACACCTACGCACGAATCATGGGACCGCTTACAGACGCAGGCTGGCCGCGCTTCCAGACTTTCACCATTCCCCGTTCCTTTGTGGAACCTCACTTTGAAAGGAGCACCCAGATGTCGATCCGATCCGCTGTCATGGCGTTCACCGTCCTGGCCGGCAGCTTCTCCTTCGCTGCCGAAACGTATCCATCCAAGCCCCTCGAGGTCGTGGCCCCCGCCAATCCCGGCGGTGGTTGGGACGCGCTGGCCCGGGCCATCAGCCGCTCCCTGGACACCGAGAAGCTCTATCCCCAGCCCAACTCCGTGACCAACAAGCCCGGCGCGGGCGGCGCCATCGGCTTCGCCTACATGCAGATGAAGTCGAACGACAACTACACCCTGACCGTCTACTCGCCCCCGCTCATCATCGGTTCCATCAACGGGACCTTCCCGGCGAAGTACACGGAGCTGACGCCCCTGGCCAAGCTCATCACCGACTACCAGATCTTCCTGGTCCGCGCTGACAGCCCGTACAAGACCTTCAAGGACCTCATCGCCGCCGTGAAGGCCAATCCCACCGCCGTGAAGTTTGCCGGTGGCTCCGCCGCCGGCAACATGGACCACCTGGCCTTCTGCAAGGTGGCCAAGGGCGCCGGCATCGATCCCTCCAAGCTTGTCTACGTCGCCTTCTCCGGCGGCGGCGAGGCCATGACCACCCTGCTGGGCGGCAACGTGGCCTTCGTGTCCACGGGCGTGGGCGAGGCCATTCCGCAGATCCAGGCGGGCACGGTGCGCGCCCTGGCCATCACCTCCCCCGAGCGGCGCGGCGGACCCCTGGCGGCCGTCCCCACCGTCAAGGAGTCCGGCATCAATGTGACCTACGAGGTGTGGCGCGGCGTGTTCGGCGCCCCGGGCATGTCCAAGGACGCCCAGGCCTACTGGGGCAAGACCCTGAAGACCATGACCACCACGAAGAGCTGGGCCGACTCCTCCGAGAAGATGCAGTGGGTCGCCGCCTATACGGACGCCCCCGCCTTCGCCAAGTTCCTGGACGACGAGTACAAGTCCTACTCGGAGCTGATGAAGAACCTGGGGCTCGCGAAGTAGGTCGCGCGGCATGAACCGACGGGGCCGGTGCGACCGGCCCCGTTTCCTGGAGGCAAACCAATGGCTGCGAAACGCATCGAGCGCACCGCCAGCGTCGTCATGACGGCATTCTCCGCCGCCTACCTGATCGGCGCATACCTGATGATTCCCGTTCCCATGATCAAGCAGCAGATCGGGCCCTCGGTCTTTCCGAAGGCCGTGGGCTTCCTCATGCTGCTCTTCTCGCTGTGCAACTTGGTCATCCAGTTCAAGGGGATCGCGAAGGAGGACGAGGCCCGGGCCGTCATCATCGGCGCGGAAGACAAGGTCGAGACCAAGGCAGACCTCAAGCTCATGGGCGTCATCATTGCCCTCATGGTCGTCTACGCGCTCCTCTTCAACACGCTGGGCTACGCCCTCACGACCATCCTGGTGTTCCTGGCCGGCGTGCTGGTGCTGGATCGCAAGCACATCCTGCGGGACGTCATCATCGGCCTCATTGCCAGCTTCGGCATGTATTTCATCTTCACGAAGCTCCTGAAGGTGACGCTGCCATCAGGCCCGCTGAGCCTGATCGGATTCTAGGGAGAGCGCCATGGACATCATGCACAATCTGGTCACGGGCTTCACCGTCGCGGGAACGCCCTTCAACCTCCTGCTCGCTTTCATCGGCGTCTTCCTGGGCACGGTCATCGGCGTGCTGCCGGGCATCGGTCCCATGACGGGCGTCGCGCTCCTGATCCCCATCACTTTCGGCATGCCGCCGACCTCCGCCATTATCCTGATGGCCGGCATCTACTACGGCGCCATGTACGGCGGCTCCACCACGTCCATCCTGGTGAACACACCCGGGGAGTCCTCCAGCGTGGTCACCTGCCTGGACGGCCACGAGATGGCGAAGGCGGGACGCGCAGGTCCGGCCCTGGCGGCCGCGGCCATCGGCTCCTTCATCGCGGGCACCTTCGCCACCATCATGCTGATGGCTTTCGGTCCCGTGCTGGCCAAGGTGGCTTTGCGCTTCGGTCCTCCCGAGTTCTTTGCCCTCATGGTCATGGGCCTCACCGTGGTCACCAGCCTGGCGGGCCGCTCCATGCTCAAGGCCCTCTTCGCCACGCTGCTGGGCCTGGCCATCGCGATGATCGGTATCGACCTCCAGAGCGCCGTGCAGCGCTTCACCTTCGGCAACCCCCAGCTCATGGACGGCATCGAGTTCCTGGTGGTCGCCATCGGCCTCTTCGCGCTCACAGAGGTCTTCATCAACATCTCCGAGATGAAGAACGCCAAGGAGGTCAGCACCGAGAAGATCCAGGGCGGACTGTGGCTCACCAAGGAGGACTGGAAGCGTTTCTGGCCCTCCTGCACCCGCGGCACCCTCTCGGGCTTCTTCGTGGGTGGCGTGGCTGGCGCAGGCGCGGCCGTGGCCAGCTTCGTCTCCTACGGCATCGAGAAGCGCTTCAGCAAGCACAAGGACCAGCTGGGCAAGGGAGCCATCGAGGGTGTGACCGGCCCGGAGTCCGCCAACAATGCGGCGGCGGGCGGCTCGCTGATCTACCTGCTGTGCCTGGGCATCCCCGGCTCCGGCACCACCGCCATCATGCTGGGTGCCCTGATCATGCTGGGCCTCCAGCCTGGCCCGCTCCTCTTCAGCACGCAGCCCGAGTTCGTCTGGGGCCTCATCGCCAGCATGTACATCGGCAACGTCATGCTGCTGGTGCTGAACCTCCCCCTGGTGGGCATGTGGGTGAAGCTGCTGAAGGTGCCCGAGTACCTGCTGACGCTCTTCATCATCCTGTTCTCGTTCCTGGGCGTGTACACCATGAACAACAGCATCCAGGACCTGATGCTGATGGTGCTCTTCGGCGTCATCGGCTATGGGATGAAGCGCGCGGACATCCCCGCCAGCCCCGTCATCCTGGGCATGGTGCTGGGCAAGCAGATGGAGGAGAAGTTCCGGCAGTCCATGGTCATCTCCGACGGCAGCCTGTCCATCTTCTTCACGCGGCCCATTGCGGTCGTCCTGCTCACGCTGGCGTTCATCTCCATCACGAACCCCTACTGGAAGCCGTTCGGGGCCTGGTTGAAGGGACTCTTCGCCAAGCCCAGTCCCGAAGCGGCCTGACCTTGCTGGAGCGGGATCTTCCCGTCGAGGCCAGGGAGGCGGTGCTAACCGCCACCCTGGCCCAGATCCTTTCCGCCCGCGACCGGCGGGCCGCGCGCCAGCGCGAGCTGCTGGCGGATTTCGGGTGGCCGGTCATCTCGCTGACGCTCGTCTCGCCCGGGCCGGTCAAGGATTCGCTCGGCAGGCGCCTGCTCATGGATCTGGCTGAGGAGGCGCTGCAGGATGAGCTCCGCAAGGGGCGCTTCCAGGTGAGACAGCACGTGCGGACGGATGGCATTGCCGGACCCGAGGCCCTGTGGGTTGTGGAGGCGCCTCCCGAACGCATGAAGCGCCTCGCCGTGAGGATCGAGGACACCAAGCCCTGGGGACGGCTGCTCGATGCGGACGTGATCATCGCCGGCGCCCATGGGGAGCCTGTTCCCATGGGCCGCCAGTGGCTGGGGAGCGAGGCCCGGCGCTGCCTGATTTGCGAAGCTGCCGCGAAGGAGTGCATCGGAATCCGGCGTCACCATCCCGCCGTGGTCGCCTCGATGGTGGCGGCTCTCATCGGCCGTTTCACGGGGAAGCCCTGATGAAGGTGCCATCGGAGGTGGTCGCCCGCCTGGCGGTCCAGGCACTCAAGGCGGAGGCTGGCCTGGCCCCGAAGCCAGGGCTCGTGACCCCGCACTCCCGAGGCGCGCACCGGGACATGGACTTCGCACTGTTCCTGGTCTCGGCCCAGGCTCTGGAGCCGTGCTTCGAGGGCTGTGCCCGAGCGGGGGCGGCGACCAGCGTTTCCGACGTGCCCGCCCTGCTGGATCGACTTCGGGCCATCGGGCGCCAGGGGGAGGCGGAGATGTTCCAGGCCACCGGTGGGGTCAACACCCACAAGGGAGCCATCTTCTGCCTCGGCCTGCTCTGCGCGGCCGTGGGTTTCCTCCTCGAACAAGAGGCCGAGGCTGGTGCGATCCCCCTGGCGGAGCGTGCCTGTGCCTTCGTGGCCCGGCTGTGCGAAGGTCTTGTCGCAAGAGAACTGGGGGCTCTCCCGCCTGGGAAGGTCCGGACGGCGGGCGAGCGGCTCTTCCGCGACATGGGACTGCGAGGAGCCCGCGGGCAGGCGGAGGATGGGTATCCCCTGTTGCGCCTGACCCTGCTTCCCCTGTTGAGGGAGGGAAAGCGTCGAGGTCCGGAGCCCTTCCGGCAGGCGTGCCTGGATGCGCTGCTCCACGCCATGGCGAAGCTGGAAGACAGCTGTCTGCTGACGCGGGGGGGCGTGGAGGGGCTGGCTCTGGCCCGTTGGGGAGCCCGGGAGGTCCTGCGTCGAGGCGGCGCGTCGACAGTGCACGGAAGGCAGGCCATCGAGGCCCTGGACCGCCAGCTGTCCGAGAGGGGGCTGAGCCCTGGGGGGTGCGCGGACATGGTGGCCGCCGGACTCTTCCTCGTGGAAGTCGAGGATTGGCTGGCCAAGGAAGCCTGTCTCGGGCTCCGGATCGCTTGATTCCATAAAAGAAAGGGGGGCTTGCGGCCCCCCTTTTCAAGCGGATCCGGACGCCGGAATCAGGCTTCCAGAGCTTTCTTCCGAGCCTCGACGACCTTGTCGGCATCGCGGCCTTCCAGTTCCTGCAGGTGGTGGAATGCCCAGGTGAAGGAGCCCACGCCCATGGTCTGGGAGCGGAGCTCCACGATGACGTCCTGCATCTCGCTCTGGGGCAGGTAGGCGTTCACCACGTCCCAGCCGGGCCAGCCGGGCTTGGCGTCGTAGCCGAGGATCTGGCCGCCGCGGTGGCCGGTGACCATGCGCTGGGCCTTGGCGGTGTGCTCGCTGGGCACGGAGATGTGGATCTCCAGGATGGGTTCCAGGAGCACGGGGTTGCACTGGGGCAGACCCTCCTGCATGCCGATGCGGGCCGCGGTCTTGAAGGCCATTTCAGAGGAATCCACATCGTGGTAGCTGCCGAAGTAGAGGCACACGGAGAGGTCCACCACCGGGAAGCCCAGGGGGCCCTGCTTGCAGTAGTCGATGACGCCATCCTCGACGGCCGGGATGAAGTTGCGGGGCACAACGCCGCCCACGATCTCTTCCGTGAACTTGACGCCTTCGCCGCGCTGCAGGGGCTTGATGCGGAAGTAGACGTCGCCGAACTGGCCGTGGCCGCCGGTCTGGCGTTTATGACGACCGTGGACCTCGCAGCCCTTTTTGATGGTCTCGCGGTAGGGTACCTGTGGACGATCGGCACGGACTTCGACGTTGTACTTGGTCTTCAGGCGTTCCACGGCGTTCTTGAGGTGGATCTCGCCACGGCCCCAGAGCACACGCTCCTGGGTCTCCTGGTTCTGCTCGAGGCGGAAGGATGGGTCCTCTTCCACGAGCTTCGCAAGCGCCGTGGACAGCTTCACTTCGTCGCCGGACTTCAGGGTGTGCAGGGCGAAGGCGGTCATGGGCTGGAGGGTCTCCACCCACGGCAGCTCAGGCGCCTGGCCGTTCTCCACCAGCACGTCGCCGGTCTTGATGGGCTCCATGCGGCCCAGGGCGGCCACCTCGCCCACCGTGGCCTTGGCCAGCTTGTCCTGCTTGCCGCCGAAGATCTTGGTGAGAGCGGCAGGGCGCACGCCGTTGAAGGAGTGGCCCTCGGCCACCTCGCCGCGCCAGACGCGGATCCAGGACTGCTTGCCGATGTGCTGGGCCTGGACGGTCTTGAAGACCTGGGCCAGGGGCTCGGTGCCCTGCGTGGGGATGTTGAGGCGCTTGGCGGTGGTGGAGGGCTCGGCGGTCTCATGGCGCAGGATCTTCATGAGGCGCAGCACGCCGCCGTCCTTGTCTGCGGAACCCAGCAGGACGGGCACGATCTGGTCCTCCTGGAAGCCCTTGGTGAGCACGGCATAGATCTCATCGAGAGAAGGTACCTTCTCCTCCAGCAGCTCCTCCATGAGCCGGTCGTCCAGGCCGCAGATCGCTTCCAGGGTCTCCTGGCGCGCGATGGCCACGTCATCCTTCATGTCCGCGGGGATCTCGATGCGCGTGTCCTCGTGGCCAGGATTGAACTTGTAGGCGCGCTCGCTGATGAGGTCCACGAAGCCGTTGATGACGCCGCCCTCGACGATGGGGAGGTGGCGGAGTACCAGGGGGCGCTCGGAGTACTGCTGGAGGGCCGAGAGGGTCTCACGGACCTTGCCGACCTCGGTGACCAGATCCACCTTGTTGAGGAAGAGCACGTGCGGGATCTGGCGGTCGTCCAGGAACTTCAGGACGGAGGAGGCCATGATGGCGCGGTTGGGATCGGCTTCCGTCACGACCACGGCCGCGTCCACGACCATCAGGGCGTTCATGGCGTCCTGGAAGAACTCTACCGAGCCGGGGCAGTCCAGGAAGGTCCAGCTCTCGCCCAGGAAGGACGTGCAGGCCGCGCTGGTTTCGACGCTCATCTGCCGGGCCTTCGCTTCGGGAGAAGGATCGCCCACGGTGGACCCGTCCTTCACGCTGCCCTTGCGGGGAATGGCTTTGGTGGTGAAGAGCAGGCTTTCCAGCAGCGAGGTCTTCCCGGCCGTGTAGGGGCCCACCAGGGCCGCGACGCGAGGGGCAGATGGGGTCTTCGACACGATCTATCTCCTTGTACGAGCGGTTTCAGATACAGAAATGCTACAAGCGCATCACGCCAGTTTTTCTCCGTGCGCACCTAATGGCAACCAAAAAACGCATGGGGTGGACCTTCATCCTACCCCCGCTCCCCGTTTTTCTCATTCGGAACGGGAGAAGGGATCGTGGATCTCAGGTTCCCTCAACGTTTTTTCCAGCCAAGCGTCCAATTCCTGGATGGAATCCAGGAGCGCTTCCGGGGCACCTTCCTCGAGTTCCTCACGGCTGCCGAAAGCGTACGTCACGCCGATGCCACGCAGTCCGTGGTGCCGGGCGGCCCGGAGGTCATCCGCTCGGTCGCCGACCAGCAACCCGCTCCTTTCCAGGACGCCTTCAGCGCGCAGCGACCTGAGCAGGTCGCCCTTGGATACCCAGCCTTCGCCTGGAAGAAAGCCGGTAACGCCATCGAAGATGAGGTTCAAGTCGAAGTGGTGCAGGGCCCTCCGGGCGCAGGTCGCCGGTTGGCTGGCCAGGAGATGGAGCCGGTGTCCCTGGCGCTTGAGGCGGGCGAGCAGGAGAGGGACTCCTTCCTGGACCCGTTGGGCGAAGAGCCCCTCCTCTTCGAAGTACCTCCAGCAGCGCTCCACGACCTCGATGGCATGGGGACCTGCGACCAGCATGCTCAGATCGAGGCCGATTTGGCGTCGGAGCAGGTCAGGCGGCGGATTGAGGAGCCCGAGTTCGCTGCATGCGCGTTCCAGGCACGCCTGAAGCCCCTCCGTAGGATCCAGAAGGGTGCCGTCGAGGTCGAAACAGATGAGTGCCATCGGAGGACCTCCTCCGGAGAGAACGCCCGGGTGATCAGTGCCGGTAGGCCTTGATGCACTGTTCGATGAACGCCAGGGCTTCTGCCTTGCCCTGCCAGCCGTCGCTGTGCACGTCCTTGGCCTCCAGGTTCTTGTAGGTGAGGAAGAAGTGCTCCACCTCCCGCAGCATGTGCGGGGGCAGGTCCTTCAACTCGTCAATGTGCATGTAGTTGGGATCGTTGATGGCGACGCTGAGGATCTTGTCGTCCTGGCCCTTGTCGTCATGCATCTTCAGGATGCCGACGGGCTTGGCTTCGATCACGACGCCCGGGTAGGTGGCGCCCACGATGAGCACCATGATGTCGCAGGGATCCCCATCCGGCGCCAGGGTGTGAGGAATGAAGCCGTACTCGGCAGGATAGTGGATGGGCGAATAGAGCACGCGGTCCACCTTCACCAGGCTGGTCACATGGTCGATCTCGTATTTCACCCGGGATCCGTACGGGATCTCCACGACCGCATTGACGATCTCGGGGGCCATCTTGCCAGGGCCGATCATATGCAGGGACATGCGGACTCCAAACGAGCCCCATGGTGACACGAAACCCGCATCCTTGGCCAATTGGGCTGGGATATGCCCCCATAATGCGATGCGGTGCGCGCGCTTTTCTACGTGCTCCCAACGAGGTATTGCCGCAGCACCGCGCGGACATCCTCCTGGGATTCCTGGTCCATGGCGATGGCAATGGCCTCGCGGGCTTCCCGGGTGTTGATGGCGGCGAGGGACTTGGCGGCGGCCAGACGCATGGCCGTGCTCTCCTTGCCACCCAGGAACCCTTTCTTCTTGAAGAGGTCCTGAAGGGGCTCGATGGCTTCCGGCGCGGCGATGAGACCAAGTACTTCCACGGCCCTCAACCGCACCCGCGTCACATCCTCGGTGCCGCCCTTCGCATTCTGGAGCAGGTCCGCGATGCTTCGCACCGCCAGGGGGGACTTGAGTTCGCCGAGGGTGGCGAGGCAGTCCAGCTGCGTCACGGTCTCGGTCTTGGACAGGAGGTCCGCGATGGCGGTGCCCGCCTCCTCGGGGTCGCCGAGCTGGGCGCAGGCATGAATGGCCGCACGCCGCACGCGGGGATCGCGGTGACCCAGGGCCAGGGCCACGTCTTCGAAGGCGGCCTTGTGGTCGATCTCGCCCAGCAACGTGACCGCATTGCGGACCATGAACCACTGGGGGGATGCGAGCGCTTCCCGCAGGGGCGGTACCGCATTCCGGCCAATGGCGCGGATGCCCGCCAGGATGTGCGCGCGGCGGTTCTTGTCCTCCTCGATCTCCACGCAGGCCACCAGGTACTCGGCGGCGGGCCGTCCCATCAGGGCCAGGAGCGAGTGCAGCTGGTGCACGGGGACGAGCACATCCCGCTGGTGGAGCATCTCCGCCAGGGTGGCCATGTTGGTGGGGCTGGCGAGCCGAGTCAGCAGGTCCCGCACGGCCTGGGCTTTCCAGGGGGGTGTGTTGAGCTTGGCCAGGGCGAACTCGGCCAGGGCCAGCATCTCTTTGTAGATGGCCTCGAACTGCTGCTTGCGGATCCAGTGGCCTAGCAGGGCCTCCATGGACTGACAGCTCCAGAGCAGGGCCTGCTGGTCATTCTCCGCATCGATGTGCCCATGCAGGGTATTCAGGAGGCGCGTCTCCATCTCCTGAGGCAGGCCGGGGTCCTGCAGGCACTCCGCCAGGTCGGCCACGATCTCCGCCGCGTGGCGTCGTCGCTTGACCTCGGGACTGGCGAAGCCTGACTCCAGCTGGTTGAGCAGGTCCTTCACGCCATCCATGCGCTTGCCATGCAGAAGCTGGCGGTTGAGGATCATGACCTGGTGGGCATCCAGCTCGAAGACACCACGGTCCATGAGGCTCATCTGGAGCTTGGTGTCCGTTCCGTGGCACTCCCAGAGGATCGCGTCCTTGAGCGCATCCAGGTCCTGGATGTCCCAGCCGTCGAACTGGAGCCGGCCGCGGATGGCCTCCATGGAGAGCTCGCGGTCCTTCACGCAGGACAGGAGCCCCGAGACCAGCAGGGCCAGCTCGAACTTGGAGGTCTTGCGCCGGTTATGGACGTCCGCCACGGACTGGGCCAGCAGCTCCGGGGCCAGGTAGTCCAGCGCGCGACGGAGTGCCTGCTCCTCCGCGGGGAAGGAGGGGAGGCCCACCAGGATGGCACCCTGGACCATGGGCTCCAGCTCCGCAAGGGCGGTCCGGAGGGCGTTCCGGAGGGTGATGGGATCCATGCGTCCCAGGCTGAGCTGCTCGCCGGTGCCCACGACGGAGGAGAAATCGGGTACCAGATAGCCGCTCTCGGCGATGGTTTCCCGCTGCTCCGAGGACCAGGGGGAGTTCACGCTGGGCATGGG
>Ga0129297_10001402_pt1 | contig 12174 bp, 10 predicted proteins | sample I18A1metaG_FD_94708 | JGI IMG/M metagenome (GOLD analysis project Ga0129297, IMG submission 94708) | Lake sediment bacterial and archeal communities from Gulf of Boni, Indonesia to study Microbial Dark Matter (Phase II) - ​I18A1 metaG | ecosystem: Environmental > Aquatic > Freshwater > Lake >... | reverse complement strand
TGCTCCGCCCTGGACCGCCGAAAGCTTTGCTGATAGGATTATGGATCGGCTATATTATCTTCGGTTTGGTATTCAATTATCATATTTGGACCCATCAACACTATCATTTACAGTTCGTCCCCGTGGTGGCTCTTTCCTTAGGCGCCGCAGGTGATCTGCTCTCGAATCGTTTACGTCAGACTCGTGCAGGATGGATTGGGGGCCTGGTTGTCTGGGGTGTACTTCTTGTGGTAATTTTTATTAGTCCAGCGCGAAGGACGTGGAGGCCCACTTCTGGCTTCGCCAACGAAATAAGTGTAGCCCCAGAAATTGGCGAGGCTGTTGGGCACAGCACCAAAACTATCTTGCTGTCTTTCCACACCGGAATGCCGCTCCAATATTACGGGGAACTTTCTGGACAATTCTGGCCTGCAAGAAGTGCCCTCTGGCAAACTGAGTTGAAGGGAGAGAAAGTGCCAAGCGTAGAAGAGCGCCTGAATTCATTGATCCGAGCAGGCTTCTCCGAATATTTCATTGTTACAAATTTCGGGGAATTTAACGCGCAGAAGGATTTGAAACAACTGCTGAGCAACGAATTCGCCGTAGTAGCCAAGCATAAGAGATACCTGATCTTCGACCTAAGGAAAAGGATTGGCTCCAGCAAACAGTAACGTCGGCATAACTCTAGGGAAGGGTATGAGCAAAGTAGGCGTCGTAGGCGGCGGGGCAGCAGGTTTGGCACTGGCGCATGACCTTAGCCGTGCTGGACACCAAGTCACTCTGTTTGAGGCCACGTCTGAACTGGGTGGACTGGCTCGATCGTTTCAGTTCGGCGATATCCACATTGAACGTTATTACCATTTTATTTGTGCTGGTGACATTGGCTATTTTCGCAAACTGCGTGAGCTAGGAATAGAAGACAAGCTGCGCTGGAAACCCACAAAGATGGGGTTTTTCAATCAAGGCAAGTTGTATCCGTTCAGTTCTGGCTTTGATCTTCTCAAGTTCGGCGGTACCAATGTAGTGGGACGATTCCGTTACGGTTTTTTGATTCTGTATTGTTTATTCGTTAATCATTGGCGGCATTTGGATCAAATACCTGCCGAGCAATGGCTAATGCGTCTGTTGGGTTATAACACGTACATGGTCACTTGGTATCCTCTGCTCAAAGTCAAGTTTGGCGAATACCATGATCGGATCTCGGCGGCGTGGGTTTGGCATCGCATTCATCGGGTGGCCCAGTCACGCAAGACGCCTTTGCATCGTGAGATGTTAGGATATCTTGAGGGAGGCACGGACATTTTTATCAAATCGTTAGTGCAGGAGTTGCGACAACATGGAGGCAGTGTTATGCTTAGCCGGCCAGTGGCAAAGATCATAGTAGATGACGGCCAAGTTTGGGGACTGCACACTACTGATGGGCAGCGTTGGCATTTCGACTATGTCGTATCGGCTGTGCCCTTGCCTGTTTTCTTGCACCTGACACCGGACCTGCCGCCAGACTATCGCAGCAAGCTTGCTGCGATAGACTTTATTGGAGTAATCTGTCTGATATTACGCCTGCGTTACCCTCTAACTGGAAATTTCTGGCTGAACATCAATGACCCACGTGTGCCTTTTAATGGTTGTATTGAGTACACTAATCTCAATAAGCAAGCTACATCTGATGGCTCTGCGGTTCTATATGTGCCTTATTACTTGCCTCACAAGCATGAACGTTTCCACTATAGCGACGAGCAACTGCTTCAAGAGTGTGCTAAAGCTCTGACGATTGTGAGTCGTGATTTTAATGTTGATTGGATCATAGATTATGCTGTGACGAGAGACCCATTTGCCCAAGTGATTTGCACCAACGACTTTGCTCAACGCATCCCTGCACACGTGACGCCCATTCGTAACCTTTATCTGATTGAATCAAGCCAACTCTACCCAGCAGATCGTACTATCAGCAGCACTATAGACTTAGCACACAAAGTTGCGTTGACCATAGTAGAAACTGAACGCTCTACGGGGAATGTGTAATGTCTCTCATTTCTGTTAGAAGGAACCCAAATGAGTGACCAATCCATTGTTAGCCTCGTGCGTGTCTCACCAGAAATGATCTATGAAGGCGTCCAGCGTGCAATGGAGTTAGTCAACTGGCATCAGTTTATTTCGCCTGGTGCGGATGTGTCTCTCAAGGTCAATCTCGGTTGGGACATCTTAATCCCTGGTGCTGTTAGCGCGCCGTGGGTTGTAGAAGGTGTTATACAGACCATTAGAGATTATGTCGGGAGAGTCTATATGGTTGAGTCTAGCCAAGTGGTTGTCAACGTTGAGGATGCACTGCGCAGTACACGCCTTGACGCAGTATGCAAAAAGTACGATATCCAGTGGGTGAATATGTCTCGCGGGAACTTTGTGCGTTTGCTAAACGATGATCATTTAGTACTCAAGGATATCTATATCCCCGAGATCTTGACTCGTACTGAGGTCATCACTATCCCTTTGATGAAGACCCACAACAAGACGACGATAAGTGGAGCTGTCAAAAATCAGTGGGGCTGCTTACAGACGCTACGTCACAGTTTTCATTTGGTACTATCGCAGGCCCTAGTTGATGTCAACGCTATAGTTCGGCCACGCTTTGCGGTGATGGATGGCACAATTGCTCTGGAAGGCAACGGCCCGAAGGCCGGACGGCCGAAAGAGATGGGCCTAGTACTAGCTTCAGGCGATCCAGTAGCATTGGATGTTGTCGCTGCGCAGGTCATGGGCTTTGACCCAGATAGAATTGAGCATTTGCAGTTGTGTGCCCGCCATGGCTTGGGTGTAGCAGACCACAAGAATATAATTGTGGTGGGAGAACCCATCGCAGAGGTCACGAAGCGTTTCGTCCCGGCAAAGCACAATGTAGTGTCTTGGTTAGAGTTAGCGTTAAGAAGATCGTTTGTTCGTTGGTTGGCCTTTGACACACCTTTGTTTGTGATATGCTGTTGGGGGGCACGGCTCTATTATGCCGTGTGGGATATATGTGTAGGGCGTAATCTGCGGAATAAGATTCTAAGGTCCTCTGGCTATGGTAAGCAATGGCGTTAAGCGAAGAGGGGAGAAAAGAAGACGGTGGATTTAACGACGGTATACGCAAATCGCTTTTCGAAGGAGGATCGCGCAGCCAAGGATGCCATCTGGCGAGTGCTATGTCGCTATTTCTTCCAAAAGTATGTCTCGAGCGATGCGACGGTGCTCGATCTTGGTGCCGGATTCTGCGAGTTCCTCCGCTACATTCAATGCAAAGAGCGTATTGCCGTTGATCTTGATTCACAGGTAACACAGTTTGCGCCGAAGGGAACTCGAGTTATCATTGCTCCTGCGCACTCTCTGAAGGGCAAAATAGCTGACAACTCAGTGGATATTGTATTTGCTAGTAACTTTTTTGAGCACTTGCCAGATAAGCGCACTTTCATCGCATCTTTGGCCGAAGTATACCGCATTTTGCGCCCTGGGGCGAAGCTGCTCGTGCTTCAGCCGAACATACGCTTTCTGGGCGGAAGTTATTGGGACTTTGTTGATCATCAGATACCTCTGACAGACCGTACCCTGGTAGAGGCAGTGACTGTGATTGGTTTGAAGGTAATAGAGGTACGTCCGAGATTCCTGCCTTATACTACCCGTAGCCGTATTCCACAACATCCCTTTCTCGTTCGCCTGTACCTGTTGTTTCCGCCTATCTGGGGCATAATGGGTAGCCAGGCCTGGATTGTGGCAGTCAAGCCACAGCAGATACCGTGACAGGCAATCCAGTGACGCTTTCACCTCCGCCGTCAGGTTAAGGCTCAAATAGGCAAAGCGTAGCTCGTGTCGCCAGTCATGGCGCTCAAGCTAGCTCAGGAGGCCACTACAATGCAGGCCGAATCGCAATCTGAACCAACTCAGGGGAAACAGCGCTTTCCCTTAAAAAGGGGATTATGGTTGCTTATTATTAGCTCTTTGTTCATTGCAGCTTTAGGAATCAGATTCTACCACATTGACGAGCCTTCTGGATTTGCTCCTATGCGCCACTATCTTTCTGCTCTCATTGCCAGGGGATACTATTTTAGGAACCTGGAGTCAATTCCTGAATGGAGAAAACAGGTCGCAATCGCTAGCATGAGAAGGAACCCTGAGCTTCCGATCATGGAAACCATAACAGCCCTTGCCTATCGCGCTATCGGGGGGGAAAAACTCTGGGTTCCACGATTGCTGTCCTCGATATTCTGGTTGATAGGTGGGGCCTTCCTCTACTTGCTCGCCAAGGAGTTGATCTCCATCGAAGCCGCGGCCTTTTCTATGGTGTTCTATCTCTTTCTTCCCTTCGGCATAGCCGCAAGCATGAGTTTCCAGCCAGATCCGTTGATGATCATGCTGTTTCTGGCCAGCCTTTTTGCCATATGGCGGTATCATGCGCGGCCATCGTTGCGCAGGTTGGTGATCGCAGCCATCGTCTCAGGTCTGGCCCTGTTTGTCAAGCCCCCCATTTGCCTATTTGTCATATTCGGAGCATTCATCTCGCTCAGCATTTTCAGACAAGGCGTTCGGAGGACGGCGGCTAGTCGCAACCTTTGGTTATTTGCAATTATGAGCCTTTTGCCGACCGTTTTGTTCTTCGTGTACGGCATGTTCATCACTGGATATCTGCGAGGGCTAATCGGAGGAAGATTCCTCCCTCAACTGCTGTTCTCCCCGCTTTTTTGGCAGAAGTGGCTCAGGCTAATCAATCACGCGATCGGGTATGTTGCTCTCATAGGGGCGCTTTTGGGGCTCCTCATGCTCCGCCGCGGATCGCTGACAGCCTTGCTGATAGGATTATGGATCGGCTATATTGTCTTCGGCTTGGTATTCAATTGGCACATCCATACTCACCAGTATTATCATTTGCAGCTTATCCCCATTGTGGCCCTTTCCTTAGGCTCCGCAGGCGCTCTAATCTCGAGCCGTTTGGGTCAGGCCCGTGCGGGATGGATTTGGCGCCTGGTTGTCTGGGGCGCGCTTCTCGTGGTAACATTTATCAGCCCCTCTACAAAGACATGGGGGCTTGCTCCTGACTTCGCCCGCGAAGTAAGTGTAGCCCAGGAAATTGGCGAGGCTGTTGGACACAGCACTAAAACTATCTTGATGTCTTTCTACAACGGAATGCCGCTCCAATATTACGGGGAACTCTCTGGGCAACTCTGGCCTGCAGGAGGCGCCCTCCGGCAACGAGAACTGCTGGGAAAGCAAGAACTAAATGTAGAGGAGCGCCTGAATAAGATGATCAAGGCAGGCTTCTCCGAATATTTCATTGTTACAAATTTCGGGGAATTTGAAGCGCAGAAGGATTTGAAACAAGTGCTGAGCAGGGAATTCCCTATAGTAGCCAAGAGTAAGACATATCTAATCTTCGACCTGAGGAAGAGGATTGCTGCGGGCCAATAGTAGCGTTCCTACTTGAATAGAGGAGAAGACCCATGATACCTGTGACAGACGTTTCGCTGGGGGGGAACGAATTAGCATACGTTACGGACTGCATCAAAACCGGCTGGGTGTCATCGCTTGGCAAATACGTGCGGGAGTTTGAGGAGCGCTTCAGCCAGTACTGTGGGGCAAAGTATGGCATTGCCACCAGCAATGGCACTACCGCTTTACACTTGGGGTTGGCCGTGCTGGGCATCGGGCCGGGGGACGAGGTGATCGTGCCCACGCTGACCTTTATCGCCACGGCTAACGCCGTCACCTACACCGGCGCGCGCCCCGTCTTCGTGGACTCCGAGCCGCAGACCTGGAACATGGATCCGGCGCGGATAGAAGAAAAGATAACGGGGTGCACCAAGGCGATCATCCCCGTGCACCTCTACGGCCATCCCGCCGATATGGATCCCATCCTCGAAATCGCCAAGCGTCACCATCTCTATGTGATCGAGGATGCTGCCGAGGCCCATGGCGCGCTTTACAAAGGCCGGCGGGCGGGTTCGCTGGGCGATATGTCCTGCTTCAGCTTTTACGGCAACAAGATCATCACCACCGGCGAGGGTGGCATGGTGCTCACCGACAACGCGGAGTGGGCGGAACGGGCGCGTTCCCTGCGCGACCACGGCATGTCGAAAGAGAAGCGGTACTGGCATCCCGAAATCGGCTTTAACTATCGGCTCACCAATCTGCAGGCAGCCCTCGGCGTAGCCCAATTGGAGCGTATCGAGGAGATCATCGCCGCCAAGAGGCGAAATGCCGCTCTCTACAATGACCTGTTGCGGAGTGTGCCGGGCATCAGCCTGCCGCCTGAAGCCTCCTGGGCGCGGAATGTGTACTGGATGTACTCCATACTGGCGGAGGATAGCTACGGCCTGGCCCGCGACGAGTTGATGAAAGAACTGAAAGCACGCGACATAGACAGCCGTCCCTTCTTCTACCCTATTCACACTATGCCGCCTTACCAGGCCGGAGCCGAAGGCCAGGAGTTTCCTGTAGCCACGGAGCTTTCGCGAAAAGGTCTGAATCTGCCCTCATCGGCAACACTGACGCCGCAACAAATAACCCAGATATGCCAGGTCCTCAAGGACAACGTGGAGGGGTAAGTGGAGATACGCGAGATACGACGAGAAGATTGCCGCGGGGCAGCGCAGGTGCACATGGAGGGGCAGCCGGGGACTTTTCTCACCTCCTTGGGCGAAACGTTCCTCACGACTTTTTATCGCGTGCTGGCTGATTCCTCGTGGGGCTATGGTTTTGTCGCCGTCGAAGGAGACGAGGTTTTGGGAGTGGTCACTGCCACTACCGACACGCACACGATGTTCAAAGAGTTCATCCTCAAACAAGGGCCTCGCCTGTTCTTCCCTGTGCTGCGCCAGGTGCTCAAAGACCCTTCCCTTATCATCAAAATCCTCCAGACCCTCTTCTACCCCAATAAGCTGGGTGAACAGCCCGGGGAGGCCGAGTTTCTCTTTATGGGCGTCAGCGCCAAGGCGCGGCGTCAGCGCATCGGCAGCCAATTGCTGGACACGCTCATCGAGGATACGCGCCGGCGAGGAGCCACTGCTCTCCTGTCCACAGTGGATGCGGCTAACCCGGTATCCAATGCCATGCATGTCAAAAGGCCCTTTCGCCTGATCAAGACCTTTGACCTGTACGGAAGAAAGATGAACCTGTATTCCTACCCTTACCAGGAAAGCAAGGCCGACTCGGTGAGCCAAGCAAAGAATGAGACCCAAAGGGGATAGAGTCATCAATGGAAATCCGCAAGGTACAGCGAGAGGACGCGCGCGCGGCGGCGCTGTTGCACATAGAAGGGCAACCGGGGACGTTTCTCACGACTCTGGGCGAGGGCTTTCTCACGGCCTTCTATGCCGGGCTTAGCGATTCCAAATGGGGCTATGGCTATGTCGCCATGGAAGGGGACGATGCTTTGGGCGTGGCCATAGGCACCAATGACACCCATGCGCTGTTCAGGGAGCTTATGACCAGAGAGGGGGCACACCTGGCCCTACCCACGCTCTGTCGGTTGATCCGGCATCCTTCGCTTCTGGCCAAGGTGTTGCAAACGTTTTTTTATCCCGACAAGCTAGATATCGAGCCTGGGGAAGCGGAGCTTCTCTTTATCGGCGTCAGAGACCAGTCGCGGCGCCGACGCATCGGCACCCAGTTGCTCGACGCTTTAAGCGAAGAGAGCCGCCGGCGGGGGGCTATCGCCTTCAAAGTCACAGTGGACGCGGCGAACTCCGCAGCCAATGCCTTTTATGTTAACTACGGCTTCCAAATTGTGGGGGGCTTTGAACTGTATGGCCGCAAGATGAACCTGTATTACTTGCCCCTCGCGCAGGCCCAGATGAAGCCAGGCGGCTCATCAGCCCCACTCAGCCTGACAGAGAGTGAGGTCTGAAACAGTGCCTTTGGCAAAACGTCTGGCCAGGGCAAGGGCGAGTATGTTCGCGTGGCGGAGGCCATGGGACTGGGGCCTCCTCGCGCTTCTCGTAGCTTTTGCCTTGCGGGGCTGGCTAGGGCCGGGCTGTTTGGCCAGCCCTCGTCTGGAGATGGTGCCGGAGCTGGGCATCATCTGGATGGCTAAGCAACGGATCCTGGAAGGTGGCTTGCTGACGGAATGGAGCCAGTACGAGTTCGCGGGTTTCCCCCTGGTGAGGTATTTGTCCTACCCGTTGTACGACGCCCTGGCCTTGCTTTCGATCATCACCAATGCCTCGCTGGAATGGCTCTTCAAGGTCACTTTCATCGCTGCTTTCGTCCTCTCCGCCATCACCTTTTATGAATTTGTTTATGAGCTAAACCAGGAACGCGCGCCGTCCCTCATCGCAGCCCTGGCCTATGCGCTATTTCCCTTTCATCTCCACGGAGCTGCCGAAGCGTGGGCACATGCTCTCTTTTGGGCACTTCTACCTTTGCTCTTTCTAGTCTATGAGCGGAGCAGGCGCCACCCGGATGTCATTCCGAGCAGACGTCACCCGGATGTCATTCTGAGCGAAGCGAAGAATCTCGCTCCGTCTAGGATGACAACACAGGAAGGATTGAAGGGCCTCAGGAGTAGCCAAGCTTCAGGGTTACGGGCACGGGATGGCCTCTACCTCGGGCTGTTGCTTGGCCTTCTTCCCATCGTCAACAGCGAGCACACGCTCTTGACCGCACCTTTTTGGGGCTTATACGTTATCCTGAGGGATGCGTCGCTGCTGTGGCAACGCAGGTACACCTGGCGTTCGCTGCTCGGCTTTTGGGCCATCGCTGGCCTTGTGGCTGTGGGGCTAGCGGCTTTCTTTGTATTGCCAGGCATCATCGAGCTAGAATATGTGGGCATTTATCTGAAACATGGAGCCGCCTCTTTCCAGAGCGCGGAACTGCTGCGGGATTATGCCCTGCCGCCAACTCTGATATGGCGGGCCATTGTCAAGCGGTTGGGGGCGGACTACGCATTGCCCCGAATGCCCGTCATTGGCAGCGCGTTTTGGTCTATCGCCTGGTATCCCGGCCTGGTGGCGTTAGGGCTGGCTCTGTCGGGCATGTGGCACGCGCGCCAGGATGCGCGAACCAGGATCACGCTGGTTTTGCTGGGCCTGTCACTACTGTTTGTGATGGGAAGCTGGTTGCCCTGGAACCCCTTCCCCCGCCTGCCCTTCCTGGGACGGCTGGCCGCATTCCGTGGCCTGATCTTTGTCGGCTTTTTTCTCTCGATGCTCGTGGGTTGGGGGACGCAAGGGCTGCTCCGTTGGCAGGGTGAACGACTTGCCAAATCACCATTATACACCTGGGGCATAACAGTTGTCATCGCAGCTTTGCTCTTTCTTGACTATCTGCCGGCGACGAAGGCCTTGGTGACCTTGCCCGGTTATTTCCCCGAGGATGAGATAGAAGCCTATCGGTGGATGGCAGCTCAAGGGACCGGTTTTCGCAGTTGGGAATACACGACAGCGCACCGGGATAATTACCTGCGAAGCTACGCCCTCCAATATGACGGAGGCGCACACCTTTGGGGATATTACGACAACGGCGCGCCGCGTCACATGTGGGCGCTCCACAGTTGGGGAGATGTGCCCACTGCCCTGGAGTTGGGCAGCGTGCGTTACATCGTGGCGCGGCCCTACAGGAAGCAGGATGTCCAGCTTCAGGAGATATTGGCGCGAGGTTATGCCCAGAAAGCGTGGGATTCGGCAAGCCTCTCCATTTGGGAAAATCCCAACTGGCAACCGTTTGTCCGCGTTTACCAGGAAAGCGCCCTCTATTTGGGCGATCCGGAGTACAGGGCTTTGGACATCCTGCCGGCCTTGGTGGCGCAGGACGTGGCGCTCGTGGCCGGGCCTTCGGATTACGCCGACGGCTATAGCCGGGAGGAGATCGTGCAGTTCGAGCGGGTCATTGTGCGAGAGCCGTGGTGCCGTGACCCGACTTGGGCCGCCGAAATAGAGCGAGTGGTGCCCGGCGGAGTGATAAAGCACGCTGAGGTGATCAGATTGGCGCCGACGTGGAGCAGCGAGCGGAATGGTGCAGCCTCAGCGTCTGTCACCTGGAGGCGTCCGGGGCCGGAGAGAATCGAGATTTCCGTGGAGACAGCCGAGCCAGCAGTCCTGATGGTGAGCGAAGCCTGGTATCCGAATTGGCATCTCTATGTGGATGGCCGGGAGGAGCGCGTCTGGCGGGTCAACTATGCCTTTCTCGGCGCACGCCTGGAAGCGGGGAAACATAACCTGCTCTTCCGCTACGAAAAGCCCTGGTACGTCTGGTTGGGATATGGGATAACCAGTCTAACACTCCTGGCCGTCGTCGTGATGCAAACCTGTGATCTACCGACACTACTGAGGAGAATCGCGCATGAAGGTTTCTGTCATTTTGCCAACTTATAATGAAGCAAAGAATATCATCTCTCTGATCGAGGCCGCCGAGGACTATTTGACGGTGGCGAAGATCGAGCATGAATTGGTCGCGGTAGACGACAACAGCCCCGACGGAACGGCTGGGCTAGTCCGGGAGCGTGCCCGAACCGACCCCCGCCTGCAACTCCATGTGCGCACCCAGGAGAAAGGGCTAGGCACGGCTATCAAATACGGGATTCTGCACTCTAACGGAGATATTGTCGTCGTGATGGACACCGATTTCAACCATGATCCCAAGATGCTGCCGCAAATGGTCAGATTCCTCGAGTATTATGACATGATCATCGGCTCGCGTTTCACCATGGGTGGCGGCATGGAGGACAACTTGCGGTATTACTTGAGCTTCCTGTATAATGTACTCGTGCGGCTTGTGCTCAGGACCCAAATCCAGGACAACCTGAGCGGCTTTTTCTCCATGCGCCGTGACAAGCTGCTGCGCATGGATTTGGATCGCATCTTTTACGGATACGGCGAATGGTTCATGCGCCTGCTTTTCCTGGCCTGGCGCGAAGGATATAGCATGTTGGAAGTGCCAGTATTTTACGTGTTGCGCCGCCACGGTCAAAGTAAGTCGCGCCTTCTGCGCATGATCTTGGCCTATACGCGCACCGTGCTCAGCCTGCGGTTCGGATACTAGGAAAGGCAAAAACCATGCCGAACAGAGAGCCTGCACGCAAACGGCTGATCATCATGCCCGCCCACAATGAGGCGCGAAATATCGGGCCGGTTTTGGCCGAGCTAAAACCGCTCTCCCAAGGCGCCGACATCCTGGTGGTTGATGATCGTTCGACCGACAACACGGCGTCTCTGGCCGCCGAGATGGGCGCGGAGGTGGTCAGCCTGCCCTGCAATCTCGGCTACGGGGGTGCGGTGCAGACAGGTTTCAAGTACGCTGTCGAGAATGGCTACGATACCGCCATCCTGATGGACGCGGATGGCCAGCATGATCCTTCCGGCATCGCGGCCCTCTTGGAGATGGTGGAAAGCCAACAAGCGGATGTGGCTTTGGGATCGCGCTTCCTGGGGCGCATGGAATACCGCGCGTCGTGGCTGCGACGGGCGGGGGCGTTTTTCTTCGCGGAGATCGTCTCTTGGGTCATGAAACAGCGGATCACCGATCCAACTTCCGGTTTCCAGGCGTTGAACGCCAATGTCCTGCGCTTCCTGGCCCGCGACAATTATCCCTCCGATTTTCCTGATGCGGATTTGCTCATGCTTCTTTTCTTCACCGGCTTTCGAGTGCGCGAAGTGCCAGTGACCATGCGCGAGCGCCTGAGCGGGCAAAGTATGCACGCCAGCCTGCGGCCGATCTATTACGTGGTCAAGATGCTTTTGTCCATTTTTATCGTCCTTCTGCGGCAGAGAACTCATCTTAACGCCAAGCGGTCCGATCAGACGAAGCCGGGTTTGCCGAAGGTCGGAACGAATGCTTAACGCTTTGTCGGTGGACCTGGAAGAATGGTACCATCCTGAATTGGTGCGCGGTCATGTCGCGCCAGGAGAGGCCAGGCCGCAAATCGAAGCCGCGGCCCGGCCTATCTTGCGCCTCCTGGATCGCTACGGGGTACGGGCAACTTTTTTCATCGTCGGGGAAGTGGCGCAATCGGCTCCAGAGTTGGTGCACGAGATCGCCGAAGCAGGCCATGAAATCGGCTGTCATGGCATGTCCCACCGGCCACTGGAGGCTCTGCAAGCGGACGAGCTGCGCGCCGAGTTGCGGCGTTATGCCGGGTTGATGGCCTCTCTCTCTGTAGATGACATCGTGGGCTTCCGTGCGCCGACTTTTTCCCTGAACAACGATACACGGTGGGCGGTTCCGATCCTGCGTGAG
>Ga0129297_10001401_pt1 | contig 12179 bp, 16 predicted proteins | sample I18A1metaG_FD_94708 | JGI IMG/M metagenome (GOLD analysis project Ga0129297, IMG submission 94708) | Lake sediment bacterial and archeal communities from Gulf of Boni, Indonesia to study Microbial Dark Matter (Phase II) - ​I18A1 metaG | ecosystem: Environmental > Aquatic > Freshwater > Lake >... | reverse complement strand
CGCCCACCCCGTGGCAACGGCCCCGTCCGCCCGCGCCCATGCAGCGCTACGGACCGGATACCGCCCTTCTGGATAGTATCCGCCCAGAACCTCTTCCTGTCAACCCGCCCCCCTCCGTCGGTCAGCGGTCCCGGGGGCTCCCTGTCAGGGTGGCAGGGAGTGCCCTTGCCCGGGTCGTTCAAAAACCCGATACAAGCGATCTCACGGAGCGTACAATGAAGATATGGAAGTCAACTTCATGAAAGGGGGAATCTGTCATGGCAAGCAAAGCAGAGTGCAAACACTTCACGGCTCCCGATGAAGTCCGGACCTTCGGGCACGGCAAGGTGGAGCTGGTCAACATCGGCGGCGGGACGGTAGGCAGGCTCATTCTCGAGCCGGGCTGGCGCTGGTCGGTCGATGTAAAGCCGATAGCCGGCACCGAGTGGTGCACGGCCCCCCATTTCCAATACCTGGTGTCTGGCCGGGTGCACGTTGCCATGGCCGACGGAACCGAATTCGAATTGGGACCGGGGGATGTTTCCAACCTTCCCGCCAACCACGATGCCTGGGTGGTGGGGAACGAGCCGGCGGTCCTGGTGGACTGGTTTGGTGCCATCAATTATGCCAAGCCGTAGCCGGAGGCGGGAATCGTGACCTGCTGACCGGCTACCCGGTCGTCAGGCAGGCAGCAACGAGGAGGCCGCCCCGTGGGGGGTGGCCTTATGTTTGCAGACTTCGGGGGGGGGAGGATTGCAGAAGGGGTCGATTCCCTCTCCGTGAGAGCACTGGACGGGAGCAAATTATCGGGTACACTTTGTTACGTTCACGAATGTTATGGGAGGGTGTCGTGGGATGCCCTGACAATTCATCCAAGGAGAGAAACCCGTGAAAAAATGGAAATGTACGATCTGCGGCTATGTCTACGATCCCGCCGAGGGGGACCCGGACAACGGCATCGCTCCGGGAACCCCTTTCGAGGAGCTTCCCGATGACTGGGCCTGCCCCCTGTGCGGTGCCGGCAAGGATATGTTCGAGGAGGAGTGACCGGGCAGCACACACGACGTTTGCCGCACACGGAGAGCCGCTGAAACTTCAGCGGCTCTTTTTGTCTGCTGAGCGACACGGCCCCGGCGTGCCGGCGTGAAACCGCCGGGCCCCAGCCGTTACTTGATGTTCCTGGAGGTGAAGAACAGGACCTTGTCCCCCATGAAGTTCACCGTGATGTTCTTCTGCTCGTTCCCCCAGACGCAGTTCTTCGCGACCATGGCCTCCGAGCAGCTGTCTGGCTTGCCGAGGATCTTGACGACCTCGCCGTAGCCGAGCCCCACCTTGAGTTTCCTGTAGTTCTCCACCGTCAGTTTGCTGCAGCCGAAGAGCACGGTCACTATCGCCAGGACCGTGACAAGACGCAGGTACGTTTTCATCGCTTCTCTCCTTTCCCGGGAGGGGTCTCCCTGACCGCACTATAGCAGATGGCGGGGAAATGTGGGGTGCAATTATCCGTCGCAGAGCTAGGAGAACGGCGCGGGGAGGCTGGAACGGGCAGAACCCTTTCCATGTGATATGCTTGTAAAAAATATCTTAGGGAGGTAGGTATGCGAAAGGTCCTCATTGCGAGCTTCCTGCTGCTCTGCACCGCCGGGACAGTGGGTGCGGCAGGAAAACCCGTTGCCCCCAACGGCATCGGCCTGTACCCGGAGTATATGAGCTGGAAAGTGGTTGCCCCCTCGTACCGGGAGGACAAGGGCCATATCCGGGTCATCACCGGCAACGAGATTGCCGTTGCAGCCCTGCGCAGCGGCACGAAACCCCTGCCCGACGGCAGCGTGCTGGCAAAGGTCGCCTGGAAGGCCGAAAAACACCCCTCCTTCCCCGTCGCAACCGAGCCGGGTGCCTTCGTGCAGGTCGAGTTCATGGTCAAGGACGCGCGGAAGTACAAGGATACCGGCGGCTGGGGTTTTGCCCGTTTCGTGGGGAACGACCTGACGCCCTACGGCAAGGATGCCGGATTCGTCCGCGAGTGTTTCGGCTGCCACACGCCCGTGGCAGGCAACGACTACCTGTTTACCAAGATCGTCAAGACCCCCTGAACAGGGGGACGGGGCGGCGCCACGGGCTGCCGGGGTGTGCGACGGGAAGGGCTTGACCCGAGAGAGGAGGATGTCATGCGCGTGATTCTGGTGGGGGGGACCGGCACCATCGGCCGGGAGGTGGCCAGGGCATTGGGGACTCACCATGAGGTGCTGATCGCCGCGAGAAGTGGCGCGGAGCTCCAGGTGGACATCGTGGAGCCGGCCAGCGTTGAGGCGATGTTCAAGGGGGCGGGGAGCTTCGATGCCGTGGTTTCAACGGCAGGGTCGGCCCGTTTCGGCCCTCTGGACGACCTGGGGTACGACGATTTCCTGTTCAGCTGCAGGAACAAGCTGATGGGGCAGGTGAACCTGGTCCGTATCGGCCGGAACTACATCAACGACAACGGGTCGTTCACCCTCACCAGCGGGGTGCTGGCCAGGGAGCCGATGCCCGGCAGCAGCGCCGTCAGCATGGTGAATGCCGGGCTGGAGGGCTTTGCCAGGGCGGCACAGCTGGAGCTGGAGCGGGGTGTGCGGGTGAACGTGGTGAGCCCGGTCTGGGTCCAGGAGACGCTCCTTGCCATGGGGCGGAGCACGGCGGAGGGGATGCCCGCCTCCCTGGTGGCCCGTGCCTATGTCGCCAGCGTTACCGGTGACATGAAGGGGGCGGTCCTCGACGTGAACGATTATGTCTGAGAGGTGGCAGGGGGCTATTTGACCAGGACCGGGCGCAGGCCGGGGAGGGCGAGCATCGCCGCGCTGCCGCAGTTCACGCAGGAGATCCGGTCGATGTAGAGCCCCCTGTCGTTGCCGCAGGTCGATGCCGGGGCGTCGAAGGCCGTGTTGTTCTGCTTGCAGCCGGTCGCTCCGGGGGCGCAGATCCTGCTGATACGTATCAGGGCGTACTTCGTGACCGTGTGGGACTCGAAGGTGCCGTCCTGCCGCGCGGGGGGGCAGTCGGTCACCGGTGCGATGACCCACCACCCCTTCAGCTCTCCCGTTGCCTTGTCGTACTCCTTGTTGGAAACATCGACGTTCGGGTTGTACATCATCGACTCCATGTCGCTCAGGGCCTGGTGGCGGGAGTCGAGGATGGTCAGGATCTGCTTGCCGCAGACCTCCTGGGGGGGCATGTCCATGCAGATCATGTCCGAGAGCTTGATGGCGGGACCGATCTGGTTCGTGAGGGGGGTGGTCGCGTAGCGGTCCGCGGCCGAGCCTTTCCCCATGGGGGAGGGTTCGCTGACCATCTTCCTCTCCGGGATCGAGCAGATGCTGGGGAAGGTGCAGCCGCTGCCGCAGGCGTCGCTGCAGACGGCAAAATTCGCATTCGCCCGCGGGGGGAGGGCGGCAATGGCGTCGGGGGTGTAGTTGAACTTCTGCACCCCGGTCAGGATGCCGAGGAAGTTGCCGATATTGCCGATGCCGACCGATTCGCTTTCCGATGTCCGGCGCGTCCGCACCTGCATCGCATTGACCGGCGTGCTCCCCGGGGTGTAGGTGTGGGTGCTGGCATTCCAGAAGCCGACCGTCAGGTCGTTCGACGTGGTGAGGGTGTTGGTGCCGTTGTTCAGGGCATGGATGAGCGCCGCTTCCTGGTGTTTTCCCATGGCATGGGTGACCGCCACCCCGCGGGCAGCGGTCTGGACGGTGTCGCCGGTAATGTTCCCCAGCCTGGTCGCATCGGTGCGGATCTGTTCCATGATCCGGGACTTGATCTCCCGCGCCCCGGCCAGTGCCGACATCTCGGCCGCACTGTGCAGGTCATCCTCGTTGACATACATGTAATCGATGTTGATGGCCAGGGCCGCAACCACAAGGAATACGACGAGCATGATGCCTACGTAGTGGTTATCCATGAACACTCCTCACAAGCACGGTTGACCGGAGTATAGCCGGTTTTCACGATTTTGGCACAAATTAAGGGCCATGCTGGCAGGCATGGCCCTTCTGTTATGCGCGGGTAACTGCTGCGGCGACTCCGGCAGGGATCAGGAGGCCTTCTCCATGACCGGTACCGGCTCTGCCACGACCACGGGTGCCTTGACGTCGGCGGCAACCTTATCGCGGAGGAAGAAGGTGAGGACGGTGCCGGTGGCACAGAGGGTCCCGGCAAGGATGAAGGACTTGTTCAGGCCGCCGGGCTGGGCGTTGAGCATTTCGGAAACACGGCCCATGACGAAGCCCCCCACGCCCCAGGCGCTGAAGAGGACGCCATAGTTGAGGCCGTAGTTCTTGAAGCCCCAGTAGTCCTTGGCAAAGGAGGGGAACAGGGCGAGGTTGGAGCCGTAGTTGAAGCCGATGAAGGTTGCCAGGATGACCAGCAGGGTGGCGCTCCCCGAACCGACGACCGGGATGGCGGCGAACATCAGCAGGGCCTGGAAGCCGAGCATGATGGCGAGGGTCGCCTTGCGGCCGATCTTGTCGGAGAGGATCCCGGCGATGACCCGGCCGCCGGCGTTACCGATCGCCATGATGGCAACGGCGAGGAAGGCCATGCTCCCCATGCTCTTCTTGGCCAGGCCGGCAACGCTGCCGATGACCATGAGGCCGGCACCGGCGCCGATGAAGAAGTTGGTCCAGAGCATGTAGAACTTGGGAGACTTGATCATTTCCATGACGTTTGCGTTGTACACATCCTTTTTGGCAGCGGGTTTGGCGTCACCCTTGGTGGCCGGTTCCGCAGGGACGTACCCCTGGGGGGGGTTGACCAGGAAGAAGGAGAGGCCGCAGACCAGGGCGGTGAAGCCGATGCCGAGGAACAGCATGGATTTCGGAATGCCGAAGGAGCCCAGCAGGTAGCTGGAGAGGGGGGCGATGTAGACCGGGGCGAGACCGAACCCGGCGACGACCGTACCGGCGATGACCCCCGTCTTGGAAGAGTGGAACCACTTGAGGGCCGGCGGGGTGGCTGCGGCATAGCCGAAGCCGAAACCGGCTCCGGAGAGGATGCCGAAGCCGACGACCCAGGCGGCATAGCTGTTGGAGAAGGACATCAGGGTAAAGCCGGACCCGACGAGGAGGCCGCCGATCAGTGCGGTGCGTGCCGGGCCGAGCTTGTCCTGGCACTTGCCGGCAATGATCATGGCGAAGGCGAACGTGAGACAGCAGACGGCGTAGGGGTCATTGATGGAGGAGAGGCTCCAGTCGAAGGCCCCCTCGCCGCCTTTCTCGATGGATGACTTGATGGCACCCTTGAAGATACTCCATGCGTAGAGCACGCCCAGCGCCAGGTTGATGCCGAGACCGGCCATGGTTACCTGCCAGCCCTTTTTGGTTGATGTCGTTGACATTATCTCTCACCTCCAGAGTGATTAACCGAATCTGGAAAGTGAAGGAGCAATATGCATACCAATGTTTTGAAATTACGTATATCAAAAAATGTCATTGTATTTCAGTTGGTTATGGCTGTGGAGCCGGATGGCGGGAAAAACGGCCCGTGGCGCGTTTTTGTAGATTTGCAAAAGGCTTCTCCGGAAGTGGGGCTGGCTTCCGGGAGCGGTAACGCCGTAATTACCGGCAGTTACCCGTGAAATGGGGCCTGCGGGGATGCTTTTGCAATAATGCAAAAAGTGGTTTGCATTTGCATAAATGAAAAAGCGGGAGAGGTGAGGGGGGTGGTTATGTTTACTTTTGCTGAAACATGCGCGGATTTTTTTGGAGGTGATTGAAAAAAAGGAGCCACCTGGCCCCTTGCTCAGGGAGCCTCCGCCGTGGACGTCACCTCCCGCAATGATTCGATCGCACCGACAAGGTTGCCGGCATGGTCGGTCAGCGGCGATGCCGTGACGGAGAGACAGGCGCCGCGACCGCCGTACAGCGCCGGCGCCTCGACGATCGCGGCAAGGTTCTCTCCCCGCTTGCGGAACGATTTATATTGGTAGTCACTCAGGTCGAGGCGGCCGAGTATCATGTCGGCAAGAGCGGGGCGGGGTACGCCGAAGAAGGGGATGGCGTATGCCTGGTCACCCCTGCCGATCATCTCGTCCTTGCGGATGCCGGTCATCTCCTCAATGGCGCGGTTCCAGGCCAGCACGCGACCCTCCCGGTCCAGGACGAACGTCGCGTCGGGAAGGAACTCGATGATGTCCCCGAGCTTGCGGTGGGCATCTTCCAGGTGGAGGAGACTCTTCCGCAACTCTGCCGTCTTCTGTCGTACCATGCGCCGCAGCTGCACGATGAAGAGGGCCAGGATGCCGGCAACCAGTGCCACCCACAGGACAATGTCGCGGGGGCGCAGGCCGTGCTCGTAGCGGACGGAGAGCCACTTCTGGCGGATCTGGCGATGTTCCTCCTCGCTCACGGATTCCAGGGCCTTGTCGAGGAGGCGGGCGAGTTCCGGCCAGTCCTTGCGCACCCCCATGGCGTAGGCGTCGTCGGGGTAGGGGGAGGGGGCCGCAACCTTGAGGTCGACGAGACCCCTCTTGTCGATGAGATAGCTCACCACGGCAAGGTTGCCCAGGTAGGCATCGGCCCTGCCCGTTGCCACGCTCTCCAGCGCTTCAACGGTGGTGGCGGTTTCGAGGATCTTCGCCCGGGGGACATCCCTCCGCAGCCAGTCGGTACCGATATAGGACCTCTCGCTGGCAATGACCGCGCCGTTCAGGTCCCGGAGTCCCGAGATGAAGCGGCTGTCCTTGCGGGTGAACAGCACCGCCGGGAAAGAGATGTAGTCCCGGGTAAACTCCATGAACTCTTCCCGGCTCGCATCCCGTGTGATGAGCGCGACCGCATCGACCCCCGTGCGGGTCCTGAGCTTCTCAAGGGTCTCCTTCCAGGAGAGCCCGAACACCGGTTCGATGCGTATCCCCAGCCGTTCGGCAAGCAACCAGACGTAGTCGCTCGCCATCCCCTGGTAGTTGTTCTGGGCAGTGAATTCAAAGGGGGGGTACTCCGGGTCGAACCCGAGCCTGACGACCGGGTGGGCATGGAGCCATGCCTGTTCTTCGGGGGTGAGCTGCAGGGTGGCGGCTCCGGCGGGGACGGGGAGTGTCAGCAGCGCGACCAGGACAAGGAAGAGGGACAGGATGTTCAGGGAGAGGGTGGCACCCCGTAGCCGGGTGCCACGGCTCGTGGTGTCGGCGCGCTGATCATGGCTGAGCGGAGCCGCTCCGGTTCCTGGTGACATCGTTCAATTGAGGCGCTCGCCTTCGCAGCGGTTGCGCCCCCCCTCCTTCGCGGCATAGAGGCAGCGGTCTGCTCTGCCAAGAAGCTCCATGGCCATTGTGGCCGCATCGATGTCACTCCTGGGGGAGAAGCTGGCAGCACCGAAACTGGCGGTGACGCCGATCTCCCGGTTGTCCACGGAAATGGGGGTGCCAGCGACGACGCGCTGCAGGCGGTTGGCGACGATCATCGCCCCGTCGATGTCCGTTTCCGGTAGGATCAGCACGAATTCCTCGCCGCCGTAGCGGGCCAGCCAGTCCACCTCGTCCCGGACGTTTTCCTTCATGCGCCTGGCGAAGTTTTTCAGCACCTCGTCACCGGCCTGGTGGCCGTAGGAGTCGTTGATCGTCTTGAAATGGTCGATATCGGAAAAGATGATGGAGAGGGGGCGGTCATACCTGATGGCGCGTTTCACCTCCAGGGGGAGCCTCTCGTCCAGGAAGACGCGGTTGTACAGGCGGGTCAGCGAGTCGGTGGTGGCAAGCTGGCGGGCCTCCTCCAGTTTCCGCTTGAGGGCCTGTTCCAGTTTCAGGACTCGATGGGCGGTTGCCAGCCTGAGGGACAGCTTCTCCGGGGCCACCGGCTTGATCAGGTATTCGTCGATACCTGCCTGCATGGCGGTCTGCACATCATCCCGGCCGTCGCGGGAGGAGTGGAGAATGACGTAGGTAAACTGGTCCTGGTGACTCTCCCGGATGGCGCGGCAGAGCTCCAGGCCGGTCATGTGCGGCATCATCCAGTCGGTGATGACGATGGGGAAGTAGCCGCTGGTGAACAGTTCGATCGCCTGGCGGCCGTCCCTGGCAACCGCGACCTCATGGCCCTCCTTGCGCAGCACGTACTCCAGGACGTTGCGTTGCAGGTCATTGTCATCGGCGATCAGGATGGGAAAGTCCGGTTTGCACGATGCTCGTCGTTCGCTCATCGGATGAATTCTCCTTGCCCCCTGCCGGGATCGGCATGACGGCACAGCCGGCAGCAGGTGTATACGGTATCGGCTGATTATAGTGAAAGAGCATCCGATTACAACAGAAATTAGCAGAAACTCAGCGAGTGAGGGGTGAAGACGGCCCGCCACCCCTTGATCGACCTGCCCCAGTGGGGGACGACACGACCCCTGAAAATGAAAAAGCCCCCGTATCTCTACGGGGGCTTTCGGGGCCGCCCGCCAAGGTCATTGGCGGGCTATCTACTGCAACCTTCCTTGCAGTGTGAAACAGGGCGAATACGAAATTTCTCGGTCCACATTGGCTCAATCTCCTTTCACTCCCGGGATCTGTCAGCTCTCCTTCTTTATACCCGTCATGGGGGAGCCGCGTCAAGTAAAAAGATATAAAAGGTCTTTTTTGTTTAAAGTCCGCGTGGCGACTGATTCCACGGCTGCCCCGATTACCGTGGTCCCCCGTTTGCTTCCGGGCGTATAATAAACACAAGTAGACAGCGCGTGGGGAAAGGAGAGCGTGTCATGGCAAATCCGTTCGTACATGTCGAATTGGTGACAAGCGACCTGGACAAGGCGAAGGAGTTCTACGGCAGCCTGTTCGACTGGAAGCTTGAGGAGATAGCGGGGATGGAGTACACCCTCATCAAGGTAGGGGAGGGAACCGGTGGCGGCATGATGAAAAACCCGCTCCCCGACTCCCCGTCCTGCTGGATAGCCTACGTGCTGGTGGATGACGCGGTCGTCTCCACGGACAGGGCCCGGAGCCTCGGCGCGACGATCCGCAAGGAGGTTACCGAGATCCCGGGTATCGGCTGGTTCAGCATCATGACCGATCCGACCGGCGCGACCCTTGCCCTGTGGCAGATGAACCCGGATTATCCCGAAAGTGCGTGATGAGCGCTTGTCAGGGGGCGGCACCGAAAGGGGTGAGCGACATGGCACGGAGAGGGGAGCCGGCACGGGGCGAGGCTCGGATGCCCTGGTTGCCCGCTTTGGCAGTGGGGGTGGCCTGCGCCGCTGCCCTTCTCGCCACGGTGGCCGGGCTCGGCAGTCGTTTCGGCGTGTGGCAGTTCCGCACGGGGTTCACCCTGCTCGGTTACGCTGTGTATGGCGGGACCGGCGCAGTTCTGCTGGGTATCGCGGGGGGTATTATGGCCGCCCGCAGGCGGCGGGGAGCAGGGGTCGTCCTGGCACTCCTGGCCATGGCCGGGGGGCTCGCCGTGGCGGCCGTGCCGGTCTCCTGGCGGCTGCACGCCAGGCAGGTTCCGGCCATCCACGATATCACGACCGATACGGTGAATCCGCCCCAGTTCGTGGCGCTCCTTCCCCTGCGCAGGGATGCGCCGAACCCGGCGGTCTATGGTGGACCGGCCGTCGCCGGGGAGCAGAAACGGGCCTACCCCGACCTCCGTACCGAGGTGCTGGACCTCCCCGCTGACCGTGCGTTCGAGCGTGCCCTGGCTGCGGCACGGGCGATGGGATGGCGCATCGTCTCTGCCGACCCTGCCGCGAACCGGATCGAGGCTAGTGACACCACGTTCTGGTTCGGCTTTGTCGATGACGTCGTCATCCGCGTGGCACCGGCCGGCGAACGGACCCTGCTGGATATCCGTTCCGTGTCGCGGGTGGGAAAGAGCGACGTGGGGACCAATGCCACGCGGATCCGCTCGTACCTGCACCGGCTCCGTTCGTCGTGAGCACGGTACCTACTGCTGCCGGTCGAACCAGGCAAGGACCGCTTCCGCCGTCTGTGCCCCCGCCAGTTGACCGGCGACCCTCCCCCCCTTGAGGAGCATGAGCACGGGGATGCCGCGCACGCCGAAACGCTCCGCCAGGGAGGGATTGTCCTCCGTATTGATCTGAACCACCGCCCCCCTCCCTGCCAACCGTTCTGCAACTGTCCGCACCGCCGGTGCGAATGAGACGCAGTGCGGTCACCAGGGGGCCCAGAACTCGGCCAGCACCGGTCCCGGGTAGTCGGCGAGGAACGCGTCGAAACTACGTTCGGAAAGTTGCTGCGGCCGACGGAACAGGGGGGGAAGAGGGGCACGGCAGCTGCCGCAGCGTCCCCTTTTCCCTTCCATCTCCGCCGGGATCCTGTTCTCAGCGCCGCAGGCGCTGCAGGTGACAAGGTAGGTGTCCATGAAAATCCCCCTCTCCCCATGATCGTCTGAACGAAGGCCGTGCTCCAAGGGTAGCAGCCGGTGTCCCGATGTCAAAACGGTGCTCCCCCCCCCTCCCCGTACCCTCAGGCCGTGTCCGCCACGCGTGTCGCCAGCTCCCGCGCGAGCCCGCACAGGGCCTCGGCATGTTCCAGCCCGTCGATGAAGCGCTGCGGAATCCCCTCCAGACCGACCTGGGCACCGACCAGGGCTCCGGCCAGGGTGGCGCGGGCCTGGTTCTGGCCGCCGCCGTTGACGGCGTGGAGGATGGCGGATTCGAAGTCGTCATGGAAACGGGCGGCCAGATAGTAGGCAGCGGGAAGTTGGTGGTAGATGGCGCAGGGCATCCCATAGACGATGGAGACCTTCCATGCCGGCTCGATGCGGATATCCGGATCAGCGGCCGCGGCAGCCATGTAGGAGGGGGTCAGCAGGGCGTCGGGGGAGGCGAACAGCCCGGCCCGGGACGGGTCGGGTCACCGGGGCGGGGTGGCTGGAGATTGTCGCCGGTGATGTGATGAAAGGGAAGCTCCCCCTTGTTCACCAGCCGCATCAGCTTGCCCGACAGCTGGGGGTTCAGGGCATGACCCTGCACCAGCATCCCCAGCACCGCCCCGTAGGCCACGGTCATGGCTACGACCGCCGGGTCGTTCTGGGTCAGGAGGGTGTTGGCAGTGATGGTGGTGGCAAGACGCGCCGGCTGGAGGGCGTACCGGACCGCCAGTGCGAGGGTACGCTCGATCGCCTCGGTATCGTCGGCAGGGCCGCCGGTCGCGCTCCACGGCACGTTCTGCTGCACCCGCTGGCGCCACAGCTCCCGGATCGACTGGCTGGTGTACCCCCCCGGCCCGGAGACCGGCGTGCCGTTCAGCAGGGGGAGGAGTTCTTCGTCCATCCGACGGCAGAAGTCGGCCTTGTCGTAGCCGCCGCAGGCCACCAGGGATTCCAGGGTCAGGCGGAGGATGAAGCCGGCCTGGGAAAGCTGGCCGGCCTTGAGCCCGGCGTGGTAGCGGCCCGGTTTGGGGTCTGTGTACCCGGTTATCCAGTCGCCGTAGTCGCGGCGCATTTCGGCAAGATCGTAATACCAGTGCGGCCCCAGGCCCATGGCATCGCCGATGAATGCACCCATGACGGCGCCGGCCGCCCGCTCCCGAATGGTTGTCTTTGACATGGTTACCTCCGTTCCGATGGATAGAATGGGTCTAACGTCGTGCCACGCCCTTCGTCACTCCTCCCCGGCAAGCGTCCAGAGGGAGACGACAATCTGGGCAATGCCGAGCAGCGTCAGGATGCCGAGGATGACCAGCCCCGGCAGCCTGCTGCTGAGCCCGCCGGTGACGATGCCGAGGAGGGCGATCAGGGAGTACCAGCGGGTGAGGCGGTGCCTCAGCCACTCCCCCTGCTCGTGGGTCGAGGCGAGGAAAATGGCGCTCAGGGCCAGGATGGCAACCCCGACCGAACTGCAGAGAAGCCACCCTTCCGCCGGCGGGAGGGTCTCGTTCGGCTTCAGGGTGAAGACGTGGCGGATCCCTACCGCCACGGCGGTTATCCCCATGAGCAGCGGGAGATGGGCATAGAGCCACCGCTGGTACTGCATCACATGAACCCTTTCCTTGAGACGGCGGGTCATCGCCCCCCGTGCCCCTTCGAAGTACCCCCACCAGAGGGCAAAGGAGATCAGCATCCCCATGAGTCCGGCCGTGGCCGTCACGAAGGTCAGCCCGGACCGGCCGATGCCGAACACCACGCTCGCCACCGCCTCGCCGATGACGATGATGGTGAAGAGACCGAAGCGCTCGGGGAGGTGGGAGAGGTGGGGGGGAAAGCGAAGGTGCAGCTGGCCGGCGGAGAGGG
>Ga0129297_10001400_pt1 | contig 12180 bp, 11 predicted proteins | sample I18A1metaG_FD_94708 | JGI IMG/M metagenome (GOLD analysis project Ga0129297, IMG submission 94708) | Lake sediment bacterial and archeal communities from Gulf of Boni, Indonesia to study Microbial Dark Matter (Phase II) - ​I18A1 metaG | ecosystem: Environmental > Aquatic > Freshwater > Lake >... | reverse complement strand
CGTAGTCTCCGGGCGTTCCGCACATCGGCCTTCACCAATCTGAAGTTCCTATTTCCTATGTGCCGGGCGATGTTTGCCAAGGTTCCGGTTGACATGTTGTCGAAAACTGACACCGTGAAGTCTCTCTCCAGCAGTCTGTCCACGAGATGGCTGCCGATGAAGCCTGCTCCACCTGTGACTAAGACTTTCCTTTCTCTTGGATTGTCCCTGAAGCCCACTGCCTCGCCTCCTGCGCAATCGATGATTTCGGATTCTCGCGGTACATAGATAAAAGTTAACGAAAACGATTTGTTTCGTCCAAGAGTTTTCTAAGGTTTCTGCTCGGCATCTCAGATCCAGATAACAGAGATATGAGTGAAGGTGAGTGTGAGTCCCCAGGAAAGTTTGACGTTGCTCTCCTCTGTTGGATCGTCTCAGCAAGGCGCTCTGGTTGGCCTGAGGTGGACTCGGCTATTGCCCGGTGGGTTCAAGGATATCTGTCCGTTCTTCTTCTTGAGCTCATATCTGTCAAGTATCTCCTTGAACAGGGTCCTCGCGGTCTGAATGAAGCCTCTGTCGAGAAGGATTTTGCCTTCATGAACTGCGTCTAACGCTGTGGGGTTGCAGCTCTTGATCGTAGCAAGGAATTCTTCAGGTGTGAACCCGCGAGGCCATAGCGGGATTTTGGCTCTGTACTTGCGCAGTTGATCCCATCTCTGCATGAATTGTGGGAAATTCTCGTCGATGACGGTTATGTCGAAGTCGCTTGACGGTTTGAAGTCGCCTCTAGCTCTTGAGCCGTGCAGTATTATGGTCCAAGGACTGATTGCTTCAACCAGTCTATTCACGTAGGTTTCTAGTTCAACGTTCAATCTCTTCTCGAAGCCTCTTCAATATTTCAGCCGCGTGCTTAAGGCCGCCTTGGTATTATCCTCAGAGTAGAGTTCGAAGGGAGCCTTCTCTATGCTTGGGTGGAGGTTGGGGTATCGAGTAGGGGCGTAGAACTTGTTTAGGTACACACCAGACTCGACCAAGTCATCTATGCGAATTCCACGTTTCTTAAGTCCTTCCAAGAGGACGGCCACATCATGCCTGTACGTAGGCTCGCCTTTCAGATAGTAGATCGCCCTTGCCGCTTTCTCTGGGGATAGGTAGAAACAAAAGCATGCATAGGCATATGAACCGCTTCTGAGGCATCTCTCAGCTTCCTGTAGATCGTACTCAGCTTGCCTGAACCATCTACCCGCCTCTCTCTTCCAAGAACTCAATGTTCTATGCCACGCTTGTTGGCGCAGATTGCTCTACCTTGGCATTGTCGCTTCACCCGTGATGACTGGCGGCCTTGGGGCGTAGACAGATGCAGGACTGACTGCGCTGGCGCGACATTATCTACTAGGCGTGCTGTCACGCGAGAGCGCGGCTTCAAAGTCTCCACAGGTACGATAGGATGGAAACTCTGCGTACGGTTCAGCCCTTCTCACCCAGACTGAGAACCTCTCGCTCGAATCTACGCATCAGGATTGCCTAGCAGTCAAAGAGATCTGAAGTGAATTGACTTCTTCAGTTCACTCGCGAGCTTTTCCCTCTTTGGCTTGTTGCCTGACTCCTATTATCATTTCTTCGATTAGCGATCGCACGACGTTTGTTACATCTTCCTTTTTGATAATAGTTGTCCTGTCTGATGTGTAGCTGCGGGGCTGGGCAACTTTGTGGGCACCAGGATACTGTCGATGTCTGAGTTCTATCTGAGGGGGAACTATGAACATGTCCTCGGTCTCCAGAGCTTGAGCAGCTTCGGATTCAGTCATCAGTTCTTCGTGCAGCTTCTCTCCAGGCCGCATTCCAATTTCACTAACTGGAATGTCTTGCGGCTTATACCCGTAGCAAGGAGCGGCCTCTTCTAATAAGACTTCTGCGAGATCCTTGAGCCGCAATGCAGGCATCTTCAGTATGAATATTTCTCCACCATGCGCAAGTTCCAAGGATTTGAATACCAGATCAACGGCGTCGGAAGTTCTCATAACAAAACGAGTCATACTTGGATCAGTAGTTTCGATGGTCTGTCCCTTAGAAATCTGTTTCAGGAACAGATCTACGACTGAGCCGCGTGAAGCAAGAACATTCCCGAACCTAACTGAGAAGAAAATCGTTCGCTTGTAGCCCCTGTAAAAGTTGGCACAAGTCATCAGTCTTTCTGTCAGGAGCTTTGTCGCTCCCATCACATTAACTGGGTTAGTCGCCTTATCAGAACTCAGGTTCACTATCTTGCCCACATCGCAGGCCAAGGCGGCGTCGATAACATTTTGGGTTCCTAGGACATTAGTCTGGACAGCTTCGAAGGGGTTGTATTCACACAGGGGGACGTGCTTCAAGGCTGCTGTGTGAAACACTACGTCAATGTTCTCCATTGCACGTATCATTCTTGACTTGTCTCTCACGTCTCCAACGAGGAACCGAAGGTTTCCGCGGTCGCCAAGATTTCTTTCCAGCTCGAACAGTCCCGTCTCATTGTTATCCAAGATCCGAATGATGTCAGGATCGAACTTGATTGCCTCTTTGACGATGGAACTTCCGAGTGACCCGGCTCCGCCTGTGACAAGTATTTTCTGCTTGCGCAGAGACGTTCCTAGACGTTGGTTCAATCGAACACTCTACCCCTTAAAGTAGGATCTAATCCTTGAAGCAACATAGCGTATTTCCTCACTCGTCATTGACGGATACATAGGGAGGGTCAGGGCCTTTCTAGATATGATCTCCGTTCTCTCGAGGGGTTCTCTATAAGCCAAGGTTTTCCTGTAGAAAAAAGTCAAATGAACTGGATAGAAATAGACCTTTGACATGATTCCGCTTCTTCCAAGATAGGTCATGAGCTGGTCTCTCCTATTCTCAGGCAGCTCAATTGAGTACATCTGATACGTATTAAAGTGGTCTGGGGGTTCCGAGAGAGGCTTTACCCCTCCAACGGGGGAGAGCGATTCATCCATTAACTTCGCATTTCTTCTTCGCATTCTAATTATCCTATTGATCTTCTTTAGCTGTGAGATTCCTAGGGCTGCTGTCATGCTTGACATCCTGAAATTGTATCCGAGGCTAACATAATCCATGTATTCACTTGAGGAGAAGTAGTCTGCTGTTTCCGCTCTGCCATGTGACCGCACAAGCTTCGCTCGTTCGGATATCTCTTTTGAGTCCGTTACGATTGCCCCTCCCTCACCTGTTGTGATGACTTTGTTCGCGCAGAAACTGAGCACTGAAGAGTCCCCAAATGTGCCTAGCATCCTTCCGCGAACCTCGGAACCTATAGCTTCAGCGGCATCCTCGATCAACACGATGTTGTGTTCATCTGCTATTTCTCTGAGCTCCTGTATGAAGCATGGAAGACCTCCGTAGTGGACTGCGATGATAGCCTTAGTCTTCCGCGTGATTCTTCTTGCGACATCATTGGGATCGAGTCCCCAATTTTCCTCTTCTATGTCCGCGAATTCGGGCTTGGCACCAACAAACAGAGGTGCATTCGCTGTGGCGACAAATGTAAATGACGGGACAATCACTTCTGCTCCCTGCCCAATCTTGTGAGCTATGAGAGCCGCGTGGAGGGCCGAGGTTCCAGAATTGAACACTACCGCGTATCTCGTTCCAACATACTCAGCAATCATCTTTTCAAACTCGGCTACTTCCGGTCCTGATGCCCAATGCATACCTCTCTTCAGGCACTCGTTAACAGCACTGAGGTCATTCTGGTCCCAATATATCTTGAAGAGAGGGATCTTCCACATGTAGCCACTCATTGCTTGATGTCACGATCCTTCTTTCAGATTCTTGATCACCTTTGCGGGGATCCCGAAGGCCACTACGTTGTCGGGAATATCTCTACTAACGAAGCTAAATGCTCCTACTATGGAGTTCTGGCCCACAGTTACGCTTGGCATGATCGTTGAATGACTTCCTATTTTGCAGTTTCTTCTCAGTATGACTTTGCCTTTCTTGTTGTCAATGGTTGATGCCGAGTAAATTGAACAGTGTGACCCAATCTGTACAAAGTCTTCGATTACGACTCCATACTTGGCGTTGATATACGTGAAAGCTCCTATGTCAGTTTTCGACCCGAGTTTGAAGTTCTGTCTGTGCTGAACAACCCAATTGTACTTGTTCAATTTTCCTTCTACTATCTTAGGGTGCTTCCATTGCTTGAAGCGCATCTAGGATCCCTCCTTACGGAGTAGTCCAGGGGTCATCTCTATGTTCGCTAGGACATCTGCTATTCTGTGGCCTGCTTTTCCGTCGCCGTAGGGATTAGAGCATTTCTTGGTTATTTCAAGGAAGTCTTGATCGCAAAGACATCTTTCAATAGTGGCCTTGATCTGTGATCTGTCGTAGCCAACGTCAATCACGTTGCCCGCTCTTTCCCTTCCCTTCTGTCTTGTACCGATATTTACGACAGGTAGCTTGAAAGAGGGTGCTTCTATCAAGCCACTACTAGAGTTCCCCACCATAACGCTTGCGCTTCGCATCAGGGCAAGGAAGTCCTGTCGTGGGATGCTCTCAAGGATCCTCATAAACGGGTACCTACGATACCGCTCAATCATTCTTATCATCCTTCGACCTCCAGCGTCAGCGTTCGGATATACTATGATGGTCTGATGCTGCAACTCAACTATAGCTTTCAGAGTTACACGAATTTGGTTCGCTGCAGAATCGGCTTCGGTTGTTACCGGATGCTGAATAACGAGTATTAGCGGCTTATCAAAATCCAAGCTGTATTTCTTGGCGAGCAAATCGATACTTGTTCCTCTTTCGTTCGCAATTGAGTCTAGGCTTGGAGATCCGACCAAGAATATTCTGAAGGAGGCTTCTCCCATTTCTTCTATTCTATGTGCGCTCGATTTTGTAGCTGGAAAGTGAATGTGAGCAAGCTTTGTTATTGCATGTCTAACCGGGTTGTCAGCGCTACCTGAGACTTCACCACCGTGGATGTGCGCGATGGGGATGTTCATGTATGTTGCTGAAATGGCGCCTGCAAGCATTTCGCCTCTATCGCCCAGCAACAGCAGGAAGGTAGGCCTTATTCTCTCCATTGCCATAGAGATGCCGAGTAGACACTTTCCCACTCCAGAAGCCATCGCTGCTCCAGTATCTTCCTGAGAGAGCATAGGAACTTTGGCATCTATCTTGAGGTTGTCTCCTTCTATCTCTCGGACAGTTTCTCCGAACTCCTCTGAAAGATGCATGCCAGTAACGATGAGAGATAAGGCGAGTTTCTCGTGGGATTGTATCGCCTTTAGCACAGGCACCATCAGACCATAATCTGCTCTCGTCCCTGTTATGTAGAGGATTCTTCTTTTGATCAAGCGATCATTTCCCATGTAATCTCTCTATCTCTGTTTATCGCTAGCTTGGCCCTCTTGCCCACAATCAGGCGCAGATATTTCGGCTCGATTCCGGTTCCAGGTCTCTTGACGGCTAACATATCGCTTGCTATGGTCGTTCCAGCAGGAATGTCGACATTGGCGACAATACTCTTCCTCACTATCCTAGCGATGTCGATCTCTGATCTCGTGGGTTTCTTCTCTTCGGATCCAAGGATCTTTTCAACGAGCCTCACCTTGTCTACCATCTCCCTAAACTCATCTGGTTCAAGGGAAGCTCTATGATCGGGGCCCTTCATTCTATTATCGAGGGTGAGGTGCTTCTCAATGATGCTTGCACCCAACGCAACTGCTACCATTGGTACAATCACGCCTAGTGTGTGGTCTGAGTAGCCCACCAACGTTCTGAACCTTTCTTTTAGAGTCAACATGGCTCTCAAGTTCACGTTCTCATAGCTTGCAGGATAACTTGTGGTGCAATGCATGACTACGAGTCTCTTGTTGTGTCTTGTAATAGTGTTGACAGCCGCCTCCACTTCATCAATGCTCGACATCCCTGTTGAGAGTATGACAGGAAGCTTCTTCTTCGCGACATATTCAAGCAGTGGAAGATTGGTTAGATCACCTGAGCCAACCTTTATCGCAGGGGCAAGTCTAGCGACCAGATCAACATCATCCTTACCGGAATGCGGCGTCGCCAAGAACACTATCTCTTTGTGATCGCAGTATCTTTTCAGTTCATAGAAATCACTTGAACTGAGTTCAAGCCTCTCAAGCATTCTAAGCTGAGAACCGCTCTCCCCGACATTCTTCCTTTGATACTCTGCAAGCGGCACCCCTCTTGTTACTAGGTCTCTTGCTCTGAACTTTTGGAATTTTATCGCATCCGCCCCCGCTTCCTTTGCGGCATCCACCAACCTCTTTGCAATCTTTAATCTTCCATTATGGTTTACTCCAGCCTCCGCCACCATAAGACAAGGTTGACCCGTCCCGAGAATCTTTCCCTCAATCCTCAATGTCCGACCTATCATCCGATCCTTTCTTTCCGAACTGCGAAGCATACTAGCCAAAACTCGACAACCCGCCATGTTCTTGCGATCACCTGCTCCAACCCGTCATTCTTTCCTGCATTCGCCTTCGGGTCTGAAGAGCCATCCAACAACAGCAGAGATCAGATGCTGCCGTTTGAATCGAATTCAAGACGTGTGTTCTTTTCTTAGTTGTATTTCCTGAATACTGGTTTCATTGACTTGCTACTTAGGTAGCGGCCAACACCTTCCTTCAGTGCTTTCTTGTAGACCTCTAGGGACTGTCCAGTCGCTTCCAAGGTCATGTCTAATTCTCTCTCCTTATGTGAATAGGAGTTAGCTACCCAAGGTATCAGAACTCCGTTCTCTGCCATTTGCTGACAGAAAAGTGTTCTCAGTTCATAGGAGCTGTTTCCGTGCCCGTCTTTGGTGACATAGTTGAGCCTACCTGGAAAACCTTCATAGTAGAACTGTTCTCCGATTCCTAGCTCGCGGGATATCTTATTTGACTCCTCCATCAGCCTCCGGTTGTAGTCCCATAGGTAACTCAACACGTTGTGCTCTCTGTAGTAGTCAATCGTCGCCATCATAGCTCCGAGACTAGCCATCTCTCCTCCGAATGTCGTTGAGATCAAGAACACTCGTTCCTCGTTGTGATCTATGCCTCCCAGTCTCATGATTTCCTTTCTGCCGACCAGCGCATTGACAGCGTATCCATTAGCTACTCCTTTGCCAACAGCTACCATGTCGGGGTCAACGCCGTAACAATCTTTGGTGGTTGCCAGCCCAACCCTAAAAGCGCAAGAAATCTCGTCCGAAATGAAGACAGCGCCGTTTTGATGTGTCAACTCCACGACTTCATTCAAGAAGCCTTCCTTAGGTTGAATGTGGGTGGTTGGTTCCATGATGACGCACGCAATCTGTCCCTCATGCTTCTCTAAAGCGCTCTTAAGCGAATCGATGTCGTTGAATCTGAAGTTGAGCGTCAAGCTGGTCATCTCTGGAGGAACCCCCCTGTTCATAACGGTATCACCAATGAACCAGTCGTCATAGGAAAAGAAGGGATGATCCGCACATTTGACGACATATTTCTTGCCAGTGTATGCTCTCGCGAGTTTGACAGCAGCCGTCGTTACTATCGAGCCACATTTCGCGAACTTGACCATGTCCATTCCGCGAAATATCTCCAGAGTCCGTTCAGCGGCCTTCAACTCCGTCATTGAAGTCCTCGTTAAAGTGGTGCCCTTCCTGATCTCTTCGATAGCTGCGCTGTCGATCTCCTCGTTGGCGTATCCTATGGTCACACTTCTCAAGCCCATACCATAGTCCAGATATTTCCTACCATCAGACCCCCAGACATAGCAGCCTTTCCCTCTCTCTAAGAGAGCAGGAGCGTTTTGAGGGAATTGGTCATCTCCTCTGCTGTAGGTATGCGCTCCGCCAGGTATTAGTGAATGGACCTTTTGTCTTAACTCAGTCTCATTCATTCTTGACACCGTATGAGAACATTGCCCATTCGCCTAATCACATATTGATGTGGACACCTTCATCTGAGCTTCGTTCCGCTGAATACAACATCTCAAGTGCTTTTCTGTCTTCTTCAAAGGTGTATGGGAACCTGTCTTTGCCCTCTATTGCATTGATAAAACAGCGCATTTCTTCAATGTAGGGCTCCTCTTTGATCTTGTCGGCATATCCCTCCACTGTTGTCCCTTTCTCTTCCTGATGTTGCTTCCACGTTTTTGACGCAGCACTGTAAACCTTGACTGCCTCACCCCATTCCCAGGTGATGACCCCTTCTTCGCAGAGAAGTCTGAAGCTTCTGTATGGAACCCTTGAGACAACGTCTATCAGCATATGACCAAGAATCCTAGTCCTAAACCTTAGCAGTATCTGATATACATCGTCTATGTCCGCCTTGAGGTTGCTCAGTTTATCCTTGAAGCATGACAATGCTTCGGGTTCTCCAAAGATCCAGGTCAACCAGATGAGCTCGAAAGGTACGATCTCTCTACATCCACCTGTCTTTCTTCTAGCAACATAGTACTTTGTGTAATCTTCCCAAGGATGCCAGTCTGGGAGATACTGCCCGCAGTGATGGGTGAAGGCGACAGGTCTTCCGGCCTCGCTCGTCTCCACAAGGCTCTTCAGTTTTCTCACCGACGGATGGAATCTCATAGTGCATGAGGGTGCAGCCACGATCTTCTTGTCTCTTAAGATTTCAATAAGTCTATCCATTCCGTCTGCGAGAACGCTGGCTTCAGTGAAGAAATGTATGTTTTGTCTCGCTGCTTCCAGAGCGTACTTCATGTGCATGTCCGGGGGAGTTGATATTATGAGTGCGTCCGGTCCACTATCCATCGCACGTTCAAAGCTATCAAAAGTATCTATGTCATATGCCTTCTTAGACTCCCTTCGTCTATCGTCCCGGGAATCAAATCCAGATACTCCGTCTGCCTTCAGAAACAACAGGTTGCGGATCCGCCTTTTTCCCATTGAACCGAGACCTACAATCAGAAATCTCAAGTAACATCAGACTCCTCGGCACAATTCGTACTCAACTGTCATATTGTCACTGGAGTTCCGGGTCAAAGCCATCTAGCGCGTCTTCTTCAGTTCAACGCCCGATCACTTGGAACTCCGGCAATGGAACGACGAACTTTCCTCCTGACCTAAGATATTCCTGTTCTCTCTGTTTGAAAACCTCTAAGAAATGCCATGGCAGTATGAGGAAGTAGTCAGGCTTGCGGACTCGAGCTTGTTCTTCTGAGATGATTGGAATCATCGTTCCAACCGTCTTCTTTCCCCACTTTTGCGGATTTCTATCTGCAGCAGCCCTTATGAGCCTAGAGTCTAGGTTGCAAAACTGCAAAAGGGTATTTCCTCTAGTCGAAGCTCCATAGACGTAGATCGTCTTCCCTCTCTGAGTCTCTGCTTTCACAAAACCATACAGTCTCTTCTTCAATCCTTGAACTCGCAAGGCAAACTCGTCATAGACTTCTCTTCTGCATAGTCCCAAGGTTCTTTCAAGGTCCTCAATCTTCTTCAGCCTACGTTGAGAACCGTTGCGCCCCTTTGGAAAACCGGAATTTTTGTTCTTGACATACGCGCGAAAGCTTCCGCCGTTGACATCATTGAGTTCTGCATCGAATACCTCGAGGCCGTGTCCTTCTAGCAGATTCCGAAGCGCTCCCATCGAATAGTACTCCAGATGCTCATGACAAATGTTGTCGAACGCGTTCTGTTGAAGCATCGACGGTAGATAGTTCATTTGGATCACCCACATGCCCTCCGGGTGAATGCAACGGACGATATCTTCAACGAACTCGTTTGGCTCCTCTAGGTCGTAGAACATCGCAATACTTGTTATTATCTTCGCTTGATCGTGTGGAAAATGCTTCTCAAAGAGCTTAAAGCTGAAGAAATCATTGATTGTCTTTGTCGTACCAACCTCAGCAAGCGGAATAAGATTCTCCGCTGGCTCAAAGCCAACCAGCTTCAAATTCTCAGCGTCATAGGAACGAAGCAAGGTTCCATCATTACATCCTATATCGAGCACAATGTCTCCTTGAGAAAGCGCAACCATCTGCTCAGCCTTATTAGTTACGTCTCGTAGTGCTGCAATCATGGCTTCATTGACACCTGAGAGATACCAGTATTCCTTGAACATCAGTTCAGGACGAACTGTGTGCCTCAACTGCAAGAGAGAACACCCCCCGGAGGTTTGGTCGCAAAGCACAAGCTCAAGCGGTGCCTTTACGTATTCCTCTAGCGGATCTTCCACGAAGTTTGAAACGTATTGATTGCCAAGCGAGAGGACGAAACGAAGACTGCTTGAGCCACAGGACCTGCACGTGGCTCTCGTTCGCACACTCATCGAAGATACCTCGGAGGAAAGATGTTGAGGTTCTTGCCCACAGATAAGTGTGTCTTCCGTCTTCCTGACACATTGAAGCCTATCACTAATGTTTGAAGAAGAGCGTATGATCCCTTAGAGCTAGTAGGCTGTGAAATGTCAGTCATCTTTCTGTCACAATGGCCTTGTTTGGCGCTCAAGGAAATTGCGTACGCAACGATAGTGCCAGCTGCATCCACCTAGGGTTATTTTCGCATGATTATTCCAAATGCTGCAGCGGCCTCACTTTGAGCTTCCTCCTCTGAGTCGCAAGGAAATCGCTCTTGCCAGAGTTTCAAGACCTTGGGCCAGTAGTCATTCCAATCCACGCGAGGTTCTTCTTGAGAAAGCAGATATCCAAGATAAGGTCTGACAAGCCGACGCAGTATGTCACTAAGCTTGTAGGAACGTTCGTCGCTTTCATTTTCGGACCATTGTACCGTAATCAGTAGGAGTCCGCCCGGCTTGAGGACTCTTAGCATTTCACCGATGCCGATCACGTCTAGATTCCGTCTGTGAAGATTTACGTACCTCTCATTCAAGATCGCCTCCTCTAGATGCTCTAACACAGATATGCAGAACACGCGATCAAAGGAGTTATCAGCGAAACCTAGCTTTGTTACGTCGCCAATCTCGTACCTAACTGGTGCGCCGACAAGGCTTGACAGTAGGGGAGAAACCAGCGACATTTGTACGAGATCTGTGTCAACCGCTGTCACGAGCATCCTGTTCAAGGAAAGATGCATGGGAAACAGAGACCATCCAGAGCCAACGTCCAAGATTCGCAGACCATCTCTCAGTTCAGCGTTCATGATGGCCCACGGATACTCCCAGTACCTGACCGACCATAAGCGGTTGCTGCGTAGAATGGCATGCGAGGCATCGAAGAGACCAGGTGAGATGCGATGGAGCAAAAAGTTTCTAAGAGTGTTGATTTTCGTGGATCGAAGTGACACTTCACAGAGGTCCAGAAGAGACCCCAGCAGACCTATGACGACTCTCTCTCGACTCTTTTGCCTGAACGGGTTCCGTGATGCCAAGAAAAGGTCAATCTTGGCTCTCTGTCTGTACAAAGTGTGCCAAAGGCGTTCAAAGTCTTCTGCAATCTTCACAAACCTTGCTATGTCCAGCTGCTCAAAACTAAGCGGTTGAAGCAATCACTGGTCTCTCCGTCATGTTGGTGTTAAACTGATCTTCGCAGGATCCTGAGCACCCGAAGCACTTGTCCCGCAGCCCATCTGCGCACTCGGCTCGAGAGTCGATTTCGCAGCTGAAGATCCCGAAGAGCACGTTCATGCCTCGGGAGCCAAGCAGGTCCATTTTCTTCTATCCATTCACGGTCGAGTAGAGGTAGCAAGACCTTATCGATCCCAGAGTCATTCATTACATACGGAAGGTTCGGATCAATGTACTTGACATAGCTCTTGGCGGTGCTTTCAAGCATCTTTCGCCAGTTCTCCCAATCGACGACGATCTCCTTGGGTTCTTCAAAGACCAGTCTTCTTGCCACCTTCGATGAGTCAGATCTATACTTTGTCTCTTCGGTCGAGTGGTGAAAGTGGAACGTAGTCGCGACCTTACCGTACTTGTACCCATGCTTTTCTACTGCCTGTCTGATGGCTATGTCTACTATCCGCCACAAGTAGTCGTCATCCACCTTGAACCCTTCAAGGGCCTTGCGCCTTCCCATCTGAGGGGAGGTTACGAGGGGCCTAAGCGTGATGCGGGTTGTTGTGGGGTCTTCCCGAAAAAACTCATATGCATGTATTCGCTTAGAGTCAAACGCGTCGAACTCTCCCCGGTACTTGCACATCTCATCGTACCAACCTTCTGGAAACGTGAGGTCAGCGTCTGTGAACATGATCCATTCTGTTTGAGCCTTTGACAGAAGGAACTCAATTCCTTTCCCGGT
>Ga0129297_10001399_pt1 | contig 12181 bp, 8 predicted proteins | sample I18A1metaG_FD_94708 | JGI IMG/M metagenome (GOLD analysis project Ga0129297, IMG submission 94708) | Lake sediment bacterial and archeal communities from Gulf of Boni, Indonesia to study Microbial Dark Matter (Phase II) - ​I18A1 metaG | ecosystem: Environmental > Aquatic > Freshwater > Lake >... | reverse complement strand
GTGGACGGGATCGTAGACCTCAAAACGATGAGCCCTAAGCACGAATGGGCTTCGAATGGCGAAAGAGAATCAGCCATGATTCGTTTGATCTGGGAAAAGCCGGAAAAGATCCATCGTGTCTGGCTTTTTGACAGGCCCGATACAAAATCAAGCCACATCACATCAGGTCTGCTGGTTTTTAGCGATGGGTCGACCCTGCGCGTCGGTGAACTCCCTAACGATGCCACCGCGTGCAAAGAGATCTCTTTTCCCCCGAAAAAGGTCACCTGGCTTGCTTTTCTTGTCAACTCCGTCTCCGAAAAGACCACAGATGCCGGGCTGGCAGAGATAGCGGTCTTCAGCTTGGATGAATAAAAGGGGATTCAACCTGGCATTTTTTTTGGATGGAGATGAAACCGCTATTTACTAGAATTAAAGAAGAAGGAGAATATTCATGAGCAAAAGATCCATCAAAATATTCATTGCTATGTTGCTATGTGCGTTTTTTGGAAACTATCTTCAGGGCCAAGAAAAAAAGTATGATCCCCTGCTTAGCCTGGCGAGAATTTTTGTTACCAAAGAGTTTGAGCCAGAACGTTTCGGGCCGGCCCGCTGGATGAAGGATGGACGTTCTTATACTACCCTGGAGAATTCAGAGGCAGTTAAAGACAGAAAAGATATCGTCCTTTACTCTGCGGCGACAGGGAAGCGCGAAATCCTTATTGAGGCTTCGCGCCTCATCCCGGGTGGCGAATCGACCGCCCTTCGGGTTGAGAACTATGAATGGTCGGGCGACGGGAAACTCCTCCTCATTTTCACCAACACCCAGCGTGTCTGGAGGCAGAACACAAGGGGTGATTATTGGGTTCTGGACCTGGCAGATTCCAAGCTCAAAAAACTCGGTGCAGGATTTGAGCCATCGATGCTTATGTTCGCCAAGTTCTCACCTTCGGGCCGCAGCGTTGCTTACGTTTGCAAAAATAATATTTATGCGGAGGATATCGACAGCGGCCGAATTACCCAACTCACCTGGGATGGCTCGGAGACGATAATCAATGGCACAGGCGATTGGGTTTACGAGGAAGAGTTTTCCCTTCGCGATGGCTTCCGCTGGAGCCCTGATGAGAAATACATCGCCTTCTGGCAGCTCGATAGCTCCAGTATCAAGGATTTCTATCTTATCAACAATACCGATTCGCTCTATCCCCGCATCATTCCCATCAAATATCCGAAGGTCGGTGAGGCAAACTCCGCCTGCCGCATTGGCGTGGTGAATTCGTTCGGAGGAGAAGTTAAGTGGCTCAAAGTCCCCGGAGATCCGCGTAATAATTATATTCCCTGGATGGATTGGGCGAATAGTTCGAAAGAAATTATCCTCCAGCACCTGAACCGTCTCCAAAATACCAACGAAGTCATGCTCGGCGATGCCTCGACAGGCGAAGTTCGGACGGTCTTCACTGACCATGATGAAGCCTGGGTGGAAGTGGTGAGTGACCTCCGCTGGCTGGCCAATGGGAAATACTTCACTTCGCTGAGCGAGAGGGATGGATGGAACCATGTCTATCTTGTTTCGCGTTCCGGAGGCGAGGTTAAGCTCATTACCCCTGGCTCTTTTGATGTCATCCGCGTGGAAGGGATCGACGAGAAAGGCGGCTGGCTTTATTATCTCGCCTCGCCCGAAAATCCCACCCAGCGTTACCTTTTCCGCATTCGGTTAGATGGCAAAGGGAAAGCTGAAAGAATAAGTCCTCTATCGCAGCCCGGCACACATTCTTATGATATCTCACTCTCTTGCCAGTGGGCTTTCCAAACTTACACGACAATTAACACACCACCCGTCACTGCTCTTGTGAGCCTTCCGAGGCATAAAGCAGTCCGGATACTTGCAGATAACCGTGAGCTTCGAGAGAAAGTCAACGCACTTCAGCGAAAGCCCACAGAATTTTTCCGAGTCGATATCGGAAATAATGTGTTCCTCGATGGCTGGTGCATCAAGCCGCCGGATTTCGATTCTAACAGGAGTTATCCTCTCTTCATCTATGTCTATGGCGAGCCTGCCGCGCAGACAGTGCTGGACAGATGGGGAGGAAACACCTACCTCTGGCATCTCATGCTGGCCCAGCAAGGATATATTATATCGAGCATTGACAATCGTGGGACACCTGCGCCGCGTGGCCGCGAATGGAGAAAATGCATCTACAGGCAAATTGGGATTCTAGCCTCTGCTGACCAGACGGCTGCGGTAAGGGCGATTCTTCAGCAATGGCCTTATGTGGATTCGTCCCGAATAGGGATCTGGGGATGGAGTGGCGGAGGCCAGATGACGCTCAATGCCATGTTCAGGTACCCGGACCTCTACAAGACCGGGATAGCCGTGGCTTTTGTCAGCGACCAACGCCTGTATGACACGATCTATCAGGAACGTTATATGGGGCTGCCCAAAGATAACGAGGAAGGATACAAAAATGGCTCACCGATAACTTTTGCCAATCAACTGAAGGGAAACCTCCTCATCATTCACGGCACGGGCGATGACAATGTCCATTACCAGAGCTTCGAGAGGCTCGTCAATGAACTTATTGCTAATAGCAAGTGCTTCTCCATGATGGTCTACCCAAACCGCACGCACGGGATAAGCGAGGGGAAAAACACGACCCTCCACCTCTATCAAGCGCTCACCCGGTACTTGAACCAGAACCTTCCGCCTGGCCCTCGAACCGATAAATAAAGGATGAAAACTGGGGAAGTGATATAAGAAAGCTTTAGATGATATTTGTGCTGACTGCTCTAATTTTTCGCGCCTTGCATGGGGAAGACGTCATCAGTCCGGTCGAAGGGCTGGTGCTGGCCAATGATCATGTCCGCTTTGAATTTGAACCTGAAGGAATGGGGCTGGCCAAGATGATCGACCTCAAGACCGGAGCGAGGATATGAAGAACAAGGCGCGGGAGGAGACAACATGGCACTGATCAACCGGCGCAAGTTTTTAAAGGCTATGACTCTTGGAACGATTTCCCTGGCTGCAGGCTGCAACCCGTTTAAGGGAAAAGCCGGTGCGCCGCCCAACATTATTATCATCCTGGCCGATGACTTGGGATACGGCGATCCGGGCTGCTACAACCCAGATTCCAGGATCTCTACTCCAAACATGGATGGTCTTGCCAGACAGGGTGTCCGTTTCACCGACGCGCATGCCCCGGCGGCGGTCTGTTCACCGACGCGCTATGGTCTGCTGACAGGACGGTACTGCTGGCGGACTTGGCTGAAACGAGGCGTCGTAGGCGGCTATACCCCCCCGCTGATCGAGCCGGGACGCATAACCGTGGCCTCCCTCTTGAAGCAGCAGGGATATATCACGGGATGTTTCGGTAAATGGCACTTGGGACTTGGCTGGACCCGGCAGAACGGCTTCACGCCGTCCTGGAAGGAGGCGGAGCAGTATTGGAGGGGTTCGTGGCAGGACGGCGATCCGAAAACAGGTATGAACGTCGATTTCACGAAACCTGTAAAGGGCGGGCCTCGCGATCTTGGGTTCGACTATGCGTTTTTCACAGCCGCATGTTCGACTATGGACGCTCCTTTCGTCTACATCGAGAACGACAGGACGATCAGAGTCCCCAATAGGCCCGTTTCTGATTTCTACGACATGAACAAAGGCGAGGAGGGAAGTCCGCGCCCGGGCTGGATTGCGCCTGACTTCGTCCTGGAAGAGGTAGACCTCAACTTCACTAAGAAGGCGATCGAGTTTATAGAGCGGAGCCGGCTGGACTTCCCTGACAAGCCGTTTTTAGTTTACCTAGCCCTATCCTCTCCACACACCCCCTGGCTGCCCCCAGTTTTTGTCAAGGGGAAAAGCCAGGACGGTCCCAGGGGTGACCTTGTGATTCTGGCCGACTGGTGCATAGGCGAGATCGCGAAGGCCCTTGAGCGAATCGAAGCGGCCCGAGACACCTTGCTTATCGTAACCAGCGATAACGGCCCCCACCCTGGGAGGAACGGACACAAGTCGGTGGGCCCTTTTCGTGGCTACAAGTCCAACATCTGGGAAGGAGGACATAGAGTCCCCTTCATCGTTAGCTGGCCGGGAAAGTGCAAGTCGGGGACAACGAATGATGAACCGGTTTGTCTCACCGATTTCCTGGCAACGATTGCGGCCATCACCCGGGTGCGGCTTCCAGACGAGGCGGGGCCGGACAGCTATGACATCACTCCCGCTCTTCTCGGCAAGCAGGGACAAAAGCCGATCCGGGAGGCGCTGGTCTCTCATTCTGAAAACGGCACGTTCGCCATCCGACAGGGGGAATGGAAGCTGATCTTGGACAACAAGACATCCGGAGGCTGGATGGTGCCTGAGGGGGAGCCGCCTAAGCCGGGAACGCCAGGGCAGCTTTATAACTTGGCTGAAGACCCCTTTGAGCAGAACGATCTCTGGGAGAAACGCCCAGAGGTCGTAGAGCGGTTGGCCGCTTTGCTCGAAAAGTACAAGAGAGAGGGTCGGAGTGCGCCCATATCGAGTGGATGATTTGGGGGTTTCCGTATAATCTTGATAAATGCGGATAGATGAATATGAACGAAGGATGAAGGGAGAAGCGTCATGAAAACAATCATCAAAAAGTATTTTTATCTAACAGGGTTCGTTCTGGCTCTTTGTTCGGGAGGCGTGGGGGCCCAAGTCGCGCAGGACAAGGTTGAATATAATATATACCCGACAACCATCCTATGGTACACGCATCCTGCGGATAAATGGGAAAACGCGCTGCCGGTCGGGAATGGCCGTCTGGGAGCTATGGTCTTTGGAAAAACGGATGAAGAGCGGATCCAGTTCAATGAGGAGACTTATTGGTCCGGAGGGCCTTATTCCCAGACCGTCAAAGGAGGATATAAAGCATTACCAGAGATTCAAAAGCTCATTTTCGACGGGAATTATATAAAAGCCCACAAGTTGTTCGGCCGGTATTTAATGGGATATCCTGTTGAGCAACAAAAGTACCAATCTATGGGCGATCTCATCCTGAAATTTGCGCCTGATAGCGAAGTGAAGGATTACAGGCTCGAGCTTGACCTAGACAGCGCTATCGCCCGGGTAAGCTATGAGCAAAACGGCATTCATTTTATCCGCGAGATTTTTATCACACCTGTAGACCAGGTCATCGTGGTCAGGCTAACTTCAGACAAGCCGGGGAATATCTCGTTCGTTGCTAATTTGCGAGGATATCGGAATGAAGCTCATTCGAATTATGCTACTGACTATTTTCAGATAGATGGATACGGAAAGGACGGCTTGATCTTGCGCGGGAAATCGGCTGATTATATGGGCGTGGAAGGCAAGCTCCGCTACGAGGCCCGGCTGAGGGCAGTCCCAGAAGGCGGAAGCTTGATAGTTGATGACACGGATCTTATTATCAGGAATGCTGATGCCGTGACAATCTACCTGGCAGCCGCAACAAATTTTGTGAATTACAAAAATGTGAGTGCCGACCCAAATCAAAGAGTTGGGGTAGCTCTGAAGAGCATTGAGGAGAAATCATTTGAGGAAATTAAGGAAGCGCATCTCAAGGAGCATCAGAGACTGTTCAGGAGGGTTGCTTTCGACCTCGGTTCCACTCCGAATTCCTTTTTGCCGACTGATGAACGGCTCCGGAAGTTTGACGGGGAAAACGATCCGAACCTTGCTGCTCTCTGTTTTCAATTCGGCCGCTACCTTTTAATTTCCTCATCACGGCCCGGGACCCAGCCAGCGAACCTGCAGGGAATCTGGAACCAGTCTATGAACCCTTCGTGGGACTCAAAATACACCACAAACATCAATCTAGAAATGAACTACTGGCCGGCAGAAGTAGGAAATTTGAGTGAGTGCACTGAGCCTTTGATCCGGATGATCAAAGAGCTTACTGACCAGGGGAGCGAAGTGGCGAGGGAACATTATGGGGCAAAAGGCTGGGTCTTTCATCAGAACACAGATCTCTGGCGAGTGGCCGCCCCGATGGACGGTCCAGATTGGGGTGCGTTCACCACGGGAGGTGCCTGGCTCTGCACGCACCTCTGGGAACATTATCTTTTCACAGGCGACAAAGAATTTTTGAAGGATGTCTATCCAGTAATGAAGGGGTGTGTGGAATTTTTTCTTGACTTCCTGGTTGAACACCCCAAGTACGGATGGCTGGTCACGAATCCATCGACATCCCCGGAAAATTTTCCTGGTCGACCGGGCAATGATCCGTTCTTTGATGAAATCACCGCCTGGATGAGTCCTGGGACCACGATCTGTGCCGGGTCGACAATCGATATGGAGATCCTGAATGACCTTTTTGGCTACGTGGCCCAGGCTGCGGATATCCTGGGGATAGACAAAGAATACAAGAAAAAAATCTTGGATACTCAGAACTGTCTGGCCCCCATGCAAATCGGCAAGAAAGGAGAGCTCCAGGAGTGGCTTGAAGACTGGGAACAAAAGGAGAAAAGCCACCGCCACATTTCCAACCTCTATGGCTTGTTTCCCGGCAATCAGATCTCGCCGAGAAAAACACCCAAGCTGGCAGAAGCAAGCCGGGTAGTCTTGGAGCAGCGGGGATTGGAAGGGAACGGCTGGTCCTCTGCCTGGAAGATGGCTTGCTGGGCGCGCTTGCTGAACCCTCGGAAGGCCTTGTACAATTTCAACTACTGCATCCACAATTATACATTCAACAGCCTCTTTTCCATCTGCTCCAAAGCTCTGCAGGTGGATGGAGCTTTTGGAGTGGCCGCAGCGGTAGCTGAGATGCTGTTCCAGTCCCACGAGAATGAGCTCTGTTTCCTACCTGCTTTGCCGGATTCCTGGAGCGAGGGAGAAGTCAGCGGGCTTTGTGCCCGGGGAGGTTTTGAGGTGGGCTTGAAATGGGAAAACGGCGCTCTTCGAGAGGCTTCCATCTATTCCAGAAATGGAAAGACGTGCCGCATCCGCACCAGTCTTCCGCTGAAGGTAAAATGTGAGGGAAAAGCTGTCCGATGTGGTCGCCCCGAAAAAGGTATTCTGGAGTTCAAGACGGTTCGAGGGCAAAGGTATCTTCTTTGCGCAGGAAAATAAGCCAGGATTTTGTAGATAGAAGCAGCTAAAATAGTATGCGCTGCGCCAACCGGAGGGTCGGCCGGCGTTATCCCAGGTGTTGTGGTGACATTGGCTGAAGAGAAAAATCTAACTCAAAGAGAGCTGGCGATGGCTTTACTGGCGGCTTCTGCGATTGGATTGATCGTGGCCAAGCGGGCCACATTTGCAGCAGAGGTGGCAGGATGTCAAGTTGAGATCGGAGCCGCTGGTGCCATGGCAGCTTCAGCTGTAGTTGAAGTGGCAGGCGGCAGTGCCCGGGAGGCAACCGATGCTGCAGCTATCTCCCTGCAGAACACCATGGGTTCTGTCTGTGACCTCGTACAGGGCATCTGTGAAATTCCGTGCCATACCCGGAATGCGATGGCGGCTTCAAGCGCTTTTGTCTGCGCAGACTTGATCCTCGGTGGATATGACAATCCGGTTCCGCTGGACGAAACTATTGATGCTGTCTATGCCTCAGGCAAAATGCTGCCGGATGAGCTCCGGAGCACTGCTCGTGGCGGCTTGGCTGTGGCACCATCTGCTTTGGCTCTACGCCGATTGAGATAGATTACAAGGAATCAGGCCATGACATCCAGAGAGCGAATGTTGATCGCTTTGAACCTGTAAAGCCGGACCACCTTCCTGTCGCAGTCCACCAGTGGCAGCCCTGCCATCTCAAGAAGTATCTCGGAGGGATCAGTGACCTTAAGGCTTTCGAAAGATTTGGCCTCGATGCCTAGATCCAGCACTTTGGAGAAGTAGGCCGGCCTCAAGAAGAGACTGCGACCTCAAGAATATAGATAAGTGACTGAGAAGTGAATGCCAAAATCGTGAGCGACGACCTCGATCAAAGGCTTGTGGACTATATCATAACGACTCCTGAAGCGATACTCACTTTCAAAACCGAGGGAAACCAAAAAACCACCTGGACCTCAGATTATCTGGTCAAGCAAGACGAAGATATTGAGCTTATCCGGAAGTATCTGTCGGTGCCAAGGCTAGACAAAAAGACGGTGAATAAACTCTATGAGAGGCTCGGAGACCGCGGCATCATGCGTAGTTTTGTCTGGGCAGAACAGGTCGGCTGCTGGCAGCATTCCTGCTGCCTGATGGACGTCCATAAACTGATATGCTGTTTTGATAAGCCTGATTGTGTCCACAAGTTTCTTCGGATCTTGCTCGAGAAAAAATTACATTTCATCGAGTCGATGCAAAGCCCGAAGTTGGAAACAAGTCGATCTTGAAGCACGCAGAATTAGAGCTGAAAGAACCAAGAGTGGTCGTTCCCGAGAGATACCAATCAATGAAACTCTTCTTTCTGAATTGTTCAAATTGAAGAAAGGTAAAAAATTCGTATTCGTGAATCAAGATACCAAAAAGCCCTATACAGTATTGGTAGAGCATTTGGGACTACTTGCAAAGAAGCTAAAATCAAAGGGCTAAGATTCCATGATCTTCGCCAAACATTCGCCACTCGATTAGTTGAGAATGGAATTGACCTCGTCACTGTGAGAGACCTTTTGGGGCATAGCGACATCAATATCACTATCCGCTATTATCATCCCAATCAAAACTTGAAGCAGTAGGCAGTAGAGACCCTTAAAACAACCCCGAATTTTATTAAAGGCTATGATTCTAAAGATGTCAAAAAAGAGTCGACTCTTATATTTCCTTTATTTTCTGAGAATTAGAGGCTAAAAGAGATGAATCCCCAATCTATCTACGAATCAGAAGGTCGGGGGTTCAAGTCCCTCTGGGCGCACTTCATTTTTTCCCTATCCTTTGTCCGGATCAAGAATGTACAATGATTCAGCTACTCAAGCAGAACTGGATTAGGAAAGAAGGAGGGAATTCTGCCTCCTTCTTTCCTTAATAATTGAATTGTTTCTTTCTAGATATCCTCGATTTAGTAACTCCACCTTAACCCGAGCCGTAGCGAACGAACTCCGGTAACGCTGTTGATACGCTTATAGGTTGTGTCCAACGTGTATCGAGGCGGGCTTTCATAGAAATAAACGTAACCGTTGGGATTTTGTTGGACAGATAGAAATGTGCTTCCTCCGACATTGAAGACGTCAAGATAGAGGCTCAACTTCCCCAAGTTTTCAAAGTTAAAGCTTTTTTCAAGTCTTAGATCCAGGGTGGTCTCATTAGGGTATCTTTTTGTTCCGTTAGGTTCTGCGGCAATACCAACATAGCTTGATTGGGCGCCAAAACCGGGCGGGAAGTAGACTCGGGCTAGTGTTCTTGCCCAGGGAGTGCCGCTGCGAAAGTTGAAGTAAGCGCTGATGACAATATCCAAGGGGAGGATGTATGTTCCCAGAAGCTTGATGTTCAGGGGGCGATCATAGCGGATGCGGCCATAGGCATTGATTAATGAGTTGGGGTTGTCATAAAGAGTTGTTTCTCCTTCTGCTCCACCGTAATCGTGGTCAGCGTTGCCTTTAAAGGCGCTATAGAGAATCGAGCCCCTTAATTGCCACTTGTTGGACATTCGTTTGTCAAAAGTAATAACGCCGCCAATATATTCTCTTCTGCATCCGGCTGGGTTTGACCCTAGCCAACGTGGGGTTGGGGCATAAGAAGCAAGGCCGTAGACAGTGAGCTGCTGGTCATCAGAAGTTCCAAATATTCCATCCCAGCCAGGATCTGTAAAAGTGTAAGGCAGCCAGATGGGCCGGCCCTGAGCATCCTTTTTATTGGCATCCCAACCGTTATCTGCATCTATGTCCTCAGTAATGTTCTTGTTCTGTTTATAGATGAACTGGAAGCCCAGCCGAAAATCCTTCATGATTTCATGTTCAATCCCGGCAATGAGTTCGTTCATATAAGGACATTTGATGTCATCTGCATAATACTGAACGTTGGGATCCTGGTCTTGATAAGAGGAGAGTACGTATAAATCTCCATTTGGGTCCAAATATGCAGAGTTGGCAGGTCCTGATTTGGGAAGGTCCATGTATCCATTTTTATTCGTGTCAGTCCATCTCCAGTACCAAGCGCCGGCACCGAGGAGCTGGGGAGCATTGTATTTTCCTGACCAGATTTGCTCGTAGTAGCGGGCAAAGGAAAGCTTGAGGGCAGTTTTTCCGTTACCGAATAGATCAAAAACAAATCCAATCCGTGGCGAGAAGGTATCAAATTGGACGACTTTTTTATAAGGAAATGTAAACTCATCAAGCTGAGAAATGGGGCCTATCTGCTGGTGATATTGGTCGTTAAGGGCCTTGAGGAGGATATTGGGGTCCTTTTGGGCAAGAACGGGATTGAGGAACTGAGGTCCGTAGTTGTAGTAATTGTCAAGTTGAGGCCGGTATTCCTCGGGTTCGTAGGCATAGGAATGGTCAAAGCGCAGGCCAAGATTAATGGCCAGCCTCCCGGCTACGATTGAATCCTGAGCAAAAGCAGAGTAACGTCTGGTGTTGTCTTCACCCTTCCATACTCCAAGCTCCGGATAAGGATAGAGATAGAATCGGCCTTGCCTTGCTGAAGGGCTGTCATAATACTTGTTTTGATCCTTGAAGCTGTACCAGTAGGTGTAGTAAGGATTGTCGCCCTTCTCAAAGCCCCGGCACCTGTCTCTGATGTAATATGTATCTTCCCATTCAACTCCTGCTTTGAATTCATGGCTGGCTCCGAGAAAATTATCCTGGAATCTGGTCAAGGTAGCAGTAACTCCATATCTCTTGCGATAGTAATCATCGCTATAGGAACCATTTCCAAAGTAGAGACCCTGTTCTCTGTCATAATTGGTGTAATTTTTGGCAACTTCTGGCCTTATAATATTTGGGAAGTGTCGATTGACATAATTTCCAATAACCTCCATAAAGGTATTCTGATTCAAGACCCAGCTCAGATGATGAGAGGTGGTATAGACTTTTTCATGATCCACAGTAGCCGTATAGCTCCAGGCATAGGAATTGCCGGTTCTTAGGGTATAAACAGGCTGGTTAACCATGTTGAAATGAAGCATGCCCATATACTTGATATTCTTTGTGACTTGGAAGGTCAGTTTGGCAAAAGCCAGCCAGTCCTCTTGACTGGTGTCATAGTGTTCAATGTCTTTCGGGTGAAATAGACTTGGATTATAGTTGTAAATTTGTTGGGCGCGGATATTCGCTGTATTATTATCAACCTGCTTCCAGGAGATGTAGCGGCCATTGAGAAAGAACCAGAGTCTGTCTTTGATAACGGGTCCGCCAAAGCTTGCCGAACCGTCTAAATAATCCGCATACTTTTGTGGCGGAGTAACGTTCAGAGCTCTTACCTGTTCTTCGGTCCACAGGTCTTGAGCAAGAGAGGGAAGAAACTTCAAGGATCTCAAGCCTCCTGCTCCCATGTAGTAGCCGCTGACCATGCCGGAAAATTTATTTCCGCCACTCTTGGAAACAACATTAATAACAGCTGTGTCGGACAGTCCCACTTCAGCCGGAAGAGCCCCTAAACTGATTTCCACTTCTTCGTAAACATCGACATTCACATTAGCTGCGACGTATAGGGTGGTAGGGTCATTCAGGATGGCCCCGTCTATCTGGTAAAGTGTGCTCCTCAGATGTCCTCCTAAAACAGAAGCCATGCGGGTATACTCTCTTCCGGCTTCCGCTTCTACGGTACCGGGCAGGGAAAGCTCGATTCCATAGAGGTCCCTAGCATTGGGCATGCTCATCAAGAAGTCTGAGCCATAATGGACACTCAATTTGGACGATTCAATATCTACCACAGGCGAAACGGCTACGACTGTGACTTCTTCTTCTATAGCAGCTGGCTCAAGGGGAATGTCCACCTCAGTTACTTTTCCGACGCTGACGCGCAGACCTTTGCGGATATAGGTCTTAAATCCAGGGAGTTCTGCTTTTATCTCATACTCTCCTGGACTGAGAGCGACGAAGCGAAATTTTCCCACATCGCTGGTCACATAGCTCACGGAGCCCATCATGGCAGGGCCTGAAAGAGTGACAGTGGCTCCTGGGAGCGGATTTTTTTCGTTATCTGTGACTGTGCCGGAGACGGATCCAGTCTGTCTTCCTTGGGCAAGGATTGTGGAGGTTAATCCTAAAGCCAGGAGGAAAATCAATGAAATTTTAAAGATTTTTCTCTTCATATCAATTCCTCTCCTTTTTTTAATTTTTAAATGCC
>Ga0129297_10001398_pt1 | contig 12184 bp, 12 predicted proteins | sample I18A1metaG_FD_94708 | JGI IMG/M metagenome (GOLD analysis project Ga0129297, IMG submission 94708) | Lake sediment bacterial and archeal communities from Gulf of Boni, Indonesia to study Microbial Dark Matter (Phase II) - ​I18A1 metaG | ecosystem: Environmental > Aquatic > Freshwater > Lake >... | reverse complement strand
GGCGAAGCCTAGCGCCAAAGTACAGACTCCAACGGCTACTGTCACAAGGTAGACGAGGGCCAAGTTGCCCAAGAGAGGTACGCCCAAAATGAAAACAAACACCAGTAGCATCTCCGTAGTTCTTGCAATCGTCAGGACGACTGTGGAGACTGTCTTTCCTAGGTAGAATGAGACGAGATTTATGGGCGTCAACCCAAGCCTCGTTAATGTGCCTCTTTCGCTTTCACGGCTAATGGCGACTACTACATCGTCAAAGCTGCTTAGCATTATAGCGATAGCCAACAGCCCAGGCATAAACGCCCAAGCTCCGGATTGCCTCCCAGTCAGAGTTCGAGTATCGATTGAGATGCGAACAGTATCATTCGATACATGAGAAGCCAACTGGCTCTCAAATTGCACGATGGCTTTTGAGATCGCCGATTGAACCACCCCTGGCGCCGAGTGTTTCGAGTTATCCGCAAAGAGGATCAAAAAAGATTGGTGCCGTGTCTTGAGATGATGTTCAAAACCTTCTGGAATTATCAGCGCGGCTGCGATATGACTGGACTGCACAAGATTCTCCGCCTGCTGCTTTGTGGTTGGCGTGATTGATTCGCGGAGTTCGGCTACACTTGCCAAGCTATCCCGAAAAGCCGCTGACAGTCGAGTCTGATCCTCATCGACTACTGCTATGGCGATTTTGGTGTCTCCTGATCCACCGTACGCTCCTATGACAGCGAACCCGAGGGCACCGACCATTACGAGCGGGACGATGAAAGTGAGGGCTAACGCGGTTGGGTCCCGATAGAGCTGCTTGACCTCTTTTCTGGCAAGTGTCAGAGCGTCCGCTAAGATCTGCTTCATGAGAGTAGCGACTCGTACCTTCTTTGAAAGACGAATATTGCTGCCAAGTAGAAACCAAGCGTGTACAACGATAGCAGAGTTAGCTCTGGAAGAACCTCTACAAGGTTCCAGCCTAGGAGTATGATCTTGCGGAGGGCATCAAACCCATAGGTCCAGGGCAACAGGTCTGAAACGAACAGAGCGCTTCCGGTCATTAGGTCGCGGTCGCGAATCAGACCTCCAAACGCAAAGAGTACTATTATCAGCAAAAACTCCGAAATAACGACCGCTCTCCCGCTGACTCGAAAAGCCGATAGAAGCGCGGCGAGGCCCATCGCTGATAAACCCATGATCCATGAAACGAAGATGACCACGGCGACGTTGCCGTACACGACTGCTCCGTACCCGTATATGGCAATGGCAAGAACCACAACGCCTCTTGTCAAGGTCAAGAGAGAACTGTACATCGTCTTACCGACAATTATTGCGAGCGGGCTTGCCTTCGCAAGAACAAGTCTAGGGTATGTACCGGTTTCTCTCTCACGGATCATGCCTCCAGCAACCTCGTAGAAACAGGCAAAAACCTGCACGAACCCAAGAATTATGCCCACCCCGATTTCGAGCATCGATATTGGTTTACCACGCTCAATCACCCCGAGAAGACTCTCGGGCGGCTGACCAGACCTTTGCAAGTTGACACTTGCGGAATAGCCCTGCGCAATTTCGGCAATCGCCGCGTATGCGTTCTCGGGAATCCCTGGTTTCGAGTCGTCGGCGATTAGGAGTACAGAAGTCATGCTCCCTTGCTCAACAGAACTTCCGAAACCCTTCTGCACCACGACGACAGCTGCAACAGTTCCGCTTCTTAGTAGAAGCTCACCAGTCTCACGCGACGATGTGTCCACAACCTTGCCTAATTTTTCCGATTCTGCGAGAGCCTGTTCGAATGACCTAGATTCGAATGAGTTGTCCTCATCAGCGACAGCGACTCCCAGAAATTTTGATTGGGTGCCCATTTCTTGGCTTGAACCCTCAGAAGCGACGAGCGTGGCCATAAAAAAGCCCGGAAGTAGGACAAGTGACAGAAATATGGCCATTCGATTCCTTTTCAGCTGCTGAAGATCCTTTTTGGCGACTATCAGTCCGTCCAAAAGAGTTCTAACCGTTAATGCCTCCTCTTGTCAATTGTATGAAAGCCTCTTCCAGCGAAGGGATCGTGATGTTTACTGACCTAACTACAACGCCTCTAGCCTTGATTGTCTCAAGTATCTGCTGAAATACGGTTTCGTGGTCCTTGACCATCAATCGAAGTTTGCCATCAGAGAAGAACATCCCCAGAACGCCCTGCACCTTGCGAAGCTCGCTCAACAGGTACTCATCGGCCATGTCGAGCGAGGTCTCCAGTATGTCGAAGTCTTTTACGGCGTTCCGGACTCGGTCCGGAGTATCGATCATCACAACCTTCCCGCGATTGATGATGGCTAAGCGGTCGCAGAGTCGCTCAGGTTCAAACATGTAGTGTGTGGTCCAAACCGTAGTAATACCCTGCTTGCAGAGGTCCCTGGTGAATTCGCGCAAGCTTGTTGCAGACTGGGGGTCTAAGCCGCCCGTAACTTCATCTAAGAAGAGTGTCTCAGGCTCATGTATGAGGGCGGCGGCAAACTGCGCTCGCTTCATCATGCCGGTGGAGAAATTTCCAATAAGATCGTGAGCCCGTTCCTTAAGGTCAAGAAATTCAAGCAGCCTGCTGATCTGTTCTCTTAGCCTTCCTGATGGGACGCGATACAACCGTCCCAAAAGCTCCAAATTCTCGTACGCAGTCAGCTCCCTGTAGAGCATCACCCCTTCTGAAACTACTCCTATCCTAGACCTGACCTTCTCCGGTTCTCTGACGACATCGTAGCCTGCTACCCGTGCTGTTCCAGTCGTTGGTTTAAGAAGTGTGCAGAGCATTCTAAGCGTGGTCGTCTTGCCCGCGCCGTTGGGACCAAGTAGCCCAAAAAGTTCTCCTTTTCCGATTTCAAAACTGATGTTGTCAACCGCAGTTAATCCACCGAAGACCTTGGTTAAGCCGATGGCTTCGACTGCTGCTTCCAAGGTTATCCGCTAAAGGCTAGCGCATGAACTGGACGGATGGGCGGTGGATTGCCTTGCGTGTTATCTCAATTGAGCAACTTCCATGAATTCCGCAATAATCCTCGCACTGCTCAGCGATGTCAAGCTCCCAGTACCGCATGCCGCATAGTTCGCACTCGTAGGCCGTCTGACCTTTCACATCGGTTTTGCTTACCATTTTACCATCCACCCCACGCGAATACATTGCTAGCAATCAGTGTGCGCGATGTGCTTCTTTGTGGTGTCTGATTTGGCGTACCATCAATGCTGTTCCGAAAGCGTTGACTGCAAGGCCGATGGCCACGAATTCAACCCTGTATCGAAGGAGGAACGTAGCTGAAGCACCTAGTACTATGCTCACTGCGGCGAGCGCGTCTGTTGCGTGGTGTAGGCAGCATGATACCATGGAAACCATCGAGACAACGGACCCTGAGGTGCTGCAGGTCATGGCTCCCGTAGATCGGCTCAGCTGCCGTGCGTAGGAGGCGATAGATGTTGAAACGGCCACGCTCACCGTCACTGCGGTTACAATCAGCCAATCTCCGGACACAACTCTCCAAGCGCTTGCAAAGGATCCCTCACCCCACAGGGCGACAAGCAAGAACGAGATTGGAACAATTGATGATATTCCCAAGCCAGTCAAGTAGTGCTTGCGAAGCGAGACCGAGAGATCCACTATTCGCGACAATGGTTGAGGTGTCACGTTTGCCATCGGTTATGCCCTCGTGATCCGTCTTCGCAAAAATGCCAAGCTTAGAAGTATCATCGCTGTGATTACGGCAGGTGCTTGCGAAAATTCAGGAACGACAGTAATCTTGCCGCTGTAAGTTGAACCGGTAGTATCGTGTGACCAACCGGACGGCATCTGGTAGTGTACCTGCGCTTCAATCTCCTGGTCTTGAATTGAAGTGAACTGTACGCCTGAGAATGTCGCAGCCTTCGTACCCTGACCGTTCAGAGTGTCTGTGATAGTCCCCAACATTGTACCTTCGGATTTGCTCCATAGTTCCAGCTTGACTTGTGTTGGTTGAGTGAAGTAGTAGTTCACGGTAGCCGTAAGGTCGAGCGGTTTGCCAGCATCAACGGACCCCGCATATTGCATGCCAACAACTCTCGCACTCCAGAAGGAAGTCTGAACGGACATCGAAGCGGGTGGCTCCATGTGGTGCGGCTGGTGAAGCACCTTGATGTTATAGGTGCCGGCGTTTGCGGGCGTGTAGGAAACCACCTGCTGGAAGGGATCTGAGGATGCATGGTCCCATGTCCACTCGTTCATGACTGTGCCCACGGAATCCTCGAATGTGAGCTTGATATCGCCATGAACGCCACCCATGTAGGACACGGTCATGATGACAGGTTCGCCCAAGGCGTGCACTGGTTGATCGGCAGCGACGCTGATTGAGTCGGCAACCGCATTCGGAGTCAGAATTCCAACAGCTACCAGCGATAGTGCAAACACGACTAGGTACGTTGCTTTGCTTCGCATCCCAATTACCTTAGCTTCCACCTGTTGAGTAGCATCGAGTTCATCGTCACAGTGATCGATGAAGCGGCCATCGCAATCGCTGCGTAGATCGGATTCAATATCGCACCTAATCCGAAGAGGGGAATAAGAACGCCTGCCGCGACAGGGATGAGAGCGACGTTGTAGAAAAACGCCCAAAAGAGATTCTCCTTTATCTTCCGCACGGTCTTCTTGCTGAGCTGAATGGCTGTGACGACATCTCGGACGTCGTTTCTTATCAGTACAATGCCCCCTGTTTCCTTGGCGATATCTGTTCCGCTTCCAATCGCGATTCCGACATCGGAGGCTGCCAGTGCCGGTGCGTCATTGACTCCGTCGCCGACCATGGCCACAAGCTTGCCATCGGTTCTCAGTTCTTTGATCACCTTGGCCTTGTCTCCCGGTAGCACTTCAGCTAGGACGTTGTCCATACCAAGTTTCTTGGCGATCGCGCTCGCGGTTCGCTTATTGTCGCCCGTAAGCATCACCACCTCGATACCCATATCCTGAAGCCTGTTCACTGCCTCCGCAGCGGTCTCCTTGAGAGTGTCTGCGACTGCAACGATACCTGCAAGTCGCTTGTCGATCGCGACAAGCATGGCCGTCTTGCCCTCTTCCTCCAGACTCTGCAGTTTGCCTTCGATCGAGGATGCCTCGAAACCATTGTCCACCATGAACTTCCTATTTCCCAAAAGGATCTGTTGCGACTTGAAAACAGCTTTCACACCGTGGCCCGGAATCGCTTGGAAATCCTGTGGATTGTCGATGGTCATTCCCTTGTCCTTCGCGCCTCTGACGATGGCCTCTCCTAGCGGGTGTTCAGAGCCAACTTCAGCTATGGCTGCGAATCTGAGAACTTGGTCTTCATGGAATTCCGGCAGAGCGATCACATCGGTTAGTGATGGCGATCCAACTGTGAGAGTTCCTGTCTTATCGAAGACTACAGACTGCAGTTTGTGAGCTTTCTCGAGGTACTCCCCATTCTTGATCAGAATCCCGTTTTGAGCACCTTTCGCGGCTCCGATCATGATCGCAGCGGGGGTTGCGATGCCTAGAGCGCAGGGGCAGGCAACAATCAGAACGGAAATTAGAATTATGAATGCCATCGCGAAGGGAAGGCCCCCGATGAAGTACCAGAAGGCGAAGCCGCCAACGGCGATCGCGACTACGAGCGGAACGAAGTAGGAAGAGATTAGGTCTGCCATCCGCTGTATTGGTGCACGGGATACGATGGCTTCCTCCACCAGCTTGACAATCTGCGAAAGTGTGGTGTCAGCGCCTACCTTCGTGGCTTTGACGCGTAGCATTCCCGTTTTGTTGATCGACGCGCCGATGACTTCGTCGCCGACTCGCTTCTCTACGGGTATGCTCTCTCCTGTAACGACTGATTGATCTATGGATGAGTAACCCTCAACAACGATCCCGTCGACTGGTACGCGCTCTCCCGGCCTAATGACGAGTATGTCGTCGATTTGCACATTTTCCACAGGGACTTCTTCTTCAATGCCTCCTCGCAGACGTTTTGCCATTTTCGGTTGTAGGTCCAGAAGTTTGCGGACGGCTTCGGATGCCTTTCCTTTGACAATGTGCTCCATGGCCTTTCCGAGAAGGATGAACCCTATGATGAGGCCGGTTTCGGTGAAATAGACTTCTGGGCCCGTTGCGACGAGTACTTGTGGGAAGAAACCGCGAAAGAACGTTATCAGCGTGCTATATGCCCACGCGGCCGTTGTGCCGACAGCAATTAGGCTGTCCATGTTTGCTTGCTTGGCCCGGATAGCGTCTCGTGTACCTTTGTAGAATCTCCATCCCGCAATGAACTGAACGGGGGTAGCTAGTAGGAACAGCCACACGTAGTTTGGGATTCCTAGGATCGCTAAGTTCCAGTCCGTTGAACCGATGATCGGTGGATATGCGTATTCGAGGAAGGCAGTGAGAGCGCCTAGCGTCAAAGCGAATGCCGTCATGATCTTCAGATAGCGAAACTCAACTTCAGGCTTCAGGAACATGTCTAGGCAGTTCTGGCTGCAGAAATAGTAGGTTGTGCCTGTCCGCTCCGCCTTGAACGGCGTCTTAGTCTCGTCGACGTACATTCCGCAGATGATGTCCTTCGCCATCTTTTTTCCTCCTAGTGCTTCTCGATAGTGTCGTATCCGAGCTTCTTGATCAACGCACGAATATCCTGAGAGGTCAGCCGCGACGGGTCATAATCTACGAGGATTGTGTCTGTGATGTAGTTCACGCTCACATCCCTGATTCCACCCAACTTCTTGAGCTTCTTCTCGATCACCGCTGAGCAAGCAGAGCAGCCCAGATTGAACAGCGAGAATATGGCCCGGGCTGCTGGCTTAGGATTTTGAGTGGTTGTCGTCAAGCTATGTCGAAGAAGCCTACTGACGCTTTGCCATTAAAGTCGGGCGTGCACAGAGAAACACAGTGTGTTACATCTGACGGCCCGGCAGAGTGAAAATCACTGATCTGTCGCTCATCTCGAACTTCGGGGAGATGCCAATCTGAGCAAACATCGCGGTAAGATAGTGAACTAGGAAAATCGACCAGTTCAGCCCATATTCATGGATGAGTGTGACCACGTGGCCATAGTTTTGTATGGTTTCACTGAACTCAACAACACGTGAGTAGGTTGCTAATGAGCGAACGTGGTCAATTAGCGAGTCCAGGTCAACTTTGCCGTTCTTCGCTGTGGCAAAAGCCTGGGGGATGCTGCTCCCTGAAGCTTTCGCTACATCTATGACCTTATCTACATCGGCGGCCGACAGAAGCCCGCGAAAAGTTGAGCTACTGATCTTTACTGTATTGACCTTGCGCGCGAACCGGTCGTACTCCGCATACTGCTTCAGAATCTGGTTAACAAGGGTGTTGGGACTAACATTCTGCGACGCGGCTTCTTCCTCCACCGCAACTAATGCAGACTGGTCGATTCTGAACGACTTCGGCACAGTTCTCGATTTTCTGGGTGTTCCAGCCGGCGACATGACCTGTCAGTCTCTTATTCTGTGCAGGTTTTCTGCAGTAAAGCTTGTGGTAAACCCTTCCGACAACTCGCAACTCGGACCTTTTTCTAGGCTCGTGCTGGCTAACAGATCACAAGAACAAGATGAGCCATGCTGATACACGCCTCAGGACTTGCACGGCGCGGCGCTTATCGGCCTTCGTTAGGGTTCAGTGCTAGCGACGTGCTGAGGATGATCCGTGCTTTTATGCAAGTACATTTGTGCTGCTCATACTCGACTTCGCATGTAATGCGGTTGCAGGTTCCACATATAGGACAAATGATCTTGGACCCGTAGGTCTCGCAGTATACAGCCTCTTCCGCTGGGAAATCGTTGTGGCGTTTTCGGCAATTCAATTGCAATGATCTGACCGTCTCGCGCCACTATCCAGCGCGAACCTTGAAGCCTACGTTTTGATATTCGGAAATTCTGTCCGAAAAGGCCTGAAGCTTCGTTGACTATTTGACATCCTTCTGGAACGGAACGGCAAACCTGCCTCCGTTAGAGTTAGCTCTCGGGAGATTGCGAATGGTCTTGTGGAAGACAAGACGGTCGTTGCCATCCTTCGAGATACTGGGAGAAATTACTTGAACATTCAAGAGGCAATGAAAGTGATTTGCCGTTAAGGAAAGTTTCGTCGCAGAAAACAACTCGAATCATAATGCAGGGCAATTCCTTCTTTGTGCAGCGTGAGTAGATTTTCCCAATAGGAAATCTGTCCTAACCAAGCCGCCGTTGGTATCAAGAAGAATGCGAGACAAGTCACGAAGAGGCTCGAAGCGGCGCAAGCGACGAAGGTCAGATGTTTGGATTTTGATCATATTCGTTGCGTTTTTTGCCGGGTTGGGTTACCTGTTACTATCCCCATCTCCCAACCCAGCTCCGCATGCTGAGACGATAGCACGTGCGAAGATTGGTGATGTTGCTCAAGACTTCCGTCTTCCGACAGCCGACGGTGGGTCTGTATCAGTATCGAGCTACAAAGGAAATCCAGTCCTGCTCTTCTTTAGTGAAGGGGTAGGCTGTGATCCTTGTTGGCGCCAAATAGTTGAGATGCAAAGCTCTTCAGAATTAGCTAAGATGAATGTCAGAGTGGTCGCAATAACCGTAGATCCACTAGACCAACTTCGACCCATCGTGCAACAATGGGGAATCAAAGTGCCGCTTGCTTCTGATACATCCCTGAAGACGGCAGAGGCATACGACACGCTGATAGCCGGAAGCATGCACCCAGGGCAGAAGCCTGGGCACACATTCATACTGGTTGGCCCAGACGGGATCATAAAATGGCGCTACGACCTTCCACAGTCTCAAGCCAATAGCGGATACATGTACGTTCCAACCGATGAGGTAATCGCCGCGGTAGAGAAAGCCCTTAGCAGTTGATAGCAGACTGAATTTGGACTTTCGTCTTTACTCTTGGATCAACGCAGCCTTCGCAGGTTTTTCTCTATCTAAGATCTGACATGAACAGAGTGTGACTTTCGCCAAAACATAGCCAGCAGAACTTGAATTCATAGGAGTACGAAGGCTTACGTGAACTCGGCGAGGTATAAGAGCTGGAGGCAACCCGTCTGTCTCCAAACCAATTTCTGAAACAAGCGAGAAATCGTTTACACGATGCATCTGAAGCATTCATACGGGACAAATGGAACGAAGCAGCCTCTATTCTTGAGGAAACGTCCGAAAATTTCGAGAGGAGTTTGAGCGACGGCTGGAGGGCAGATGAACCTGGGGAGAGAATCAAATCTGCTGCCATGGTGCGATTGACCAGGTCCTTCAGCGTATTCGCGCAAATGTTATCGTTGGAGTCCAAAAATGCCGAAGATATGCTTCAACTTTTGCAGAATGCGAACGAAGATTTGAGACTGGCAGCAACGCTCTTTGAAGAGGCAGGACTTGAAGAGGAAGCAACGTACGCTCGGAGCTTCTTGGAATTGAGTCGAGTAAAGTTCTATGAGGAACATGCCAGACGCCAACTTCTGACGTACAACAATGAGAAGGCTATGAAATATTTCAGAAACGCGATGACTTCCAGTGATACCGCCATGAAGATGTTGCTCCAAGCAAGTTTTTCGAGGCTACTCGACAGGGATCATACAAATGGGACCATCAGAAATCTTGAGAGGCGATCGGCGGCATCGAGCGAGAGGATAACCTCGCTTGAAAAGTCACTGGCTAAAGCGAACGATGACCTAGCCCTTTACAAGAAGCAGTTGTCTTCGCTTGGTCCGGATCGTGGAGTCATTCAAGACGTGAAAGCATTTGCCTATACGACTGGAAGAAGCCTACGCTTCGCGAAACTATCCTTCGTAATGATCGCAATCCTAATTGTCTTGTACTTCGGGCTCGTCGTGACATCGTCCCTTCACATCACTTCTTTCTTCGATACGGCGCTCCTACTGTCGGCAGCTTGGGCAGCGTCAACGGTCTTTCTGATTCTCAAAGAGACGAGGCGGCTACCCGCATTACGACCGAACCAGCCGCGAGTCAACTAGAGCGTTCATCGATCGTGCCAGGCAAGAGATACGACAGTGCTGGAGAACCCTACGAGAAGTTCACTTAGGTGCTTTTCCTCACCTTGGGAAAACTTGGACGAAGCTTCGCGTGATGTGAGCCCATTCAGAATAGTTTTCAGGAGACAATGTCGGACACGGCGAATTTCCTTATTAGCATTCTCTCTTGTTTTGAGTATCCTCTTTTCGTCGCTGTTGATGAATCTTGCTTACTCGAGTTTGCCTTTTGACGCAGGAATTAGCATGACAGTTATCCCTTTCTCTGTCGTGATCAAAGTAGGAGAAAGAGCTACAATCAATGTCACGGTGACAAATGCGAAAAAAGCGGCCACAGGACAGATTTGTTTCAGTCTTGAAGGTTTTCCTAGCTCGGGATTTAGAACATCCTTCCTTCCAGAGTGTGCTGCCCTTCAGCTGGGCAAAGCTACAGCGATCTTAACCGTGGAGGCTACCCCAGCAGCTGCCCCGCAGACAGTCAGCGCATTTGTGATTGCTCGCAGCGCAGATCAAGTTGCGCGCGCAAGTATACAGGTAACCGTAGAACCAGCATTTCCGCCATGGATCACATGGGCGGGCCTTCTGCTCTTCTTCTTGATCTTAGGTTTGGCGAGTATGGGGAAGCCAAAGCTCGACATGAAAAAGCTCATCAGAAACAGGCCAAAGAGCTTGAAGCAATCTCGATCTCTACGCCTGTCCGGATGGTCAACACACTGATCACTTGGGTTTGGTGCTATGGTTGCAAGTCATTGTCTGAGCATTGAGGGTGAGATTATCGGCATCGCCGAGGAAATTGTTGATGACTGAAACCAAGCTGCCCGGCCCATTCAAAGTTGTTGTCTATTCAAAGCAAGGTTGCCATCTCTGTGAGCGTGTAATCATGGAATTAGAGATGCCGAAAAGTCTGCTCTTCTTCGACTTGTCTATCAAGGATATAACGACAGAGCCGGCGCTTTTGACTCTTTACGGCAGCGCGATTCCCGTGGTCGAAATTGATAGTAAGGTCAGGCTGGCAGGCGCAACTCTCGCCAATTCCCACACCGTCAGAAGCGTTCTGCAGAAGTCTCTATTCGGGCTGGATTGAGGTCGCGGATATTTCGCGCGAAGTATGGAGTAAAATGTGCCAATTAACTTCAACCGAGAACGAGATGCCGCGCGGCGTCACAAATCTTGAAGCACCGCACAAATACTACTAGCTTAAGCTTTGGACGCTGCTATTACCCACGATTTTCAGCAGCTTTGCTAGCAGCCTTTCATGTTTCTTCTCATCCATATCTATGGATTCGAGGAGCAATCTTGCCACACTGGGTGGGAGTCTAATAGACCGTGTCAGAGATGACTCACTGGATTTATCCTCTATTCTCATCATCTCGTCGAGGAACTGCCGCGGCGGTGGATCAAAAGCTGGTTCATGTCCCACTTCTAACCATGAGAGCAGTTGGGACGCTATGTCCGCGTGTCGTACACTGTCCGAAGCGATCATCCTCATCAGGAGCTTGCTGTAGTCATCTTGTGTGTGGTTCGCTAGGGCAAGGCATTTCTGTGCGGCGTTCAATTCGAGCTGCAATCTTTCCTTGAGGATTATCACCCACTCTTGCCTTCGGGATTCCTCGAACTTACTTTCAAGAACCCTCTGCCCCTTCGTCGCCGCCATAATTTGGTACCCTGCGTCGACTAGTTCAACGATTTCCAGCGGACCTGCAGTACTTCGTATTCTTTGGGCAGCCTTTCCCGCGAGCGCCTTGATCACTTGCTCAAAATCCTTGCTGCTCGCAAGTTTGTTGCCCCGCCTTCCCTTGGTGTACTGGGTGACTGCTGCCGGGGTTACGTTTAGGACCGTAGCGATTTCCTTGACCCTGAATCCCTCCCCCAACAGTCTCTCGGCCACGCCCGCCCGAAGCAGAGGGAAGAGCCTCTCTTCACTCCTCACTTTAACCCGTTCATTCCTTAGCTCGCCCATCTTGACACCCGATTCCATCCAATCGCGCACGACGTTAATTAACAGCGTAAATGAACTCTGTTAACATGTTGAATGTTAAATATTGCGCATGAAAACTTCCTTTGAGAGAGGTCTAACAAAAGACATGGTTCTTGCAGCGCTCGTAATAACCCTGAGGGAAGGGACCGAAGCTTCCCTTGTCATAGCGGCTGTTTCCGCTTACCTGAAGCAGATCGGGAGAAGGGACCTCAACAAGTACATCTACGGAGGATCCGTGGCG
>Ga0129297_10001397_pt1 | contig 12191 bp, 10 predicted proteins | sample I18A1metaG_FD_94708 | JGI IMG/M metagenome (GOLD analysis project Ga0129297, IMG submission 94708) | Lake sediment bacterial and archeal communities from Gulf of Boni, Indonesia to study Microbial Dark Matter (Phase II) - ​I18A1 metaG | ecosystem: Environmental > Aquatic > Freshwater > Lake >... | reverse complement strand
GCCCAAAGCTCTCGGCACCAACTCAGCTCCAGCTGATACTAACCGTTTTTTTCCGCGAAGTTCCCACCGAGAGGGTGGAAGCAGGAAAAGGGTTAGATCCGAGAGTCTCCTAGTGCCTGAGTTCTTTTTTTCCCGTCTTTTTACTTCGGAATACAGTCCGCTTCATTTTTCTGTGCTAAAACCTTATATCTAGCGTCTGACACTAGTTGCAATTCCAAGCTGGGAAGCAAGCTTCAAGTGTTGCATTGAAGCGAAGAGCGCGTTGGTCAAAACGGCGAAAGGCGAACGTGCGACGAAGACTTTGCTCCAATGGGTCGGACTACACTAAAAGCGCAATGCGTAAGGGCATTGAGCGCACCAGGCGAAACAGCTAAAGTCTAGTGCGCGGCCAACACAGTACCCTGTCGGGCTGTACATGCGCTGGAGGCTTAGACCCAGCTTGGAGTTCTGGACAAGAAATCGATCATGAGTTCCTCTAGCTCCTTTGAAGATCTCTCTGTTCGGTCTATATGGTCTTTAGCTGGCTTTTGTACATCTCGACGATCTCGACGGCTGTTGTTGCGTCTTCGGCGGATTTGTCTTCTCGGTACTTCCCGGTGAACCTCGGGAACCTGATGGCTAAGCCGCTTTCCTCTCTGATGGCGCCCATTGCGCAGGTGTGAACAGGGCTGAGAGTTACCTCAGCTCCGATGACCTCTAGAACCACCTTTGGTTCGAACCAGACATCGGCCTCGAGCTTCGACTTAACTCTTGGGTTCATGTGCCGTATCTTGTGGGATTCCATCCTGTTCGGTATCCTCGAAAGGTCTTTATCCGTGAATCCAGAGCCGCACCTGCAGACTGTTTCGAAGCTGTCTTCTTGTGGGTTGTAGGCTGCGAGGAGAAGTGAGCCGTATGTCCCGGCTCTCTTTCCTCTTCCGTAGAAGGCTCCTACAATCACTAGGTCAACTGTGTCGGTCATCTCGCTCTTGTAGTCTCGCTTGTACTTTATCCACAGCCATCCCCTAGCTCCAGCTTGGTATATGGAGTCGTTGCTCACGGATTTGCACATTAACCCTTCGCATCCGTACTCGATTGCTTCTTGGAAGAACCTCTCCAGGTCTTCTGTGTTGTCTGTCATGATGTACTTTGCCATTCGCACGCGTTCGTTCTCTCTAATGATGCCTTCAGTAGTCTTGTGGCGGATTGGATATGTCTCCAGAGTCAAATCTTTTCCTTCAATGTACAGAACATCGAAAACGAACAGAGAGACCGGGTTCTCCTGTATGGCCTCTCTGATACCATACTTACGTCTTCGGTGCATAAGCTCTTGGAAGGGCTTCATCTTGCCCGTGTCTGGTTCAATCGCGACACATTCGACCTCCAGGACCGCTTTCTTGGGTATGATGTTCTCTCTGATGAGCTCGATCACGTCTGGGTACTGTTCTGTTATGTTCTCGAGTCTTCTTGAGAATAGTGTGACTTCATCGCCGTTTTTGTGAACTTGAATTCTCTCACCGTCATACTTGTACTCAGCTATGCACATGCCGCCAAGCTTCTCAAGAATTTCTTTTGAGGAACTTAGCCGTTCAGCCTGCATTGGCCTAATGGGTTCTCCCAATGAGACCTTGAAGTCCTCTAGTCCTCCGACCCCTGTTTCCCCAACAGTCCTAGCGACCCTTCCCAAGTCCGAAGAGACATTGTAGGCTCGCTCCAAAATGGGTCTTGAGTCTTTGCTGCCTCCATAAGCGATTGCTAGCGCGTCAAGGACGGTCATGTCAGCTATGCCCAGCCGCAGCTGCCCCGTGACAGTTCTTATGATGTACTTCGCCTCCGCAGGCTTGGCGTCAGCCAACAACCCAACAAGGAGATTTATCTTCTGGTCGAGCGATCCAGTGCCTGAGGCTTTCGCAACCCTGTCAAGAGTCGAGTAGACCCTTTCGACAGAGAGGGGTTCGGGAAAGAAGGTGACTTGGAGCCTCTTCTCCAGGAACTTCTGGGTAGTCTCACCAAGGTCTCCGGTTTTCTCTATGTCCTCTTCTATATCTTTCTCTTTCCTTCCCGCTGCTTTTGCGACCGCTTTGATAGCAAGCTTCTCAGCCATGCCGATCTCGATGCCTGTGAAGTCAGGATGCAACTTCCCTTGAGTCAGGTAGACGACCTTATCAATGGCACTTTCTGGTGTGTTCCTGAGCAGCTCCACTAGATGATCTGTCATCTCCAACCGTTTCGTCGTAGCCCCAATCTTTTCGTAAGCATCGGCAACCAACGAATACCGCAAATCGGACGCCCTTAGCTAACTAAGAGTTCTCGCGGGACGTATTAAAGCTGAACGTTGCTCGGCCACAGGCAAACAATGAGCTAACCGTATTATGGAATAGGTCTAAGCTGTGTGGCTAGGGCCTTACTCTTACTCCGCAGTGAGGACAGTAGGTAGCATTCGACGGGAGGCTCTGCCCACATTTGTAGCAGAATCTCAGACGGGGAGCGGGCACAGCCGACTCAAGCGAACGAGTCGGTGGTTGGGCAGCTGGAACCATGGGCTGTACCATCATTTCAGATTCCCTAAGCTTCTCCTTTATGCGCAACGAATAGTAAAGGTAAGTTAGTGTAATCGCGTAGAGCGGCTCCGTGACGGAAGTAGCGATGCTTGTGGCTATCCATCTTCCGGAACTTGATAGAATCCCCAGTTGGTCTCCAAACATATCTCCTACCACGTAAGTTGCGGCTGAGACCAGAGAAACAACCAAGAGAACCGCAAATGTCTTCCCCCACCTTTCCGCCACGAGTTTCCTGCTCCTCCGTAGACTTTCAAAGGCGCTGAGCCGCTCTATCATGATCACCTGAGGGGGGAGACTAAACGCCACGGCCACTATGACAGCCGGGACTACGAACAAGACGAGACCGAGAACAGTCAGGATCGCTGTTATGAACCCCGCTGCCAAGAGAGAGGAAACCTTGGAGACCACAAAACCGAAGCCAGCTCCCACACTTGGTTGCCGTCGTTCAATAACATCCGACGAATACTTGACGCACACTCCTGATGAGACAGCGATCAAGGTTCTCTCGATCACAATGAACGTAGCGGAGATTGGCACCGAGATCATTAGATAGTTGATGAGCTGAAGGAAGAACTCCTCCGAGAAGTTCAGCGGGAAAACGAGGTCAGGCACGAAGTAATCCATAAGTTGCCACAAGACAACTCTTGTCGAAACTATGAGTAGAAGAGGAATCATGAATTGCCCAAACCTTGAGAGGTAAAGACCAACTGACTTGCCAAGAATCTCTACAACTGAAAGCTCACGAGGTTGAGTCAAAGAGGTCATGGTTGCTTCACGCCAGTGGTCAGTATACCTATCCTACTAGAGTGGTGGATTTATAGTTATTCAAGAGAACATGGAAGGACCAAAAGATAGAACCCTAGAGTAAGCCCGAAAGGTTTTAATCGCCTTCCCACGTAAGACGGTTTGAGGCTATTCTTTCACGTTTCACTTGGAAGGGACGGGTCGTGCATGGGAGTCGATCTGGGCAATCTTGTGCCTAAGTCAACAGTCGACTTGAAGAACCTCGCAGGAAAAAGGGTAGCAATCGATGCGTACAATGCACTCTACCAGTTTCTTGCGATCATAAGGCAACCGGACGGAACACCTCTCAAGGACCACACTGGTAAGGTAACTAGCCACCTGAGCGGAGTGTTCTACAGAACATGCAACCTTCTCGAGATGGGGATCAAAGCTATCTATGTTTTCGACGGGGCTCCACCCGCTCTAAAAGAGGCTGAGATCAAGAGAAGATCAATGGTGAAGGAGGAGGCACAAAGAAAGTACGAGAGAGCCCTTAGCGAAGGAAAGACCGAGGACGCTCGTGTCTACGCTCAGATGACTTCGAGACTAAAGGACTACATGGCTGAGGACTCAAAAAGACTGCTGGGACACATGGGCGTTCCTTGGGTTCAAGCACCGTCCGAAGGCGAAGCACAAGCCGCACACCTCGTCAAGAAGGTCGATGCCGATTACTGCGCCAGCCAAGACTATGACAGCGTACTATTCGGCGCGCCGTTCCTTCTTAGGAACTTGACGATCTCAGGCAGAAGGAAGCTGCCGAGGAAGAATGTCTATATCGAAGTTGTTCCCGAAACCATCGAACTTCGAAAAATCCTGAGCCACCTAGGCGTTAATCAAGAACAGCTAATTGACATTGGTATTCTCATAGGCACAGACTTCAACCCCGACGGCGTAAGAGGCATAGGACCTAAGACAGCCTTGAAACTTGTCAAGGAACACGGAACATTGGAGAAAATCTTGACGTGTTTGAATGAAGCGGAATTTCCAACCGAACCGAGTCAGATAAGAGATGTTTTCCTTCACCCAAAGGTAACAGATAACTACAAGATCATTTGGAATGAACCTGATGTCGAAGACGTTGTGAACTTTCTTTGCCGGGAAAAGGACTTCTCGGAAGACCGCGTGAGGAAAGCTCTCGAGAAAACGACCGAAGGCATGCAGAAGGCCAAGACCAGAACAACACTGGAAGCATGGTTTGGCTAAGTTTGATGCCCTTATCTGCACACGCCAAAATAGATCAAGTGTAAGAAAGCATGGTTCTAACGGCGAACCTGTTTGGCCAAGATTTATTAGTTGAGCATGAGTCATTAGATAAGGCACTGGTTAGTTCACGTCTCCAAAAATGAAGTCTAGGTCTCATTTGGAAGGCAGGAACCATGGTTGATCTTCGAGAGAACGAAGCTAAGACTATGCTTGCTCTGGGGGATTCTGAGGGATTCAGAACCGTTTCTGAAATTGTCGAGGTAACAGGCCTAGCCCATGCAGCTGTCATGCGAGCCGCCCTCTCACTTGAAGCCAAGAACCTAGTGAAGGTCCAAGAGAAAAAGACCCAAATTCTAGCGCTCACAGAAGAAGGAGGAAAGTACGCCGAAGGAAGGCTTCCGGAAAGACGCCTGCTCAATGCATTAGGCATGATGGGCGGAGAAGCGTCCGTCAACGCGGTTTTGGAAGCTGCGTCATTGGATAAGAGTCTTACAGTCATTGCTCTCGGTTGGCTTAGCCGAAAGGGATGGGCAAGAATAGAGAAGAGGAACCAAAGGTTAAAGTCATTGGGAGAGCAACCAGAAGGCGTTGACGAGAAGCTTCTGTCCATGCTGAAAGAGCATGGAACCATGGTTGCCGAGGATCTCCCTCAAGAGTTGCGGGCCTCAGTTCCGATTCTGAGAGGAAGGAACCTTCTTGCCGTTAGTGAAGAAGCCGAGAGAAAGCTGGAACTCACCAAGGCTGGATGGGACATGATCAAGAGAGGAATCGGGGTCATTGAAGAAGTTAGCCAGCTAACACCCGAGCATGTGGCTGCAGGGAAGTGGCGCGAAGTTAAGCTCTTGAGGTACAACATCGAGGCTCCTGTGGCTCGCACATGGCCTGGCAAGAGGCATCCCTATCTCCGGTTCTTGGATGATCTGAAGTGGAGGCTCATCGCACTTGGGTTCAAAGAGATGATTGGGCCGAATGTTGAGCTCAGTTTCTTCAACTGCGACAGCTTGTATATGCCTCAAGACCATCCAGCGAGGGAAGTTCACGATATGTACTTCGTGAAGGAGCCTGAATACGGAAACCTAGACCAGTACAGACAGTTCCTAGCGAAAGTAAAGAAGACTCATGAGAATGGCTGGAAGATCGGTTCTAGAGGGTGGGGATACACATTCCCAATGCTTGAGGCTGCACGTCTAATGCTTAGAAGCCAGACAACCTCGGTTAGCGCAAGAACCATGATAAGCAAGGAACTGGAGATCCCCGGAAAATACTTCGCAATAGCCCGTTGTTTCCGTCCCGACGTGGTTGACAAAACGCATCTACCCGAGTTCTTCCAAGTCGAAGGCATAGTTCTAGACGAAGATTTAACATTGAGAGATCTGTTAGGGGTGCTCGAAAGGTTCGCCAAGGATGTCGCTGGCGCAGACAAGGTGAGGTTCAGACCTGACTATTTCCCGTTTACTGAGCCTAGTGTAGAGCTCGTTGCCTATAGGGAAGGCTATGGGTGGCTCGAGTTCGGAGGCTCAGGCCTCTTCCGCCCCGAAGTCACGCTACCACTGGGCATCAGTGTGCCGGTCTTAGCTTGGGGGCTAGGTGTCGAACGGCTATTCATGATGAAAGCTAGAATCGACGATATTCGCTACCTCTTCTCGCAGGACTTGGACTGGTTAAGACGAATGGAAGTGATCTAGATGCCGACGATCGAAGTTAGGCGGGACGATCTTGAGTCACTTCTTGGCATAGAACTTCCAAAGGATCTAGAAGAGCTCAACAGCATTCTGGCATTTGTCAAAGGTGAGGCCAAGCTTGCTGAAGGTCCAGAGATCCGTATCGAGTTGAAGGATAGCAACCGCGCTGACATCTGGGGAGTAGAAGGGCTAGCCCGGGCACTAAAAGGTTATCTGGACCTTGAGAGAGGGTTAAAAAACTACCAGATTGTGGACGCCTCAGGCGTAGATGTGAATGTCGACCCTAGACTAAAAGATATACGCCCATATATTGCGTGCTCAGTTGTGAAAAACGTCAAGCTAACAGACGCTGCGATCAAGCAGATCATGCATTTCCAGGACAAGATGGATCAGACCTACGGGCGAAACCGCCGGAGAACGTCCATTGGGGTATACGACTTCGACTTGATCACACCACCACTCCGCTATGGAGTTGCAAAACCCCAAGAGATCAGTTTTGTCCCCCTTGAGTTAGTTGAGAAGCTGACACTTGAGGAGATTCTGGAGAAACATCCAAAAGGCATTGAGTACGGGCACATCGTTCGTCACCACCCCGTATGGCCGATATTTATAGATTCTGAGGACAAGGTTCTATCTTTCCCACCCATCATCAACTCTATTGACCTTGGAAGAGTTACCGAACAGACGCGAAACGTGCTCGTAGAGGTGACCGGAACAACCCATGAAACCGTGTTGGATACGCTGACGAATGTGACTCTTTCGCTAGCCGACCGTGAGGGAAGAATCCACTCAACCAGAATTCACTATCCCTACAGGGGTATGGGGGAGGTTGAGACCCCCCTGCTAAGTACGGACGTGTTTCAGATAAACGTCGACTACGTCAAGAAGGTCCTTGGCATAAAGCTTACTATACGAGAAATCAGAAGTCTGCTTGAACGTTCTCGGTACGGAGTAGTCAAAATCACAAAGACCCAAATGGTTGTGAAAGTGCCCTGCTACCGCGTTGACATCCTGCATCCCATCGACATCGTTGAGGACATAGCCATCGCTTATGACTATAATATGATTCAGCCGAGATGGCCTCAGCTTCTAACGATTGGGGGCTTGGCTTCCGAGACTGAATTCCGCAACGTGATCAGAGAGATTATGATTGGCTTGGGCTACCAAGAAATCCTATCGTTCAGTATGACCGATCCAGAGAACTTGTTCACGAAAATGGAGAGCAAGCCAGAAAAGGTCGTTGAAGTGGCCAATCCGAAACTCGCATCGATGACGTGCTTGAGGAACTGGTTGCTGCCGAGCCTCTTGGAATTCCTCAGCAATAACACACACCTACAGTACCCGCAAAGGATCTTTGAGATAGGCTACTGTGCCTTGCACGACGAGGAGCAAGAAACTAAGACCAAGGAGCCTGAGAAGCTTGCTGCGGTGACAATCCATTCGCAAGCTAGCTTTACAGAGGCGAAATCAATCATGGATGCCCTGTTGGCTAACCTTGGGATCAGCTTTCAGCTAGAGCCCTGTAGCCATGGAAGCTTCATTGAAGGAAGAGCAGGCAATGTACTTGTCAGGAATTGCAGAGCCGGTATCATCGGAGAGCTTCATCCCCAAGTCATCCAAAACTGGGGACTTGAAAACCCGACAGCGGCGTTTGAAGTTAACCTAGCCGACCTTAAGCAAGGTGCGGGAAGGAGTATTGAAACTGCGCACCCTTGAACCTGATTAAGAAAGGTTTATCAGAAAACCCACCCTTCCATAGATCAGCGATGATATGAGCTTCTGGAATCCCGCCTGAACCCTCTCGGGGCCCGCCTAGACGGACTCGACCAAAACGGTTTGACAAGCCGTTCATGAAGGAGGGTTTACCCAGATGCGGGACAAGGCGGGCGTGGGCGCTAAGAAATCCGCGTTAGAGAGAGCTTGGCTGAGAAGAGCGAACCCGCTCGGCTGTGATGCTGAGTGTTAGTTACGTGGAACACAAAAGCGCCCACGATAAACTCGTAACCCGCTTAAGAGGCACAGAATAGAAAATGCATTGTTTAGGAAAGCATCCGAAAGTAAGGGAGTAGCACGTTTCTCACACTTTTGCTTTCTCTTCCTTTCGGTAGTGGGCGGTCCATTTGAGCTTGCGTGGGTCACGTCTCAGCTTCAGCGCGTTCTTTCTGCATTTGCTCGAACAGAACCACCTAGTTGAGCCGTCAAGGTTGACGTACATGATCCCTGTGCCTGAGGAAAAATCGCGTCCACAGAATGAGCATATTTGAAGTCTGGGCATTTCTGGTTCCTCTTGAACGCCTAGTCATAGTTGCGTGAGGCGGGTTCACGATGGCTTCGGCTCTTGGGTTGTCAGCGTATTTTTCTTGCTTCCCTTTCAGTCTCTCTCAACATAAGGATGTCTTCCAGCCGGACAGGTCCCTTAACATTTCTGGTTATTATGCGTCCCTTGTCTGGACCGTCGAGTATCCGAACTCTAACCTGTCTGATCTCGCCAGTGGCTCCAGTTCTGCCAACTATCTGGATGACCTGCGCAGGCGTCAGGGTTTCCTCGGCGTGTTCCTTCTGGCTCATCCGCTAGGTCCTTCCTTAAGCCTCAGAACCCGGGTGATGATCTCCTTGACGAGGTCTGTGGCGTCTCCAGTTTCTATTATGCACACTGCAGCGGACTGGACATCTATCCCTACGGATGTGCCGAGCTGAACCTTGCTCGGGACGAAGACATAAGCGATCTTCCTTTCCTCGCATAGGATCGGGAGGTGCGCCACAACCTCTGGCGGGTCAACATCCTCTGCTATGACAACTAGCTTCGCCTGCCCCCTTTCAACTGCTTTAGTGGTCTCGTTCGTGCCCTTGCGAACTGCACCGGACCTTGCCGCTATCTGTAAAGCCTCGTAAGTAGCGTTAGCGACCTCGTCCGGAACGTCAAACTTGACGTAGAACGGTTTCGACATTCCCGATCACCGAAACTTCATCAACATGTGTCTCAGTTTGCATTAACCCCTAACTAAGAAAAACTCCCCTCTATATAGATTGCGGTAAACTCGAATCGCAACTCCCAGAGCGTTCAGAAGCGTTGATGAGCTATACACGCATATGTCGAGGCACTTCTGAGGCCGGCGAAACTGGCCGCGCATTCTCAGCATCTCAGCTGGATTCCAACACACAAGTCGAGTTCCCCACCGCTCTCCGTGCTTGTTGTTTTGTGCTCTTCACGCTGGTCCAATTGGCGACCACCTATCTGATCTCGAAAAAGGAAGGACCAATGATGAGGGGATTCAGAGAAGAACCCTAAAGGTCTGAAGAATGCCAACGCAAGGCTTCCAAGATTCTGCGAGCCACAAAAGGAAGAGGGTTGTGACAACGAGGTGAAGTCTACACTGTTTCTACGCTTCTCACTTGTGGAACCTTCTGTTTCAGGTATCGTTCGACCCCCATTTTTAGGGTCATCTGTGCCATGGGGCACCCGAAGCAGGCACCCTTCAGCCTGACTTTGACGATCCCTTCATTGTCTACATCAACGAGTTCTATGTCTCCGCCATCCGCTCTCAGGTGAGGTTGAATCTCTTTGATGACTTTCTCGACTTCGGCCTTCAATACGAGATGCTCCCTTGACCATGTTACGGGGTTCCATCTTACATATAAACCTTGCCAGATGGACCCGGCATACTGGCACAAGAGATCGTCCCGGGCACGTTGCTTACTTGTGGGCGTAGAACGCAACCACTTCCTGTCCGACTTGGTCGATCCGGACGAAACCAAAACGCTCAAACTGGACAACTTGACCAGCAGCGACGCGGAGGACGTTACTTTCAGCCAACCCATGCCCAACCGAACCGTCAGGCATAACAGTCTCGCACCGAACCCCTCCCGCGCTCGGCAACCAATGAATAAGGGGAGCACCCAACCTCCTCGCTTCCCTGTAGGGTTCGCTATGGTACACTGCGACGACTTCTTCTTCGGTTACAGTCTCAGCTCTGACATTGAAGAGGCCCATTAGCCGCACGATGCCCTTCTTGAACAAGGCTAGGTCTCTGCTTGATATAAGTAGGCGCGCTTCGCCCTTCTCAGGTTTCACGGAGAGCGTCCGAGTTCCCCGTTCTAGATAGTCAGGATGAAGCGGAACATGGGCTGTGAACTCTCTCCGCATATCTTTGATAACTAGCGTCTTTGGGTCTTGCACGAAGAAGTATCTGTCTGCTATTCGGTCAATCATCTTACGGTTATGAGCGTATAGGTTCTCCCAGCTAACAGTTATGTCAACTGGGCTGGGGCCTATGTCAACTATGAGCTGTCGTATGGATGCAGGTCTGATACCCCTCCGTTTCAACGCAAGGAAGGTTGCCAGCCTGGGGTCGTCCCAGCCTTTGTATGTTCCGTCTTGGACGCCGCGTAGAATCTTTGACTTGCTCAACGAGGCACCAACGATCTTAAGTCTGCCATAATGAATAGCTTCGGGATACTCCCAGCCAAGGTACCGGTAAAGGTACTCCTGCCTAGCTTGGTTCGTCAAGTGTTCCTTGCCTCTGATGATGTGGGTAACACCGTTGAGGTGGTCATCAACCCCATTAGCGAACGCAAACAAGGGCCAAACGCGATACCTGTCGCCAACCCGTGGATGTGGATGCTTCTTTGTGTCTATGATCCTGAATGCAGGCCAATCTCGGATAGCCGGGTTAGGATGGTCCAGATGTGTCCTGACTCTCACGACGGCTTCGCCTTCGCCAAGCTCGCCACTGAGCATGGCTTCCCAACGGTTTAGCTGAAGTTCTGGTCTTAGGCTTCTACACGAACATGGTTCCTTGCGTGACACTCTCTCCCGGAAATCCTCTCGCTTGCAGGTGCAAACATAAGCATGGCCCTTGCGAAGCAGTTGCTCAGCGTATCTGTAGTAGATCTCAATTCTGTCGCTTTGAATGCACTCTTCATCCCATTTGCACCCAAGCCATTCGATATCCTTCCTTATCAAGTCGAAGAACGCGAGCGACGATTTCTTGAGCCTCGGGTCCGTGTCCTCAAACCGCAGGATGAAGTGGCCATTGTACACCCTCGCGTATTCATGGCAGAGAATGATGGCCCGTGCTGATCCCAAATGGAGAACACAATCTGGGTTAGGAGCATAACGTGTCACAACTCGACTGTACCACTCAACATTCGGTAGCGGCGGAAGCAGTTTCCTTTCTTCGACCCTCTTCTCTTTCGCCAGAAGCTCAGGCCATTTTCTCTTTGCGGTTTCGATCTGCTGGTCTAGGGGAACGGTGTTCAACTCCCCTACAACATCGTTGACTAGCAGAGCCACTTCCAGTACCCTGTTCTTAAGCTCGGGTTTCTCGTTCAGCAGTTTCCCGAGGACGGGCTTCTGTTGAGCTCTCCCTTCGTGGGCTATGGCGTTCGCCAGTGCTATCTTCTGGATAAGCTCCTTGAGTTCCAGATCCGCGTCAGTAGGGTTCAACCGAAGCCTCCATGTAAAGGTCCATCCAGCAAAGGCTTGCTAGACTTGTCTCTTGATGAGGTACTCAGCAAGATTTCTGAGAGCTTTCTTAGCATTAGACGGCGGGAGGATTCTGTTCACTTCGCTCCAGCTCTCCTTCACTATTTCGGCGGTGAAGTTCCTAGCGTATTCTATTGACCCATGCTTCTTGATGATGCTGATCGCCTTTTCTCTCAGAACTTCGTCCCGTGTGTGCTTCGAAAGGATACATCTCAACTCTTCTTTCTCTGAAGGGTCAGCCTTTTGAAGGGTGTGGATGACCATGAGGCTGAGCTTGCCTTCCGTAATGTCCATTCCCGCTCCGCCTTTCCCCTTGGCAAATTCCTCGCCAACAAGGTCTAGTACGTCATCTTGGATCTGGAATGCGACTCCAACAGATTCTGCGAATATCCCAATCTTCTCAACCACATCGTCGTCAGCACCAACGAGTACAGATGCCATCCTAGCTGCCATTCTTGCCAAGGTTCCAGTCTTGTATGCACACATTTGGAGATACTG